>Ga0307376_10000431_pt1 | contig 51828 bp, 60 predicted proteins | sample TR2MG_FD_202536 | JGI IMG/M metagenome (GOLD analysis project Ga0307376, IMG submission 202536) | Soil microbial communities from Risofladan, Vaasa, Finland - TR-2 | ecosystem: Environmental > Terrestrial > Soil > Coastal area > Acid sulfate soil | place: Finland: Risofladan, Vaasa | collected...
AGACAGAGATGGCAGATCCAAAACAACAAGAACAAGAAGAAGAACTGATTCCCGTAGGCGATGGTGTCGAAGAGGAAGAGGATCCTTCCAAGAAGCCTGATGAAGACGCAGATCAGGACGAGGATGACGATGATGATGATGACGACGAAGAAGAGGAACGTCTAGGCGCCTCCGAAGACGACGAAGTTGACGTCAAAGAAAAGCGTCGCAATGAACGGAAGACTCGCAAAGAACGGCAGAAGGCTGCTCGTGAGCGAGACCAACGTGAGATGAAATTCCTCCAAGGAAGAAACGAGGAACTCGAGCGACGATTCAGTCAAGTTGAACAACGGGTTGGCTATAGCGAAGTATCAGCAGTTGATGCACGCATCAACAAGATCAAGACTGATCTGAAGCTTGCCGACCAAGTAATCTCGAAAGCAATCACCGCGCAAGATGGTGAGCGCTACACGGAAGCACAACGCATAAGAGATGGACTGCGTGATGACCTGGGTCGCATGGAAGTTGCGAAGCAACAAGTCGTCCGAAGAGTATCACAACCGGCAGCACCTGAAGTAGATCCTCGATTGGTTAGCCACGCGGCTAACTGGATGGAAAATCATGCCTGGTGGGATCCAAACGGTGGAGACAACGATTCCAGAACAGTCTCTCGCCTTGATCAGCAAATGGTCAACGAGGGATTTGATCCCACCACCGCTGAGTACTGGGATGAACTCAGTGAACGAGTCGAGAAAGCACTACCAAAACGATACGCACAAGGGAATGGTAAGGCTGCACCAGTCAAGAAGAAATCAGCCGGGCCTCGCTTTAGTACAGGTGGCCGTGAACGTCCCTTGAAGAAGGGAGAAGTGTATATCTCTTCAGACCGCAAAGCCGCGATGATTGAGGCTGGTGTCTGGGAAGATCCCGAACTTCGGCAGAAGTACTTGAAGAGCTACGCCAAGTACGATTCTGACAACCGAGCATAACCGCAGCTGACTGCTAGGAGCAAGCTAATGGCAAAACGTATTTCAAACAACGACGCGAAACTGAGTGACGCAAATCGACACAGCCGAGAAAGCCAAGACCGCAAGGTTAAGGAAGATCGGAATCTGACCGATGAAGAACGTCTTGATGAGTTCCGCTTTACATCTTTCCAATCAGCACTGCCTGATATTCCACCAATTGATGGATATCATGTCTGCTGGCTAACAACGGAAAATCCTCGCGACCCTATTCATGGCCGTATGCGCCTTGGATATGAGCCAGTCAAATCTGATGACATACCCGGATGGGAACACGCCTCACTGAAGACAGGCGAGTGGGCCGGTTGTATCGGCATCAACGAGATGGTTGCTTTCAAACTTCCTCTACGACTTTATGAAGCGTACATGAAAGAGGCGCATCACACGCAGCCTCTGATGGAAGAGAACAAACTGGATGAAGCCAGACGAATGGCTGAAGAAGGTGCGTCACAGATGGCGAGGAAACCTATTAGCTTTGAAGCATTCGAGGGGCAAGCGGAATTGGGACAAACGCCTGATGCACCGTCGTTTCAAGAAACATTGACATCGACTCGACGTGGCTAAAGGAAACTTAATCCTAAGTCTGGAGAAATTACATGTCTAATGTAGCTTCACCGTTTGGCCTTAAGCCCGCTTTCCATCCGTCTGGTGTGATTCGCACTTTCGCACAGACGATCTTAAGCGGCTATAACGCCGACATCTTCCAGTTTGGACCAGTCATCGTTGCAGCCAATGGTACTCTTACCAATCCCGCTGCAGCCACTGACTCCATCGTTGGTGTTTTCAATGGTGTAGAATGGACTGAACAGGATGGAAGACGACGAGTAGGAAACAGATGGCCAGCTAATACCGTAGCAACGGAAATCGTTGCCTATTACACGCCACTCGATCCCGCTCTAATCTTCGAGATCCAAGCCAACGCCTCGGTAGCACAAACCAATATCGGGGAACTGTTCGACTTCACGGCTGTAACCTTTGTACAAGGTAATGTCGTCACAGGTCTGAGTGTCGCGTCTCTGAACGTTGCATCTGGTCCTGCCGGCACCGTGATGAGAATCGTTGGCGTCAACCCGGCTCCTGATAATGTGATCGGAGATGCCTTCACTATCGTTCAAGTTCAACTGGCTCCATGGCAGTTCCAGAACTAGACGGTTTCAACAGTTAAAGGAGAGTAACTCATGGCTGTTCCAATGAGGAGTACTGACTTCCGCTCGATTGTTGAACCCATCTTGAACGAAGCGTTCGATGGCATATACAATCAGCGGGCAGACGAATGGAAAGGGGTGTTCACACAGAGATCAGGCATCCCACGTTCCTACCACGAAGAACCAGTTCTCTACGGCTTTAATGCTGCACCGGAGATGCCTGATGGCACTCCAGTAACGTATGATGCCGGCGGTGTTCTTTTCATCCAGCGTTATGTCTACAAGGTCTTCGGCCTTGCTTTCGCTTTGACCAAAGTTCTGGTCGAAGATGGCGATCATATCAAGATCGGCACGATCTACTCTGAGCATCTCGCTCAGTCGATGATTGAAACGAAAGAGACGCTTTGCGCCAACATCCTCAACCGTGCCTTCAACGGCGCATTCGTTGGTGGTGATGGTGTAGCGCTCAACGTGCTGAACCACCCCATTGCCCCAGGCAGTGCGGCAGGCGGCGTCTTCTCCAACTTGCTCACGACTGCTGCAGCTCTATCGCAGACGTCACTCGAGCAGATGCTCATTCAGATTCGCAATGCTGTGGACAACAACGGCAAACGAATCCGCTTGACGCCCAAGAAGATCGTCACTGGTCCAAGCAATGTGTTCCAAGCTGAAGTTCTGCTGAAGAGCGTGTTGCGAGCTGGTACGGCAAACAACGACATCAACCCAATCAAGTCAATGGGTCTGCTCGATCAGGGACAAGCAAATCTGTCTCGTATCACGAGCACCACAGCCTGGTGGGTACAAACCGATGCTCCGCGTGGTATGCAACTCATGATGCGTCGTGGTCTTGAGAAGTCAATGGAAGGCGACTTCGAGACGGACTCGATGCGTTACAAATCAACAGAGCGATACATTCCATCATGGACTGATCCTCGCGCTGTGTACGGAACCCCAGGGCTCTAACCGAGAGTTCTTCAAGAAACAAGGAGGAGTCCAAAGAACCGGGCTCCTCTTTTCCTTAGCTAAATCTTTAGGAGCATGACATGCCTTTGAACATATCGGTTACACAATTTCCAAACGGGATTGGTACGGCAAAAGACAACAGCGTACTAAACTCTCTTCCTCTTCCGGGTGCGAATGTCGCGTTGAACGTGATGGACTTCGGTCAGGCTGAGGACTATGCCTCGTTCTATGCGTCTACAGTTATCGGCGCTGGTGCGGTACTCTCCAACCCACTTAGCTCAAGTGGAATTCTGAGACAGGTCTCTGCTGGTGCTGCAACAGATGGAACCAAGCAGGCAGCAAGCATCGGCTCTACTGCTGACTCGTTCGAGTTTGTGCTTGGTAAAGAAGTATGGTTTGGTGCACGCATCAACCTCAGCGAAGTCGTCAATGAGATTCTCCTTCTGGGATTCATTCCTGCAGCAGCTACGGTTGCACCGGCAGATGGCGTCTTCTTGCGATCAGTTGATGCAACTGGCGATCTTGAGATTGTTTCTCGTAATACAGGCGTTGAAGTTGCAACGGTCATCGGCACTCTCGTAGCTGCTACTGACTATGATGTTGCGTTCTACTGGGATGGCATCAACAAGATCTCTGCACAATTCACGGGTCCTGATGGCGTGATTGGTGGAGGTGGTACCGTTTTGCCTGGTGCATTACTGCCGGCTGTCGGTCTTCAGCCCTCCATCGTGTCTTCTCGCGGCGCTGTGGCTGGTGTCACAACATTCGATCTGGACTACGTCCTCTTCGGCGGCTCTCGATAAAGGGAGAACGTCATGAGACCAGTAAGAGTCACAACTTCAGGAGTCAGCGTTTCACCTGTCATCCCGATTGATCAATATCTAAGTCCAACTAACATTGGATTAGGTGTTGATGTTACGGGTGCAGTGACGTACACCGTTGAACATACGTTTGACGATGTCTTCGCTGTTGACTTTGTTCCAGCAACAGCAACCTGGTTCCCTCATCCTACCTTAGCCGGTCTGCTCGTTGATGCAGACGGTAACTATGCATTTCCTCCAACTGGTGTCCGTTTGAACCAGACAGCAGGTGCTGGGTCGGCCATTCTCAATCTCATCCAAGCGGGAGCAGCAGCATGAGCGGAGCAGGAAGCGGCATAGCTGGCAATCAAGGGCAATCGTCCTTTGCTGCCTTGGAACTGCTCGCGGATCCTCAGAAGCTTCAGAACAAGATCAACCAACTGAAGTCTGCTGAAGAATCCGCACGTGAGCAAATCACCCTCGCTGGCCCTGCTAGTGAGATTTTGAAGATACGAGAAGAGATGGATGATCTCAAGGCTCAAGCGACAGAAGCTCTACGGGAATCTCGAGCGGGAGCAGAACAGATCATCCAGAAAGCTAAGAATCAAGCAGCGGACATCATAGCGGATGCGGAAGCAGATGCTGGTCGAGTCGCCGTTGCTGCAGCGGATAGGGCTACTAAAACAGAAGAAGCCTATAAAGAAGCTGCTGAGAAATTAGCTGCCGCCAAGAAGGAGGAGAAATACCTCAACGAGCGGGAAACCAAACTCACCGAAGATCGCAAAGTTCTTGACGCTCGAGCATCAGACCTCGAGTCCCGTGCATCACTACTTCTGCAGGAGAAGTCTAAACTCGCATCAGTTCGCGAGTATATTGCAAACACTCTGTAGCCTATGACTGCGCAATCAGGATTAGGCTTCTCGGGCATTGTAGCAATACAAATCCCAGACGACGGTGCAGCCGGCACAGTTCTAACCAAACTCACCCCTGACAACTATGATTATGACTGGTTGCCAGGAGGTGGTGGCGGTGGCGGACAAGTCAACACTGTCGTTGGGGGTGTTAACATCACTGTCAACGCTGGCGATCCAATCAACCCTATCGTCAACCTTGATGCTGCCATCACTGGCGTATCTGTCAATGGCGTCACGCTCAATGCTGTAGGTGTTGCAACTAACTTCTTGAACGAGACTGGAGCGTACTCAGTTCCTCCGGTTGACACGGTTACAGCAGACGCAATCTACCTGCGGCTTGATACGACTAACAATCCTCTGACTGGTAACCTGGACTTCAACACAGGTGGCGATGCGGTCATCTATAATCGGTTTCTTGACGGTGACATCCACTTCGATGTGAACAACACAGGCGTGGGTCCAAACAAACGCGCCATGACCATCATCGCGGAGGATCCGGTTCAAGGGTCATCTTCTGTTGACCTGCGACCTTCAGACACCTGCTACCTCTCCAACTTCGTTTTCTTGCAGAACAACATCGAGCTTGTCAACACAGAAAGCGGAATTGCCACGCAAGTATTATGGAGGCTGGACAATGCCGTGCCAGCGACTGGCATTCGGACTTGGGGAGTAGGCACCACTGATCCTGGATTTGGAAGTTTCTCGATAGGACTAGGAACAGGTGCCGGCGATACCAGCTTTAATTTTGTTGGGGCATTTGATGTTGCTTTCACCCTATCGTCTGGTCAGGTCTTTGATTTTAATGCACCGATAACGATGACGAACGCGTTGAGTCCTATCGCGTTCAACATCGCTGCCGCTGACACGTTCACGACCGGAGGCGGATTCAATGGTGGCGTGCTCGACTCGACGGGTACGATTACCTACGACAACGGATTCTTCATCTGGGGTCTGATGGTCGAGCGGAAGACGTACATCGGAACAGCTGCTCCCACGTTTGCGGCTTTCACTTTGTTCAACGCTTTACCTGTTATTCAGAACGGCGCTAACGTGGATCTGGTTGCCGCATTGACATTGAATGTCGGTATCACTCACGCACGAACTACGGCAGGTACTTCATCCACTGTTGGCACTACTGGCCTCAGCTTTTCGGCACAGTCCAGAGCAACCGTCAACGGCGCAGTACTCACCAAATCAACGGGTGACGTAGCAGTACGGGTATCACCGACCTTTTCAACGGTCGCAGGTTCGACTGTGAATATGGGCACAATTCGTGGCATGCAGTGCTTCGAGCCAGTCCAAGCTTTATTCCAGCCGAGCGCAGGCACCGAGAACATGACTGCCTATTACGGTGTAGATTTTCCTAACATGACGTTTGGTGGTGCTAATCGAATCATCAACGTAGTTCGGTCTTCACTCAATGCGGCAACCAATGTTCGATTCCTTAACAACCTGGGCACAGCGGTTAGTGATTTTGGCAACGGACTTATTCATCTAAACGACAACGTTAGTCTCGCGCTTGGCAACACAGTTGCGGCGCCTGATGCTGCGATTCAATGGATACCGGGGTTCAACGCTCTTGATCTAAGCGGTGGTCGTGTTCGTGTTCAAGGAGCGATGGAGTATCCTCCTATCAATCCGGCAGCATTGGCCGCAGGCAACAACAACGATTGGAACGGCTTGCTATCTAACGTCTTCAGCAATTTAGCGCGTCACTGGGCTAGGGTCTCTGGCAACGTAGTCACCTCGGTCATTACTGGCATTGGTGCAGGAGCTGTGGAAGATGGCGACTCATACGAGTTGACTAACGTCAGCGCCAATGCTATCGACATCTCTCATCAGAACGTGGCATCGCTTGCGGCCAACAGAATCATCAGCCCCACAGGAGCCACCTACTTGCTAGGACCAGATGAGACGGTAAGGATTCGATACGACTCGATCACTACTCGATGGCGACTACTGGGAGGGACTGGCGCATGATTAGGCTAGACACGCTTTACAGAAACATTCGGGTCTATACAACTACGCTGGACTTTCCGAGTGTGCCTTCTAATGGTTCGGCGCTGATTGATGTTCCAGTAGCTGCCGGTGCGGCTCCCCTTGGGACATCTGTGAGACTGGTTCCATTGACAGATGCTTCTTCGTTTGATGACATGGTGGTGCAAGCAACCGTGGTGACAGCAGACTCAATACGCTTTGTGATGATCAATCCGACTGCTGGGGCCATTGATCCAGCATCCACAGACTTCGCAGTATGGACTGGGCAGATCAATACTGACTTGGCGTCAGTACTTACGCCTCCTATCCCTCCGGGCAACATTGCACTTGCTGCCAATACGTTTCAATCAGTACAGTCATTTGGCACTAACGAATCCATCATTGGTATCCGCTTAATACCTGGTGGATTTTATCAGTACCTCGCTGAGCCGACCAATCTCACCATCTTTTGGACTGATATCAACCTCGGCACAAACTGGATTGATGATGGGGGAGCATCCGCTGCCCAATTTGAGGCGCAACTCGTGCCTCTCAATGTTGCCAGCATGCAACCGGAAGTATGGACGGGTTGGACGGGCTTTAATCAGTGGCTTCCCTGCAATCAGATTTTGTCAATGTCAAGTTTTAATGGAGTCCCGGCCTTTTCAACCAACTCGTTTATTGTAGATGTACAGATTAGGCAGATATCAACTCCCGCAAATATAGTAACCGGAGTCGCAGATATTAACTCCACAAACGAGCTATAGGAGAACACCGTGACAACAAATACAGATGTCTTCGAAGCAGTAATTGACGCTGTCATCGCAGATCCCACAATCAGTCAGGGAGTGGCGCAAGATGCTGTGCGAACAGTCGCCACCATCAACGTGAACAACGCAGAGGCTAAAGCATGGCTCGATGAACTTCAGGTAGTCTATGAGTCTATTGGCGTGATCAACACTGCGGCGTGGGTAGCTTTTCGCAATGAGATTGTTAATGAGGGTAAGCTTACTTCAATGGCTCTCTTCACTGCATTGCAGTCTTCAATCAACGGCCTGGTTAGTTCCGAGCCTATCAACTTCTCAGTACGGAAGCAGGATCTACGAGAAGAGAGAGATACGGCTGACGCGAACATTGATCGCTTGATCGTGGTCAGAGATGGAGAGACAGAACGTCAGGTGAAAGACTCGATCAACATTGGTATTAGCGAACTTCGTGCTTACAAGCAACGAGTTATTGATGAACTGCAAAGCCTTGGCGATGCACCATAGGAGAATGAAATGAAAGGCTTCAAGAAAATGGGCGATCTTCATAGCGACATGTATGCGCATGGTGCTAAGATGGGCTTCGCCAAAGGCGGTAAGGTTATGGGAAAGATGCAGACCTCCAGTATGGACTCGATGGATCACGGTGTTCAACCGGCTCGAACGGGTATCACGGAGCAGGATAAAGAAGCGGGTGGAACTCCCAAGCTTCGTCCTCGGTACAAGAAGGGTGGCAAGGCGGCAGCTAAGAACACCGATGAAAAGGAAGACACCAAGCTGATTGGTAAAGCTATTCAGAAGCATGAGAAGACGCCAAAGCCTCGCGGTCATGGAATGAAGAAAGGTGGAAAGCCAACTCACAATTCAACTCCCATGTTTGGCAAGGGTGGTAGGAGCTGCTAAATGGCAACCTCAGGAACAACTGGAACCACGGTCTTCGATACGAGGAAGGTGATTGATCATGCCTTTCGTCGTTGTGGAATTATCTCTCAACAGATAGTCAGCGAGCATATTGATACGGCTCTTGATCTGCTCTACCTCGAAATGTCGGCGCTCGGCAATCGAGGCATTCCACTGTGGACCATTGAAAGGATCCTTCTGCCCATTTACTTCCGCACTCCGGTTGCTCCTACTCCTCTGGGAACGATTGATGTCTTTAACGTCAACCTGAGAACTGCTCAACGAATCTCGGAGACCAATACTGCAAGTGAAGGCAATGCCGATTTCGCCTTTGATGCTGACATCGACACCGCCTGTGTTCAGACGATAGCGGGAGGTTGGATTCAAACGCAGTTCACGTCACCGACATTTGCTTCTATCTTCGGGTTCTTGCCGAATGCTTCAGGCACGTGGGACATCACATTCCAATTCTCCGATGACGGAATCACGTGGACGGACATCTTCACTCGTCCTGCATTGGATGTTGTCGATGGAGAATGGTTCTGGGCAGATGTCGAAGGCGTGACCAATCATACTCATTGGCGTCTTCAAGCTAATGGTGTGACGATTCTCAACGTAAGAGAGCTGGTCTTCCAGAACACTCCGCAAGAAATTCCTTTCTATAAGCTCAATCGAACGGACTTTAGCAACTTGCCTAACAAGACGAGGACGGGAAGGCCCACGCAATTCTGGTACAACAAGACGCGCACTCAGCCAGAGATCACGATGTGGCCGAATCCTGACATTCAATTCACGTTTGCTCAGATCACCGGCTTTCTTCATCGTCAAATCCAGGACGTTGGAACGATGCAGCAAGAGCTGGAGTTCCCTCAACGCTGGTATTTGGCCATTGTTCTGCAGTTGGCGAAGCACTTGGTGAAGGAAGTGAAGGAGGCCGACAAGAATTTGATCCCTATCATCGAACAAGACGCGGCTTGGGAACTCAAAAGAGCGTGGGATGGAGAGGATGATGGCTCTGATATCTATCTTCGTGTCAACATAAGACCCTATACGGCCTAATCATGCCTATTTTCCTCGATACTACTGGCTTAAAGACTTTCGGAATTGGAATCTGTGACCGTTGCAGTCGGAAATTCTCTCTAACAGAGCTTTTCTCGGATCCAAACACTCCTGGTCTAAGAGTTTGTCGTGAAGATTTGGACAATTATGATCCCTATCGTCTGCCGGCACGCAAAACTGAGAACATTACTCTGAGATTTGTTCGTCCAGACATTCCATTGAACGATTTGCAAGTAGGAGCGGTCTCTCCAGCCTTTGGATTGTTTGGCGTGAGAGTTGCATTGGGTTCTGTGAACCCTCGAATCACTGAAGATGGTCGAATTCGAGTCATGGAAGACCCTTATTTGAACAGCGTAATCTAGGACTATGACATGCCTAATGTAAGAATATCAGATCTGCCACCAGCCATTCTTCCTCTGACTGGCGCTGAATTACTTGAGATCACACAGAACGGATTGAGCTATAAAGTCACATCCAACGAACTACAACAGCCTCTTGGACTTCAAGCAGATTTTGTGACACTCTCGGCTAACGTAGATTTGCCGAATGAGAGGATCTTAACGGCTGGCGTAGGGATCAGCATAGTGGATGGAGGTCCTGGTCTTGACGTCACTATTAGTTCTACTGCTGTTCCTGGAGGACAAGTAGACAGTGTCGTCGGTGGATCCAATATCACAGTGGATGCCACAGATCCAGCCAATCCTATCGTCAACTTAGATGACCCAGTTCTAGCCAATGTCTCAGGCAACATCACCGGAGACGTCAATGGTGTAACGCTAAGCAATGCAGGACCGGCTACAGCGTTTCTCAATCAATCGGGTGGCTATACAGTTCCTCCTGGAGTGGGAGGTTCTCTCGCTGGATTATCTGATGTTGATCTGACCGGACAAGCCCAATATGATTTGCTCTTCAATGTTGATGGTGCGAACTGGGAAGACACTGCTGGCAATCTGATCTTTGATACTGCCGCTTTTGCTCTTCAGTTAGGAGCAGGCTACGCACTGAACATGATAGATGCCTCAGTCACGTCACGCCGAGTAGCGGAGATTGCTGTAGCGGGAACTCCCTCAGTCACAATTGATCATCCTTCTGTGCAAGTGGTAGCTGAAGTAAGCACGACTAGCAACGTGGAAGTTACTGTCACTGGTGCAGTATTGCCACTCTTGAATAATGGCGATGTCTACCTCATCCTGGCTGTTGCACAACATCATCAGGGAAACACTGGTGGTCAGAACATTCACGGAGCCGATATAGCTATTGCGACTGGAACAGGTGTTCCTTACGGCAACTGTCGAGATGACATAGAACCTCCATCAGCGGTTCCAGGTTCGGCTACAGGTCAGTGGTTCTGTGGCGTGACTATGATCACGTACTCAACAGCTTTTGATGCTCAGATTCAACTTGAGCATTCTGCAGGAGCCACAGCGACTCACTACGTGAACAACGCAGCTCTGATTGCTATCAACATGACGCAATTTGGTACAGAGAATGTGGACTTCTTTCGAAGTCTCTTAGCTCCCTTCGTCACGGTGACGGATGCGGGTTGGTCCAATCTCTCTCCAACCATTACGATTGGCGATGGAGTTAGTGATTGGCTGCTCTTCGGTGCCTTTCAATGCGATCAGCCAAATGTGGCAGCAGCTCGGATTGAGTTTGGACTTTTCGATGGAGCTGTCAATTCAACGTATGTCATTCATCAGTTCGCAGACCTACAAGACATCAAGAGTGTTTCGTTCTCAGTGGTTCTACAGGGAATCGCTGCTACTACATTCCAAACAGCCGCAAGAGCTGTGGCAGCATCAACTAATACTGCTCGAATCTTCACCAGCTCGATCATCGCAATTCGATTGAATCGCTTCGCACAATACAGCATCACATCTGCTACAGGTCCTACGTCTCCTCCCGGCGCAGCAGAGTTCTCACTGCTTACAGATAGCATCGTGGCTAATAGCTCTAGTGACTGGGGCATTCTGGCGTTTGTTAGAAACCAATGGATAGCCAACACTTTGTCAGGTACGACTTATGCTAGAGCGAATATCAACGCGGGAGGATTCACGACTCTCTCCGGGTTTAGTGCTTCATCTCCGCAGGCCATCGTTGAGAATGCGACAGTCGAACTGACTGGCAAGCAAATGGTTCCGATCACAGATCTCTCAGGAGTTGTTGCGACGGATACGGTAGGTGCTGAACTTCGTTGGATTCCTCCTGCAACCTTCGGATCTGCTCTAGCGAATGTCTACAATATGGTTCTGTTCACCTGGAACACCCCGGATAATTCCACGGAAGTATTCACAGTCGGTGATCCAGTACTTGATACTCAGATCGACGGTCTGACAATCAACATGTTTGGAGCTTATTCTTTTCCTATTGCCGATGGAACGGTGGGTCAAGTTCTTCGGACAGACGGTGCCGGCCAACTGAGTTTCGTCACAGTTGCAGCAGTCCCGGCAGGAGCCGATTCAAACATTCAGTATAACAACGGTGGTGTTTTTGGTGGCGAGAGCAACTTCACTTACAACGACCTAGAGAAAGGAATAACACTCACGCACGATGCTGCTCCTGGGTCTGGTCGTCCTGCAGTAGCCATCACCGTCAACGTTGCTGCTCCTGCCATGAGATTCTCAACGAATCAAACAGGCTACTCGTTGATGGAGGTGAATGCTAATGCTGGCATCAACGTCGGCTTTGACCTTGACCTCGACTTCACAGGCGCAGACCCTGATCACGCCCTTAGGTTGACGGATCAGGCTGGTTCATTCCTGCAGACATGGAGTCGCAACGGTATAGTGGACATCTCCAATAGTCTGTTGGTAGTTGATACAACAGCTCCGGCGGCAGTGAGGATTTCCGGTGCCGCACTGCTGGAGATGAATGAGCGAACCGTAGCTAATGCTTTTGTCGCAGGAGTCGGTCAATTTTGGGTTCGTGATGATGCTCCTAATGTTCCAATGTTTACTAATGACGTTGGTACAGACTTCGTTCTCAACGCCGGTGGAGGTAGTCAGACTCCATGGACCTCTGATATAGATGGAGATGGTTTCAACCTGACTGATGCGGGTGTCTTCTTTCAACGTGAACAAGCGACAGCTGATGTGGATGTTGTAGGTGCTGGTCAGATTTGGACTAGAACGGATGCCTTCTCAAACAGCCTCATGTTCACAAACGACAATGGCAACGACTTTGAAATAGCCACTGTCAATCTGACTGACATGAATACTGCCGCCATTCTCGTGACTGGTGTTGGGTTCGTGGAAGCTTTGACTTTCTCTCCGAAGATCAATCAGAATTACATGATCAATGCGGCCTTTGAGGTGACGTCTCCAGCAGCGGATGACATGAATATCGAAATGGTCATTGATACAAACGCAGTCTTCAAAGGAATTCTGACCTATGTTGGTGGAGGAGGCTCAGGAACATTCGCTCTTGATTCAGCCGTAGGTGAGGTCATAACGAACATTGTTCTCATACCCACAGATGGAACGGCTACTCCCAATGGAACCTATATCACTATCGTAGGATGTCTCCGAATGGGAGCTACCACAGGTACACATTCAGTCAGAGCAGCAAAGAATGCGGATACTGGTGCTGATGGACGAGTCGAGGCAACAGCGGCTTTACAGGCTTCAGTATTGCAAATTAGTTAAACCCACCATCATAACTAAAAAAAGGAAAGGTAAAATGAACGAGCCAAAACAGCAACAGATCAATATCACACCCGAGCAGGTGCAGAAAGCATGCGCGTCAGCCATCAAACTGTTGAGTGATGATACGAAGGTCAACATTCCACCCAGCATGGCGTTGTCCGGTGATCTGACTATCATCATGGGTATTCTTAATGCATTGGCCGCTGGTCAGGCCGTATTGGGAAACCCTCAGGCCCCGCTCGCGGCTCCAAAGCCAAGCGGTGGGGAGGGAAGCGAAGGAAGCGAAACCGGAGTCACTTCTGAAGAATAAGCATGGATCTTTTCATCTACAGGTATAGCTATGCCACAACGGAGACTGAAGGTGATCTTAGTATTGGCGATCATTCTCTATGCACTATTGAACGCCCTTGGATTGCTCATAGTGTTCCAGGTGGTAGACCTTTCGCGTCTTGCGTCCCAGACGGAAGATATATTCTTGAGCCCTGGATCAGAGCAACGAATGGTCATGAAGTCTATATCCTCTCCAACCCCGATCTTGGGGTCTACAAAGAGAAGGATGATCGACTCAACGGAGAAGGACGGTACTTAGTGCTTCTACACATCGCAAATTTTGTGACTAACGTGGTTGGCTGTATTGGACCGGGTACGAAGAGAGCCTTGATGATGAACAAGAAAACCGGACAGATTGAACGTGCAGTTGCAAGTAGTGGGGAGGCCATGAGAATCATTCAATCTCAGTTAGGCCGCTCTGAGACACATCGTTTGACCATTAGATCCAAATGCGGAACAGGAGCAGTATCATGAAAGAGAATCTCAACACCATCATCGGAGCGCTGATTGCGGCCCTCGTCCTTTTCATGAGCAACATCACTACGTTGTTCATGGAGAACCCCGACTTGACGTTTGCAGTAATCAAACAGTCGGCGTGGGTATCTATCTGTGGAGGTGCTTTTGTCGCCTTCCTGAAAGACTATCAAGCAATCTCCACGCGAAGATTGGTCAACAAAGTAACTAAGAATGGAGACGGAGGAGCTTTACTGTGACACAATTAAAACAATATCAGGCGTTCTACCTTCTGGTGATTATGTTTGCTTTGCAGGCGTGTACTGCGAGCAATCCAATTACTCGAGCTGAGACTGCTGAGCAAAAGGCCTATGCTACCTACGGAACTTTCGTGATCTTTGAAGAGCAAGCCGCTAAGCTGGTTTCCAGTGGTCAGCTTCCTCGAAGTACGGTGGTGGCGATAGGCGATGCGGATAGACGAGCAAAACCAATAGCGGACTCATTACTTGATGCGACTCTGAAGTTCACGGAGATCCGCGAAGAGTATGAGGCCTCAGGAACTGGTGAAACACGATTCATCGCAGCTACTAAAGAGTTGAATGGCTGGGTGGAACAGGCTTTGCCTCTAATCAATAATCTGGTCGCAGCGGTCAGAGGAGCAAACGAATGAATGTTATATCACTGATTATGGCTGCTCTTCAGGGGTTGTCCTCGGTCATGCTCAATCCCAATGTTCAAGGTGGCAATGGAAAGAGGATGAAAGATGCGGCTAACATTCTGGGAATTCTTACTGAGTTACTCGGTCGTGGAGATGAGGCTCATGAGGAATTGAAGGCGTTTGCAGAGATCATTCAGCGAATGGCCGACGAGAAACGCAATCCCACTCCTGAGGAATGGGCAACGCTCAAGGCTCGCAGTGATGCAGCTCATGACGTTATTCAGGACGCGGCAGCAGAAGCGGCTGAGCCAGTCCCGGTAGATCGAGGTGGGAATCCTTTGGAACCTGATCCTGAGCCAGAACCGGACGTCACAGAAGAACCAGAACCACCAAATGAGCCGACTGAGTAGGAGCACAGAGCATGGCCACTGCAATGACATTCACTTCTCTACTGGTAGATCTGCGCCAGTATCTTGAGCGTGGCACGGTAGTGGACACAACTGTGTTCGAGCAATTGCCTCGTTTGATCAATCTCGCTGAACGAGACATTGCTCGCTCCATCAAGATTCAAGGGTTCATCAACGTTGTAACCAGCGTGATGGCTGCGGGTACATCCGTGTATGCAAAGCCTGATCGCTGGCGTGAGACGATTAGCATCAACTTTGGAGTAGGAGTTGCTCAGGTTAGAACTCCTGTCTTCCCTCGCTCTTACGAGTATTGCAGAATGTACGCGCCAGACTCGGCCATTCAAGATGTGCCGCAGTTCTACGCAGACTACAACTATTCCAATTGGCTGATCGCACCAACTCCAGATGCGGCCTACCCGTTTGAAGTTCTGTACTACGAATTGCCAGCTTTGCTTGACGCTGTGAATCAAACTAACTGGCTAACAGATTATGCGCCAAATGCGCTACTTCATGGCTGCCTCTTGCAATGTGTTCGATTCTTGAAAGCTGATGAACGCATTCCTGTCTGGCAACAGAATTACACCGAGGACCTTCAGAAGTTGGATGGTGAAGATCTTCAGAAGATCATTGACAGAACGACCACGAGACAGGAAGCTTAATCATGTCATACACAGATATATTCGGAGGAGAGACAATCTACCCGGCTGGGCAGAGTTATTTGTCGCTGACTTTCTCCGTAGATCAACAGCTGCAATGGCCTATCGAGCAAGCCGTGGGTGGAAATGTTGTATCTTCCATTATGGATCTCGATGCTACTGCTCCGGGATTGAACGTAGATATTCCTGATGCTCGGCAAGTGTCGAATGGAGTTCAATCAGTCTTCAACAACGTTGGAGGCAATCCCATTACGATTCGAGACGCGCTAGGCGGTACTATCCTCTCTATCGTTCCTGGTAGCGCGTGGGTGGCTTATTTGACCGATAACAGCACGGAAGATGGCACCTGGAGAATCTTCCAGCTAGGCGCATCTGTGTCGGTAGCGGTCGCCTCAGCGCTCGCAGGAGCCGGTCTTAAGGCCATCGGACTGACGTTGAACCAGCGGATGGCGCCGACATCGACTGCAGCGACTCCAGTCACGTGGACTGATTCTAACCGCGCTCAGCTGACGATATGGACAGGCGGTCTTGGTGTCTTGAATCTTCCTCTAGTTGGAGTAGTCGGGTCTGACTGGTTCGCAATGGTTCGTAATGGTGGCTCTGGTGACTTGGCGCTTACTCCTGCCGCCGGTACAATTGATGATGCAGTTACTTTGATTCTAGCGCCAGGCCAGTCAGCAACTGTCGTGACAGATGGAGTGAATTGGTTTACAGTCGGTCTTGGTCAGTCAACTGCTGGCTTCTTCGACTTCGTGGAAATAAATGTCGCCGGCTCGGGTGACTTTACTCTCTCCGGTGTTCAGTTGAATAGGATTTCCTATCGTTTCATCGGTGCTCTCACCGGGAATAGGAACATCATCGTCCCAAATACAATTCAACAGTATTGGGTCGACAATGAAACCACCGGAGCTTTTTCTTTGTTCGTAAAGACAGTGGCTCAGGTGACACCCGTTCAGATTGCTCAAGGTGCTCGAAACATTACCTATTGCGATAGCACGGATGTTCTGCTAGCGGAGTCAAACACGATTGGCTTCCCGGTCAGTATCGCACAAGGCGGCACGGGTGCGGTCACAGCTCCTAATGCTCTTCTCAATCTGGGAGCAGCTGCTTCGGCTCGTCTTCTCAATACTCTTGCTCTCAGCGGCTTATCTGGAGGAGGGGACTTATCCGCAGACAGAAGCTTTGCATTGGACGTTAGCAATCTGTTTGTTGAACTTACCATTGATCCGGTAGCTGACACTCTGGCAGTTTATGACGATAGCGCAGGAATCACAGTTCAAACTCCAATCGGAATAGTCTTCCCTGGTCTTCTCATTCAAGAGGAAGGCGTCCCATTGGTCACTGCAGCAAGTACGTTGAACTTCATCGGTGGTGCGGTCACTGCGGCTGGAGCTGGAGCCACGAAGACTATCACGATTCCAATTGATGCTCCTACAACTAGCAACGGAGTATTGAGAGCAAGCGGAAGCGCCTGGGTAGTTCCACCGAACATCTCAATTGATTCAATTGGTCGATTGACTACTAGTCAAACCACTTTCCACGATGCTGGAGTGCAATGGCGTGATGGCGGTGGCAACAATATGCAGGTCTCTATCTTCGCTGGCAATGTGACCTTTGGGGCTCTTGCTGGTGCCATTGGCTACTACAATTTCAATGAGTCGATCCGTACTCAGGAGAGTTTCTACTTCATCAATGGAGGTGGTCCTCAGCCAAATATCGGTACTTATCTGCAGCTCTATAACACGGCTGGACACCTCGTCTATCAAAATGATGTAGGGTTAGCTCTTCCAATCTGTGAAGAAGGCTCGTTTGTTATTGACTTCGATGTTGGATTCACAGGGCCCAATACAGTTACCATTCAATACATTCGCATTGGTAATCTCGTGCACATCACGATGCCGATAGCGAATTTTGGTAACTCCAATGCAAATACTCTAGGGACTGGAGCCGATTGGCCCGTGGGCTTACGTCCTGCTTCAACTCGATATGGAAGCGGCCCTTGCATAGACAATGCTGCGTCAATCGTCTTGGCACAATGCACGCTCTCATCTGCAGGTACGCTGAGTTTCTTCGCACCTAATGCAGCGACGCCACCAGATTATGGAAACTTCTGGACTACTTCAGGCGTTAAAGGTGTTGGGGCTGGGTGGTCCATGTCATACCGGATAACGGACTCTTAAGATGCAACCAATCAAAATACTTTCCGCTCCCGGCATCAAGCGTGATGGAACGAAGCTTGAGGGAGATAATTATGTCGATGGTCAATGGTGTAGATTCCAACGTGGCCGACCACGAAAGATTGGAGGATACCAGTCCATCACAAATGCGGTGCCAGAAGTAGCGAGAGGAATTTCTTCTTACTCAACTGATGGCTTGCAGTACCTGCATCTTGGACAGCAGTCGGGAATTCAACAATATACTGTCAACAATAACGGCAATCTCAATAGTAATGCTGATAGAACTCCAGGCGGCTTCATTCCCAACATCGACAATCTCTGGCAATTTGAAGTCTTCTATGACGTGGTAGGTGTCGCCAATTATCTGATTGCTCATCCTGGTCAGAACCTGTCAAACATCGACAGCTCAGTTGCCACACCCTATTACTTTGCGGATGTGACGTTGGGAACTCCACTGGTTGCAGCCGCTCCTCGGGCTGTGAGTGGAGGTATTGTCGCGCTTGGTCCTTATCTGTTCTCTTTTGGAAGTGATGGCCGAATTGGATTTAGCGGAGTCAATGACATCACCACTGTCACTGATGCTTTCATCACTCAGCAGAAAATCATAAGAGGGTTACCATTACGCGGAGCCGGTGCAGGGCCTGCTGGGCTATTCTGGTCGCTAGACTCGCTAATTCGTGCCACGTTCGTTGGAGGCGGTCCTGTTTGGGCCTTCGATACAATAACGTCTGACACGTCTATCTTGTCCTCTCAGTGCGTCATTGAGTACGATGGAATCTATTATTGGCTTGGCAATGATCGCATGTTGATGTTCAATGGCGTCGTGAGAGATATTCCGAACATCTTCAACATCAACTGGTTCTTCGACAATCTGAACTTTACGGAGCGACAGAAAGTCTTTGCATTCAAGGTTCCTCGCTTCGGTGAAATCTGGTGGTGCTATCCAAGAGGCAATGCAACGGAATGTACTCATGCGATCATCTACAATGTCGCTGAGCAATCGTGGTACGACACTGAGCTTCCTGATGGAGGAAGGACTGCTGGTATCTATGCCAAAGTCTATAGTAAGCCCTTCCTCATAGGGAATCAGCTCTCAGCCGTGCCCGGTTACACTATATGGCAACACGAGACAGGAACGGATAGAATTGACATGGCTAACGTGCAACCAATTCCATCCCACTTTGAGACTAACGAGATTTCCATGCTGACTACCGAACAGGCGCAGAACAAGTCTTTACACGTTGAAAGAATTGAACCAGACTTTGTTCAGGCCGGCAATATGACGTGCCGGGTTCGAGGTCGAGCAAATGCACGAGCTCCTCAGCTGGATGGTGCAACATTCACCTTTCCTGATACTGCTTCAGTACCAACAGAAGAGACTGTAAAGACTCGCGAGTTATTCCGTTTGATGAGTTTCCGGTTTGATTCTAATGTGACTGGTGGAAACTACGAGATGGGCGAACCTCTAGCTCATATTGGACCAGCGGACGGAAGAGTTGAGTCATGAACATAGATCCACGAGGAATGACCGTGATTGAATGGACTGATAGAACAGCCTTGAATCTCGACAAGTTAGTGCAAGTAGAAAGATTAGATGATCCGGAGAAATGGCAAGACTGGGCTAATAACATTCTTAAGACTCCGAATCTAGAAGGACAGAATACGCCTAATCCATATCAATTTGACGATTGGATGGAATGGGCCATGCGATTCAATCAAAATGTGGACCTACTTGGATAACCAACATGGGAATATCATCATTCATTAAGAAGGTTCATGATCCCTTTGGTCATGGAGAGAAGATCAAAGAGAAGGTCGGAGTTAACAAACTCAAGGCCAAACTTGGGATAGACGACATGGAGCAATTCGAGTCGTTCAATCTGGATAGGATGTTCAACATGCTCAAGGATGATCCTGAGCGAGCATTCTTAGGTGCGTTTGATCCTCTGAGTTCCAAGATGTGGGGAAAGGTAACTGGCAAAGACTATGATCCTATTCTTAATCAGATGGGAGGTCCAAGCAAAGGCTCTTTTCAAGCAGCAGCTGATGCGGGAATAGATATTGGTCAATCTGCTATGTCACATCAGATAGCGGCAGCTATTGCATCATTCTATGCGGGTGGAGCTGGAGCTAATGCGCTTGGAGGTTTGAGCGCGGGTTCAGGCGCAGGAACAATTGGAAGTCTAGGTGGCGGTGCAGCACAGACCGCTTTGAATACAGCCGTTCCTGCCGCAATTACAGCGGGAGCCTCAGCATCAGATGCGGAGTTTGATCCAACAGCTCCGTATGATCCAGGTCAACTCGTCTACGGTGGTAGTGGCGCACGTGGCCTTAATCAAAGGAGTTTTGGGATGGGATTTGCGGAAGGTGGACATATGAACTACGATAATGAGGAAGTCAACAATCTGGTTCAGATGATGGGATCAGTTACTTCTGTTCCTGGTGGAACCGAGATGCTGATGTCAGCCTTAGCTGAAGAGATGACAGGTGGCCAAAGATCGGAGAAGACTAAGAAACTCCGTCTGTACAATATGGGTGGCCCCGTTGAGTACAACGAGGGAGGCCTAGCCGCAGCAGAACAAGTTCGTCAAATGGGTCGAGGTGATGACGATATGATTCTGCATCTTGCTCCTGAAGAATATGAAGCTCTCACCGGTATGTGGGGTGAACCGGAAATCAATCCCAATACTGGAATGCCGGAGTATGGCTTCTTGTCAAAGATCTGGAAGAAGATCAAAGGTGCGGTTAAGAAGATTGTCAAGTCTCCTCTCTTCGGTATGATCGCACCAATTGCCTTGAACATTTTTGCTCCTGCCGCAGGTGCGGCATTAGGTAGCGCTCTTGGACTTGGTGCGAAAGCCGCGCCTATTGTTGGTGATGCTTTGATTCGTACTGGCGTGGGAGCGGCTACAGGAGGGAAAGAGGGAGCTCTCTCGGGTGCTGTTTCAGCTCTATCTGGTTCGGTAGGAAGTAAGCTTGGAGGAAAGCTTGGTCTAAGTGGTCAGGCGGCTCAAGTTGCTGGTGATGCTCTAATAGGGGGAGTAGGAGGCGAGATCGGTGGAGGAGGATTTGCTCAAGGAGCTCTTGGTAACGCTTTGGCTCAAGGAACGATGAGACCTATCAACGCAGCTCTGGAAGATTTTGGAACTTCTGTCTTCAAACCTGGCCAAGGAGACCTTCCTGATCTAGGAGTCGGCAGCACAGGTGAGATGAGTCCTGTTTCTCAACCTGATATCTTTGGAGGTGGAGGCACTCCTATTGATATGAGTCCAATCGCGAGTGGAACTTCTGGAGCCGCAATGACTGGTTCTCAGCCAGGCATGTTTGGTCGAGGAATGGATTGGATCAAAGAGAATCCGGGCCTTGCTCTTGGATTAGGAACTGCCGCTTATGGAATGATGGGTCAAAGTTCTGGCTATGATGCTCAACCTCCAGGGCCACCTCCTGGATTCAATGATCCTTTGCCAGCATTTGATTGGACTCGAGACAGAGCGTCTATTGATCCCAACGCTTACTACACTTATGGCCAAGTCGGTGCACCTCAACAAGCTGAGGCTCAATTCTTCGGCAACAATAGTCTCGGTGCTGCGGTTCCTTCGGGTATGGGTCAACCTCTGCCTGGCACGTCAGGTAGTCAAGGAGGTGGACACAGAGGGGGAAGTGGTCGTAGAAGTCGCGGAGCTCCTGCTCCAATGACGCCTATTGCGGACTACGCGCCTTCTTGGTCAGAGCAAGAATTAGGAATCTTGGGAATGGGCGGCTCGAATGGCATCGAAGATCCTCAAAGTGTGGTTACTCGGCTGCTGCAACAACTTCAAGAACAAGTTCGTAACAATGGACCTCGAGGCAATGCGATGGGAGGCTATCAGCAGGGAGGTGGTCATTCCAAAGGAAATGGATCAGGCCGTGATGATACTATTGAAGCGTTGCTGTCAGATGGCGAGTACGTGATGGACGCTGAGACAGTCGCTCTTCTTGGAGATGGCTCGAACGATGAAGGCGCTCGTCGTCTGGACGAGATGCGCGAAGAACTAAGGTCGCATAAAGGAGCTGGTCTAGCTAAAGGTCAATTCAGCGACAATGCTAAGAGGCCGATGGAATACATGAAGACCGGCGGAAAGATACCACGTCAACGAAGAGCAAGAGGTGGCCGAGCAAAGAACAAACGAACTGCTTTTGCAATTGCGGAAGCGGCACGTAACTTGGGAGAAAGATAATGCCTGGTGGCGTACTAGATTTCCTGTTCGAGGGTAGACCGCCTGCAGCGGTTAACACTTATGGACAGACGGTTGAGAACATTCCGAAGTGGCTTTCTGACTACACTCAAGGATTGATTGGTCGTGCTAACGTAATTGCTGCTGAGCCTTATCAGGAGTATGGCGGTCCACGCATCGCGGGATTCACTCCTGATCAAATGTCAGCCTTTGACATGACTCGTCAAAATGTCGGAAGTCATCAACCTTATTATGACTACGCCACTGGGATGACTGAAGCTGGAGGAAATCAGAATCCCTTGGCTGCTGCTCAACCATATATCGAGGGAGGATCTCAAAGCTTCCCTGGGCAAGTTGGTCAGTACATGGATCCATACATTCAAAATGTATTGAATCGTCAACAAGAACTCTCTAATCGAAATCTGTATGAGAACGTCATTCCAGGCGTTCAAGACATGTTCGTTGGCTCAGGCTCATTTGGCGGTGATCGAATGGCCGAGATTGGAACTCGAGCCGCTCGAGATGTTGCGGAAGGATTACAAGGACAGCAGCTCGGCGCTCTGTCTCAAGCGTATGGTCAAGCAGGAGAACTCTTCGGAGCGGATCAACAGCGTCAATTGCTAGCAGGTCAGATGACCGGCAATCTCGCGGGTCAAACAGGCGAACTTCAGTTGGCAGCTGGCGCTCAGATGGGAGACATTGGTTCTGAACTACGAGGACTCGGAGCAGGAGATGCCGCTTCTCTCGAAGCCGTGGGAGCAGCGCAACAGCAGATGGGTCAAGGAAGTCTCGATCTTGCTTACCAAGATTTCTTACGGCAACAGAACTATCCACGTGAGAATATCAACTGGATGTCTGAGATTATTCGCGGAATGCCACATTCAACAGTAACAGATCGGACAGAGGTAGGACCGGCAAGTTCTTATGGTCCTTCACCTCTGTCTCAGATCGCTTCTCTCTACTCAACCTATCGTGGTCTATCAAATCCCAATCCAGGGCAGACTTAATATGAAACAGAGATATCAAGAAGGCGGTGAAGCCGAAGAGCAACAGCCAGATCCAATGGGAGGTCTGGCCAGTATCTTTGCGGTAATGAACCAAGGAACTCCCGAAGCTCAGCGCTATGCTCGAGAAATTCTCGACCAATATCAATCCTACGACTTTACGTCTGAGGAGGAGCTTCTCGAGAAATTTCGTGAGACTGCTGAAGAATCACGGGCTGCTCTATCACAGGCACGTGAAAGGATTCTAGCTGAGAAGTATGATCCTCGTGCGAAATGGCTAGCAGCGGCTGCCGCTTTTGGTGCTCCTACCAAAACGGGTCAATTTGGTGAGACCATTGGAAATGTCGCGGGAGCTCTCGGACCTGAAGTCGAAAAAGAGAATCTTTTCCGCAGAAAGCAGGACCAGGATGCTTTGGCTCTTCAGCAGCAGATGACTGAGGTTGATCAGAACACGCTGATGAACGAATTCAAATTACAAGAGATGCGTCGCAAGCAGCAGACTGATCTTGCAGGACGTGCATTGACGCAACTTGGTAAGCCTACTCCTGGAGCACCTACTTCTGTCACGAATCTTCCTTCAATCAAGAAGCTTGATCAGGTCATGGCGACAGAATATCAAAAGTGGGCTTCAGGTGGTCAGCAAGACGTTCAATTCCAGATGGCTAACCTCGACCTGGCCATTAGCGAACTCGAGAATCCAGATCTAAACATCAGCGGTCCTTGGATGGGGCTCATGCCGAAGATGGCTCGAGACGTCTTCTTTCCGGAGAGTGCAAATGTTCAAGAAACCATCGAGACAGTCGCTCAACGATCATTGAAGGCAATTCTCGGTGGTCAGTTCGGACAAAGAGAAGGCGAGATGTTATTGGAGAGAACCTTCAATCCTCGCTTGAAAGAGAAGACCAATCGTGATCGTGCTTTCCGACTGCTGCAAAACATCAAATTAGGCGCAGCTGAGAAACAGCGAGCTATGGAGTGGTTCCAGGATCATGCGACTATGGCTGGTTATGACGGTAAGACGTCTTGGACTCTTGATGACTTCATTCCCGATGAGCCGGTTCTGCGTAAGATTCGCATGCCAGATAAGAATGTCGTACTCTTTCCTCGAGATTGGAATCAAAAGGAGATGATGGAGTACTATCAGGAGACTGGTGGCGGATTTGATCCTGAAGAAGAGGCAAAGGCTGAAGGAGGTCGTGTTCAATACGCGGGAGGCGGTGGCGTCAAGAAAGGACTGGAAGAAGCTCTGGCTCAGTTGAAAGCTCAAGCTGGAGAATCGAATCCTAGTGAGCTCTCAGAGATGGAGGAATTCTATCGGACTAACCCGGTAGGTGGCAATAAGCCTTTGGGAGGACAGTATCTTGAGGCGGCTTCTGGTTCTGGCAAAAACTTTGAAGCAGGTTTGGCCGAAGCTCGTGGAGAACCCGTTCTAAAGATCGACCCCAGGAAGCCAAAGACCGGAGGAATTCAAAAGAAGATTTTGATTGATGCTGAAGAATACAGCGGCAAGAACTTTACAGACATGGAGGTCGTTCGTGATCCTCGAAATCGGAGTATGTATGCTGTGCGAACTGTCGATACTAAAGGAGAAGAATGGACTTTCCTCTACGACATGGATGCTCAAGATCCTATGGACGCTATTGAAGAAGTTGAATTCACTAGCTGGCCTCCGACTTCAGGAGATGCAAAACCCATGGGCAATTTCGCGGGAGGCGGTCGAGTAGGCTATCAAGAAGGTGGTGAAGCTGAGGACATCATTGATTTTGGTGAGGCCGATGCGGAGGAATTCTCAGAGGTTGAAGAAGAAAGCTTCTTTAGTGGAACTCCTGTTGATGTAGGCGTGACTGGTGCTGGAGCATTGGCTGGAGCCGGTATTGGTTTGGGTACTGAAGCTGCTGGCACGAAGCTCTACGAGATGTACAATGAACTTGAACGTCCACCACGTAGCGAACAACTGATTGGCACCTCAATGGAAGCGGGTGGAGTTGAACCTGATGAGATGATTGCTGAAGTGAAGCGTGGTCGTAGAATGGGAGTTCCTGAGCGTGCTATTGACAAGTCTGGTCCTATTACTCGCGAACTCGGCGCTCGCGCCATCATGGGTTCAGGAGACATTGGCGCATTGGCTCTCGAAGAATTGGAAACTCGTCATGAGGGATCCAAACAGCGTGTAGGACGTCAAGTTGAGAAAGGACTGAAGACTCCCGAGTTTTATGCGACTGAGGGAAAGATGACCGAGCGGCTCTATACTCGTGCAAGTCCGCTTTACAAGCAGGCTTACAAAGAGAATCCTTCTGTGCAGATGCCTCCGTTCTATGCTGATCTGGTTCAAGGGAAGTATGGAGTAGAAGCTGTAGAATATGCTCTAGACTTCATGGAGTTGGCTGGTAAGCCGATTGGCCGAGAGAATGCAGTAGGAATTGTTCAACGTCCTTCTCTGGAGTTCCTCGACCAACTGAAGCGCGGTTGGGATCAAATGATACGCAAAGAAGAAGCGATGGGTCATACACCTCTCGGAAAATTGATGCGAGACCAGAGGAAGAAACTCGTAAGCTGGCTTGATGATCCCGAGAACGTCACGGGTACTTATCAAAAGGCTCGTGCGCAATACAAAGGAGATCTAGAAGTTCTCGAGGCTCTTGACACAGGTCGCACGCAATTTCATCGGATGCCTCCAGAAGAAGCTCGTGAAATGATGCAGACGATGAGTCGCTCGGAAGTTGATGCAATGAAGACAGGCGTTGCTCAACATCTTTACGATGTTATCTATGGTCCTACTAGCGATATCTCAACCGCTCGAAGAGTCATTGGCAGTCCAGATATGAGACGCCGACTACAGCTGTTGTTCAATAAGCCTTCTGAGTACCGCATCTTTGAAGCGGCAATGGAACGTGAGCTTGATCTGTATGAGAAAGGCAAGAAGCTAATCTCCAAATCTGAGTCGGGTAGAACTCGTAGGCAGATTGGAGATGTGCTCAACATAGATGATCCTCTTACTGCTGCCAAAGATATGATGGCGAGAGGTCCTATCATGTGGGCTCTTCGGACTCTCGGATGGGGTGGCCGTAGCGCTAAGGGACTGACTGAGAAAGAGTCAGATGAGATTGTTCAAATTCTGATGACGAGAGATGTCAAGGAACTCGAGAAGTATGGGCCCAAGCTTGAATACGGTCGTGACTACGCCAAGACTCGCCAGAGGAGACGCGGCAGAGCGGCAATGGTAGGTGCTGGAGTTGGAGCAGCATTGGCTGGTGCTTCTCGAGTAGGTGCTGAAGAAGAAGACGACACTATCACCGATGAACAGATTGAGGAGATTAGACAACTTCTCGGAGCAGGAGCAGAGTAATGGCCGGTGGAGGCGCACTTAAAAAACTTCTGAAGCGACAGAAGCTGATGATTGACGGTAAGATCATTCAGCCTGGCGACAAAGTTACTACTGGAAAAGGCGAAGAATATCTCTTCGATTCTATCTCTCGCTACAACGAGACTGAGCATGGTGGAAACTCAAGTGGTAAGATCATATTGCGAGATCCTACTGTGCCAGAGGGAGAGCCATTTAGTACGGTGCAGTACTATCCGAGCGTGGTTGGTGGAAAATTAGTAGATCCTACAACAACTCTCAAACGTGTCAAGAGGCGTGGCGGTAGGATCCGCAAGGCGAAAGGCGGCAAAATCTCGAGACGCGATCTCTTAAAAGGATTAGGCGCAGGCGCGTTGGCGGCAGGAGCAGGAGCAGCTGGTCTAGGGAAGGCAGCCGTTAAGCAGGGACTTCCCGAGGTTCCTATTGCCGCAGTCAAAAAGGCTTTGCATCGTAGACCGACCATATCTAAGAGCTGGTTTCCGAAAGAGGATTGGGATGTTGTCAATAGGTATATCAAGAAGTACATTAATGATCTCACGGATGATCTAGCCAGTAGAAATCCTGACATTGATGAATTTCCGATGGTTTTGGATGATGAGCTTCAAACATTACAGAGAATTCAAAACCTCGATTATTCAAAGTCTATGGATCCTTTTGATGAGAGATATTTTAGAAATTTCCTCGAGGACGTCACTGGCTCAATTGAAGATGATATTGGTCGCATTGATGCCTATCAGAATATCGGAGACCAAAGATATACTGACTATCATCAGATTGAGGATATGCTTGGTGAGATAGATGAATTTGATATGCGTCGTAATATATGGGATGAGGATGCTCATACTGTTCCGACTAATCGAGCCGAATTTGCGGAACTGGTGGGTTCTAAAGTTGAGAAGGCAGGAGGGGGTCTGATTCGGAAAGGCTTGAAACAATATCAGAAAGGACCCGGCTTACATGAAGCTGCGATGGAAGCGGCTAAAGCAGGAGACGCGGATAAGGCGTTGGAGTATCTGAAGCAGCTTCAAGATATTCTCCAGCTGAGTGACGAAGATTTTAGCAAGATGCTTGGCGCCCAATTTGATCGTGGTCCCCAATCAAGCAAGTATGTTCCTGAAGTTGACCCAGACCTAGACGCGCCAATTGGAGGCTACAAAGCTGACCAACGTGACCCAGATTCAAGAATGAGAAAGGCTGGTGGTGGACCGATTGACAAGAGCATCAGAGGAGCGTTAGTTCAAGCTCAAGAGGCCTTCGCTAAACGCCAGGGGAAAGTCAAGAGCCCAGACATTGAGATTCCTGAAGGATTTGATAGCTTCTACACTAAGCAATATTCTGATCGCGTTGACATCATCGGCGTTACTAAGGATGGCAAAGAGCAGATCGTTGATAACATTGGCCCTGGCTTTGGAGATCTTGATTCAATGGTTCTGGCTAAAGAATTGGCCAGCATCTACAACACTGGAGGTTTCTCCAATGCCTATGTTTCTCGTCCGAAGTTACAGGATCTATTTCCTCCTGAACCTCCTCCTCCTCCTAAGGCAAGTGTCACGCAGATTCGTGGAGGACAGCGAGCACCAGAAGGCAATCGTCTGCGTAGCTTCCAAGAACACCTGCAGAATCTGACGAAAACAGGCAATGTAGGAGTGGACGAACTTCAAGATTTGTCAGATGTCGCTCGAGAGGCTCTTTCTCCTGAAGATTTCGAGATTTTCTTGGAGCAGCTTGACGGAGACGGACTGATCCCTCCTAGCCAAGGAACACGTCAAGTTCCATATGAGCCCGATGTAACAGTGCAGATGGGTAGTACTGCAACTGAGCTAAAAAAGATTCTAGCTGAGATGGGTCTTAGCCCGGAGGATTTGCAAGATCCTGCTACGGCTTTCCGTCGTCTTGCGGAAATGTCGGACGAGATGGCAACTAGACCGGCTTCATACAAAAGACCGCTGACCTATGAAGAGCATCTGATGGAGACGCCTCCCGCTCGCATGACGTTGGATGAATTAGAAGATGCCTTCGATCACGACTTTATGACTGAAGATGATTACATGTTCTTCCAAGAGAGCTTTGTGGATCTCGAAGATGACATGATGGATCTTCTAAAGGACTATCATCCAAGCGGGTTTGAAGATATCAATGACATCGAGATCTTCCCTAATCCCAAGAAGGAGAATGAATTCTTTGCGAAAGTTCGCTATCTCGGAGATGACGATCTGTACTACTTCAAGATTTTTGAAGATGAAGTAATGGATCTCAATGGTCCAGATGACATTCCTCCTCGATTTGCGGAAGGTGGTGAAGTTAAGAAAGAAGATAGCACCGCGATGGACTATCTGAGATCTGTTGGTCAATCTCTTTTCGGTGCCGTTCCTTTTGGAGGCGAAGAACTGCCATTGATTGGCGCAGATGTTGGCGAGCAGATCTACAAGAAAGCTGCTTATCCTCTGGCTGGTCTCGCTTCTCAGTGGTATGGCGTCAATCCTACTAACGATGAATTTGAATATGCTGGCCCTGGCTCAGATATGATCTATGGACGAGGCAGACCTTCTTATCCGATGGAAGAGCTGCAGATGATTGATCCTGAGGAATATCGTCGCCAATACGAAGCCTGGAGGGATTGGAAAGGCGAGACAGGTCCTATTCCTGGAATCATTGACGAGACCGCTCTTCTGCCGGCAATGCCTCAGATGATCGAGATGATGACGGACATGGACGAGATTAGCACCAATCCTGACTATGAGCCGTTCATTGGCGCTCCTGAGCTCTCTTTAGAGGCGTCAGATCGTGCAGCTGAGAACTGGGAACGCTCGCTTGCGAAGTTCGGTCTGCCAGAACCTGAGGGCTTCGTAGAGAATGCTTTGATCTCTGGCGGGATGATGGTTGGACAGATTCCTGTTCCTACTGCATGGCTCGGTCGACTTCGGGCTCTATTTCCAGGTGCGAAGAGTACTGTGGAAATGGTTAAGAATGCTGGCAAGTTTGGATGGCTGAAAGCTGCTGCTGGATCTGCGCCTGAGTTTCTCTTTCCAACGATTGATCCCAGCACTGCCAATTATGTTACGGCTTCTTTGTTCGGTGGCGGTCTGATGACCATGCTCGGTGGCGTTGGAGAAGAAGTACCTGAGGACATTCCACCTGACATCGCCTCTCTGATCCAACGTCATAATCAAGGCGACAAAGAAGCGACAAAGTTGTTGCAGGAGATTCTCAACAACCATGAGAAACAGCAGAGCCGAGAAGATACCGTTCAACGCTCTCTCGAACAGATGGGAAAGAGCGGAGCGTTTGCTGGAGGAGGTGCAGTTAAGAAAGCGATTTCCAAGAAGTGGAGAATCTGGGATCCAAAAGAGAAAGTTTGGGTGAGCCAACCTTATAGCGACAAGAATCGGGCTCGTCATAGGATGGACAAACTCGACAACGACTATGGCGCCTATCGCTACCAGGTAAAGGAAGTTGAAGGAGATGAGGTTCCTAAATTAGCGGGAGGGGGAAAGATTCGAGGTGGGGCTCATGATAAGATAGTTAATTTTAAGCGACAACAATTGCTTAAGAAGAAGGGACTCACCGAAGAAGATGCCGAAGGACTGCGAGACTCGATGGTACAACATCAGATTGACTTTCTTCACTCCCTGAAAGAACAAGGAAAAGAGATTGATGAAGCCGATTTGAAATGGCTAATCGAGATGGGAGTCGATCCTAAGGATGTGGGATTGGCCAAAGGTGGGAGGATCTCTCGATCTGAATTATTGAAGATGGCTAAAGGTGGCAAGATTTCTCGTCGTGAACTTCTCAAGGGATTAGGTGCTGGAGCAATTGCTGCTGGTGCAGGCGCGGCAGGATTAGGTAAGACCGCAGTTAAGAAAGGAGTTCTCGAGGCTGAAGTTCCCGTTGCGGTCATTAAGAAGGCTATTGGTAATCCTCGAGATTTGGCTATGCGAGTTAGTAAGGCCGACTTCTCTCCTGTGGAATGGAAGCGACTTAAAGGCTACATTGATGAATGGATAGGTGACTGGGAACACGATCTTAGCTTAGAAGAAGGAAGCGCTCATCCAGACTCTCCTCAGAACGTGAAAGAATTAAGAGCAGCAGTTGATCGTCTGAAGTCTATCGAAGATTTGGCTGATGATGTTGACTTTAACCGAGATCAGAAAGCAGCGGTGATGGATCTACTGGAAGAGATTGAGGATACCTCGGCACCTTATTCAGGAGAAGGCAACCCGGATTGGATTGAGCTGGAAGACGACTTTGATTTTGCGAGTCGTTTAAGTGCTGAGTTCCATACTCCTCAATCCTTCAAGAGAGAAGCCTGGAAGAATGCTTTGAACGAAGTTCCCAATCCAAGTCCTAAGGTTCGAGGAATCTTCGAGCAGTATGTCAATGACGCTCGAGTCTTCGAAGATCGAATGGAGTATGGAATAGAAGATCTAGCTTTTGCTGAGGGAGCTATGCCCGGAGAAGCCGCTCTCTTCGAGAAACTCAGCACGGAAGAGGCCAAGCAATTACAGCGAATGATTCACGCCAGTCCTGATGGTACATTCACACACTTTTAGAGAGAAAGATAATGCCGAGTAAAACACAGAAGCAAGCGAGGTTCATGGCGGCTGCTGCTCACAATCCGAAGTTCGCTAAGAAAGTCGGCATTAAGCAGGGCGTGGCTAAAGAATTCAACAGAGCAGACACAGGAACTAAGAGGTTATCAAAGGCAATGAAGAACCGTAAAAAGTATGCACAGGGTGGGCTGGCAACAATGCTCAAAAACAAATGGGCTCCTCAGATGGCAGTCGGTGGACAAGTTCCTCCGCGTAGAATGGTGCCGCCATCAATGCCTCCTCAAGGTGGACAGCCAGTTGGCATGATGGATCCACGCCAGAGAATCCCTGGTGGTCAACCGCCTCAGGGTGGAGGACTCGCTCAGATGATTCAAAGGGCGCGTAGTCAGCAGCAGTCAGGAGGCGCCAGACCGGGTATGCCGCCACAAGGCCCGGCAGGCGGTATGCGGGGCTTTATGGACCAGTTACGGCAACGCGGGGCAGCTGGCGGCTTCCCAGGCCCTACTGCAGGCCCTCAGCAGCCCCAAGGCGCGCTTTCCCGGATTGCTGGTAGGTTACCCGCTACCGGAGGGCAAAACGGGCTTCTCAGGAGCGCTCAGGGCGCCTACCGGAACCCCGGAAACCGGATGATGGGAGGTGCTCCCCGTGCCCAGTTCGCGGCAGGAGGCAGAGTGAGAAGAGCGATCAAGGCTTTGAATGGTGCTCGATCAATGCTCACAGATAGTGACCCTGACTTCGATCACATCGCAGATCTCTTGGCTAAGGAAGTTCCTGAAGCTAGTCACATTGCAGAGAAGATCAAGAAGACTGCTAACGCTGAGCCGAAGACGAGTGATCCCGATGAGTTCCGAGATGCCTGGCTATCAATCAACAAACAGCTGAAGGAATTGAAGGCGAAGTTGAAAGAGGCTAAGGAGTAAGTTTCTTTAGTAGCTTTCGGATCTTCGGTTCATCTTCATAGGGTGCGTGCATTCCCTGAGACCTGAGATATTTGCGGATCTTTGAAGGAGAGATCCCGGCTTCAATCGCGATGATCGCAATGCAGTTGGCTTTGACCTTCTGGGCAACTCGTTTGGATTTGGCGACGGGCTCAGAAGGCATTCCCTCATCTTCGATCTTCTGGTCACCAAAGTCTTCGGGGTTGTTCGGCCAATCCTTTATGAGTTGGAGAGCTTCATCGCTAATGGGTTTCTCTTGCATGATTCGCTCGATGTGAGTGATGAATCGAGAGACCGGATATTCTTCTGTGGTTTTTCCGAAGGTAACGAGAGGTGACTCGTCGTGAATCCGTAAGTCTAAGCGAACGGGAAAGACTCCCTCCTGTTCATTGACGATTCCTATAGCATAGGTCTTCCCCCTGAAACAGAGAGCTGGCTTATTGCCTGAGGCAATTTGTCGTCCCTCATGCACACTGATGTCAGTTGGTATATATCGGACTGAAGCTTCCACGTTTCTCTCCCAGGTTTTTTGAGTTATACCCATATTATAATAGATGTAAATCTTAGTCGAGCGGCTTTCTTCTCCTGAGAATTCGAGCGAGAATTTCGGCAGCCATCTCGGGTTCGTTCTTGATTACTACGTCATAAGCCATCTCCATCAACTGCTTATGAGTAGCGCCGTTGATATCTCCTGCGAACTTACCGGGAATGATGTAGATATGAGGAGTGACTTCTGCGATGATCCAGACAGTGCCACCGCTGCGAATGTTCTCACGAATCCATTTGATCTGTGAGCGGCGCATGCCTTTCTTGTCTTTGAATGGATATTGAGAATTGGGGTTCTCAGAAAATTTCAGTTCGAGTGTTGGAGAACAACCAGGAGCGATCTGGCAGTGCACATCAGGGAATCCCGGTGAGGTTGGAGATTCGATTCTCGAGTAGTGAGCAAGAGGGAGGGCTACATCACGTAGCCACTCCCAGAGGTTTGCCTCGCTCACTACAGACCCAAAGCTTTTCGCACCGCCTTCAGATCTTTAGAGCCATCCTTCCAGCTCCAGCGACTACCCTCGGCACGTTCAATGCCTGCGGCTCGAAGCTTTTGTCGTGCCTTCTGGCCAGTGATCTTCGCTTCTGCTGCGAGAGTCGCCAGAGTTACACCACCGTCTTCCGATTTCTTACTGACTTTCTTGGAAGTCTTCTTCACTACTTTCTTCGAGACTTTTTTCTTGCTTGCCTTACCTTTTTTCTTCGTGGCCACTTTCTTCTCCTTCGTTGTGGTTGTATGCTCGGGAAGAGGCTTTGCCATCTCCTCTTTTATTGCGTCTGCTGCTTTTTTAATGTCTTTCATTCTTCCTCCGATAACGATCACAGACTAATGTCGCTAAATTCTTCTTCTTTACTACGGCTAAATACATGTCCTCATCCACTGTGTCTTCCGCGATCAAGTACCAATAGTTGACCTGCAAAGTATCGAAGGCTTGAACTCTGAACCTCGCTTGCTCGTAGTTGATGAGACTATGATTCCAAGAATAGAAAATATAGGTGTTTGATAAAGATAAGTCGATGGCCTCGGCTCCTTGAATCTGAAGTATAATCACACGAACATCAAATTGTCCATCATACTCATGCTTACCTGAGATGATCTTGGAGGTCACTCCCTCTTCGGTTAGGAGCTGGCTTATACGGGCAATCTCGTGTTTGAACCGGCAGCAGATCACGAGATGATCCTTCTTTGCCAGTTCAGGCGTCCTGAGCGCCCTCAAGAGGACCGCTAGCTTCTCTTCCCCAATACGGTGTACCGTGCGTTTCTTCTTTCGCTGACCGGGCACTCGCTCGTCCTGGATCAGATAGCCACCTGCGATCTGTTGAAGCTTCATCGCCAGTGTTAGAACAAGCGGAGTACTGACGACTCGGCCTCGAATCATTGTCTCTAGATCCAGACTCAGCTCGTCGTAGTGAATCCAAGATTGTTTCTTTAACTGAAACTTGATCTTTCTGTGCCGAATCTTGGCCGGCATCAATCCTTCTGCCTTTCGAGCTTCTCCCAACGTGATCCGATAAGAATACTTGTGGAAGATCTCATTGAATTCTTCTTCGTTCTGAACACCCACAATCCTTTTGTAGATCGCGCCAGTAGAACGATTCTCTTTGCTTTCGATCATAAGAAATCTATTCTCGAAATCTTCCCACTTGCCGAAGACACCGGGCTGAATGAAATCATAAATAGGCCACGCATCTTTATGTCCTTGTGCGATGGGAGTTCCGGTAAGAGCGAGTCGATGAGAAGCTCGTTTACCAAGCGTGCGAATGAAACGTGAGTTACGTGTTCCACGCTTCTTACAACGATGCGCCTCGTCAACAATGACCATAATCGAGCGGCCTTGCTTCTGCCACTTGGTTGCAAGTTTGTAATAACGCCGACGATCAACGGCTTCCTTTGCCGAAGCTTCAAAGTGCACGTAGCGCACGTAACAATCCCAGTCCAAGTCAAGGTGTTTGGAAAATTCTGAAGACCAAACACGCAGAGCCTTCTTTGGACAGACGATGAAAATGATATCAGGTTTGACATGGTCAGCTATCGCCAGTGAAACTAGGCACTTGCCTGTGCGCTGTTCAGGAAAAAGAGCAAAGCCGCTATAGCGTAATGCTTTTCTAACGGCTTCACTCTGATAACCCCTGAGAGTTGTCTTCAACAAGACTTATGCAGCCTCGAGTTCCGATACATCAACTTCCCAGACGTCGCCTGCAGAATCTTCGACCTGGGCTGTGTCATCGTCCATTTCGACAACGACGCCTTTCACAGTGTCGCCTTCCTCATCTTGGAATTTGACCTTGCTGCCAGTGCGAATCTTCTTAGCTCGGCCTTTACCCTTTTTCTTTTTGGGTGCCGGCTCTTCTTCTTCATCTTCTTCTTCTTCTTCGTCCTCTTCTTCTTCTTCGGGCTCTTCTTTCTTCTTGCGGGAACGACGCTTCTTAGGAGCTTCTTCTTCCTCTTCAGGCTCCTCGTCTTCGTCTTCCTCTTCCTCTTCACCTTCCTCTTCTGCGCCCATGAAGCCAGTGATGCGAGGACGATCTTTTCCTTCATAGTCCTCGTTGGTCACCTCAATACCAGCGACTTCACCAATCAAGTCGTTAGGATCAATGTCCATGTCGTCTTCTGCCACTTCCAATCCCAAGCACTCGAGAATAGTTCGGAAGCGCCACAGCGACTGCGGCTGCAGAGAGATGTTGTCGTGAATCGTAGCGCCAGCGCATTTGCCATCCGCGATCTTCCAAACGCAGTGCAAATACGGCTCACCACTGTTCTGTCCTTCTTCCTGGGTGAGCTTGTGAAGGGATGCGTTGTAGTTGCCATCTGGAACTGGACGACCACCGCCTGACTCAACACCTTCAAAGTTGACACTAATCATTCCTGACTTTTTCTTGCTAGACCTTTTCTTGCGAGTGGATGCTGCTTTTGCTCTTGCCATTACTTTCTCCTGGTTACTTTCTTCTTGGTTGCCTTCTTCTTTGATGGTATTATCTTTCCTGTTATGAGATTCACGATCTTCTCATGAGTTGGATCAACAACAAAATCGGGAAGCGGTCCTGCTTCTACTGGTCTGCGCACCTTCGTTGAGTAAAAGGCATGAGGACCGATGCGCATACAGTAGTCCACAGACCTAACTTTCTTTCCTGCTTTCTTGGTATAGGACTCTCGAATGAACGTACTGCCGATAGCATCGACCGCTCCATCAATGAAAGATCCCACACTGGGCATTACTCGAGCACCAACGCTCGGCTCTAATGCCTCATCCTCTTCTTCACCGCCATCGAATGTTCGCTCATGCGCGATGAAGCACATATTGTAATCATCAGCCAGAGCACGGAAGTTGGCGATGGTCGTCTTTAACAAGCCAGACAGATTGCCCCATTCCTTGCGAGTGAAGAGTTCGCTCTCGCCTTTCTTCGCTCGCTTCCTGATCTCAGCCATGCCCAAGTCCTGCAGGTTAGTCATCTGATCAATCACGATTGATTTGTACTTCGTCCCTTCCTTGAGATACCAGAATGCATCTTCGATGTCATCCCAGCTCGTCACCTTTAGAAGGTCGATGTTCTTCTTGTGAGCAATCGTCTCAGTGCCTCGCTCGTTGATGTCCAAGAACAGAATAGGCGTAGGAAAGGTAGAGCCAAACTCCGTCTTGCCCGTTCCTGAGCGGCCATACACTAGCATGACTAGATGTTGCATGAGTTCGGTCACTGGCGAAATCTTACTTGCTATTGACTTTCCGCTTTTTGGCGCGCTTCTTTGCAACTTTCTTTTTACTTTCTTTGCCACTGAATTTCTCCCGATCTACATAGTGAGCCTTCTTGACGAAGTTAACGTCTAGTCCTCTGACATCTGCTTCGCATAGTTGTTTGAATTCGCATCCCTGGCAGTTGAACTTGCTCATACTGCGTGGGTGAATTCCTTTCAGGTTCTCAATCATGGCGGTAGTCGCCCGGAAGTCCTCGACAATTTTCATGATCTGCTGTTGAGATGGTGCCGGCAAGAAGACGCGCTCAAAGAACATCAGATCGTTCTTCTCGAGTTTCTTCAAGAATGGCTGATAAGGTTTTGGATCCAGATGGTGCTTCTTAATCTGCGCCTCATACGTGGCTCGATCACAACGGATGTTCGCACGTTGAGACAGTTCTCCATTCTTCAGAACGTCAGGCAAAGTCGGAGGAGTTGTGCGAACGTAGTCCCAAACAATACCGTCAGCCGGTCTACTGGCCTGCCAGCGATTCCAAGCCCAGATGTACAAGATCAACTGCAGTTCGTGGAAGCGATCTTCAGGACCAGGAATAGACGCATGGAACTTGTGATCCATCAGCCAACGACGCTGGTGTTGATCCATAGCCACCTTGTCGATATAGCCAATGAATCTGAAGTCGGCCATGATATCTGTAGCCACAAAGATTTCACTGTCTTCATATTTCAGATCGTCATTCTTGTACTTCTTCATGTACGCTTCGAAGATCCGCTCAATCTCCCCGATGATATCACCGTGTTCTTCCTTCTCTTCCGCAAAGAATGTCTTGAACTCTTCAGCGTATTTCTCAAGTGCATCCCAGGCGTCTTCTGGAAAGTCCTTGAGCTTCTTCGACATTACATGGTTATGCAACATCTCATGCAAGATCTTTCCTCGTAGCATAGGAAGGATAGGTCTCTTGCGTGTGAGACGTTCGGAATAACGGTAATGATGTGCCTGCATGCATTTGCGAAACAGGTTGACTTCACTCCAACTCGTAGATGGCATTACTTTCTCCTGGGCTCTCGATTCTAGCTCTTCATTTTCTCAATGTAAACAACTTCATTCAACAAACTTTACGCCTTTGCCCCAAGGTCCTACTTCAAGCTCTCCCTCCATAGGTAATCCCAGATTGATTTTGAAAGTCTTCATCAATTTAGGTTCCCGCATGATACGCAGAACTTTAGGTAACACCTCGGATTTGTATTCTGTTTTCACGATTCCGAGAATGGCGTCATGGTGCTCACCAACCAAGCGGAACTTCTTGCGATCAATCGTCTCGTGTACTTCGACCATCACCGCTGCTTTGTAATCGCCAATGAACCCCTGAATTGGGCTGTTGATAGCTTGCCGCTCGGCTTCCATGCGAACGAACTTGTCCCTGGCTTCGATACCCGGCAATCTCCGCAATCTCCCAAACAAGTTCCGAACATAACCGTTGAGCTTCGCCAGCTTCTTCATTTTGTTGTGCCATCCCTTCAACCCCGAGTACAAACTAAAGTAAGATTCACGTGCTCGATGTGCTTCGTCAAACGTAGCATCCCACTGATACTTCACGCGAGCAGTCTCCATGAATTTCTTTTCGTACATGCCATAGAGGAAACCAAAGTTGATAGCTTTCGCTTTCTTACGTCCTTCTTTCCAGCCTCCCCAGATAGCGGTGCAGACTTCAGGCCCTGCGACAGTTACGATCTCAGCATCTTCCACTAGCGTCCTATTGCTTCCTTTCTTGAGAGATTGGGCCGTCTCCCTGAGATTCCGCACATATTCCCCGAGGCCTGCTGACGTAAGAGTGTGCATAAGTGTTCGCCAATGGACATCAATGTCTTCGGTGAAGCATCTTCTAAGCTCCCCATCACCACTAGCAGCCGCTGCAGCGCGGAGTTCAGCTTGAGAGATGTCTCCTTGGACGAACTCCCATCCATCGGGAGCGGTAATGAGATTTCTAATTTTGCCATCTCGGGGAATAGAGTGAATTCTAGACGAGTAGCGTCCTGTAACTGTACCATGAAGTTTATAGCTGACATAGAGTTTATCTCCTACCATGAATTGTTGAAAGCCGTTGATGTACGTGCTGATGAACTTCGCTCGTTCCCGGTAAGCCACCAGCTTATCCACCGCCTCATGAGTGCCCATCAGGCCGAGTATAGCAGTCTCAGACGTCGAGGGGCTCTTCTTCTTAGTCCATTCAACGCATTTCAATCCAAGCTCGTTATACAGGACCTGAGCGACCTGAGCGGGAGAATTCCAGTTAACCTTGTGTCCCGCTATCCGGTTTAGGTCTTGTTCGAGTTGGATCTTCTCCGACAGTAGCTCAAGACCGATGTTCTCCATGGCTTCGAAGTCTACTGTCAATCCTTCCATCTCGATGTCTTCCATTGCTCGAGCCGCAGGCATGACCAGCTTATAGAACAGACGTCTGAGTGGCAAGGATTCTTTGAGTTGTTTCTGGAAGAGCTTGACGAGTTGCAAAGTGTAAGTACAATCTTCCGCACAGTATTTGAAGTTGGGCATTGGATCTTCAGTGATTCCCTGCTTCCACTTTAATGGGATGTCGTATTCTGGAACGTCCAAGAAGTCCCGACAATTAGATGTCAAGTCGTTGGCGGTATTCTCGTTGAGAGTATGCGCGGCCAACATTCCATCGAAGTTCAGGTGGAATCCTGCGCCGAATTGATTTCTAAGCCAGAGGTTATCAAACTTAGCGTTCCATCCATACGCTTTCTTCTTCGTGACTCGTTGGATCCTGACTAACTCGAGAAGTAACAGGGATAGGGCCTTTCCTCTTCGCCAAGGACCAACGCCATACTGTGCGAAGTCGGGATGCATATGGCAAGGTATAATCCAAGTTCTCTTTGGGAGAGCGATGCCAATGGCGGTGATGTACTGGAGTCTCTTCGGGTCTTTATGTTGGAAGAGACCTGACGTTTCCAAGTCAAAAGCGAACTCAGATGCTGCCGTGAATTCCTTGATAAAGGTTTCAAAGTTTCCTCTCCTAACGATATTCCATTTGAAGCTTCGGTCTTGGCTTTCACCATTGACCGCTCGTGCGAGTCGAGCGATGTCGTTTTGGAAGCCAGGAAGCTTAGACGGGTCTCGCATTGTGTACGCTGGATGGTAGGTGGGCATCCCGATGTAATTGACTCGATCATTTTCTATCAGCTCCCCATGAAATTGATTGATCTTCGCTTTGCCTCGGAACAAAGCCTTAGTAGGTGGTAGTCCTATAGTGAGAACAAACTTCGGGTTAAGTTCTAGCAATTCCTTTTCGAGATACGGCTTACACGCTCGAACTTCATCCTGAGTCGGTGCTCGTTTATCTGGCGTCTGACACTTGACCAGGTTTGTGATGTAGGCGTCTTGTAATCCGTTCTTCTGCAATTCCCTTTCAAGAATCTTTCGAGGTTCACCAGCAGTCGGTATGCCTCGTCTCAACGGCAGCGGACTATCCGACACAATCACAACGTCTGGGTTCTTAGGTCCTACTCCTGCCACACATACTGGCTCGGCATATTCCCAGAGCCCACAGTCACGACAATTTGGATTGAGGCTTTTCAATTAAGGTCCTATCCATCCAGTTACTCCAATCCCGGCAGATCGAAGTAAGGCTAGAGGTTCTTCGTCTCGATAAGGAATGACATAGACGAATCGACTTATGCCAGCGTTGATCATCAGCTTCGCGCAATCGTTACAGGGACTGTGAGTGCAATACAATTCGGCGCCATCAGTTTCTACTCCCGTCTTCGCAGCGAAGGCGATGGCATTAGCTTCCGCATGAACAGTACGGGTGCAGGGTTCTGTCTCGCTTACATGATGATTGCAATGAGGCAATCCTCGTGGCGCTCCGTTGTATCCACTCGAAAGAATGCGACCATCTCGAACGAGGATAGCCCCAACCGCTAATCGCTGACAAGTAGAACGTCGGCTGACTAGCTCAACGATGTTGACGAGTAATTCTTCTCGGTTTATTCTTCTTAACATGTCCAATCCTTATTGCTTTCCGATTTCGCAAAGCTCTGTAGGCATCTTTCAATGATGCGTGTCGAGTTCCATGATCACCACTAAGCATGAACTGATGGAACTGCGTCTTTCCTTTCTGATGGACCCTGCAGCGCAAGTCAGGGTATTCATTGCAGACCCACTCCTGACAAGTCCAGGCATGACCGTCGCAGAAGACCGTAGCTCTCCACGTCAGTTCTTTAGCTCGGTAGTGTTTCAATTGAGTAGTCTTCAATGACAGAGAAATATCCTTTGTCTTTCATTCGATCCAATCGAGCATGGATGTTCTTATCCGTTAGACATTCTTCCTCAGTGAACATCTTGCAAGGTCCGGTTAACTGAGCCAAAGCGAAAAGCTCACGGACTAGGGATCGCTTATGAAAAACAGCGTTCAATCCCAACTGGGTAATGGCGTATTGCCAATAAGCATATCTCTTAGATCCTCGCGTCGGTGGAACAACACTTACTGACCAAACGCCATCAATGATGTCATATTCTCTTGTAGCCATTATTTGTAATCCTCGCATATTGTTCGATAGTCATTCTCAAAGCAGTGCATCGACACACAGTGAAACACGAACATTCCCGGCTTGATGCCTTCCCATCCGGGTTGAACACGTAGACAATCCATCATGTATATCTGCAGTCTCAGAGAAAGATAGAGGTCATCGCGAAAGTGCCGCGTAAAATCGCAAGACCTTATATAATAGGTCATGTGCAAATAGCCGTGTCGATGCAGGAAGTGATAGCCCAGGGTACAGGGTACTCTCTCCCCATGGACTACTCCCGTATCTTCAGGGAACCAGATAGGAAGGTAAGCTTGTCGAGTCTCTGGGTTGTTCGTCAAGTGCTCAACGACATCTGATAGCTCACCCGGCGCAAATCTTATTCCCTCAGGCCCGTCATGTTCTCCTGCATTTTTTGGCCAATATCGTTCCATGTAGGTATGAGAAAACTGACTTCCCTTTGTGCGGAATTTGTCAGCAGATAGCGCATAGGGCCAATTTCGCCATTGAACGCCAGGGTTGAGAGGGAGTCCGCCAACTCGTTCTTCGAAGTGATCGTCTGCCCAAGGAAGATTCGGTTGTATATCTTCCTGATAGGAATTGTGGTCTTCATCATTTAGTTGCACCGTGAATGAGGTGTTGAATAATTCGCGCATCTTCATCTCGGGTTTGTCCGAGACGTCAATGCTCTGCCAACGCTTTCCATCGACAACATAACCGACTCGCACTAGCGATCTGCCAACGTCGTTGATGGCATCTCTGAATCTAGCGTACATTTTCACTTGCGCTTGCTCCTCGGCGTGTAGTCCTCTTTACTATTATAATGAATCTTCGGCAACGGTTTACCGAATTTCAAATGTTTCTTCTCCAAATACTTCTTTATTCTCTTCATGTCGAGATTAGCCCACGCGAACTTGTGTTGAACATTCTCTGGGGAGAAAGGGAAGTGCTGATCCTCCCTATAAGCAGACCGCAGAAAAAATCTAGTTCCTCCGGTGAACAGCTTTTTATCATGCTCCCAAAGATAGTCGAGGAACTCAACAGGATCCCAATGTGCACAGAGAGTTGGGAAGAAAACTCCTGAGAGGTAAGCATTCGCAAATCGAAATCGGAATAAGTCTGGACTGAGATCAAGTTCGTCCAAGATGTATTTGAGAAAGACGAGATCAGCTCCGAACTTTTGAATGACTTCTGTAGACCGATACTGGACTTCAACCGTCTCCATATCTTTCTTCCAGGAGATGATGAGGGACTGCATACAGTGACCCATACTCCTCTTATCTTTTTTGGCTCCTCGTAAAGACATCGCAACCGAAGTGAACGATTGTCCCGCACGGTGATCGAGTAATACTCGAACTCTCTCAAGTTCGTCAGGATCAATATAATTCCGCTGAAGCTGTTTGAATTTGTTATTTCCATAGCCAAGGTCCTCATAACTGAGATCCGGTAACTCGGGAATCGTCCAAGTGATATCTTGAACAATCTTCCTCACACCAGAATAAAGAAACGCTTCCTTCTCGATGCACGCTTTGATCAATCCTTGTGGCCAGTAACTCACAGGTAGCCACTGTACTTGTCGAGAATCACAAGATGATTCGGTCCAATCCATCCTTTAGGTTTCACCAAGTCGAAGGGCATGTCAGGTCGCTTCTTGTTGGCGCCTACTTCCTTCATCAGATTCGCTCGATGAACTTCATCCCAATGCCATTTCCAACGAAGGCCCATCATCACAGCCGTTCCTTTCGCCACGACTACCAGATCAACCAAGGCGTCTATCTGTTCGAGATAGTCTCCATTCTCAACAGCCCTTCTGAATTCATCAAGTTCCTCCTGAAGAAAATCAGCTCGAGCCAGCAACGTAGCTTTGTCACACACAGAGGGTTTCAACTTGACGTTACTCCAGAATTTGTCGTGCATCTGAGCGATGTCAACAGTTTCGGAATCTTTGAAGTATCTTTCAAACGTAGTTCTATCAGTACTCATTGCGGTGTCCCCTTTCGGATGAATGCCTTGATTGAATCCAGAACCAGCTGAGGTGGTCCGGTGTAGTCATAGCGTTTGATGTAAACGCCTTCCTTTTCGAGAGAGCCCATAAGATCGTCATAGGCCTTGATAATTTGTCGATGGTTCAGAACGACTCCATCCATCTGCACTTCCCTTCTAACCCCGGCAGCCAGAGCTTGATAGTTAGGTCGGCAATGAATGATCATTGTATCTTTGAACCAACGGGCTAGCTGCTCTATTGACAAGGCATGCATACACTTGCCACGGATGATAGGCCCGTAGACGTATTCTGATAGAACAGGGTTTCTGTCTGTGATGATTGGTAAAGATGAATCTCGGAGAGTGGTTAGAGTTCCAATAACATTAGCTAACTGTCCGAGAGTATGGGGAGGACCATTGGATCTTAAGAGAAGCAGGTACTCGTCAATGTCCTTTCTTATTCTTGTGGCCAGAGATGTCTTACCAGAGCCATCTGCGCCTTCGAGTATCACTAACATTTTTTTATTTTCTCCCAGAATTTCCATGTTTTCGCAAAGTGGTTTATATTGCGAGATCCGTCCATTATAAATCGAAGGTTTCACAATTGAAAATCCAAAATTCACAGGTGTTTTACGGTGACGACGAGTACAATGTTGTGCCGCAAAAACACTTTCCTTATTTTACGCTGGCAGAAGCGGCAGAGAGACTCGACATTCGTAAGCAGAGGTTGAGTAGGATGTTGAGGATTCTTCAAGTTCCTATTCATAAGATTGGAACACTGGTTCTGCTGGATGATGAGGCTCTTAGTCGAATCAAAGCAGCGGTCAAACAACACGAGGTCAGGCGCGGAAGAAAACCAAATGTCGAATAAGAAATTGAACGGCTCGCTCAACAGCGAGAAGATTGCCACGGAATGGTTAGAGCTTGGCATTAGAACCGTACCTCTATGGCCTGGCCAGAAAAAGCCGCGTGGATCCTCGTGGCAGAAAGTACGAGTTACAGAAGCCAATGTCGGAGACTATTTCAAGCCTGGCGATAATATCGGCGGACTATGGGGAAGTCCTAGTGGTTGGATAGTCGATGTTGATCTTGATGATGAAGATGCCGCTGACCTGGCTACTCATCTGCTGCCTACGACTTTTACATATGGCCGGCAATCACGTCCACAAACTCATTTCCTTTATTATTGTAAGGGAGCGAAGACGCACAAGTGGATGGACGATAAGAAGCGAGCCATCGTTGAGCTCCGGTCTACTGGATCTCAGACAGTACTGCCGCCTTCAATTCATCCTGACAACGAGCGATACATTACTGATGATCGCAATGACGATAGCTTCACGGCAGTTCCACGTCTGAAGTTGGTGAAGTATCTGAACGAGATAGCCGCTGGTACTCTCTTCCTTCGCAATTATCCTGAAGGCGGTTCACGTCATGACTACGTTCACGCTCTGACTGGCGCCTTACTCTGGTCGAAGTGGGAGCCAGAAGAAGCACGACGATTCGCACGAGCTATCGTGAATGCGGCACGTCACATGGATGACGATCTTAAGCAGCGCTTCCGCACGATTGAGAACACCATCGAACATCACAAGCAGGGCCATCGCATCATGGGATGGAAGACGCTGAAGGAATGGATCAACCCGAAAGAGATCCAACTGATGCGTACCTGGCTCGAGAATAAAGATCACGCTGAACCTGCGCCGAAGATGGAAGAGATGAACGCCTATACTTCTGTTGGACGTGTTCCGAAGTTCGACATCGAGTTAGGCAAGGTTCCTGGACTCGTAGGCGAGTTGGTCAAATGGTCGGCTCAACAAACATATCTGGCTCAACCATCGTTTGATCTAGCCGTTGGTCTTATGTGTACCGCTCTCGTCTCCTGCAATCATTATGAAGTGGACAACTGGCATACACCACTGCAGCCCTACTTCATGTTACTGGCTCCGACTGCTGCGGGTAAAGGTTCAACGCTTCATCGAGTATTTGAGTTCGCTACACAGATTGGATTAGATCAACACCTCTACCAAGGTTTCCAATCGTACCACGCGCTGATGGATGAACTTTCTGAGGCGCCGAACATGGCGTGCTGGTTGTGGGATGAAGCGGCTCGACATCTGCAGTCTGCACGCAGTACCGGAAGCCAGGACTTCCAAATTCTGTCGCACCTTATATCGCTATATGGCCAAGCCAATCAGCTCGTACCGGGGCAACCAGGACGTAAGAACCCGATACCCGCATTGAACAACCCCTTTCTCACGCTCTTCGCCACGGCCCAACCTGCGGCGCTCGTGGAGGCCATATCAACTGCCGACATCGCTACCGGGTTCATCAATCGGTTCATGCTGTTCGATGCGGGAGATGATACTCCTCGGCGCAACCAACGACGAGAACGGATCTTCCCAGCTGCGATCAAGCGAACTGCTAAGGCGATCAAGTCCCACGAGCCTCGAGGTGGCCGCACAGTCATCCGGTTCTCTAACGTGGAAGCCTTCACGATGTTCGATGACTTCGCTGAGGCGGCACGTCAGAAACTCAAGGGGGATGACGCTAACTCGGTATGGGGACGAGCGAACCAGAACGCGCTGATTGCTGCGGGTATAGTAGCGGTAGGGATAGACGCGAAAAGGCCTAAGATCACGCCTGAGATCGCCTCGTGGGCTATACAGCTGACTACCTGGTCTATCGAATCCTGGTTAGTCCGTATCGAAGAACTCACTAGCGGATCCTTCCGCGAGAAGTACTCCAAGAAAGTGGAGTCGATCATCCGCAACCCGAAGGCTCTCATCTCGAAGAAGACTCGCGCCAAACAGAGGTCCTACCTCGAGAAGGGCATGGTGCCCAAGTCCGTTCTGACTATGAAATGCCGCTCACTGAATTCACGTGAGATCGAAGACATACTCGAACAGCTGTTAGTCATCGGTCTGATTGGACAGAGCGAACTCGATGACGGTACTACCTGCTACTGGGCCAAACGATAACTCCACACAAAAGAAAGCTCGCACGAAGCGAGCCTTCTCCCTAACTGTCAGCGCAGACAGTCAGTAACTACTCGGGATACTTGTAGCAGTTCAATCCGAGAGTGAACGACATATCCTTCTCGCCAGCCATCTTCTTGTTGCCTTCGGTACTGGCGATGCGCACGGTCTTCTCTGACTTCGACAACCCAAACTCCTGGTTGAGGTCAATCTCGATCACGAGCTTGTTGCCTTTCACTACTTCGTATTTGATGTTGGTTCCGATCTCTTTCTTAGCCATTGGTATTTCCTCCAGTTGAAAAGCGGCGTTGGCAACGCACTGGATCATAAGACACAGCACGATGAAAACTCCGAGTAAGTAAACGACTTGACGTCTCATAGCAGCCACCCCAGAAGCCAGATGATAAGGCCGATGCGGATAGTCCACCAGAAGAACTCTTCTAGAACTCTCATTGGATTTGCGTGTTCAACGATACACGCCCTCCATACTGCTTGCCACGCGAGTAGGCGTCTCCACCCTGGTGACCTTTGCCGCCTCGTCCTGTTCGCAACGCAGGATGCAGCTGGCGTAGCATGACAGCGTTCTTCTCGCGCTCCGTATTGTAGTAGGATGCCAGGACTAGCCCTGTGCCCGGCTCAGCTGCCTTCTGCGACTCATCCGTTCCAGCAATGAGTTCCTCCACCCGTTCCTTGATGCGGTTAGCTGCGCCCCAACAGAACGTCCTCAGCCAGGAGTTCCCTTCCATCTCGTCGCGCTTCTGCCGATTGCCCTCCTTAATGATCGACTTGACGATGAACTCAGCCATCAGCGCGGCAGTGATCGCATTCGAGTGCCGGCCAATGAAGTAGTGCTTGACGTTAGTCGCCTTCTTGTGTGACATGTAAATGTAGTGGCAGAAGAACAGGCGTCCCACGTTCATACAAACGTTGCGAGCCCAGGGCCTACCGTAGAAGTGCGTGGTGTGCTCTTCACGTGGCTCGCCTGATGACTCCCGCTTTGCTTCGGTGTTGGCCGACTCGAGGTCTGCTAGGTCCAGGTTGTACTTAGCGAGAGTCGCGTGTGCCATTCTCATGGCGTTGTCGCGCTCGCCTTCGGTTGCTCCTGCGTTGTTCGCAAGGTTCAACATCTTCTGAACCCGCGACAGGATCTTCTTGTGGTCGTCCATTAGTAATTCTCCCTCACTGTCTTTGCAACTAAATCAAAAGCCATTTTGCGAGCGGCGCCATAGCGATCTCCGAGATTCTCGGGTTGATCGCAGAAAACTTCTCCAATTCGCTTACCATAGAATGTGACTTCATATCTATCCCATTGACCAGTTGAATCATTGATCACTGCCACATAAACTGAAGGCGCAGGATGTCCCGTCTCTTTTCTGAATTGGTGACCGTCCATTAGTATCCCTCCATCATTCGTTCATCTCTGAGACCGTCTGCTCGGTCTTCCAGCATACAGGTATGACACTCGGTGCAGTACTCGTCCTCGTCTCCGACTTGAACGTCTCCGCAACCGCGACAGTAGAAGGCAGATTCTTCCTCCACGTCATCGCTGTTGCACTCGGGACAACGGGTGTCATACTCCGCTGGCTCCTCGAGCGTCTGATGGAATACGCAGACCGTCACGTCTTCCTCTGGCATAGCATGAGCCGAACAGTTGTTACATTTGAAGGTGCTCATTCGCCTTCCTCCAGTCCGAGGAGAAACTTCAACTTCTCCATGTGAATGGTGATGCAGGAATCGAACAGCTCAGGTTGATAGGTGAGCAGGTTCAACAGCTCCCCCTTCAACGTGGAAGGATTCTGCACGGCTTCCTTCAAGGCGCGGCCTCTCCGCTTGTCCTTTAGGTAGTACTGCCGTAGGGCGTGTTCCAAGATTGTGTGGTGACTCATGTCAGGTCTCCTATTTTGTCGCCGTGATAAGGCATAGAGAAAGGACGATGGCCCACGGCATACTGCCAGCAGGAGTCCTGGTCATACGGGTAGGTGTACATCCACAGCGTGCTGAGTTGCTCGTCCGGTATGTCGAACCGTTCAGCCACCATTCTGATGATGCCGGTCTCGAGGTTCTCGTAGATCTTATCGTAAGCCGGGTCTGACCACTCGCCACCGTCGTAAGAACGGTCTGCTTCGTGGCACATCGAGATGTCGGCCATCGAATCGTTCATCAAACGATCACAGGCACGGCAGGCCCTCAGGACGTGAGGCGTTAAGTATGGATCTCTTTCTATCGTTGGTTTCATGGTGCGCTCCATGTGAGAGTGTGAGAAAGCAGAAAGGGGAGTTTCCTCCCCCTCCGCTATTCGATTAGGCCGCGAGGATTTCCTTAATCTTCTTCGCCTGTGCTACGGTGAATTCCCATCGTGCTTTTTGGTCGTGGCTCTTAACGCCTTCAGCTCGCAGCTTACGACGCGCCATCTTCGGGTCAATCTTCAGTTCCTGACAGATCTTCTTCAGTGGTAGCAGGTTTGATTCCTTCTTCACCGCGACCTTCTTAGCGGCGCCTTTCTTCGATACGACTTTCTTTGCAACTTTCTTTGAGACTTTCTTCGTTGCCGTTTTCTTCGATACTGATTTGTTAGTAGCCATTTCACGTACTCCATTTTCTTCGTTGAGTTTTGCGGCTTTCGCCTTTCTGAACTTTCGTGCAGATCGACTTAAGGCGCGTTTGGTTTCCGCATCCGGTTTCCAAGCCCACCCCACTGATAGAACGCCTTGACGACTCGCCACCTTCTCACCTGCTTTCTGATGGTGAGTCGGTATCGGGTTGGCTGAACAGTAGTCAGCGATTGAAGCGTACTTGCGTGGCATGGTCAATTCCTCCGGGTTTGGTACCCCTATTATAGAAGACTAAATCAAGTAATGAAATGTGCTTTATAATCAATGAGTTGTGGTTGGCATTATGTGAAATGACTCTTCAAGTGTGACTCGGGTAAAGTGGTCAAGTTTTGATCACCGCCTCCTCAACCGGAATGTCACGCCACTGTGTGAGAGACGGATTGTAAATCTCGTGTGGCTGTCCGCTCTGATTCATAACGTGTGTCTCCCACATCTGCTGCAGAATGCGCGTCACCTCGGACTTAGCATGGTGTGGATCAATGAACGTCTCCTCTTCTCGCTCAACAAAGCGGAGCAACACAGTCGGTATCCACGCCAGGCCGACATACTCAACGTCTTTCACCACGTCACTGTAGTCGGGAATGGGATTCTCAACGCTCATTGACTAGCTCCTTGATCGACTTAATCTTCTCCTCGTAGTTGAGCGCGTTGTTGTTGAGAATGTCATCGAGCTTATGACCGTCTTGCCGGTTCATCCATCCATCGACTTTGCCGTGGATCTTGACGTGCATGCGATCAGTTGCATGATCCCTGGAGGTGTCCACTGTTATCTTATCTTGTGCTTTCACTTTCGATCTCCTTCAATAAGTTGATGCAATTTTCTGAGCTCGGCCTGGAGATATCCCTCTGGTGCAGTCTCCGCAATGAACCACAGCCCTTCGTCTTCAGCCTGTTCATCGACTAATTTCTGTATGGCAGTGAGTCCGTACTCCTCTCTTAGTTGTTGGCGAAATGTGGTGAGGCACCAGGCGACAAACTCCATTGCTGATTTCGCCTTCTGTCCTTCGAAGCGCCACTCTTTCCTATCTTTATCGAACCAGAACTTGCCGATCTCTCCACTCTCATCGTTGAAGACGTATTGGATGGGTTCTGGCGTGAAATACAGTGACCCAAACACATCGTTGTCGTCTGGTCCTGAGACGTTGGGTTCATCCTGGTGCCGTTGAAAGAACTCATTCTCCCGCTGATTGCTCTCTCCTATATCATTTGCCATGACTCTTAATCTCCTTTGTAACGGCATTGCCACATGCGTGCCATCCCTGGCTATAGGCCATCTTCTTCTCTTCCTGGAGACGCTTCACGACCAGCCGCAGAGCTTTCACTTCGTTTCTGCATTCCTGGTGACTCATCTTGTCGGGGTTCCTATGATCTTCGTTCATTGAACCACCTTGGCCTCGAACTTGCCCTTAAGATAGACGTGAAAGATCTGCACGCCAGCACTCAGCGTCTCATACCAGTTCCAACTGCCTGCGGGTATCGTTCCTCCTGGCGCCACCACAGCGAACTCGATGTCACGGAATCGCACCTTAGTTCCTTCAGGATGGCTCCACACTTCGCAAAACAGAATGAAGTTACCCTGAGGATCAATCCTCATGCACAGCGGAGTCGCTGCTTCGGGTATCTTCACGCCCACCCTGATAGGTTCTCCCTTCGCGATCACGCCCTCTTGCTGCAGGTTATACCCTGCGACCATTCTCTGCTTCATGTGCTACTCCCAATAAAGATCTTCGAATATAACAGCATTGCCCAGGATAGGCGAACGGGGAAACTCTCCACGCTGCGTGATACTAGCCGCTCCATAGGCAATCGTAGCTCGCCAATTAAAAGGTAGCTGACGGATCAACCCCTCTTCGTTGACGATCATCTGCATCTTCTTGTCCTTGAAAAGGATGTGCACCACTTCGACAAAGCCATCCACATATTTCTGCATGTCTTCGAGGGATGGTGCGACAGTCGCCTTCTCGGTGATGATAGGTCCGGTGGCTGGGATGTAGTGAATGATGCCGGTCACAGTTCGTCCCTCCTCTCGAATAGGTCCTCTAGATCTAGAAGACGTTCCCACAGATCCCTGGTCTGGTTCATCTGGCCGAAGACGAGAGCTATTAGTATGACTATGATTATCCATTGAAAGATCTCCATTGTTATTCTCCTTTAGGTTTTTCTATTGTAGTGTCCGCTACCGCATGATGCACCACATCCAAAGAGGTCTCGATAGTCCGGATGTAATTGAGAACTTGGATCTTGTGCTCAATCGACATTTGAGTCTTTGGCTGCTTCACATTAAAGCCGAGGGACTTGAGATGTCCTTCGATCTTTCGCTGTATGACTGTGGCGTATTCGTAGGATCTGCTCATATCTCCTCCACTTTGAATTGTGCCTTGTCGGCTTTGTTGTAGGCATAATCTTCTGCCCACTCCCTGGCTGTGATTGTCGTGTCCGTCTCTTCGATGTAGCTGTCTTCGAAGTCTTTGTACTCAACGGTGTATTCATTGTAACCCTCTGGAGGATCCACGCTGTCAATGGTGATCCTGAACCGGGTCATTTGATCAACTCCCATTCGATCTTCCGCTTGGTAGCCCGCTTGATCATGTCAGCAGTTCCCACGCTGTTCTTTAAGTCTTCGTGAAACGCCAAGATGCGATCAGGCTTAAAGTCGTTCAGCATAAACTCGTTGCGGTCGATACCTGCTCGCTTTCCCTGGGCTCTCCACTCTTCGTGAGAAACGGGATAGGCTTTGATGGTATATTCGAGGAGCCTGGCGATCTGGTCAGCCATCATGTCCGCGCCTTTACAGCCGCCATGCGCAATGAACGTACTGACTGGTAGTTGCATCAACCTCGCGAGCATCTCCCTGGTCTGTCGCTGGCCGGTCCAATTCCGTGACCCGGTAATGAGTACTCTCATTTGCGTTCCTCCAGATAGCCATCCCTGATCAACTGATAGATGATCTGAGAGTCGAGATCTTTCTTGGTGCAGTCTTCCCTGAGTTGGACACGAGAGACATTACCGATACCATGCTTCTTCTCCAGTTTCTCGAAGGTAGTGAGGACCGCTTCTCTCATGCTGCCCTGTTGTGCGCTCTTGCCGGTGAGGCTGAGATTACCACTGCCATTAGCGACTTGCTTTCCCTGTTGCTTCCAGGACGTTCCACCAGTATCACGGGGTGTGACACAGATCCACGTCTGCTTGGGTAACGCGCTGAGGATGTCATTCAGCTGCTTGAAGCTTACCTCTTTTATTTGGATGTCAAACATTATCGTTTCCTCTTCTTAGGTACATTGCGTGGATGGTCGATCATGTGTTCCATCCTGCCATTAAGGCGCTTGAGTTGGGTTAGTCGCCTGCGCTTGTCGGCCTGGCTTCTGCCCTTCCAATAGCTAAGGCCGGAATAACAAGCCTTACATACGTCTAGGTACAAGAAGTGTGACTCCTCGTCACAGCCCTTCATTTTGCACATGTGCTTCTCCAAATGTGAATCACCGAGAAATGGGGTATTCCATGTTTTCTGGCGATGTCTTTCTTATTGGTATTGGTCTTCAAATCCTTCAGCACTGCTGCTAT
>Ga0307376_10000435_pt1 | contig 51521 bp, 43 predicted proteins | sample TR2MG_FD_202536 | JGI IMG/M metagenome (GOLD analysis project Ga0307376, IMG submission 202536) | Soil microbial communities from Risofladan, Vaasa, Finland - TR-2 | ecosystem: Environmental > Terrestrial > Soil > Coastal area > Acid sulfate soil | place: Finland: Risofladan, Vaasa | collected...
AGACCCCACCCCCCAGAGAACAGACCTCCAGAGCACCGGAGTGGGGTAAGGGCCGTGCGCCTTAGCACGTTACCGTGCCAGGTCTCACTGCCCTCCCCCCCGAACCGGATGTGATAGTTTCCCATCGTCCGGCTCTCCAGTTTTCCCTTCGCTTTTTGGCCAAGTATTGTAAGTAGCACGTTCGGGTCTTGCACTATGTGCTCCTCCCGTATTCCCTACAATCGGAAAACCCGCTGGCCTTCGCCCTGCACGTGGCTTTCCCACGTCCCCTGGGTGGGCGTTACTCCACCGACTACTACGCCAGCTCCGTTGCCTGGCCTGATTTTCAGGCGCTCCCGCCATAGCCAGTTACCTGGCGCTCAGGTTCGGGCAATCCCCGTTTAGTCATCTTCCCAGATACTCTCGACTTAGGTGGCCCTTTCAGGTCGTTCATCCCTTACTGGGTGTGCGTCTCCTGGGCGGATATAGTGCGTCCTGGACTCCAACACACTATCCTGAAGAGAGTGGGTGTCACCATCATTCCCACCCGGTGGCCCTTGCCCCGCTTGACCTTAGGCTTCAGGCAGTCTAGCTTTCACCATATCGAGATTGCCCTGGGGAACACCCCGGTTTGATGGAACCCTCGTTTCCCCTTTTCACGTCATGCGCTTGTCCCCTTTGCCTTTCGACGCCAGGTAAGACGCTGAGCACCTTCCCTATCCGCAGGAAGGGGGGCTTTTCTTTGCCCCGCTGAGATAGACGCCATTACGGGCGCACGTACAGAGGGACCAGAGTTCAGAGTCGGACGGGGGACACCACCACAACCCGAAACCCGTAGTTCCTGAAACGAAAGTGCGGGTCGCTCCCGCGGCGGTAGACGCAGCGCACAATCCTCGCCCCATCGATGAACGCGCCCCCACGCAACACGCGGGAAACATCATCGCCGGCTGCCAGGTCCTCCCGCCCGTCCTGCGGATCGTACGGGTAGTCCCTGAGAATACTCCGCGTCCACTCCCACGCGTTGCCACCAAGATCCAGCACTCCATACGGACTCGCCCCGTCCGGGAAGATGCCCACCGGCGTCGTATGCCCCAATCCCAACTCCGAGCAGTTGCAACGCGTCGCGTCGAACGTATCGCCCCACGGATACTCCCGCCGGTCCTTGTCCCCGCGCGCTACCTTCTCCCACTCGGCCTCCGATGGCAGCGTGATACGTTTCCCCGTCGCCCGGCTCAACCATTCGCAGTAGGCCAGCGCGTCGTACCAGGAGACGCTGACCACAGGATGGCTCTCCCTTCCTTTCAACGGGCGGCCGTTCTCCCAATCCTTCGGCGGTTCGTGCCCTGTCGCCTCGACGAAGAAGCGGTACTGTGCGTTGGTGATCGGGACACGAGCAATCCAGAACGTGTCCAGATGTACTCGGTGTATTTCACTCCCCTCACCCATCCAGAACTCGCCGGCGGGGATCTCGACCCACTCTGGCTCGCCATGGGGCAACGTCCAGTACTGCGTCCCTCCGATCCGGGCCAATGCCTGCGCCGCAGCGACGCGCCGCAGCGTGAGCGCCCGACCCTTGAACAAGCGTGGCAGCAAGGATGGCTTGGTCTCCAATCCTGCCCGCAGCCGGCGCTGCACCTCGCCCTCCAGGTCGCCCTCCACCCGGCCACCGCCGACGTCGCGCAGGCACTCCGCCGCCAGTACCAGGTTGTGATATGGCTCCGGCTCGTCCTTACGCTCGGCGATGGCGCGGATGAGGTGCGTGGTGCGTTCGCGGCTCTGCGTGCTCAGGTAGCCCGCCTCCAGCAGGATCACCTCGCGCCACCACGGGTCGCCGCAGCGCGCCAGCGTGTAGGCCACGTAGTTGTCGCGCGCCGCCGTCGCCAGCGCCGCCAGGTATTCCTGGAACGTCAGGTGCGAAAAGGCATAGACCCCCTCGCCGCGCCCCAGCAGCAGTCCAGTGCGCTCCTCGACCACCTGCAGGAAGCGGTTTACCGCCCGCGCCACGGCCTGTGCATCGCTCAACGTCGCGCCCAGGTGTTCTGCCAGCAAGCAGCGCAGCGGCTCGATCGCGATCTCTTTCTGCTGCGCTTCGTGCATGGCCAGCGCCACGCGCTGCAACAGCAGCCGCTTGTCGCCCACATCGAAGGGGCGGTCGTCCAGGACGGCAATCTCTTGTATCCCCTTGGCCTCGTCCCACTTGCCCAGCAGGACGTTCACCGCCTCAGCGTAGAGTTCCGCGCGCCGGTCGGGTAACTTGACTCGCTCGCGGTGCACCAGTGCGATCACGGTCAGCATCAGTGGGTTGATCGCCAGCTCGCGGATGCGCTCGTTCTTGTAGATCGCCGCCAGCAGTTGCCGTGTCTGCGCCTCGGCGTAGGTTACGGCACTCTCGCCCGGCCCCATCTGCCCCACGCTCACCGCCAGGTGCCACTGGCGCAGGAATTGGGCGATGTCGGCGTCGGAAAAATCGCGCACGGTGGTGGTGGTGTACTCTTCGCCCAGCCGCGCGGGGCCGGTGTACCCCACGATGCGGCTGCTCACCGTGTAGCGGCACTGCGGACACGCGCAGGTGAACGCCTCGACCAGCCGCGACACGCGCCGCCGCAGGTCGGGGTCGGCCACCTCGTCCAGGCCGTCCAGCAGCATCACCGCCTGGCCGGATTCCAGGTAGGCGTCGAAGAAATCCGGCGGCAGCGGCACGCGCTCGCCCGCCAGCATCTCCCTGTAGTGGTCCAGGAGCAGCGCGTGGCCCTCGGTACCATCGTCCGCCGGGTGGCGCGTCTTGAGATACGCACCCAGCCGGCGCAGGGGAATCAGCAGCGGCAGGCGGCCGCTTTCCGCCAGCCCCAACCTGTCCCGCACCAACGTCGTTCCTTCGGCCATATCGCGCGCGTAGAGCAGCGCCAGGTAGCGTAGCAGCGTCGTCTTGCCGGAGCCCGGGTCGCCCAAGACTACCAGGCGCGGGTGCGCCGCCACCGCCTCGTTGACACTGACGGTGACGGTCTCGACGGTTGTAGACCCGCGAGGTCTCAGGGACCTTTCGGGTCTGGCGACTTCGCCCGGCGCCATCTGCGCCTCGGCGGCCAGCCATTCCTCTTCAGCCTGGATGGTTCGCTGGCGCGTGGCGCGCAGCGTGACGTAAATGCGCTCCAACTCGATGCTGACCAGTTTGCCACCGGAGCGGATGCCCTGCAGTTGCAGGTAGCGGTTCTGGGCGATGAGATGGCGCAGGTAGCGGCCCAGGGCAGAGTCGCGGTCTACGGCGGGGGTCTCCACCGACGGCTCGCCGATGATCACGGTGGCCCCATCGCCCGCGACGATGAGGTGGCCACCCACCTGATCGGCGGCGACACCGCCCGCCCCGGCGGCTTTGGCCTGCTGGCCCTGGGCAATCGCGCCGGAAGCGCCTTCGGCCATCCGGGCGCTGAAAGCCACGCCGCACTTGGGACAAAACTCGAAATCATCAGGCCATTCGCGGCCACAGGTTGAACAGCGCATCGTCGTCCCTCCAACTTGTGTTCCAGTTCGGCAACGCGCTCGCGCAACAGCCAGAACTGGACGGCAGTCATGCTCTCCCGTAGGCCAGCATGTCCTCCAACGCCTGGCGGGTGGGCAGCGAAGGCTGTGCACCCAGCACAGTCGTGGCCAGCGCGCCGGCTGCGTTCCCCCACCGCACTGCCTCCTGGAGCGGCCAGCCCTCGGCCAGCGCCACGGCCAGGCCCCCCACGAACGCGTCACCCGCCGCCGTGGTGTCCACCGGCGTCACGTCGAAAGCGGGGAACAGTTCCGCGCCCCCTTCGTATGCCAGCAGTGCGCCCCGCTCGCCCAGCGTCAGGATCACGGTGGCCACTCCCATCCTGCGCAACGCCGTGGCGGCCGCTTGCGCTTCCTCCTGGTCGCTGACGGGTAGCCCCGTCAATAGCGCCGTCTCGCTCTCGTTGGGTATGAGCACGTCCACCAGCCCCAATAGTCCAGCGGGTACCGGGCGGGCCGGGGCCGGGTTGAGGATGACCGTCACTCCCTGGGCACGGGCCACTTGAGCAGCCCGCGTCACCGTCTCCAGTGGACTCTCCAGTTGCAGGAGCAGGACGTCGGCCGCGCCGATGGCCGCCGCCGCTGCCTCTACGTCAGCCGGGGAGAGCCGGCTATTGGCCCCGGACACGACCACGATGCTGTTCTGCCCGGCGTCGTCCACCTCGATCAACGCGACGCCGGTGGCTGCCTGCGGATCCCGGGTCACGAACGCGGGATCCACACCCGCAGCGGCCAGGTTTTCGAGCAGCAGGCCGCCGAACGCATCGTCCCCCACCCGCCCGACCATGGCGACCTGCGCACCCAGCCGGGCCGCAGCCACCGCCTGGTTGGCCCCCTTGCCGCCCGGCACCGTGCGAAACTCGCCCCCAATGATCGTCTCGCCTGGCTCCGGGATACGCGGCGCCCGGACGACCAGGTCCACGTTCAAACTACCGGCGACCGTTACACGTGCAGGCATCCACGTCCCTCCTCATCCCAAGGAATCTGTCCTCAGTGCTCCGTGTTCATCCGTCCAATCCGTGTCCGTCCGCGTCCCATTCCGCGCCAGAGAATACCGTAAAACCTATCTTTGTCAAGAGCGCGGAGCGGCCAAGATTGACCGCCGTCCTGGTTTGTGGTACACTCATAGCCGTGAGATTCAGAGTCAGAGGCAAATCTGTACGCGCGATGTGTGAGGTGCAAGATGGAAGGAAAGATCATAGTCAGCCCAAACATTCATTTCGGAAAACCTTGCGTTGCTGGTACACGGATTACAGTGCAAAGCGCCCTGGAACTGGTCAGGGAGGGTATCCCGTTCGAAGAGATAATCCAGGATTACTACCCTGAACTTCAGATTGAAGACATCCGTGCGTGCATCCAATACACACTTGATGTTGTGACCATAGAAGACATCCACTTAGGGCACGTCCGAGCTAGAAAGTGTAGGTTTCCAGATCGTGCGCCATCCAGGCACCTGGAAGCTTCAGTAGAATGATGTGGCCATCGGTGGCCTATTCAACTCGTGGAGGAAGATATGCACAAGGAATTTCCTGGACGAGGCCAGGTGGCGATCCTCCGGACCCGCCCGGAAACGGTCCTGGAGGACTATGCCCGCGCGATGGAACTGGCGGGCTTTCGCCAGGCGCTGCCCCAGGACAAAGAGACCATCCTCAAGATCAACGTCTCCTGGCAGACCTGGTACCCGGCCTGCTCGACCGTCCCCTGGCAACTGGAGGGCGTCATCCAGGCGTTGCAGGCCGCCGGCTACCGGGACCTGATCGGCGCCCAGAACAACACCGTCGTCGTGGACGCCTACGTGGCCGAACAGAACAACAAGCACAAGTACGTCGTCGAAAAGTACGGCCTGCGCAACGTCCACCTCTACGAGCCCCAGTACAACTGGGTACGCTACGAACCCAAACAGCCCTTCCTGGTGCTGGACCAGATCTACCCCGAGGGCGTCTACGTCCCCGAAATCCTCGTCGGGCGCAACATCGTCCACCTGCCGACGGTCAAGACTCACGTCTTCACCACCATCACCGGCGCGATGAAGAATGCCTTCGGCGGGCTCCTGGGCACCAGGCGCCACTGGACCCACAGCCGCATCCACGAGACGTTGGTGGACTTGCTCACGATCCAGCAGGACATCCACCCGGGGCTCTTCGCCGTGATGGACGGTACCTTCGCCGGCGACGGCCCCGGCCCGCGCGCCATGCGCTGGCACGAAAAGGACGTCATCCTGGCCTCCGCCGACCAGGTAGCAATTGACGCCATGTCCGCCCATCTCCAGGGCTTCGACCCGCTCTCCATCCCCTTCATCCGCATCGCGCACGAGATGGGGCTGGGCGTGGGGGATCCAAAGCAGATCGAAATCGTGGGTGAGGACCGGGACTGGGTACTGGCCCAGGACTGGCACTTTGTCCAGGAAGACACCTTCGCCAGCCGGGGGCAGAAGATGATCTACCACGGCTGGCTGCATCCGTTCGAGCCGCTCCTCCTGCGCACCCCCCTGGTCCCCTGGTCCTACTTTGCCAGCAACTTTTACCACAACGTCTACTGGTATCCCTTCGTGGGCCGCCAGCGGGTACAGGCCGCGCTGGAGACCAGGTGGGGCCGCCTGTTCACCGAATACGGGGCCGACGCCGGGCTGCGCGGCGCCGTGCTGCCGGGCATGGAACCCAAGACCGTCGCCATCGCGGCCGCCGGCCTGGGTTTGGCGGCCGCTGTGCTGGGCATGGGTGCGTGGTGGCTCTTACGCCAGCGCAAAGGCAGCGAGAAGTGACCGGCCTGAGCGAACTGGGGACGTTTCTTGGTGGCTTGCGGGTGGCGGTCACCGTTGCGGACGAGACGTACCGCATTGTCTTCATGAACGACCTGGCGCTCGAGCATTACGCTGCCCAGGGAGGCGAGAACCTGATCGGGACTGACCTGCTGGATTGCCACAACGCCGAGTCACAGGCCACACTTCGCCACATGTACGATCGCTACCGCACCGGCGACCTGGCCCCCACCCGCTACCACATCGCCAAGCAAGACGGCCACATCCAGAGCATCGTACTCATCCCACTGATCGTGGACGGCCAATTCAAGGGCATCGCAGAACTGCTGTGGACCGAACGCCCCGACCTGGTATTCAGCAAATAACTCGTCTCACCTTTCACGTTTCACGCATTACGGATTACGCATTACGGATTACGCATTACGCATTACTCCAAGGAGGTCCCAATGCACCGCGTCCGCAACTTCGTCTCCGAACGTATCACCAACGTCCCGCCTTCGGGCATCCGCCGCTTCTTCGACATCGCGGCGACCATGGAGGACGTGATCAGCCTGGGGATCGGAGAGCCCGACTTTGACACCCCCGAGCCCATCGTCCAGGCGGGCATCGAGGCGCTCAAGCAGGGTAAGAGCCATTATACCTCCAACTCCGGCCTCATCGAACTCCGCCGCGCCATCGCCGAACACCTGGACAAGACGTACGGCCAGACCTACAATCCCGCCAGCGAAATCCTGGTCACCGTCGGCGTGTCGGAGGCGCTCTACCTGGCCTTCGCCGCCACCCTCGATCCCGGCGACGAGGTCATCATCCCTGAACCCTGTTTCGTTGCCTACGCGCCGGAGGTCATCTTCGCCGGAGGCACGCCGGTGATGGTGCCGACCCGCGTCGAGACCGACTTTCAGGTCACGGCCGACGCCGTCAAGAAGGCCATCACCCCGCGCACCAAGGCCCTGCTGGTGGGCTACCCCAATAACCCCACCGGAGCGGTGATGACGCGTGAGCGGCTGAACGAGATTGCCGCCGTGGCCAAGCAGCACGACCTGCTGGTCATCTCTGACGAAATCTACGACCGGCTGGTCTACGGCACCAGGCACGTCTGCTTCCCCAGCCTGCCGGGCATGTACAGCCGCACCATCCTCCTGCAAGGCTTTTCCAAGGCCTACGCCATGACCGGCTGGCGGGTGGGCTACATCGCAGCCCCGGCCGAACTGATGGAGATGATGCGCAAGGTGCACCAATACACGATCATGTGCGCCGCCACCGTTTCGCAGGTGGCCGCGCTGGCTGCCTTGCAGGAAGGAGAGCCATACGTCCAGCAGATGGTGGCCGAATACGACCGCCGCCGCCGGTTGATCGTAGACGGGCTGAACGAGATTGGATTAAAGTGCTTCGAGCCCCGGGGCGCTTTCTACGCCTTCCCCTCCGTCGAGGTCACCGGGATGGACGAGAACGAGTTCGCCGAGAAACTGCTGCACGAAGAGCGGGTAGCGGTCGTGCCGGGCAGCGCCTTCGGCGAAGCCGGGCGGGGCTACGTCCGCTGCTCCTACGCCACCGCCTACGAGAAGATCGAAGAGGCCCTCGAGCGCCTGCGGCGGTTTGTGAGAAAGCACGGATAGAAATGCCATTTTGGTCATCAGCCTCCTGAGACAGGCTGCGCTATTGATCGAGTGGAGTACTCCCCACCAAGAAGCATGGCACAAGATGCAAAATGCGGTATAATATGGTAAAACAAGTCCTGTCTGGCGTCATCATTTAACCGCCGCATGGGGGAGGCATGTTGGTCAAATTCGAAATCTATTCCGACGGAGAATTCTGGTGTGCCCGCGGTCTGGACGCAGACATCTTCACCCAGGGAGAAACACTGGACGAGTTGATGTCCAACCTTCGAGAAGCCGCCGAACTCCACTTCGAAGAGATATTATGAAGTACGAGCCCGTCATCGGCCTGGAAGTCCACGCCCAGATCCACACCGCCTCCAAGATGTTCTGCTCCTGCCCGGTGGCGGAAGATACCGGCAACCTGCAACCCAACTCCTACGTCTGCCCAGTCTGCACCGCCATGCCCGGCGTGCTCCCGGTCATCAACCGGCGCGCGGTCGAGATCGCCATCGTGACCGGCCTGGCGCTCCATTGCGCCGTCTCCCCCCTCACCCGCTTCGCCCGCAAGTCCTACTTTTACCCCGACCTGCCCAAGGGCTACCAGATTTCGCAATACCCCCCCGTGTTTCCTCCCCTGGCAGTCAACGGCTATTTGGACGTCGAGACCGAGGCCGGCACCCGGCGCATCCGCATCAACCGCGCCCACCTGGAGGAAGACACCGGCAAACTGGCCCACGTGGACGGCGCCAGCCTGGTAGATTTCAACCGGGCCGGCGTGCCGCTCCTGGAGATCGTCAGCGAACCCGACCTGCGCTCCGTCGAACAAGTGCGGGACTATGCCACCAAACTCCACTCCATCCTGGTCTACCTGGGCGTCAGCTCAGGGGACATGGAGAAAGGCGTGATGCGCTTCGAGGCTAACGTCAGCGTGCGCCCCGCCGGCTCCGACCTGCTGAACCCGCGCCACGAGATCAAGAACCTCAACTCCTTCCGCGCGCTGGCTCGCTCGGTGGCCTACGAGATTGAGGAACAGATCAGGACACTTGAAGGCGGTGGCACGGTCACCCAGCAGACGATGGGCTGGGACGAGGCCCGGGGCGTCACCGTTCCCCAGCGGGGCAAGGAATACGCCGAGGATTACCGCTATTTCCCCGAGCCTGATCTCCCACTCCTGGAGATCAGCCGGGAGTGGGTGGAGGAATTGCGGACCCACCTGCCAGAACTGCCGGAGGCCAGGCGCAGCCGCTTCGTCGCCGGCTACGGGCTGAGCGACTATGACGCGGGAGTCCTCGTGGCCGGCAAACCCGTCGCCGACTATTACGAAGCCGCTGTCGCCGCGGCAGCCGAGCGGGCTGATCCCAAGACCATCGCCAACTGGGTCACCGGTGAACTGTTCCGCTTGATGAAAGAGACCGGCCGGGAGATCGAGGCTGTGCCGGTCTCGCCCCAGGCGCTGGCCGAATTGATCGGGCTGGTCGAAGAGGGCACTATCAACCTCAACACGGGCAAAGAGGTGCTGGCGGACATGGCCGCCAGCGGCCGGAGCGCCCGCCGGATCGTGGAGGAGCGCGGCCTGGCCCAGATTTCCGACGCGGCCGCGCTGGAAGCAATCGTCGCGCAAATAGTGGAGCAGCATCCCACCCAGGTGAACCAGTACCTGGAGGGCAAGGAGCAACTCCTGGGCTGGCTGATGGGACAGGTGATGAAGGCCACCCGGGGCAAGGCAAATCCTCAGACGGTACAAGGGCTTCTCAAAGCCCACCTGGAACAAACAAGGAGGTGACAGGATAGAGCGTAAACCACTGGCAGCCGGGCTGGCACCCAGCCGCGCAATCACTCACATCACGATAATGGAGGCACAGATATGTCGGAAGAACTGAATCCCTTTGCCATCGCACAGAGACAGTTGGACCAGGCCGCCGAGATCATGGGCCTGGACCCGGCGACTCACGAGCTGTTGCGCTGGCCCATGCACGAACTGCACGTCACGCTCCCGGTGCGCATGGACGACGGCAGCGTCAAGATCTTTCACGCCTTTCGCGTCCAGTACAACAGCGCCCGCGGGCCGACGAAGGGCGGCATCCGCTACCATCCCAGCGAAACGTTGGACACCGTTCGTGCCCTGGCCGCGTGGATGACCTGGAAGACCGCCGTGGCAGACCTGCCGCTGGGCGGTGGCAAGGGAGGCATCGTCTGCAATCCGAACGAACTGTCGGAGTGGGAAAAGGAACGGCTGAGCCGCACCTACGTCCGCCAGATCGGCCGCATCCTGGGCGCAGACATAGACGTCCCCGCCCCGGACGTCGCCACCAACCCCCAGATCATGTCCTGGATGCTGGACGAGTACGAAACCATCGTCGGGCACCACGCTCCTGGCGTGATCACCGGGAAACCCCTGGCCCTGGGCGGGTCGCTCGGTCGAGGCCCCGCCACGGGGGTCGGGGTCGTCGTCACCATCCGCGAGGCGTTCAAGCGCCTGGGCATTGACGCCCAAGCGACGGTGGCCTCGATCCAGGGCTTTGGCAACGTGGGACAGTCCGCTGCCGCCAACTACGTAAGTATGTTGGGCGGCAAGGTCGCCTGCATCTCCTGTTGGGACAGTAAAGACCGGGTTTCCTACACGTACACCAGGAAGGGGGGAATAGACCCTCACTTCCTCCGCACCATCGCTGACTCCTACGGGACGATTGACAAGGCCGCGGCGATCAAGGCCGGCTACGAGGTCAAGGACGGCAATGCGTGGCTGGAATGGGAAGCGGACGTCTTGATCCCGGCCGCCATCGAGGGGGTCATCACCGGTGAGACGGTCAAGCGGGTCCAGCCCACGGTGCGGCTCATCGCCGAGGCTGCCAACGGCCCCACCACCCCCCAGGCAGACAAGTCCCTCCACGAGCGGGGCATTTACGTGATTCCGGACTTTTTGTGCAACGCCGGCGGCGTGACCGTTTCCTACTTCGAGCAGGTCCAGAACGCCTACGGCTACTACTGGGACGAGCAGACCGTCCAGGAGCGGCTGGACAAGAAGATGACCGCCGCTTTCCACGCCGTGCACGACACCGCTCAGAAGCACGGGGTAGACAACCGCATGGGCGCGTACGTCGTGGCCGTCAGCCGCGTGGCCGAGGCCTGCCGCTTGAGGGGGTGGGTCTAGTCCCGCAGGCACACACACCCAGGCCCCTGTCCAGGTGGCAGGGGCCTGGCATTTGACTTTGCCCCGTTTTCGGGGTAAGATAGTCGTACGTTCAATCACAGCCAATCGCGAAGGAGGAAATCATGTACCAAAAGATCATCATCGTCGGATATCTGGGACGCGATCCCGAAATGAGGTACACCCCCGATGGTACGCCGGTCACCAACTTCTCGGTCGCAACCAGTCGGCGCTGGAACAACCCCGATGGTAGCCAGGGTGACGAAACGACCTGGTTCCGCATCACCGCCTGGAAGCGGCAGGCTGAGACCTGCAACCAGTACCTCAAGAAGGGACGACTGGTCCTGATCGAGGGCCAACTCAAACCAGACCCTGCTACCGGCGGCCCGCGTATCTGGACGGGGAACGATGGGACAGCCCGCGCCCAGTATGAGGTCACAGCGCTGGGAGTGAAATTCCTGGGCGGGCGTGGGGAAGCGCCGGCAGCAGAGGCGCCCGGTGGCGCACTTGAGGAGCCCCCTGCTGAGACAGAAGAGGAGATTCCCTTCTAAGGCAGCACTCGACGTCACTACGCTGTGCGCCGGAACTCTTGGCCTCGGCACGCCGAAGGCCAGGCTTATGACTGGACCGCCGCTCCCGTAGCGGCGGTCTACCTTGCTTTATCCCGTATCCGAAACGGAGGTACCCTCCATGAGTACTCCACATCCTCGTCAAGTGCAAGTCAACATCGAGGTTCCGCCCGACCTGGACGCGATCTATTCCAATTTCGCCGTGATCACCCACTCGATCCCCGAAATCATCATTGACTTTGCCCGCATCCTACCCAACACGCCCAGGGCCAAGGTCTACGCCCGCATCATCACCACGCCGATGCACGCCAAACTCCTCCTGCGCGCCCTGAGCGAGAACCTGGAAAAGTACGAAGCGCAGTTCGGCGAGATCCGCTTGCCTGCCGAAGGGGATGAGCTGGCGCAGCAATTCTTCGGCGCAGCCAGGCCGCCCCAACCTCCGGCAGCGTGACCCTTCCCTATACGGAGCACAACGTGAACCATCTGGAGACGACAGCCAAACGCATCCAGGCCGACCTGGAAGCCCGCAACGACGCCCGTGACCAGGCACTGCGCAGTTCCCGCGAGTTGACCCGCCTGTGTGCCACCGCCATCCGCGCCAGCCATCGCGACGAGTGGGGTACGGCCCGCGAACTGCTGACCCAGGCCGAGGCCATCGCGTATGGAATCAAGGAGACGCTGGCCCCCTTCCCCGATCTACTGTTCGCCGGCTATACCCAGGACGCACTGAAGGAACTGGTCGAAGCACACATCACGCTGGCGCTGGCCAGCGGTGCGGCCATCCCGGAGCCGGAGCCGCTAGGGGTGAGTTGTGCGACCTACCTGAACGGGCTATGCGAGGCGGCCAGCGAGATGCGCCGCCGCTGCCTGGACGAACTCCGGCGCGGCAACACCGTCGAGGCCGAGCGGCTGCTGACGGCCATGGATGAGATCTATGACGTGCTGGTCACCTTCGACTTCCCCGACGCCATTACGGGCGGGTTGCGCCACCGCGTAGACCAACTGCGCGGCGTGCTGGAGCGCACGCGCGGTGACCTGACCAACAGCCTGCGCCAGGATCGCCTGGTCCGCGCGCTGGAGGACTTTGAGGAGCGCATCGGGAATGAGTGAACCGCGCGAGCACGTCATGCGGGCCAGCGAGGTCGGGCGGTACGCCTACTGCGCCACCGCCTGGTGGTTGGGAAGCGTCGAGGGCCTGCCCTCCACCCACGAGCCAGAGATGGAGGCGGGAGAGGCCGCCCACGTGCGTCACGGGCGGGGAGTGCGAACGTCGCTCTGGTCAGGCCGCCTGGCGTACGCGCTGCTGCTGATGGCAGCCGTCGTCGGCATCGTGTGGCTGATCGGCTGGCTGGCCGGTGGAGGATGATGGCACCCGCGTTCTTCCTCCTGCTGGCGTTAGGACTGTTGCTGCTCTGGCTGGCGCGGCGCGGGCGTGCCCGCAGCGGGCTGCCCCAAGGCCGCCTGATCTACACCGACACGGGCGGCTGGAACCGCCTGGAGCGCCCACTCTTTTCGCGGGAATTCCTCCTCACCGGCAAGCCCGACTACCTGGTGGCCGACGGCAGTGACGTCATCCCCGTCGAAGTGAAATCGAGTCCCGCCCCGGCCCAGCCTTACCCCTCCCACACCCTCCAACTGGCCGCCTATTGCCTGCTGGTCGAGGAATGCTATGGCCGGCGGCCTCCCTACGGCATCGTCAAATACACCGATCGCGCCTTCGAGGTCGCATACACGCCCGCCCTGGAGGACACGTTGCTGGAAACGTTGGACCGCATGCGCGCCGACCTGGCCCAAGGGTATGCACCCCGCAGCCACGACGACCCCCACCGCTGCCAGGCCTGCGGACATTGGGAGCAATGTGACCAGCGCATAGAGTAGCAAGTAGCGTATGTCGTGTTCCGTGTTCCGTCACGCGACACGCATCACGCAATACGCATCACGTTTCACGTTTCACGCATCACGTTAGAACCATGTCCCGAACACTACTCGCCATCTTTGCCCACCCCGACGACGAAACCTTCGGTCCTGGCGGCACGCTGGCCAGGTACGCTGCCGCGGGCGTGGCCGTGCACCTGCTCTGCGCAACGCGGGGTGAAGCGGGGGAGAGCGACGTTTCCGACCTGGGCGCGTGTGAGGACCTGGCCTGCCGGCGCGAGCAGGAGTTGCGCTGCGCCGCCAGGCTTCTCGGATTGGCCGAGGTGCACCTGCTCGGCTACCGGGACTCAGGCATGCCCGGCTCTCCCGCCAACCAGCACCCCCGCGCGCTCGTGCAGGCTGCTCCTGACGTACTCGCCCAACAGGTGACTGACCTGATGCGTCGCCTGCGGCCCCAGGTCGTGCTGACCTTCGACCCCTTCGGTGCCTACGGCCATCCCGACCACGTGGCGATGCACCGCGCTACCGTGGCCGCCTTCGAGCGGCTGCCGCAAGGCGAACGCCCACCGAAACTCTACTTTACTGCCTTCCGGGGGATACCGCGCTGGGTCGTGTGGCTGATGCCGCTGTTCGGGGTGAACCCAGAGGCCGTAGGCAAGAATCGGGACATCAACCTGCGCGCCGCGCTCGAGCACGCCCTGCCGGTCACCACGCAGATAGACATCCGAGCCACCTATGACGTCAAGCAGCAGGCGGCCGCTTGCCACTCCAGCCAGCGCTCGGGGCCAGCCTCGTTCTGGGGACGGTTGCCGCGCGGGTGGTTACGCCGCTGGCAGTCTATAGAGGTCTTCTATAGGGCGATACCACCATTCCACCAAGGGGAACCCATGGAACGTGACCTGTTTGCTGGAGTAGACTAGAGTCGCACGGAGGCATCATGCGCGTCTTCATCACCGGCTGCAAGGGCCAACTGGGCCAGGCGCTCTACGCAGCGCTCGCCGGGCACACGTTGTCAGGCTGTGACCTGCCGGAGTTGGACGTCACCGAGCGGGCTGCCATCGGCAAGGCCATTGCGGACTTCGCTCCCGACGTCGTGCTCCATGCCGCCGCGTGGACCGACGTGGACGGCTGTGCGCGCGATCCGGAGCAGGCCTATCGCACCAACGCGCTGGGCACGCAGAACGTCGCCCTGGCGTGCGCAGCGTCCGGCGCGGCCATGGCCTACGTCAGCACCAACGAGGTCTTCGACGGCATGGCCCAAGAGCCATACCGGGAGTGGGACCCGCCCCACCCGCTCAACCCCTACGCCCGCTCCAAGGCAGCCGGCGAGTGGTTCGTGCGCCACCTGCTCACCCGCTTCTACATCGTGCGCACCGCCTGGCTCTACGCCCCCGGCGGGCGCAACTTTTCCAACCCTCACCGTGTCCTGCAACTGGCCGACGAACGAGGGCGCTTGCAGGTGGTGACAGACGAGGTAGGTAATCCCACCTACGCCCCGGACATGGCGGCCGCCGTCGCTGCCCTCATTCGCACCGGCGCCTACGGGGTCTACCACCTCACCAACGCCGGATACTGCTCTCGCTATGACTTCGTGCGCGAGATCCTGCGCCTCAGCGGGCGGGAGCACGTGCCGGTCGAACCGATCACGCTGGCCGACTTTCAGCGCGCCTCCACCCCACCCCGTTTCGCACCGCTGGCCAACACCGCCGCCGCCGCCCTGGGAGTCACCCTCCGTCCCTGGCAAGAAGCCCTGGAGGAATTTCTCAGGTCAACATGAGTCAACCGCAAGTCACAAATCCGCAGACCGCAAATCGCAAATCCGCAATCCCCAATCCGCAATCCGCAATCTCCAACCTGGTCAGCGTCGTCATCCCCAACTGGAACGGGGCGGACCATCTCCCCACCTGCCTGGAGAGCCTGCGCCGCCAGACCTACCCCCACGTCGAGAGCATCGTCGCCGACAACGGCTCGACCGACGGCTCGCTGGATCTGCTCGCGCGCGATTACCCCGAGGTGCGGGCGCTACCGTTGGGCCAGAACACCGGCTTCACCGGCGCGTGCAACGCCGGGATACAGGTCGCCCAGGGGGAATTCGTCGTCCTCCTGAACAACGACACGGAAGCCGGCCCCCGCTGGCTGGGGGAAATCGTCGCCGCCTTTGGACGCCACCCGCAGGTGGGGATCGTGGCCTCCAAGATGCTCCTGTTCGACCGGCGCGACACCTTCCACACGGCTGGCGATTTCTACCGCGTGGACGGAATTCCAGGGAACCGGGGGGTATGGCAGAGGGATGAAGGGCAGTACGACCGCGAGGAGCACGTTTTCAGCGCCTGTGGCGGCAGCGCCGCCTACCGGCGCGTGATGCTCGATCAAATCGGCCTTCTGGATGAGGACTTTTTCTATTCCTGCGAGGACCTGGACCTGGCCTGGCGGGCACAGTTGGCCGGCTGGCGGTGTGTCTATGCCCCTCGTGCTATCGTCTACCACAAACTGAGCGCCACCGGCGGCGGAGCGACCGCCAGTTTCTACGACGGGCGCAACACTATCTATCTCCTGGCCAAGGATTACCCCGGCGACCTGTGGCGCATCCACTGGCGCGCCATCCTGCGGGCGCAACTGCGCCTGGCCTGGGAAGCGCTGCGCGCCTGGCGGGGGCAAGCAGCCCGGGCCCGGTTGCGCGGCATGCTGGCCGGACTCCTGGGCATCCCCAGGATGCTCCGCAAGCGGCGCGCGGTGCAGCGTAGGCGAACCGTTGACCGCGCGTACCTCGAAAGCATCCTGGCCAGAGTTGACGAAAGCGCGTGAAACGGGTATCATAAAGACAAAGGATGCCTGAGCATGACACCCGACCTCATCGCCTGGCTCACCGCACCCCAAGACGTCCGCGAGCGGCGGGGGCGCATGGCCGGGTATCTCGCCAATGAAGGGTATCCGTTGCCCCCGCCGCCAGCAGATGCCGACTTCGACGAGGCCGGGGCAATTCATCGAGTGCTGGACCAGGAGATGACCGTCGTCTACAGCGTGGTGGATCAGGGTGGACGGCGCGTGTACCACTACGTCGGGAATGAGACAGACCACATCGTGCTCGGTCGTATTGAGCACGACGATGAATGGGCTATCGAGTTGCTGGACCTCATTCCAGCCATTCTGAGGACAGGTCTCGTGACTGAAAAGAGATTCGACAAGATGATCTATCAGAGCCAACGAAACTACCGGCATCCTGATGGGTGGTGGTGTCCACTACGCGTGGTCATCAAGATGGGACCACGCGGCCGTTGGTATGTGGATACCTTCTACCCCTGGTATCCCAAGAGGTGACCAAGATGGGTGAGTCGCTCTCCTTTCGTTTCGACCCGGCCCGCCACTACTTCTCGATGATGTTGGTTGACCGCAAACGCGAGCCGACAGCCCATGATGACGAGACGTATGAATTTTGTCTTCATCTGATCCGGGGCTTGCGGACAGGCGAGATTAAGGGTTTCAGCAACGACGGCGGTGACCTGGCCCAGGACTACCCACGGCTGATAGAACTGCTGGCCCAACATCCTGTTCCCGGCCTCTACGACGTGCCCGACCTCAACCTGACCGATGCCACGCTGCCCCAGATCATCACCGCCATCTACGAGCGTTACGTCGCCACGCGCAGAGCAGAGCCACAGCAGGTCTACCCAACCGTTGGGGCTCAAGCCCCCGTCCTTCAAGTGGCAGACCGGCCCGCTGACAAATCACAGACTGAGGAGTAACCTTGGACCACCGTAGCCCACTGCTGACCATCGTCATACCCGCCTACAACGAGGAACGCCGCCTGCCTACGACGCTGCCACGGGTGGTAGCCTTTGCCGAGGCACAGGACTATCCGGTGGACGTGCTCGTAGTGGACAATGCCAGTACCGACCGCACGTCCGACGTTGCCCGCCAGGTAGCGGCTGAGCACCCCATCATCTCTCTGCTCTACCAGCCTATCCGCGGCAAGGGCGCAGCAGTGCGCAAGGGCATGCTCGAGGGCCGGGGAGAATACCTGTTCATCTGTGATGCAGACCTGGCCATGCCCATCGAAGAAGTGAGCAAGTTCCTTCCCCCCACCCTCTCCAACTACGACGTCGCCATCGCCTCCCGAGAAGTAGCCGGCGCTGTGCGCCACAACGAACCCTGGTATCGTCATCTGATGGGCCGCGTCTTCAATCTGCTGGTGCGCCTCCTGGCGGTGCCTGGCATCCAGGACACCCAGTGCGGCTTCAAATGCTTCCATCGGGAGGCGGCGCGGGACATCTTCACCACCCAGATCGTGGATGGTTGGGCCTTCGACGTGGAAATCCTGTACATCGCCCGGCGGCGGGGCTATCGCATTGTCGAGGTGCCGATTCATTGGTACTATGGCCAGGGCAGCCGCGTCAGCCCGATCCGAGATTCCATCAAAATGGTGATGGAAGTGCTCCGCATCCGTCGCCACGGTCGCGCCGGGCTTTATGAACGGAAGGAGCAGTGATGGGTTATCAGTGACCAGTGACCAGTGACCAGTGATCAGTGACCGGGTTGGGTACTCCAATGCCGATGACTGATCCCCGATCCCTGATCCCTGATCCCTAATCCCTGATCTCTGCTATGCAACCCAACCTTGAGGAAGAACTCAAACTACACGCCGCCGGTTACACCCACGTCGCCGGGATTGACGAGGTGGGGCGCGGTGCGTGGGCCGGGCCGGTCTACGCCGCAGCGGTCGTGCTGCCCCTCGACCAGGCTGACCTGCTCGACCTGTTGGCCGGTGTGCGGGATTCCAAACAACTGAGCCCGGCCCAACGCGAGGCCCTCTTGCCGCGCATCCTGCAAGTGGCCAAGGCCATCGGGATTGGCTGGGCCAGCCCGGCCGAGGTAGATGAGGCGGGCATCGTCGCTGCCACGCGACGGGCAATGGCCTGCGCCGTAGCCGGGCTGAATGGGCAGGCCGACGCCCTCCTGATAGACCACGTGCGTCTGCCAGACGTGGCCCTACCCCAGCGTGCTTTTCCCAAGGCAGACGCCCGCTGCCTGAGCGTCGCCGCCGCCAGCATCGTCGCCAAGGTCACCCGCGACCGGCTGATGGTGGCGTTGGAACGGGACTATCCCGGCTACGGCTTCGCCAGCCACAAGGGCTACGGCACCCCAGCGCACCGCACCGCGCTACAACGGCTGGGGCCGTCGGCCATCCATCGCATGAGTTGGCGACCGATACGCCAGACCCTGGGAGCGTGACCGTGCGCCTGGCCCTCGTTCACGATTGGCTCAACCAGATCGGTGGTGCCGAGGACGTCCTCGAAACACTCGTGGCGATGTTTCCGCGTGCCCCGCTCTACACCTCGATGTACTGGCGAGACGGCATGCCCCCGGCCTACCGGACGTGGGACGTTCACACCACCTGGATGGACCGCCTGCCCGGCATCTACCGCCACCACCAACCCTACCTGCCCCTCTACCCGTTAGCCTTTGCCCGCCTCAACCTCTCCGGCTACGACGTGGTGCTGAGCAACAAGTCCGGCTTCTGTCACGGGGTCAAGACCGGTACCGCAGTCCACGTCTGTTACTGCCTGGCCCCCACCCGCTACGTGTGGGACTTGCAGGGATACGCCGCCCGCGAGGCGCTGTCACCCGTCATCAGAGTCGCGTTACGCCCCGGCATCGCCCTGCTGCGCCGCTGGGACTACCGGGCTGCACAGCGGGTGACCCACTTTATCGCTATCTCCCGCGAGGTACAGGCCCGCATCCAGCGCTATTATGGGCGCGATTCGGCCATCATCTACCCGCCCGTACACACAGGGCGCTTTCAGCCTTGCTCGACGCCCGGTGACTATTACCTGATCGTCTCTCGCCTGGTGCCCTACAAGCGCATTGACCTGGCGATACGGGCTTTCAACACGTTGGGGTTGCCGCTGGTCGTCGCCGGCGACGGGCGCGACCGGGCGGCGCTGGAGGCACTGGCCGGCCCCACAGTCACTTTCCTGGGCCGCGTCCCCGACCAGGACTTGCCGGACCTGTTCGCCCGTTGCCGGGCCTACGTCCTGCCGGGGGTGGAGGACTTTTCCATCGCCCCTGTGCAGGCGCAGGCGGCCGGGCGCCCGGTGCTCGCCTGCGCTGCCGGGGGCGCGCTCGACACCGTCGCCGAGGGAAAGACCGGGGCCTTCTTTCACGAACCCGCGCCCGAGGCGCTGGCGACCGCCGTGCGCGCCTTTGACCCGGACGCCATAGACCCGCGGGCCTGCCGCGCCAACGCAGAGCGGTTCGACGTGGGGGTGTTTCGGGAGAGGCTGAGCCGATTCATCGAGACCATCCTGAACCGAGACAAGGAGACACGGAGACAAGGGGACAAGGAGAATGCCTGATATGGAACTGAGAGTTTACTTGAAGGTGCTACTTCGCCGCTGGTGGCTGGTGGCTGTGCCAGTGCTCGTCGTCCTCGTCTACGTCGCCGCTACATACGCCCCGCCCGGAACGACGTACCAGGTAGTGATGCGTTTTGCGGCCGGGACGAAGCCCGCCGGCCTCAGCCAGGACTATGACCGCTACTATCCCTGGCTCACTTCCGAGTACGTCGCCAACGGCCTGGCCGACGTGGCGGAGACCGGGGCATTTGCCCAGGCCGTCTCCGCTCGCCTGGCCCAGACCGGCCTCGACATTCCGCCCGGCGCCATCCAGCCCGCCATCGTCACCGACAACGCCCAGTCCATCCTCGTCGTCTACCTCACCTGGCCCGACGCGGCGCACATCGTCGCCGTGGCCCAGGCCATCACCGCCGAACTCACCGGGAACGGCGCGGCCTACTTCCCCCAGTTGGCAGGGGTTGAGCCGGCCGTCCGCCTGCTGGACGCCCCTGCACCGGTTCCACTTCCTCCTGGGCTGCGGGCCCAGTTGCTGGGGCCTGCAATCAAGGTCGGGCTGGCGCTGGTGGTAGGTATAGCGCTGGCGCTCCTGTGGCATTACCTGGATCCAACGGTCCGCGAGGCAGCGGAAGTGGAGGGCTTGGGACTGGCTGTGCTGGCGGAAATACCACGCTGTGGTAAAATACCGTCCGCTTCCCCGAGGAGATGATCAACGATGGAACTGGGAGACTATATCCGTATCTTGCGAAAACGCTGGTGGATCATCGTCGTCGCCGTCCTGCTCACCGCTGGCAGCACGCTGGTCTTCAGCGAACTGCAGCACCCACGGTATACGTCCACCGCCGAAATCATCTTTGACCCGGCCCGACCCGACTGGGGCCTGGCCCAATCCGCCAAGATGCTCCTGCGCACCTACATGACCGTGATAGAGTCGGACCGCAAGGCTCAGGAGGTAATTGCCCGTCTACAGCTATCCATGACCCCGGACAGGCTGCGCAGCAACGCCCACTTCGCCGCCGAAGACGACCGTATGGTGATTGTACTCGAGATCGAGGACTATGACGGCGACCAGGCCAACGACATCGCCCGCACCTGGGCCACGCTGCTGATCGAGTGGCGTGACGAACAGAACCAGCTCAATCGCAAGGAGGACCGCGTCTACGCCTACCTGCGCGATGAGCCCCGCTACGCCCAGTCGTGGCCCAAGACCAAGATCGTCACGGCCGCCGGCGGCATCTTTGGACTGGTGATCGCCGGCGTCGTCATCTTCTTCCTGGAATGGCTCGAGGCGGGCGTCGTCCGCACCCCCCAGGACCTGGAACGCCAACTGAACCTGACGGTGATGGGGGCGATCCCCTCCACCGACTGGCGGCCCACCGGCCGATCCGGCCAGCAAAGGAAGCAGAATGGCTAAGAAACTTGATCTGATTACCGTGACCGATCCCCGCAGCCCGGCCGTCGAAGCCTACCGCACACTGCGTACCAACCTGACCTTCGCTGCGCTCGACAAGCCCATCGAGACGTTGGTCATCACCTCAGCCGCACCTGGCGCAGGCAAGTCCATCGTTCTGGCCAACCTGGCAGTCACCATGGCCCAGGGGGAACACCGCACCATCATGGTGGACGCCGACCTGCGACGTCCCGAGTTACACAACATTTTCGGCGTCGCCAACGAGCGCGGGCTGACCACCATGTTCGTCGAGGAGGCGGCACTGGACAACCCACCGCTGATGGAGACCGGCGTGGACAACCTGTGGCTCCTGCCCAGCGGCCCGCTGCCCCCCAACCCCGCCGACCTGCTCGGCTCGCGCAGGATGGAGCAGGCCATTGCCGCGCTCAAGGCCCGTGCCGACGTCATCCTGTTCGACGCTCCGCCCGTGATCGCCGTGACTGACGCCACTGTGCTCGGCACCAAGGTGGACGGCGTGTTGCTGGTCGTCAGCGCCGGGCGCACGCGCCGCGAGCACGCGCTACGGGCCAGGGAACTTTTGGAGAGAGTACACGTCCGTATCGTAGGAGCGGTGTTGAACGACGCCCCGCGCGACGTGACCCTGGGCGGGTACTAGGTCCAGTATCGCCGTCCAGCGTCCAGGTCCTGCCCTAGCAGCGGGGAGGCGTCCACAGTATGACGCGTGCTGGCTCGCCGGCTGCATCATCCCAGCGCAGCAATTCTGGCGCGCCCTCACTTCCCCAGGCCAGGCGCAGGAACGTCAGATCCTCCCGTCCCTCGACAGGGCCTTCTTCCTCGTAGACAGGCACCCAGGCCCCGGTATTGACGTACCAGGCCCGTTCCAGCCGTTCCACGGCAGCCCGATGCTCGTGGCCCAGCACGACGTAGCGCACCGGGTGATCAGGCTGCAGAATCTGCGCCAACTCGCACGCCACCTGCTGAAGATGGGAGCTCTCGAACAGCGAGGCCAGGCTGCGCTTCAACCCACGACGCAGGAAGTAGGCCAGCGCTGCTGCCGCCAGATACACGGCCGCCATCCACCCGATCCCTTTGATGCTTGTCACCACTGCCAGAACCAGGAAGGTGATGACGATCAGCGTCATCAGCAGCGAAAGTAAGCCCTGGACCGCCGAGCCGACCCCACCCTGCCACGAAGCATCCACCCGCCGCCGGGCGAGTGCGGCGATCTCCTGCGTCACCTCCGACGGCAACGGGCCCGAGTCAGGAGGGGCATCCTGCCCACGCGCATGCGCCTTGCTCTGTGCGGCGGCCATCGTCTTGCGCGTCACGTTCCAGCAGGCCCGCAAAAAGACCCAGCCACGGGTCAGGAACATCTCGGCCGTACCGAGCGGGTCCTTCCTGAACGCCCACCCGAGATAGCGTGTACACGGCTTTATGTTATCGGCGAAGGGATGCACATCCTCGATCTTGTTGAACACGTACCGCACGAACATGCTGCCCCAGGGCAACTCGATGCGCTCTGGATCGTGCGGCAACACCGGATTGAGATAGTCGCGGAAATGGTTGGCCGTATCGTATTGCCCACCGTGCTCGACGTACACCCACCCAGGCTCATAGTAGTACCAGGGATAGAAGCGCATGCGCGCCTGGCATTCCTCCAGCGTAAGAGGTGGGCCATCGCCGGCCATCTGTCGCTCCCGCGCGTATGCCCGCACCACCTCAGTGACAAATCGCTCGCGCACCTGGGGCCAATGCAGTTCGACGTCGTGGTTTCCCTTGACCACGGCGATGGTATTCCCGTGCGCGACGAACCGGCCCAGCGCAGCGAAGAAGGATGGATGCCCCCGGGCAATCTGCCTGAGTTTCCACGCCGACTCGCCGGCCGTCGTCCCCAGCCCATAGTCCCGCTCGTTGGTGCGCAAGGCGCGGCGTTGCTCCAGCCCCTTGACGGACCGCAGCGCCCTTCCTTCCTCCGGCAACGCAACCACCTGGAGGAAGTCAAACAAGTCGCCGTTGACGACCAGGAGCCACGGACGGCCACCGACGCGAGGCTGTTCCCGGAGTAAGCGTTCGGATGGCTCTCGTCTCGCAGTAGATGTGCTCGGTCCGCATAGATCAGCGAAAGGCATATCCAGTACCGACAGTGAGAAGTCATTCAAGCGATCAACGATTTCAGAGCGTTCGGCTTTGCGCGCTTCAGTATCCCCATATCGCCGAGACTGTCCGATATTTTCGGTCAGCCGTTGCTGATAAACAAGAAACTCAGAGCAACGAGGATGATCCTGTTCCACTCGATTTCGCAATTGAGGTAGTCCAGTTTCATAATAGGAATAGACATCAGACTGGTGAACGCTTGCATCTGATTCTCCCTCGGATGCACTTCTCCCCGAAGCTGCACCAACCACCTGAACACTTACTTCCCGGATTCCCTCATGATAACGCAGAAAACGCGCGAACGCATCGTCGAATAGAAAATCCTCCAGGCAACAGAACTTACCGCTGCTGGGTTCATATCCCTCGCTCAGGTGCAGATCGCTCACGATCAGTAGATTGTGCTCTTCCATGATCCCCCTCCTCCTCCACGTTCAGTATAGCACGAACACGCGACATCGCCAAACCTACATGGGTAGACCTTCCCGAAAGCTCACAAATGTGCCGGGTGCCCCCACTGAAGCTTTCGGGAAGGTGGTTCTGCGTTGACTGGACAAGTTGGGCCAAAGGCGCTATAATCCGCATCGCTTTCGTCACCCTCTGGCTTGAGAGAGATTGGATGCGCTGTCCCGAATGTAAGGCTGAAATTCCCAACGACCTGCTCCTCTGCCCGCAGTGCGGTACCATGGTGGAGGAGACACAACCCATGCAGGCGCGGCGTTCCAGGCCAGCCCCCACCGTCGAGGCAATCTCCACGCCAGACTCAGAAGCCCCCACGCGCTGGCAACGGTTGCGCCCGATCATGTTCTGGGTGATCGGGTTCCTGTGCCTGCTGACCCTGAGCCTGGGAGGCGCTGCCTACGGCGGCCTCTACACAGGAGAACGGGATCGCGAGCAACAGCGCCAGGAGCTGGCCGAACAGCACTACCACACCGGGCTGGGGCAACTCGACGCCGGCGAGTACGACCTGGCCATCGCCGAGTTCGAATACGTGCTCAAACTCGATCCCAACCATCCCTTTGCCCAGCAAGGCATCGCCGAAGCGCGCGCGCGCCTGGCCATCCGCCCTACTCCCACCTCGGAGACCTACGAGATCGTCGTAGAAGATCTATACCGGCAGGCAGCGACCCGCTACGAGGCCGGGCAATGGGAAGACGCGGTCGCCGTACTCACCCAACTGCGCACGCTGGACCCAAACTATGAGCCGAGAATCGTCGAGGACATGCTGTTCACCAGTCTGTACAACGCGGGGATGGCGTTGTTGGACGAGAACCGCTTCGAAGAAGGGGTCTTTTACCTGGACCAGGCCATCGCGCTGCGCCCACTGGACGAGGAAGCGCTAACCCAACGCAGCCTGGCCATCCAGTACATGACCGCGGTCGGCTATTGGGGGGCGGACTGGGAGCGTAGCATCGAACGCTTCGAACAACTCTATGCAGTTGCCCCCAATTACCAGGACGTCTTTTCGCGGCTCTACAACGCTCACGTGACCTACGGCGACGCCTGGTACGGTCAGGGAGAGATGTGCCCGGCCGAAGTGCAGTACGCCCAGGCGCTGCAACTGATGAACGATCCCGAAGTCGAGCGCAAACGGAACGAGGCCACCCAAATCTGTTTAGTCGCCACCCCGACCCCCATCGCCCCGCTCACCGGCACGCTGCCCATCACGCTGACCCAACCGCCGCCGGGCTTTAATACAGGCCGGCTGGCATATCCTATCTACAACATGCAGACCGGCGTGTACGACGTGTACGCCCTCTTCGCCGATGGACGCCTGGCCAGGATGGCTGGAGGAGCGGACCAACCCTGCTGGCTGTGGGGCAGTGGCGGCCTGGGATATCGCGACCTGCTCTCGCCAGGCATATCGTTGCTGGTGCCGGGGGAAGCCGCGGCACGGCAAGTGGCAGTGGGGACTGGGCTGGCCTGGCCCACCTTTTCACCCGACGGCGGCCGCGTGGCCTACGCCGCGCAGGACGCCGCGGGCACCTGGCAGATTACCATCGCGCCGACAGATGGCTCGTCCGCACCCAGGATTCACGCGGCAGGAAGAGGCCCCGTCTGGGGCCCCACCGGCCTGCTGGCCTGGACCGGTTGCGAGGTCAGCAGAGCCTGCGGCATTTTCGTAGACAACCCAGACGACGACCAGCCCCCCACCCGCCTCACCGCCAGCGCCAACGACGTCGGGCTGAACTGGGCTCCCAATGGCGGGCTGCTGGCCTACATGTCGAACGGCACCGGCAACTGGGACATCTACCTGCTCAGTGTCACCGGTAGCGTCGCCGTGCTCACCAACGATCCGGCCTCCGACGGCCTGCCTGCCTGGGCCCCCGATGGCTCTGGCCTGGTCTTCGTCTCCGACCGGGACGGGGCATGGGGGGTCTACCTGATGGGGCCGAACGGGGAGAACCCGCACAAAATCCTGGCCCTCGGCCCCAATCTGCCCGACTGGACGGCGCAACGGCTCTCGTGGGCTCCGTGACCTTGACTAGAAAGGCCAAAAGGGGTATACTTGACCGTACGGGGCGTAGCGCAGACGGATAGCGCGCTGCGTTTGGGACGCAGAAGTCGCCGGTTCAAGTCCGGCCGCCCCGACTGCGGGCGTTGCAAAATGGTATTGCCGCAGCCTTCCAAGCTGCAGTTACGGGTTCGATCCCCGTCGCCCGCTCTATCTATCACAATCCGTTCCTTTCTCAATCCGTTGTTGTGTTGATCCGTTGTTGTAGGGCCCATAGCTCAGTGGTTAGAGCAGCCGGCTCATAACCGGTCGGTCCCAGGTTCGAACCCTGGTGGGCCCATGTAGTTGTTACTGGGGCGTGGCCAAGTGGTAAGGCAACGGACTTTGGATCCGTGTACCGTAGGTTCGAATCCTACCGCCCCAGCCTGGATTGGTGAACACTCACAACGTCTAGTAACTGAATCGGATTCACGGCCATCGGGTGGCTGTGGTACGCATTCCTTCGGATGGGTACCACGGCCACTTTTGGTCACAGGAGGCAATCAGGCGTGAAGGTTTCGGCCGTAATCCTGGCCGCCGGCCAGGGCACCCGCATGAAATCCGATCTTCCGAAAGTGTTGCACCCGCTGGCCGGGCGGCCGCTGGTCACGTATGCCGTGGAGACGGCGCGGGCACTGGTGGATACCGAGCCGGTGCTGGTAGTGGGGCGCGGGGCCGACGCGGTGCAAGCAACGGTCGGGGCCAGGGCCATCTTTGTCGTCCAGGCCGAACAGCGGGGCACCGGCCACGCCGTACTTCAGGCGCGGGAGGCACTGCAAGGCCAGGCCGACCTGGTGCTCGTCACGTATGCCGACATGCCGCTCCTGACCGTGGAGACGTTGCGCCGGCTGGTGGAGCAACAGCAACAGAATCCTGGGCCACTCACCATACTCGCGCTGGTAGCCGATGACTCCCGGGGTTTCGGGCGAGTGATGCGGGGCGAGAGCGGCGCCGTACTCAAAGTGGTCGAGGAAGCGGTAGCCACGCCGGAGCAGTTGGCCATTCGAGAATACAACGCCGGCGTGTATTGCTTCGACGCAGGCTGGTTGTGGGCCAACGTAGACCGCATCCCCCTCAGCCTCCCCAAGCGGGAATATTACCTGACCGACATGGTCGAGATGGCAGCCGCCCAGGGGTTGCGGGTCGAGGCGGTGGTCACCGCAGACGCCGACGAGATGCTGGGCATCAACACCCGCATCCACCTGGCGGAGGCCGCAAGCGCCTTGCGCCGCCGCATCAACGAGCGCTGGATGCTGGCTGGCGTCACCATCGTGGACCCGGCGACGACCTACGTCGAGCCTGACGTGACCATCGGGCAAGATACCACCATCTGGCCCAACACCCACCTGCGCGGGCACACCACGATCGGCGACCGCTGCCACGTCGGCCCCAACACCATCGTCGTGGACTGCCAGATCGGCCACCGCTGCCGGGTGCTGGCCTCGGTGCTGGAAGGGGCCGTGATGGAAGACGGCTCCGACATCGGCCCTTTTGGTCACCTGCGCAAGGGGGCGCGGCTGTGCGAGGGTGCCCACATGGGCAACTTTGGCGAACTGAAAAACGCCACGCTCGGCCCCGGGGCCAAGATGGGGCACGTTAGCTACCTGGGCGACACCGAGGTCGGCCCGCGAGCGAACATCGGCGCAGGTACCATTACCTGCAACTTTGATGGAACGCACAAGCACAAGACCGTGATCGAAGAGGGCGCCTTCATCGGCTCCGACACCATGCTGGTCGCCCCGGTGCGCGTGGGGAGAGGGGCCAAAACAGGGGCCGGATCGGTCGTGACGCACGACGTGCCCGGCGGCGCGCTGGTCTACGGGGTGCCGGCCCGGGTGCGGGGTAGCGCCGAGACAGAGGACCAGACAGACGATCAGACAAAGGGAGGGGAACACTGACATGGCAACATGGTCGCGGGAGGAATTGGTGGCCCAGGCCTCGCAAGTACGCGAAAGGGCCTACGCTCCCTACTCAGGCTACAAAGTAGGGGCGGCGCTACTGGCCAGATCGGGGCGGGTCTACACCGGCTGCAACGTAGAGAACGCTGTCTACCCCTTGAGCACGTGCGCCGAGCGTGTAGCCGTCGTCAAAGCGGTCTCCGAGGGGGAGCGGGAGTTCGTGACGCTGGCCGTCTCGACCAGGAACGGCGGTGCCCCCTGCGGTGCCTGTCGCCAGACGCTGCGGGAGTTCGGCGACGACATCGTAGTACTGATTGCCGATGCCACGGGGGCCTATCGGGAAACGACAGTGGCAGAGTTGCTGCCGGGCGGTTTCAGCGCAGCAGACCTGAACTGAGATTGTGCGGCCCACGAGCCCTGGCGCGATGAGGCTGCCGCAACCTCCCGCAGGTTGGGAACCTGCGGGAGGTTTTTCGTTTGCGCTCCATCATCGGGATGGTATAATGTCTTTCATGAGGGAGAGACGGACGTGAGCACCGATAGACTGTACCGCACCGCAGGCATCGTGATGCGCCGGCGTGAGCAGGGAGAGGCCGACCGCGTCCTGACGCTGTGCACCCCCTTGGGCAAGATCGAAGTCATCGCCAAGGGAGTGCGCAAGTTGCGTAGCCGCAAGGCCGGCCACGTCGAACTCTTCTCCCGCTCCAACTTTGTCCTCTCGCGGGTGCCCAACTCCTGGGACATCGTCAGCCAGGCCGAGACGGTCGAACCGCACGCCCTGTTGCGCAGCGACCTGCTGCGCGGGACCTACGCCCGCTACGCCGTCGAACTGATCGAGCGCTTCTTCGCCCAGGAGGAAGGCGGCCAGACCCTGTTCGACCTGCTCGATCACACCCTCACCTGGCTGGGCCAGGACAGCGACCTGGACCTGATAGCCCGCTTCTACGAACAACACCTGCTGGGACTGGCCGGCTTCCGTCCCGAGTTATTCCGCTGCGTGGGCGAGCACGGCGTGCCCGCGTCGCTCCAGCCCCGCCAGCCGGCGCAGGACAAACAGCCCTACGGGTTCGACCCCGAGCAGGGTGGCGCGCTGTGCCACAAGTGCTACGCCGAACGAGAGCCGCGTGCGGGGATCGTGCCGCTTTCGCCTGACGGGCTGGGGTTCCTGCAAGAATGCCAGCGGCGGCCCTATGCCAGGCTGCGCACCCAGCCGGTCGCGCCCGCGCTACACGCCGACGTCGAGCGCGTGATGCAGCACTATATCACCTATCACCTGGAGCGCTCCGTGAGATCCGGCACGTTCCTGCGCCGGTTGAAGCAGGAGGAAACGTTAGGCACGCCTGCATCGAAAGAGTCAACAGCGAGTTGAGGAACCTATGAGCAAACCACTGTCCTTCCAACAGGTCATCCTGCGCCTGCAAGAGTTCTGGGCCGAGCGGGGCTGCTTGATCTGGCAGCCCTACAGCGAAAAGGTCGGCGCGGGCACCATGAACCCGGCCACCGTGCTGCGTGTCCTGGGGCCGGAGCCCTGGCGCGTGGCCTACATCGAGCCTTCTTACCGGCCCGACGATGGCCGCTACGGCGACAACCCCAACCGCATGCAGATGCACACCCAACTCCAGGTCATCCTCAAGCCTGACCCCGGCAACCCACAGGAATTGTACCTGGATAGCCTGTACGCGCTGGGCATCCGCCGCGAAGAACACGACATCCGCTTCGTCGAGGACCGGTGGGAGGCTCCCTCGCTGGGGGCCTGGGGGCTGGGCTGGGAGGTGTGGCTGGACGGGCTGGAGATCAGCCAGTTCACCTACTTCCAGCAGGCAGGTGGCTTCGCCCTCGACCCTGTCTCGGTCGAATTGACCTACGGGCTGGAGCGCATCGTCCTGTTCTTGCAGAGCGTGCGCTCGGTGTGGGAGATGGACTGGGACGGCTCCCACACCTACGGCGACGTCCTCCTGCAACCGGAGATCGAGCACTGCCGCTACGATTTCGAACTGGCCGGCGTGGAGCGCCTGGTCCAGATGTACAACCTCTACGAAGCCGAGGCGCGCGCCTGCCTGGCCGCCGGGCTGATCACCCCTGCCCACGACTACATCCTGCGCTGCTCCCACACCTTCAACCTGCTCGACGCGCGGGGCGCCATCGGCGTCACCGAGCGGGCCACCTACTTCCGCCGCATGCGCGACCTCTTCCGCCAGGCCGCCGAGGCCTACGTGGACCAGCGGCGGCGAATGGAATACCCCTGGCTTGAAGAGCAGGGAACAGGGAGCAGGGAACAGGGAACAGGAAGCACGGAATACGCAACACGAAACACGCACCCTGACTCCCCAACCACCTTCCTGCTGGAAGTGGGCACCGAAGAACTCCCCGTCGGCGACCTGGACAGCGCGCTGGCCCAACTGCGCGAACTCACTCCCGCCCGCCTAGCGGAAGCGCGGCTCGACTATGGTAGCGTGCGCGTGCTGGGCACTCCCCGCCGGCTGATCGTGCTCGTCGAAGGGCTGGCCCCGCGCCAGCGGCCGGTTGAAGAGGCGGTGAAGGGGCCGCCTGTGCGCGCCGCCTTCGACGTGGCGGGCCGCCCGACCAGGGCCGCCGAGGGCTTCGCCCGCAAGTTCAACCTGAGCGTAGAGCAACTGGAAGTGCGAGAGATGGACGGCGGCCAGTACGTGGTGGCCGTCCGGCGCGAGGAAGGACGGCCCGCAGCCAAAGTGCTGTCTGCGCTGTTACCCGCACTGATCGCCAGCCCGCGCTTTAACCAGACCATCCGCTGGAACCATACCAACGTCGCTTTCTCCCGGCCCATCCGCTGGCTGGTCGCCCTGCTGGGCGACGCCGTCGTGCCCTTCGAGTACGCCGGCGTCTCCAGCGGCTGCGTGAGCCGCGGCTCCCGGCCCGCAGGCTCCCCGGACATTGAGATCGCGCACGCCGAGGACTACCTGGGACTGCTGGCCCAGCACCGCATCGTGGCCGATCCTCAAGAGCGGCGCGCCATCATCGCTGACCAGATCGCCGAACTGGCCCGCAGCGTAGGCGGGCGCATCCCGGACGATCCAGCACTCCTGGACGAGGTCGCCAACCTGGTCGAACAACCCACCCCCTTCCTGGGCCACTTTGAGGACGAATACCTCCGCCTGCCCACCGCCGTCCTCATTGCGGTTATGAAGAAGCACCAAAGATACTTCCCAGTAATCAGGGATCAGGAACCTGGGACCAATCTGCAATCCGCAGTCCGCAATCCGCAGTCCGCAATCCGCAGTCCGCAATCCGCAATCCGCAATCCGCAATCCCTACTCCCCTACTTCGTCGGCGTCCGCAACGGGGGCCAGGAACACATGGACGTCGTGGCTCACGACAACCAGGAGGTCATCCGCGCCCGCTTCTCCGACGCGGATTTCTTCTACCGCCGCGACACCGAGAAGCCGCTGGAGGCATTCCTGCCGCGCCTGGCGACGCTCACCTTCCAGGAACGGCTGGGTTCGATGCTCGACAAGACCCACCGGTTGGAACAACTGGCGGGCCACCTGGCCCAGACGCTCGGGCTGAGCGACGAGGAGACGCAGATTGCCCAACGAGCCGCTCACTTGTGCAAGGCGGACCTGGCGACCCACATGGTGGTCGAGTTCACCAGCCTGCAAGGGGCTATGGGACGGGAATACGCCCTCAAGTCGGGGGAACCGCCCGCCGTGGCCGAGGCGATCCTGGAGCACTATCTGCCCCGTTCCGCGGGCGACGCGTTGCCCCGCACCCGGACCGGCCTGGTCGTAGGGCTGGCCAGCCGGCTCGATAGCCTGGCGGGCCTCTTCGCAGTGGGGCTGACCCCCACCGGTTCGGCCGACCCCTACCACCTGCGGCGCGACGCGCTCGGCATGGTACAGGCCTTGATCGCCCACGGGGTTCCTTTCTCTGTGCGCGATGGGCTGGCGGCGGCCGCCCGCCTGTTGCCGGTGGAGGTGTCCCAGGATGCCCTCGCGGCGGCGCTCGACTTTATCGTCGAGCGGCTGCGGGGGACCCTGCGCGAGCAGGGCTTCCGCTACGACGTGGTGGACGCGGTGCTGGCCGCGCGGGGCGACGACCCCTTCCGCGCCCACCAGGCGGTCGAAGCGCTCTCCCGCTGGGTCGTGCGCGACGATTGGAGCCGCACCCTGGACAATTATGCCCGTTGCGTGCGCATCACCCGCGAGTTCGAGGAGCGCTTCCCCCTGGACCCGGCCCGCTTCGTGCACCCCGCCGAGGAGGAACTGCACACAGCGTACCAGCAGGCCCGGGCGCTGGTCACGCTAGAGAGCACGGTGGACGAATTCCTCACCACCTTCCTGCCGCTGGTGGACGTCATTGACCGCTTCTTCGCCAAGGAGTCGGGGGTCATGGTAATGGCGGAGGATCCGGCGCTGCGGGAGAACCGGCTGGCGCTCTTGCAGCACGTGGCGGCGCTCGCCGATGGCATCGCCGACCTCAGCCGGCTGGAGGGCTTCTGAGCTGTTTGTGAATCTTGCTCTCGCCCGCCGGGCGGCACGAGAGCAAGGGTGCGACCTGGCGCTGGTGCTCACCTCGCCGGGCAGCGACTCGCAACGGAATGTCGAGCGGGCCGGTTTCCGGCTGGCCTACACGAAGGCAGTCCTGAGTGCCGCCATCTCACGCTGACGACCTTTGGATGGGGAATTTTCGAGAACTATCCACGTGCTACCTTTGCCGTGCTGGATCGCGAAAGAGGCCTCCCACCGGTTTGTACCGACAGGAGGCCTCGCCCATCACACCGATCACTGATCCCTGATCACTACTCCCTGACCGCTAATCCCCACCCAGGTAGGCCTGCCGCACCTGCGGGTTCTCCCGCAACTCTGTAGAAGTGCCCTCCAGTTGAACCACACCGGTTTCCAGCACATAGCCCCGGTTGGCCACGGAGAACGCCATGTGGGCGTTCTGCTCGACCAACAGGATGGTCACCCCCTGCTGGCTAATCCGCTCGATGGTACTAAAGATCTCCTCCACCAGGACAGGGGCCAGCCCCATCGAGGGCTCATCCATCAGCAAGAGGCGCGGCTTGCCCATTAGCGCGCGGGCCACGGCCAGCATCTGCTGCTCCCCACCGGAGAGCGTACCGCCCCTCTGTTCGGCCCGCTCTCTGAGCCGGGGGAACAGGTTGAAGACCTGTTCCATGCTCTCCTCAATCTCGGCCTGATCGCGGCGGGTATAGGCACCCATCTCCAGATTCTCTCGCACCGTGAGCGGTGCAAAGATCTTCCGGCCTTCCGGCACCTGCACGATCCCCATCCGCACAATCATATCCGCACCCACCTGGGTGAGGTCTGTTCCATCGTACATGATCCGGCCGCGGTCGGGGGGCAAGAGACCAGAAATGGCGCGCAGCGTAGTGGACTTGCCCGCCCCATTCGCCCCGATCAGCGTCACGACCTCTCCCTCATCCACGTGGAACGAGATGCCATGCAGCGCACGGATCGCCCCATAGGACACGACCAGATCCTCAATGTTCAACAGCGGCATGTTCTACCTCCCCTATCTCAGCGGATCGCCTGGCGGCCCAGGTAGGCCTCGATCACGCCTGGGTCATTGCGCACCTCTGCGGGCGTCCCACGGGCGATGATCTCCCCAAAGTCCATCACCGTGATCCACTCGCAGATGTTCATCACCAGCCGCATGCGGTGCTCGACCAGGAAAATGGTCAGGCTGAAGCGATCGCGGATGAAGTGAATGAGCTCCATCAACTGGTCAATTTCCTGGGGGTTCATCCCGGCGCCCGGCTCATCCAGCAGCAGCAAGCGCGGGCGCGTGGCCAGCGCCCGGGCGATCTCCAACCGCCGCTGCAGGCCATACGGCAGGCTGCCCGCAATGTCATTCTGGCGCTCCTCGAGGCCGAAGATGCCGAGGAGCTCCTGGCACTGTTCCGTCATCGTCGCTTCTTTGTCGTGGAAGCGCCGCAGGCGCAGGATCGAATCCAGCAGCCCATACCCGGCGTGCGGGTGGAAGGCGATCCGCACGTTGTCCAGCACCGTCAGGTTGGCGAACAGGCGGATGTTCTGGAACGTGCGGGCGATGCCCATCTGGATGATCTCGTGCGACGGCAGGCCGAGCAACTCTACCCCGTCGTAGTGGACACTGCCTTCCGTCGGGAGGTAGACACCCGTGACCAGGTTGAAGATGGTCGTCTTGCCCGCCCCGTTGGGACCGATCAGCCCGACCAACTCCCCCTGCTTGAGCGTGACGGAGAAATCGTACACCGCCCGCAGGCTCTCAAAGTAATGGGTCAGGTCCTCAATCACCATCACCACAGGGCGTTGTTCGACGTCAGGACTCAGGGATTCCGGCCGTCCCTTCATGCCCCCACCTCCTCCGCCGGCTGCTCCGCTCTCTTGCGCGGTGCCGGCAAACGCTGGCGCAGGAAGCCGATCTCATACTTGCCCATGAGCCCCTGCGGGCGCAAAAGCATCATCACGAGCAGGATCAAGGGATAGACGACGAACCGCCACGTCTCAAAGCCCTCCGGCAAGTAAAGGCGCAGCACGCCTTCCAGGAGCAGAATCCAGGCAAAACCGGCGAAGATCGTCCCGGTCAAGCTTCCCAGCCCGCCGAAGACGACGATGATGAGCGGGTCGAAAGACTTGATGAAGTTGAAACTCTGGGGGTGGAGAAAGGCCAGGTCGTGGGCACGGATGCCACCGGCCAGGCCAGCCACAAAACTTCCGAGTACGAAGGCCAGAACCTTGTAGGAAGTCACGTTGATGCCCATCAATCTGGCCGCCCGCTCGTCTTCGCGCACCGAGACGATGGCCCGCCCGGTGCTGGAGTGCAGAACGTTGCGCATCAGGAGCACGACGAATATAAAAGCCAGGAAGACCCACGGCCAGGTCGTCCACGGCGGAATGCCCACCATGCCGCGCGCCCCCTTCATCTCCGGGAAGGGGAGCAAGGTATCCGTATTGTCCGCCAGCACCTTGATAATGATGGTGAACCCCAGCGTGGCGATGCCAAAGTAGTCAGACCCCAACTCCAGGACCGGAATACCGAACAGGTAACTGATAATCCCGGCCAGCGTAGCCCCACCCAACAGCGCCAGGAAGAACACGACCTGCTGGACTACCACAGCCGGCAGGCTCTGCAGAAAAGCGTAGACAGGGGGACCCAGCACGGGATTGAGCACACGCACAGCCAGGAAGAACCCCAACACTGTCGCCAGCAGGCTGAACATGAATTTGGCCAGTGTGCTCACTCCGTAGAACCGGCGCAGCAGTGCGGACACCCCCAACAGCAACAGCAGCGCCAACGCACACCCACCGATGATCACGACCAGCCCCCCAGGATCGCTATGCACCCAGCGATACGTGACGTCGGCTGAAGCGTAGGCGCCGATGCCGTAAAACCCATACTGGCCCAGCGAGAACTGCCCGTTGAACCCATAGATCAGGTTCAGCCCCAGGCTCACCATGGTGATGGCCGCACCCCAGAAGAGGATGCCGCGCCAGTAGTCGTTGATGACGCCCAGGCTGAGCAGCACCTGGACCACCACAAAGACGAGCACCGCACCCAGGAGAACGTAAGCGCTTGATCCTCGCAATCGTCGCAGCATTGTGTGCCTCCTACACCTTCTCCCCTGGTGGCTCACCAAAGATGCCCTGTGGCCGGATCAGCAGGACGATGATCAACATCGAGAACGCGATCGCGTCGCGCATAGGGGTGGAGATAAAGCCCGCGCTGATGACTTCGGTCTGCCCCATGATCAGCGCACCCACCAGCGCACCCGGGATACTTCCGATACCGCCGATCACCGCCGCCACGAACGCCTTCAGGCCAGGGATGATACCCATCAGGTGATGGACCTGTTTGAAAGCGGTGGCGTACAGCACGCCGGCAGCCCCGGCCAACCCTCCGGCCAGGGCAAAGGTGGCGGCAATGACCATGTCCACGTTGATGCCCATGAGCCGCGCGGTCGGCTTGTCGTAGGCCGAGGCGCGCATGGCCTTGCCCAGGCGCGTGCGCTGGACGATGTACTGGAGCCCCACCTGCAAGAAGATCGAGGCGACCATGATCACCAGCATCACGTTGGATACCGTCAGGTCCCATTCCTCCCCACCCACTACGGGCACAACGCCAACCAGGATGAGCACCACAGTCAGGAACCCTCCCAGCAACAGCCCCAACTGTAGCAAAGGATGCCTGCGCCAGACTAGAGCCTTTTGGTTCCCCCGCCTTGCCAGCCAGGTCAACACGCCATAGGCAATACACGCGAGCACAAACACCCCACAAACCACGCCGATACCAGCCCGTGGTATGGCGTTACCACTCAGAACACTCAGTTCGAAGGGGCGAGGGTACGTAATGTAGTTGTTGGTGTAAGCGAAGGGCAGCGCCCCGAAGTACTCCAGGAAGAACGAGACGCCGATGGCCGTGATCAGCGCCGCAATGCGGGGCGCGTTGCGCAGGGGGCGGTAGGCAAAGCGTTCAATCGTCACGGCCAGCGTCCCGCACATGACCATAGAAATGAGGATGACCGTGACCGCTCCGACGATCGTCCCTACACTCTCATTCATTGCGGGCCACACCAGCAACGGCCAGCGGTGCAGGTCCAGCATAGAAATGGCATAGAAACTGGTAAATGCCCCCACCATGAACACGTCGCCGTGGGCAAAGTTGATCAGCTTCACGATGCCATACACCATCGTGTAGCCCAGGGCGATCAGGGCATAGATAAATCCCAACTGCAGGCCGTTCAGCACCTGCTGGAAAAAAACGTCGGGGTTGCCTGCTGCTGCACGGACGAGCGCATAGAGGACCCCAACACCCCCCAGGGCAAGCACGCCCTGGCTGGCACGGTTGAACCACAGTCCGCTGCGCCGGAATGGTACTGCACTGCTACCTTGTTTCACTTGTACCGCAGCCATCGTCTCCTCCATACTAAGTGGCCGGGGGGGCCGTACGGTCCCCCCGGCCAGAAACCTGCCGCTCGAACGCCCTTACGGCGCGATGATGGTCACGAAATTCACCTGTCCGTCCTTAACCTGGAGGATGGCAGCCGACTTTATCGGGTTATGTTGAGCATCGAACGTGATCTCCCCGGACACGACGCTGAACGTCATCCCCTCCATCGCTTTGGCGACCGCCAGGGGATCGTCCTTGCCGGCCTTCTCGATGCCCTGGAAGAGCACGTTGGCCGCATCGTAGGCCAGCGTGGCCAGCGCGTCGGGCTCGGCGCCGTATTTGGCCGTGTACTTCTTGACCCACTCCTGGACGATGGGGCGCGGGTCGGCGGCAGAGTAGTGGTTGGTGTGGTACCCACCGTCCACCGCTGCACGGTCCAGTTGTGAGGAGTCCCAGCCGTCGCCACCGAGCATCGTGGCGGTGATGCCCACCTCGCGGGCCTGGGCCGCGATCAGGTTTACGGTGGAGTAGTAGTCAGGCAAGTAGAGGATGTCGGGGCTGGCGTCCTTGACCTTGGTCAGGATGGCCGAAAAGTCCGAGTCCTCAGCCGTGTAGGTCTCCCAGACGACGACCTGCCCACCGCCGGCCTCGAAGGCCTCGCGGAAGTACTCGGCCAGGCCGCGCACGTAGTCGTTGCCCTGGTCCAGCAACACCGCGGCGGTCTTGGCCCCCAGTTCAGTCAGCGCGAACTGGGCACCGACCGTGCCCTGGAAGGGGTCAATGAAGCAGGCGCGGAAGACCGTGGGCTTGGCGTTGCCAGCCTGGTCCACCGTCACCTGGGGGTTCGTGGAGGTGGGGCTGATCTGCAGCACGCCCTTGGCCGCCGTGATTTCGGAGACGGGGATGGAGGCACTGGAGCAGACCTCGCCGATGATGTACTTGACGCCGTCCTGGGAAATGACCTTGTTGGCCGCACTGACGGCCGGCTCGGCGCTGCACTGGCTGTCTTCGACGATGGCCTCAATCTGGCGCCCCAGCACGCCGCCCTTGGCGTTCCACTCCTCAATGGCGATCATCACACCGTTCTTCGACGATTCGCCGTAGGTCGCCACGTCACCGCTCATCGGGAACAGCAAGGCGACCTTGAAAGTGCCCCCGCCCGCGCCGCCGCAGGCTGTGAGGGCGACCATGGCGGCCAACACCACAGAAATCAATAGAGATCGAGTACGCATTCCTTTTCCTCCTCTTGTGTAGTTTATAGAAAGACGTTACCGACAGCAGTCCCTAGTCCTGTCCTGCACTTGCGATCTATTCCATCCACACCTCCATAAACGAGATTTCCTACGGACTCGAAGGGGTACGGGTAGCCGGATAGTCTGCGATGATGCTCAGGCGGGGAGTAGATCTGCCGCACTGGGCACCGGAGGCTATCTGTTTCCCAAGGTCCGAGATTGTCCACGTAGAGAAAACTAGAGAGACTTGGGCGTCCAAGACCCGTACCGCCCGTAGGATGCTTATATTGTATTCAAAACACCTCGATTGTCAAATTTGACTTGCTCCGCGAGGCGAGTATAATTAGGCGTTAATATCATTGCTAACCCCAGGATAGGAGGTACAGCGTGTCACGCGAGCGGCTCACCTTAATCGGTCTCTTGCTGTTGCAGATCATTGCTATAGTCCTATACCCTCTGACGTTCTTCCGATCAGACCCCCAGTCGGCCGTTCTCCCTCCTACCCTTCTGATACTTCTCGCACTGGCTTTGCTGGGAATGAACACGGGTGCACTCACGCCCCTGGCCGGCCGGGTCTCCCTGGTTTTCGTGCAGGGAGTCAATATCGTCGTGCGCATGATGATGTTCCTGCCGAATCTGCGCACTGCTAGCGGTACGTGGGACTGGTTGCTGATCATCTTTATGCTAATCGGGATTGCCTGTTCCTGGCTCGTCATCATCCAGTTAGAAAAACGGCCTCCTCGTTCTTTGCTGATAAAGCAAAAGGGCACGGAATAGTCAATCCAGTCTTACCGATCGCACGTTACAGGACCGGGCATTGAGACTTGGATGTGCAAGCCATTCATTGCCCGGCCTTTGTAATGCTTATTCTGAGAATTCACGATGACTCTATAGACGAGAGGAAAGGATACCAGGATGAATAAATGGGTCTATCTGATGCGCGATGCGAATGAAGAACTGGCCAAAACGCTGGGCCACCAGCCTAAACTGGACGAGATGAAAGCCATCCTCGGTGGCAAGGGGGCCGGCCTGGCCGATATGACCAGCGCCGGGTTGCCCGTACCCCCCGGATTTACAATCACCACCCAGGCCTGTGTGGCTTTTACTGAGGCGGGGAACAGGTTCCCAGATGGGATGTGGGAACAGGCGCTAGAGGCATTGAAGGAAGTAGAGCAGGAGACCGGCAAACGGTTCGGCGACCCCGCCAACCCGTTGCTGGTGTCCGTCCGCTCCGGCGCCAAGTTCTCCATGCCCGGCATGATGGACACCATCCTCAACGTCGGCCTCAACGACGAGACGATCAAGGGGCTCGCCGCGCTGACCGGCAATGAGCGCTTCGGTTGGGACGGGTACCGCCGCCTGATCGCCATGTTCGGTCGCACGGCCATGGGCATCTCCGACCAAGCGTTCGACGAGGCGATGGAAGAACTCAAAGCCGAACAGGGCGCCCAAGAAGACACGGACCTGACCGCCGAAAATCTCAAGGAGCTGGTCGCCCGGTTCAAGCAAGTCTACCGCCGCGAGTTGGGCCGCGATTTCCCCCAGGACCCGCTCGAACAGCTCAAGATCGCCGTGGAGGCCGTCTTCCGTTCCTGGATGGGCAAGAAGGCCATTGACTACCGCCGCGCCGAGCGCATCCCCGACGACCTGGGCACCGCCGTCAACGTGGTGACCATGGTCTTCGGCAACATGGGCTGGGATAGCGGCACCGGTGTGGCCTTTACCCGCAACCCATCCACCGGCGAGAAGTACTTTTACGGGGATTATCTGCTCAACGCGCAGGGCGAGGACGTGGTGGCGGGCATCCGCAATACCAAGCCCGTTTCCAAGTTGGGCGAGGATATGCCCGAGGTCTACCCCCAACTGCTGGGCATCGCCGACAAACTGGAAACGTACTACCGCGACATGCAGGACATCGAGTTCACCATCGAGCGCGGCAAACTCTGGATGCTCCAGACCCGCTCCGGCAAGCGCACGCCGCGCGCGGCGGTCAAGGCGGCCGTGGACATGGCCAACGAAGGACTGATCACCCGCGACGAGGCCATCTTGCGCGTGACGCCGAAAGACGTGGACACGTTCCTGCATCCGCAGTTCGATGAGAAAGAGGTCAAGAAAGCCAAGGCCGAAGGTCGCCTGCTGGCGACCGGCGTCAACGCCTCTCCGGGTGCTGCCGTGGGCATCCTGGCCTTTGACGCCGACACCGCCGAGGCCTGGGGCAGGGAGGGCAAGCCGGTCATCATGATCCGCCCGGAGACCAAGCCCGACGACGTGCATGGGATGATCGCCGCGCAGGGGATCCTCACCAGCCGGGGTGGAGCCACGGCCCACGCCGCCGTCGTCGCTCGCCAGTTCGGTAAGCCCGCCGTCGTGGGTGCCCGTGGCCTCGAGATTGACGTGGAAGCCCGGCAAGTGCGCGCGGGCACCAAGGTCCTCAAGGAAGGGGATACCGTCTCGTTGGACGGTGCGGAAGGGGAGGTCTACGAGGGGCAGATCCCGACGGTCACGCCCGACTTTGAGAAAGAGGTCGAATTGCGCACCCTGCTGGAATGGGCCGACGAGATCGCGGCGAACGCGCAGGCCCGCCAGTGGCCGCAGGACTATGAGAGCTTCCCCACCCGTGGCCTGCAGGTGTGGGCCAACGCCGACTACCCGCGGGACGCCCGGCGCGCCCGCCTCTACGGCGCCAGGGGCATCGGCCTGTGTCGCACGGAGCACATGTTCTTTGAACAGGAGCGGTTACCGCACGTCCAGCGCATGATCCTCAACGCCGATGCCGCCCAGGCACTCTTCGACCGTCGCGCCCGCATGCAGGCCACGCTGGACGCCGGCAAAGAGGATGGCAAGCCGTTGGACGATCGGCGCCGCGCCGAACTGGAAGCCGATCTGAAGTCGTTGGACGCCGAGATCGCCGCCTCCGAGGGCGTCAAGGAATACCGGCACGCGCTGGGGATGCTGTTGCCCAACCAACGGTCCGATTTCCATGGCCTCTTCGAGGCCATGGACGGTCTGCCCGTCATCATCCGCCTGATTGACCCACCACTGCACGAGTTCTTACCCACCCTCGAAGACATGCTGGTGGAGGTGACTGACCTGCAGGCGGACCTGGGCCTGCCGCGCACCGAGACCGGCAAGAGGCTGCTGAAAGAAACGCTGGATGCCAAGGAAGAGGTACTGGCTGCGGTAGAGAGGATGCACGAAGCCAACCCAATGATGGGGTTGCGCGGCATCCGCCTGGGCATCGTCTACCCCGACATCACCAAGATGCAGGTGCGCGCGATCTTCGAGGCCGCCTGCCAGGCCGCCAAGCAGGGCATCGTCGTCAAGCCCGAGGTGATGATCCCGCTCACCGGCCACGTGAACGAACTCAAGGTCACCCAGATCGAACTGGAAGAGGTCGCCAGGCTCGTCATGCAAGAGCAGGGTATGACCATCGAGTACAAGTTCGGGACGATGATTGAGATCCCGCGTGCCGCGATCACTGCCGACGAGATTGCCACGCTGGCGCAGTTCTTCTCGTTCGGCACCAACGACCTGACCCAGATGACCTTCGGCTATAGCCGCGACGACGCCGAGCGCCGTTTCCTGGTCAAATACATCGAGTCTGGCATCCTGGCCGTCAATCCGTTCCAGGTGCTGGACCGCGATGGCGTGGGCAAACTGGTAAAGATGGGCGTCCGCCTGGGTCGCAAGACCCGCCCCGAGCTGGAGGTGGGCATCTGTGGCGAGCACGGCGGCGATCCTTCTTCCATCGAGTTCTGCCACATCGCGGGGCTCCACTACGTCTCCTGCAGCCCCTTCCGTGTGCCGGTGGCCCGCCTGGCGGCAGCCCAGGCCGCCATCCAGCACCGAGGTGAGATGCTGGGAGAGTAACGTCCCCCGCCTGCAAGTCAGAGGGGATCGTTAGATACCAGGCGGCGCACTTTCCGCAGGAGGTGCGCCGCCTGTCTTTGAGGGCAGGTGCCTCCACGGGCCTGCCGGTCTGGTCCGGTTTGCCTGAATGAGCAAGGATGAGTACAATAATAGAATAGGTTCCTAAACTGGCAAGAGTGGTGGTTACCGGTGAGTGTGATTGACGAGATCAAGGATCGTCTCGACGTCGTCGAGATCATATCTTCCTACGTCTCGCTCCAGAAAACGGGGCAGAACTATAAGGCTCTGTGTCCGTTTCATTCCGAGAAGACGCCCTCTTTCGTCGTCTTCCCCGATAACCAACGCTGGCACTGCTTCGGGGCCTGCAACGAGGGGGGCGACGTCTTCGCCTTCGTGATGAAGCGGGAAGGATGGGATTTTCGCACCGCCCTGGAGGAACTGGCACACCGAGCCGGCGTCGAACTGCGGCCCCGCACCCCAGTCCAGACACAGGCAGAGGAAGAGGCGGACCGGCTGCGCGGGATCCTGTCCACGACAGCCCAGTATTACCACCACCTCCTGCGCCACGCTCCGGAGGGGGAAGCAGTACGGGCCTACCTGGTCCGGCGCGGGTTGAACGACGAAACGGTCGAGCGCTTCCAGTTGGGCTACAGCCTGCCGGGCTGGGAGGGAATGCGGGCTTATCTGACCGAACGTGGGTACACCGTCGAGGAACTCGTCAAGGCTGGGCTGCTGGTCCAGCGGGAAGATGGTGCCAGCACCTACGACCGCTTCCGGGACCGGCTCATGATCCCGATTCGCGACGTCCAGGGGCGTGTAGCCGGCTTTGGTGCCAGAACGCTCGACCCTGACGGAGTGCCCAAGTACATCAACTCTCCTCAGACGCTACTCTTCGACAAGGGCCGGACCCTGTTCGGGCTCGACCTGGCGCGCCAGACTATCCGGCGCGACGATCGGGCAGTCATCGTCGAGGGGTATATGGACGTCATGCAGGCTCACCAGGCCGGATTCACCAACGTGGTCGCCCAAATGGGAACTGCGCTCACCGAGCCGCAACTGCGGCTCCTCCAGCGCTACACCCACCGCCTGGTGCTGGCGCTCGACCCCGACGCCGCGGGCATACGGGCGACGTTGCGCGGCGTCGAAGTAGCCCGCGAGGCGCTCGAGCAGCAGTGGGAACCGATCTTTGACCCACGAGGATTGGTGGGCTACGAGGCCCGCTTGGGAGCGGAGATCCGCGTCCTCCGGCTCCCGGAGGGCCAAGATCCGGACGACCTGATCCGGGAAGACGTGCAGCGCTGGGCCACCCTGGTCGAGGCAGCCGTTCCGGTGGTGGACTTTTACCTGCAGATCCTGCTGGAGGGGATTGATTCTGACGATACCAAGGCCAAAGCCCGGATTGTAGATACGTTGCTCCCGGTACTGCGGGCCGTGGCGAACCCGGTGGAACGCGAGGATTACGTGCAAAAGATCGCCAGAACATTGCGAGTGGACACCCGCGCCGTGTCCTCTCGCCTGCGCAGTGCGGAACAACAGCAAGCCCGGCCACTACGCAGCACAACCCGGGCCCCGGAACCCCCACCACGCGGAATGGCAGAAGCCGACCTGGAAGGCCATTGCCTGTCCGTACTGTTGCGGCGGCCGACCATCCCGCCGCAGGTCAATCAGGTGCTTGGCGAAAACCAACTGGAGCCTGTGCAAGAGCAGGACTTTCAGGACGCGGGCAATCGCGCCATCTTCGAGGCGTGGGAAGACCTTCAGACTGCCGGGCATCCCATCCCGGCCGAGGTGCTACGCGCCCAGTTGCCCACCGACCTGCATGGACGCCTGGATGAATTACTCGTGCCCGACGAAGTGGGACTTACCGATGAGCAGATGGTGCGTGACGCCATGCTGACGCTGCTGCGTTTACGAGAACGCAATCTCAAACGCCTGGGGCAGGAACTGAGGTTCCTGACTCTCGAAGCTCAAGACGCAGGAGACATGAGGGCAGAACGGTACGTCAGAGCCTTGCGAACGTACACGGACACGTTGCTGCGAACACAGCAAGCGTTGGCGCAACGATGGGGTTGGATGAACCGAGGGTAGAAAGCAGGTACACGTGCACTCACGAGTGGGATTCGAGTAACCATGAGCGGGGAAAAGGAACACAAGTCCACACCAACGGATATAGAAGAGACACCTACTACGCCGGACGATGCGCCGGAACACGACCCATCGGCGCTGCCCGACGCCAACTCGACTGCGATAGAGGGCGAGGAGTCCTCAGATGACCAGGAACAGGAAGCGCCCCTGGACGAAGTAGAGGAGCCCTCTCCTGACGAGTTGGAAGAGATCGAGGAACAATTGACGGGTGACGCTACGCCCGAAGTTCCTCTCGAGGCGACCGATGATCCGGTGCGGATGTATCTGCGCGAGATCGGGCGGGTGCCGCTCCTGGAGCCACATCAAGAGATATGGCTCTCCACTCAGCGCGAGGCGGCCGCCCATCTCCAGGACTTACAGGCCCGCTTAAGTAGACAGAATGGACGTGCGCCAGCGGGCGACGAGACGATCCTCGTCCTGCTGGATCTGCTCCGCAAAGCGTGGGCGGGCATCGTCGCCACCTGCAAACATCTGAACATGCCCGTGCCTGACCTGGCTGTCCTGGTAGACGAAGCCCAGGCCACTCATCAGGTCCCGATGCCGGAAATCTCATCACACCTGTACACCTTCCTGGAGCAAGTCTCCTGGTCAGAGACACGGGACAGTATGCGGGCAGCCCTTGCCAGCCACCTCTTCGATGGCTTCATTCTGATCTACATGCTGCCTGACCCCACGCTCGACCTCATCCGCGCGGAGTGGCGCAAGCGGCGCAAGTTCCCGACGCCGCGCCAGATCAAGCCCACGCTGCCGGGCGACGATGCGATGGCCGCGCTGTGGACCGGTATGGAGGAGCGGGCAGCGAACGCCAGGCAAATCCTGACGCGGGCGAACCTGCGCCTGGTGGTCAACGTCGCCAAACACTACGTGGGCCGCGGCATCTCGTTCCTCGATCTGATCCAGGAAGGGAACATCGGGCTACTGCGGGCGGCTCAGAAATTCGATCACACCAAAGGGTTCAAGTTCTCGACGTACGCCACCTGGTGGATCCGGCAAGCCATCAGCCGGGCCATCGCAGATCAGGCCCGCACCATCCGCATCCCCGTGCACATGGTGGACACGATCAACCGGCTGCTGCGCCTCCAGCGGCAACTGGTGCAGGAACTGGGACGCGAGCCCACGATGGAGGAACTGGCCCTGGAGTCGGACATCCTGGAGCCGGACGAGAAAGCGGCCATCCTCCATGCACAGGCGCTGGACGCTCCGCTGCCCCCCTCGTTAGAGCGCCGGCTCCGTCGTGCGGCAGCCAAAGCGCGAGGCATCATGCGCATCTCGCAGGAGCCGATGTCGCTGGAGACGCCGGTGGGATCGGAAGAGAGCGGCCTGTTGGGCGACTTTATCGAAGACGAGACCATGCCCGGGCCAGTGGATGCGACCTCCAGCCAACTGCTCAAGGAACAACTGCACGTGATCCTCAATTCGCTCGGCGAGCGGGAGCGCGCAGTGTTGGAGATGCGCTTCGGATTGAAGGACGGGGAGGCCCACACCCTGGAGGAAGTAGGGAAAGCCTTTGGTGTGACCCGCGAGCGGGTGCGCCAGATCGAGTCAAAGGCGCTGCGCAAGTTGCGCCATCCGGGCCACAGGCGTAAACTGCGCGACTTTCTGGGCTAGCCGGGGAGGCGCCCGAGGTCACGCAGGTTAGCGCACCGTAATGGATGCATCGTCGAAAAAGGCGGCGTGGTAGACCTGCGCGAACTGCGTCTCCGCGAACGCGCACACCGTGACCTTGCCCGCCTGGCCCACCACCACCTCGGGCGAGTCGAGCAGAATTGCCCCATCCTCCTGATTGGCGATCTGCTCGGCCCCCCACCGGGCTGCGTCGCATCCCTCTCCGCCGTCCGGATCCACGCCTGCCTTGAGGACGTAGCCTCCAACCGTGTTTTTGACGAGCCCCACCGCATGGATCTGGAATTGCAGCCGGCTGCCCGGCTTCACCTCCACGGTCTGGAATATCCAGGCCCGCAGCTTGACCCATGGCGCGGTGTCAATCTGGAGCGTCGGTCCGTTGATCCACTGGCGTGGGTCGTCGGCCTGGTGGAAGCGTGGCGCAGCATAGGAATTGACGGCGTCGAAGTCAGCACCCGGGGTCCAGTTGGCGAATTCCCCCGTTTTCCAGCCAGGGACAAAGTTGACCAATACGCCATCAAAAGTGGGATTCTCTAACGCCACAGGGGCCGGCGTCGGCGGCAGCGTGGGAGTGAGTGTCGGCCAGGGAGCAGGCGTCAGGGTAGGCGTATGCATAGGCCGGGGAGTGGGTGAGGGTTGTGGAGTAGGGCTGGGCGTAGGCGTCCACGTGGGCGGGGGTGTGGCGGCAGGCTCGAGCAGCGCCACCGGCGGGGGAACCAAAGTAGGGGGCCGGTACACGAAAGAGCGCACGACCGCCAGCCCCATCATCCCCAGCACAACCACGTCAGCCAGCGCCAGGACTATGACGACGAGCCACTGCTTTCGAGACATAAAAGCGCCCCTGCCACTCTTCACTGTGTACCAGTATAACCCAGAAACCCACCGGATGTCAACCAGTACTTAAGGACCAGAATCATTGTCCCTGCTCCCCTGTCAAGACCTCCACCCGTCCGGTGAGGCCCGGTAGCAGGCGCAGGCTCTGCCCTGAGGCACTGTCCGCAGGGCCACTCGTAGCCAGTCGCACGGAGATGGTGAAGCGTGCGTCGGCGGTCTCCTCCTCACCCTCCTGCGGGACGACGGACTCGACCGTCCCCTCTAGCGGGGTATCGGCAAACGTACGCAGCGTGACGACCGCCCGCTGGCCGGGGTAGACGTCAGCAACGTGCTGCTCGCTCAGGTTCTGCGTGACGAAGCGCAGCCCATCCCCGATATGGAGCAATGTGACGACCGGTGTCTCCGGGCCGACCTCCGCGCCGGGCGTCGTGTCCACCGAAAGTACGATTGCTGTCCACGGTGCAGTGAGGCGGGCGTGTGCCAGATTCTCCTGCGCCTGGGCCAACTTGCCCTCCGCATCCTCGATCGCGCGATCGTAGGTGGGTTCAAGGCCTTCTTCCAGGGCGCCCAATGCGCGCTGGGCTTGGGCCAGGTCCTCTTCGAGTTTCTCCAGGTCCAGGCTGTCGGCCCTGTGGGTATCTTCTGCGTCCGCCAGGCGCATCTCCGCTAACTCACGATCGCGGATGGCGCGCTGCCAGGAGTCACGGTACCCATCCACCGGAACCGGCGGCCAGAACTTGTGCGCTTTCTCGTACGTATCCTTGGCGTCTCTTTCGGCCTTCTGTGCCCGTTCGAGGTTTGTGCGGGCCTCCTCAAGCGGGGTATCGGAATACTTGAGGCGCGCGATGGCCAGGGAGCGCTCCGCGTCCGCGAGCGCCTTCTGGGCGTCAGCCAGGTCGCGCTCCCACTTCCGCAGCGCCCGTTCGCGGTCGGCCTCAGCCCGCTCGAGTGCCCGTTGCGCATCGTCCACGGCGCGCTGCAACTCGGTGGCGTCGAGCAGCGCCAGCAGGCTGCCTGCCTGCACCACGTCGCCGGCTTTGACGGTGATCGTCAACACCTGCCCGCTCACCTCACCACCAAAATCCAGGCCGAGGCTGGGATAGGGAGAAGCAAGTTTGCCGTCGGCCAACACGGTTCCGCCAGCAGGCAGTGGCGCAAGCGTCGGCTGTGGAGTTGCGACGCCCCCCGCCGGCGTCGCCGTCCCCGGCACCTGCCCGGCCCGCGGCCCGCACCCTGCCAGCACTATCACAGCGATCAGCAGCATCAGTCGGCATATCCTCATTTGACACTCTCCAGCCTTGTACGTCGCGTCCCCTGTTGCGTGGTGCGTAACGAAACACGGAACACGCATCACGGAACACGCACCACGTCTCACGTTTCACGTTTCACGTTTTACTCTTTACCACGCCTCCCGCAAAATCATCGTCACCTTACTGCGCACCACACTCCGGGCAGCCAGGCCGGCGCTGATCACGCTCGCCAGGATGACCATGAGCAGGATCGTCGCCGTCGTCAGCCAATCGAAGGTCAACTGCGTGGGTGTATTGCGCATCATGTTGTTGGTGACGTAAAAGACGTAGCCCAGCACCGTCCCAGCGGTCACGCCCGCCAACGACGCACTGACCGTCATCATCACCGACTCCAGCGCGAATGTACCTACCAGGTCGCGCCGCCGCATGCCAATTGCCTTGAGCATCCCGATCTCCAGCCGCCGGACGTAGACCGCCACGTAGACGACGGCGAACACGCCAAAGATGCTGGTGACGAACGAGAGGACCGTCATAATGAGCATCAGCACACGCACGGTGCGCATGGATTGCTCGGTCGTACGGATCTCCTCCGCAGTGGACCTCACCCACACGTCAGCGCGATCGGCGAAAAGTTCGCGCAGGTCGGCTACCACCTCAGCGTCGTTCGCCCCTGCGGTCGTCGTCGCCAGGATACGGCCGATGACCGGCCGCTCTCGCTCCTCAGGCAAACACACTCCCCCCACACAAATCTCCTCGACCGTAGGATCGTGCGTCAGGCGGAGGTGCGTATCTAACGATACGAAGCCCACCGACTGTCCCCAGCGCACATAGTTCTCGTTGCTCGAAAAACCCTCAAAGCCTGCCATGCGCTCGATCAGCCCCACCACGCGCATGCTCGCCACGTGATCCTTGCCCTTACCGACCACGTGTACCACGTCCCCCACACTCAAGTCCATGAACTCGGCGTAACTGGCACCCAGGACGATGGTGTCCGGCTCGGCCAGGACCTGCTCAAGAGCACCCGGGCCACCAACGGCATACTCCGTCAGGTCGTCGTAGACGATGCCATCCAGCGTGCCGGTAAGCCCGTACACCTGCAGCGCGACTTTGCGTAGCTCGACCCGGTTGGTCACGTCCGCCCGGTATTCCGAGGTCAGGCCGACCGCCCGGGCAACGCCGGGCACTGTGCGAAATTCGTCCAGCACGCCCGGCACTAGCAGTTCCTCCTGGTCAGCGCTCCCGAAAAAGTACCATCTCCAGTAAGACACGCGCGCCGTCACCGGCGCGCCATACCTGAAACGCGCCTCAACGTCATAGTTCCTCTGCTGCAATGCCGTCATCGTCCCCAGGAAGGTGGGCAGCGTGGCGCTGAAGACGATCATCAGCGAGATGGTCGCGTTGCGTTGCTTGGCGCGCATCAGGTTGGGTCCGGCGAAGAAGGCCAGTTTCGGACGGACGACCTCGCCCAGGAGGATCAGCACACGTTCGAACGGAATGGTCAACGCGTAAAAGAGCAGGCTGACGCCGATCACCAGCAGCGCCATGCCGCCAAACATGAAGGCGCCAACCACCGACTCGTTCCCCTGCACGTAGAGAAAGTTGTTGCCGATGAAGATCAAGAGCCACATGATCGTGAGCACGACGCCCGCGACGACGATGCGCCCATCGAATTTGCGCGAACGCAGCCGCGCCAGGTCCTCAATCTGCAAGTTGTCGGCAGAGCCGGGGTTGAGGGCGTAGCGAATCTTGGTGTTGGCCGCCTTACGCGCCGGGGCAATGGCAGAAAGTAGCAGCACAACGGTGGCGATGATCGCCGCGCGGACCATGGCGGCGACCGTGATCGTCATGCGGAACTGGATGCCCAGTTCCTCCCCCATACCGGCGTGGGTGATCAGGTAATTCGCCACCGGCGCGACTACCACGACGCTGAACGCCTGCCCCGCCACGATGCCCAACCCGACGCCGAACCCTCCGATCAGCGCCACCTCGACCAGCACCAGCCGAAACAGATGGCGCCGCTTGGCCCCCAGGACGCGCAAGAAGGCCAGGTCTCGCCGCCTCTCTTCCACGTTGGTGTTGACGATCGAATAGACCAACAGGCCGACCACCCCCATCACCAGGAAGCCGTAGACGGCACTGATGGAACGCAGAACCGCGAAGGCCACATCGCTAAAGTCCAGTGCCTGCGCCTTGTCGAGCGAGAGCTTGTAGGTCTCGACCTCACTGCCCAACGCCCCGTACATCTTCTCGGCGACACGTCGCACGCGGAAGATCGCATCTTGCGTATTCACCGAGCCATACACGGACTCGTCCAGCACCACCACCAGCCGCTCGGCTCGCCCGGGCAGGTCCAGCCAATCCTGCACCGTCGCCACGCTGGCCAGGATGCCGTTTTGGCTCCCCCCGCCCATGCCAGTGATCAACGCGACCCCGCTGACCGTAAAACGGCGCGTCACGCGGCTGACGCTGGCGTCCTCAGGCAAATCGCGGCCCACCAGGCGGGAGACCGGCAGGATGTAGCTCAGGTCAACCTGGTCGCCGACCTGCAGACCGAACGTATCGGCCGTCACGCGCAAGGCCACGATGCGGTCCCCCTCCAGGTTGTACTCTCCCTCCAACATTGTCACCTGGCCCAGGTCGTCTTCTGGCACACGCGCCAGGAGCGAGGCGTTGCCCGTCTGGCCCGCTTCTTTGGCCGCTGGCGCTCCGTCTGCGCCCGGGCCACGCCCCTGCAGTTCGACTGTCGCCAGGAAGCGCGGGTAGATTGCCTGCACGGCCGGGGCGGCCGCACCCAGGAGAGCGGAAACACGTTCGACGTCAATGAACTGCTTGGGGCTAGTCTCGGCACGGGTGACGGTGACGTCGTGTTCGCCGGATTCGCGCTCGACGATTTCGACCACCTGCCGCTGCAACGACTCGACGCCGTTGTTGAGCGCCACCAGCATGGCGGTAACCACCAACACCGCCAGCACCATAATGATGGTGCGTACCTTGTGCCGGCCGAAACTCTTCAAGACATACTGCGAAATCATATCTCCACGATCCTGCCATCGCGCAACTGGATCGCGCGACTGGCGAACTTGGCCATGCGCGGATCGTGGGTGACGTAGACGACGGTCGTGCCCCGCTCCCGGTTGAGCCTGACAATGACCTCCATCACCTCGAACCCGGTCTCAGAGTCCAGTTCGCCGGTGACCTCGTCGCCGATCAGGATGGGGGGATCGTTGGCCAGCGCGCGGGCGATGGCGACGCGTTGCTGCTGGCCGCCGGAGAGTTCACTGGGGTAGTGCCTGGCCCGGTCGGCCAGCCCCACCTGCTCCAGCAGCAATTCCACCCTGCGCCGCCGCTCACGCCGGCTCAAGCCGGCCAGCGCCAGCGGCACCTCCACATTCTCCCGTGCCGTAAAGTTGGCCAGCAGGTTGTAGTTTTGGAAGACGAAGCCCATCTTGGTGAGCCGCAGTTCAGACAGCCGGTCCTCCGACAACGCCACCACGTTCTCACCGTCCACGATCACGTGGCCACGGCTGGGCTCTTCCAGCCCGCCGATGATGTTCAAGAGTGTGGTCTTGCCGGAGCCGCTGGGCCCCATCAGGCACACGATCTCGCCACGCATCACCTCCAGCGTGACACCGCGCAGCGCCTGTACCGCCTCCTTGCCCATCAAGAAGGATTTGTGGACGTTGTCCACCTGGATCAGGGGAGTGTGTGTCGTACTTTGTGTCTGTTCCATCATACGCCTAATTATATTATGCATACACAGAACTGTCAAGCGCTGGGATAGAACCCTGGGGAGCCAACTGGACGAGCAGGTCTCTGACCGGATGGCCAACGGCAGAATACCAAGACCAGGCCACGCAGCCGAGCGCACCGAGGAAACAGCACCTGGATCAAGGAGGCCAATCCCAACTGCCGTACGATGTCCGCTATCGTA
>Ga0307376_10000436_pt1 | contig 51489 bp, 47 predicted proteins | sample TR2MG_FD_202536 | JGI IMG/M metagenome (GOLD analysis project Ga0307376, IMG submission 202536) | Soil microbial communities from Risofladan, Vaasa, Finland - TR-2 | ecosystem: Environmental > Terrestrial > Soil > Coastal area > Acid sulfate soil | place: Finland: Risofladan, Vaasa | collected...
AACCAAAGAATCATTTTTTTTTAGAATTACCTTTAATGTGTTTTTCTCATGTTGTTATACATTATACCCACAAGCAAGAGGAATCTCATATATAAAATGCATTTATTTTTATCGGATGATTATTTCTTTGATGAAATTCTCATAATGAACTTATAATCTGCTGTTGTAAAGAGCATTAAAATGAATATTTTAGATAGCTTTGTTTTGAGATGATTGCCTTTAACCTCTACGAGCCAGGGTGTCTGGGCATACAATTATTTCAGACAGTGTTATTTTAGGATGGAAAATGATTTTTTGATTAAAGAAAAAACAGCGAAAAGAAAAAAAGTAAAGTTAAATCTTCGTTGCGGAGTCTGCTTCTAATCTCTTTCGGGGTTAGTTCCCCGCAGCTTGCTGCGAGATTTCCCTTGTGCGGTTGGTATTTTGATACCCCGCTGCTTGCCGCGGGGAGTTTCATTAAATTTCAGAGCTTCAGATATATAATTATCAACGGTTCCGGGGGATAGACCAACTTCATCAGCTATCTCTTTGGTTGACTTACCTTTTTTCCTACTTTTCAAAAAAATGTTTTTTTGCCTTTCCGGGAGTTTATCAACGATTTGTTCCACCTGATCCAAAACTGACTTGTAGTCGATACCTTCCTCTATTGAAAAGGAAGAGTGCGAATTCTCATACAGAGTGTCGTTGATAAATTTTTGTTCGTAATTTCTTTTTCGGAATAGTTTACAGATATCGTTATAGGCAATGGTAAAAAGATATGATTTGAACGATGATTCCTTTTTCAGGTTTTTATAGTTTTCCCAAACCTTTATAAAAACCCACTGAACGAGTTCCTCGGCTTCAGCCGTTGATCTGAGATATTTCAAACCAAAGGCGTAGAGTTTCCCTGAATACTTTTCGTAAATCAGATCGAAAGCTTCTATGTCGCCTTTTTGCAGTCTCTCGACCAGATCAATATCGTTTGGAAACAATTTCAATGATGTTCTTTTTTAATTAGGTTAATGTAAAGATATCCTTTAAAAGATTAGTTTTCAAAATCTCAATCTCAAATTATTTTATTATTGTTAAAGTGATTCGCTGGCACTCGCCCAAAATCATTATTACTTTCTTTGTCTTGAAACAAAGAAAGTAACCAAAGAACCGATGCCCCTTAGGGGCGAGCTCGCGAACACCTTTAAAAATAATAAATTGTGAGCAAAATTCAAGGCTGCAGATAATTTTGGGTCTCCTGTTTTTAAGCCTGCCCACGCAATACAACTCGCTCGCTTTTCTCGCTCAGACAGTATTGCTTGCAGCAAACCCTCACAGCATGCTTCAAAACAGTCGCTTTTCCCCAAAATTCTCTGAGGCCGGTTGAAATCCAAAAAAGATTCATATTCATAATAACATTTACCAAAGTTTCAGGATTTGTGGCAACTCCTCATTAAACGACTAAGCCTAAGACATCCCTTGCCAACTGGAAAGACGGAGCGGAGCTCGACGAAGTCAAAATAAATTAAAAAGTGTATATATTGTATATATAATATATATGATGTATATTTGTAAGTATTAATTTTAAAAATGGAATAGGTATGAACCGGGCCCCGATGCATCAGGACGAGCTCCATCATACCATTAAAAACAAATATATTATGATGAAAACAATTGTAACTGCAAGCAGAAAGAAAAAGATAATTGAATTAAGCACAGAAACAGAAAAACGTTTGAGAATCATTGCTGTTAATGCAGGGTATAACCTTAAAGCATACATTGAAAATGTATTGGAAGAAATAGCTGACGAAGATGAGCTTTTAATAGCCCTTTCAACCGCACAAGGGACGAATGAGCTTCTGACAGAATCGGAGAAAACCAGGTTTATTAAATCTCTTTCTGAATGAACATTGAAATCTCAAGAGCCTTTGTTAAGGACGTTAAACCATTACCAAAGCATTCAAAAAAGATAATCCTGGCGGTTATCAATGAAATTCAATCTGCTGAAAAAACTTATGAAATAAAGGAATGCTCAAAACTTAAAGGTGTGGACGACCTTTATAGGATAAGAAGGGGTAATTACAGAATAACTTTTGAATATGATGGATCCTCTGCAGTATTGAAAAGAGTTTTACCCAGGGGACAGATCTATAAAAAGCATAACATCAAATAGACATAGATTGGTCGTTCAGACAGAAACAATTTGTTATCTTATTTTAGTAACTCCTTCGGACATCAGTTCTTTTTCTGGCTGAAAATTCCTGCAAACAGTGCCAGAGCATTTTCTATTACCTTTTCATTCTCAACCGGTATTTTAAGGTAAGTTTTACCATCCTTTTCAAGTATAAATAAGTTTTGAATAAGTTGTGAACAATGATAATTAACAGGTACCTGTTAACAAGTAACTGATAAAAAACAGAGCTTTCTGGTGATCGGCAAATTTTTTACTGTTTATTTTTGCTCTATATATATTACCTGACACCAGATTATTTATATAAGATAATATTGCAATTAAAAATGTTCGAGACTTTTATTTACAACGACATAGACCATGGTAAAGTCCGTAAACAGTTTGATAAAACAATTGAACAGCTTTCAAGGGGTGATTTTGCATCGGCAGAGGTAAAAAAAATGGTGGGAACCGTTTATTATCGGGCTAAACTCGATTACGAAAATCGTTTGTTGTTTAAATTTGCCCGTTATAATGATCAAACTTGCTTACTGGTACTTGAAGTTATCTTTAATCACGAGTACAACAAATCGCGATTTCTCCGTGGAAGGGAAATTAACGAATCGAAACTGATTCCGATAAAAAACCATCAGGAGGTTCCAGCCGATGATTTTTCACCCCTCCTGTATGTAAACAGGCGTTCCCGCCATTTCCATCTGTTGGATAAAGTATTGTCATTCGATGATGATCAGGACGAAATACTTGCATTATCTTTGCCCCAAATTATTATCGGTTCAGCCGGAAGCGGGAAAACAGCCATTACACTCGAAAAAATAAAATCACTTACCGGCAAAATATTGTATATAACCCTCTCTCCATATCTCGCCGAAAACTCAGCACGATTGTTTTATTCAAACAATTACGAAAATGAAAACCTGGAAATAGATTTCCTTTCGTATAGGGAATATATTGAAACCCTCCGGATACCTGAAGGAAAAGAACTGGATTTTAAGACATTCGAGATATGGTTTTCAAGGTATAGACAATCTACTAAATTAAAAGACGCCCATAAGACCTTCGAAGAATTCAGGGGTGTAATCACCGGTCTTGACATTACAAAAGAACACCTTTCACGAGAAGACTATTTGGCACTGGGTGTAAAACAATCTATTTTCCCTGCTTCCGAACGCGAAATTGTATATAACTTGTTTGAAAAATATTTGAATTGGCTCGAAGAAAACAAATATTACGACATAAACATACTCTCGCACCAATGGTTGACTCATTGTACCCCGGTTTATGATTTTATTGTTGTTGATGAAGTGCAGGATTTCGCCAACATCCAGTTGCATATTATCCTTACAGCTCTGAAAAAACCTACAAATTTCATGATTTGTGGCGATTCGAACCAGGTGGTGTATCCCAACTTCTTTTCCTGGTCGCATCTTAAAAGTATGTTTTATCAGGGCGATATTAAAAGTAATGAAATAAAAATATTACATGTCAATTACCGTAACAACCAATCCATATCCGAATTGGCCAATCTGTTGCTGAAAATTAAGAATGCACGTTTCGGTTCCATTGATAAAGAGAGTAATTATCTTGTAAATACGGTTTCTGAAACAAAAGGGGATGTAGTTTTTATAGAAGATAAAGGTAATGCCATTGCCGAACTGGGTCAAAAAACGCGTCTTTCGGTTAAATATGCAGTTTTAGTATTAAGAAACGAGGATAAGGCAAAGGCAAAAACTTTATTCCAATCGCCGTTGCTATTTTCGGTACCGGAATCAAAAGGGCTTGAATACGAAAATATTATCATATACAACTTCATCTCCGAAAACGCTGCCGAATACAATGCCATATGTGAGGGTGTTACTCATAACGATTTGCTGGTTGACGAACTGGCATATGCACGCGGCAAAGATAAAACAGATAAATCACTTGATGTATACAAGTTTTATATCAACTCGTTGTACGTAGCTGTGACGCGTGCTGTTAATAACGTCTATATTGTAGAGCGGTCAAAGGGGCACAAGCTTATCAGGTTGTCAGGAATTACTGAAGACGCAGACGTCCGAAGCATTAAAGAAGAAATATCATCGGACGATGACTGGAAAAGGGAAGCCCGGCGACTTGAAATGCAGGGTAAAACCGAGCAGGCAGATGCTATTCGTAAAAATATCCTTACCGTGGAGAAACCTGGCTGGGAACCGATGACTTTCGAAATTTACCAATCTGTTAAAAAAGATGCGCTGGATCCGGAACTTTTTAATAAAAAGGCTAAGGACAGGCTCTTTAATTTTGCCCTTGTACATAACCAGGTGCTTGTTATGGAACAGCTTGCTGACTTAAAGTACAAGCGTGCCGGGAATTACGAAGCTGAGCGCGGTTCGCTCTTCCGGAAACACTATCAGTATTACAGGCAAGATAATGTAAAAATGTTGATCCCCTTTATTAATAAATATGGTATCGATTACCGCGATGTGCATAATTTTACCCCTTTGCATGCAGCCGCTTTTTCAGGCGCAATTAACATCACCAAAACACTTCTAGACAATGGCGCCAATCCTGCCTTATTCGATACTTTCAGTAAAACACCCATACAAATTGCACTTGAACAGGCGTTTGTGTTGCCCGACTACGCGAGAAACAAGTTGGGTAATATCTATCCTCTTCTGCTTTCCGACTCCCTGAAAATACAGGTAGACGGGCATTTAATAAAGATTGACTCCCATAAAATAGAATACCTGCTGATAAACCTGTTTGTTGCTGTTCAGTCGGTGATTCTCCAGAAAAAACGGCACTACCAATCGATGGGAATTAAGATAGATGATATTATTGGTAACATTCAACACTTTTCAGAAGCGATAATCCCACGATACCGCAAGAAACGTGAGTATTTACTGTCATTGCTTGCCCGGCACGAGGTCGATAGTAAAAATCCGTACAACAAAAAAATATTCAAAAGAATTGACCGGGGGAATTACCTGCTAAATCCCGGGTTACAAATCCTGTGCAACGAACAATGGATGTCTGTAAGCGGTATTTTTGGAAATCAGGATGTATCGGAAAATGAGATTGTAAAACACTCAGTGGAAAAACAGAAAAAAGAGTTTGAAGAATATCGTAAAAAGATGGAAAAGGAAAGGAAGAAAAGAGAGAAATGGGGATGGTAAGTTAACTTTGAAATCCATGGTTTTTTATCATATATATTCTGTAACCATTTATTAACTATTGGAAGAGGAAATGAGCTTTGGAAAAGTTTTGAACAAGGACTGTTATGAAGGTATTTGCTTTGAGCCAGATATGAGTAGACAGGGACTTCAATCAATGAATTTTCTTAGAGAAGTTTATCACTAAATCATGAATTTTAAAGAAGACTAAAACATTTTCTGAATTCTCTACAATAGATTAATGTTTGGAATTTGACCAAAAAATGTCAATATATACATTGGAAAACAGCCAATTGTTATGTACATTTGCATTGGAAAACAGCCAATAAAAAGAACTTTTAATAATCGATTAGTAATGCAAATGACATGAAACGAGATATTTATGAAACATTATGCAAGTGGAAAGATGAGTCAAATCGTCGTCCTTTATTGATAAGAGGTGCAAGGCAGACTGGGAAAACTTATATTGTGAATGAGTTCGGGCAAAAAGAATTTTCTTCGCTAACTGTAATCAACTTTGAAAGGAATCCTGAATATAAAGATATTTTTTCCTCATATAATCCTGTTGAAATTTTAGAAAAAATAAGCCTTTACACTGGAAAAAAAACGAAACCCGGTAAAACATTGATATTTCTTGATGAAATTCAGGAATGTCCTCAGGCAATCATGTCATTACGCTATTTTTTTGAAGAATTGCCGACAATTCATATTGTTGCGGCTGGCTCTTTGGTTGAATTTACGCTTGCATCTGAAGATTTCAGGATGCCGGTTGGGCGTATTCAGTATTTGTATCTGTTTCCACTTTCTTTTGGAGAGTTTCTAAGTGCAATAGGAGAAGAGAACCTACGTTCATGTCTATCTGATTTTTCTAAACTGGTAAGTTTGCCAGAAACGCTTCACAATAAACTCAACGAATATGTTCGCAAGTATTTTCTAACCGGCGGTATGCCGGCAGTTGTACAAGAATATTGCACCACGCATGATATGCTAAATTGTCAAAAAATCCAGCGTTCAATACTCGATACGTACTTAGATGATTTTGCAAAATATTCAAGAAACTCGAAACATCATTATCTAAGAAAAGTATTTAGTGCAGTTCCTGCTATGGTGGGTCAAAAGTTTGTTTATGCTAAGGTTGATAGCGCATTGAAATCGAGAGACCTGAAAGAAGCACTCGAATTATTGGAAACAGCAGGCATTGTGTTCAGAATAAAACGGACAAGTGGTGCAGGGTTGCCCTTGGCAGCAGGTGTTAATGACACCTATTTCAAAGTGATATTCCTCGACATTGGCTTACTTCATGCCATGAGCGGAATATATGCCGAGACTGCAAAAGAAAAAGATTTTACATCAATATTCAAAGGCGCTGTGGCAGAACAATTTGCAGGACAAGAACTAATTGTTTACCAAAACCCATATACGAAACCAGGTTTGTACTATTGGAGCAGAGATGCAAAAAACAGCAATGCTGAAATTGATTACTTAATTGAAATAAATTCAGAAATAGTTCCGATAGAAATAAAATCGGGTTCATCAGGCCGAATGAAAAGTTTGCTGATTTTCATTAAAACATACAATAGCAAAAAGGGCATCAAAATTTCGCAAGCACCTTACAAAGAAGAAAACCCGATTATGTCGTTGCCCTTTTATGCCATAGAAAGCTTTTTGAAATGAAAACTAAAACCATAAAATTTTGCCCGGGTTCTTGAAATTGGTTTTTGCAATTCACATTAAAAAATGTCTAATTTTGTGCCAATGTTAAATTGAAATAATGGATAATAATTCAGATCCGGTATATTCAAGGAATGTCATTGAATTTGTGGCTGTTGCGAATGAATTCTGTAAGTATGCAGAACATGCATCAGAACTGAAAGGGGATGAGTTGCTGAAGATACTGCAACGAATTCTGCCTTTGATGTACCTCAAGGCCTCTCTATTACCGCTAATGACACCGTTCTTTGAAGAAGGTAATGAGAAGTTTGTAACGGAATCTGACTGGGTCAGAATTCAGGAGATTCTTAAAGAAAAATTTGGTACCGCTGATGATTATCTGGAGGTATTTGATGAAAAGATAGTAGAATCGGAAGGCCCTGTATTATCGAGTATCTCAGAAAATATGGCAGATATATACCAGGATATAAAAGACTTTCTTCTTCTATATCAGACAGGTACCAGCGAGGTGATGAATGATGCTGTGTGGGAATGCAGGATGAACTTTGAAACTTTCTGGGGACAAAAACTGGTAAATTCAATGCAAGCTATTCATAAGTTTATATATTCAGGAGAGGAAATAGGAAAAGTTGAAAATGATATTAATGAAAATGATGAAGGAAGAGATACCTCAGACTGGTTTATCGCAAGAAGACAAAAGGAATTTAGAGGAGATGGTGAATAAAAAGTATAGTGAAAATATTACTTCTAATGAGCTTGCAAAATGTGAGCTCTCATGGTTTAAAGATGAAATAGTTTTAGTTGATGATCTCAAAACTTTTTATGAGGTTTTTCCGAGACTTCTTGTGACAGATGTGCTGGGTTTTGATACAGAGACCAGACCCACATTCAGGAAGGGAAGATCAAATACGGTTTCTCTGATTCAGCTTTCAACAGGTAATCTGGCTTGTCTGTTTAGAATAAATAAGATAGGTCTTCCTGAAGAGTTGATAAGTCTGCTGGCAGATCCTGCTGTAATAAAAGCAGGAGTAGCTGTTCACGATGATATCAAATTTTTAAAAAGGGTAAAGAAATTTATGCCTGCCGGATTTGTCGATCTTCAGAGTTTTGTAAAAGATTATGGTATTCAGAGTTCAGGTCTGAAAAAGCTTGCAGCTATTGTTCTTGGCTTCAGAATATCCAAGCGCCAGCAGGTAACAGATTGGGAGGCGGTGCAATTAACTGATGCTCAGCAGGTATATGCAGCAACTGATGCATGGGTGTGTCATCAGATCTATAAGAAACTTATGAACGGATCACATTCGTGAAGACCCCCAAACCCCCCGGGGGATTTAGGGGTGAAAGGATGGAAGTACAGATAGTTTTAAACCAAAATAAGATAGTGGAACGTATTAAAATAGTACTAAAATCGGGAAAGGATCAATCGCTGCACAGGTATCATCCATGGGTGTTTTCAGGTGCAATAAAGAAAATTTATGGAAACCCCGGAGAAGGTGATCTTGTAGATGTGTATGATAATAAAGATACATTCCTGGCAGTCGGACATTACCAGCCAAGTTCCATAGCAGTGAGAATACTTTCATTTGAACAGGTAACACCTGATATAGCCTTTTTCAGGGACAAGATTGAAAAGGCAATTAATTACAGAAAATCTCTGGGGATTATTGACAATCCAGATATAAATGTATACAGATTGGTACATGCGGAAGGTGATGGGTTACCAGGGCTGATTATTGATTTTTATAATGGCATTGCTGTGATTCAGATGCATTCCATAGGGTTTTACAGGATCCGTACAGAAATTGCTACAATTCTAAAGGATCTGATGAAAGAAAAGATCATTGCAGTCTATGATAAGAGTGAGAATACTATCCCACACATGTCAGGCATAACAGGAACAAACGAATTTCTGTATGGTAGCTCCGACCCTGTAATTGTCACGGAATATGGGTATAAGTTTAAAATTGACTGGACTACAGGTCAGAAAACCGGATTTTTCATCGATCAGAGAGAAAACAGGAAGTTGCTCGAAAGATTCACTGAAGAAAAGAGTGTATTAAACATGTTTGGATATACTGGTGCATTTTCGGTATATGCGATGAAAAACGCTGCTTTGGTTCATACAGTTGACAGTTCTTTCCCGGCTATTGAGATGGCTAATGAAAACATTAAGCTCAATTATGGAGTTGATCCCAGGCATGAATCATTTCAGGTTGATGCATTTGATTATTTAAATCATATTAAGGATCAATATGATCTGATAATTCTTGACCCGCCTGCATTTGCCAAGCACCATAATGTTCTTTCAAATGCTCTTCAGGGATATAAGCGACTTAATATGAGGGCCATTGAGCAAATCAAACCAGGAGGCATTATATTTACATTCTCTTGTTCACAAGTGGTTACAAAAGAGAATTTCCGAAAATCAGTATTTGCTGCTGCGGCCAACACCGGGCGAAGCGTCAGAATATTACACCAGATGAGTCAGCCTCCTGACCATCCGGTAAATATTTATCACCCCGAAAGCGAATATCTTAAAGGATTGGTAATATATGTTGAATAGTTGAATAGTTGAAGAAGTTGAAAAGTTGAAAGGTTTAATGATGAACACAAATAGAAACATTATACTGGTTGCAAAGAAGCTCGGTCTTCACGACTGGCAGGTTGAAAACACTATCAGGCTTATGGATGGAGGAGCTACCATTCCGTTTATCAGCAGGTATAGGAAAGAGATGACTGGCAGTCTTGATGAAGTTCAGTTAATGCATATAATAGAAGAGTATGACAGGTTGAAAGGTCTGGATGCCCGCAAAGATGTTATTATTAAGTCAATTGATGAACAAGAAAAAATGACTCCTGAACTGAGAAGGAGAATTGATGACTCAATGACAATGGCAGAGCTGGAGGATATCTATCTGCCTTACAGGCCTAAGAGACGTACACGTGCTACGATTGCCTGGGAAAAAGGTCTGGAGCCACTTGCTGTAATAATTTTGGATCAGCTGGAAATTGATCCGGCACATAAAGCTGAAGGGTTTCTCAATGATGATGTTACTACTATTGAAGATGCTATTGCCGGTGCATCTGATATTATTGCCGAATGGATAAATGAAGATGAAAAAGCAAGAAAACAACTAAGGTATCTTTTTGAAAAAGAGGCTGTTATTTATTCTAAAGTTATAAAAGGGAAAGAAGCTGAAGGCATTAAATACAGCGATTATTATGACTGGTCAGAGTCTCTTAAGAAGTGTCCGTCACACAGACTTCTTGCGATGAGGCGTGGTGAGGAAGAGGGTTTCCTCAGGGTATCGGTGGAACCTGATGAAGAGAATGCTATCGAAATATTGAATTCAATTTTCATAAAGGGAAGGAATGCATCATCCGATATTATTGCTGGGGCTGTTAAGGATGGTTGGAAGAGGCTGCTTTCTTCATCAATGGAGACAGAATTCAGAAATGTTTCTAAGGAAAGAGCAGACATTGAGGCCATTACAGTCTTTGCTGAGAACCTGCGGCAGCTCCTTCTTGGTTCACCTCTGGGCGAGAAGAGAGTCTTGGCTATTGATCCTGGATTCAGATCAGGGTGTAAGATAGTCTGTCTCGACCAGCAGGGTAACCTGACTCATAACGAAACAATATATCCTCATCCTCCTCAGAATGAGACTGCAATGTCTATTAAAAAGATTCTTTCTTTAGTGAATGCTTACAAGGTAGAGGCTATCGCTATTGGTAATGGGACAGCCAGTCGCGAGACAGAAGATTTTATTAAATGGGTTAAGTTTGAGAAGGATATTCAAGTGTTTGTTGTTAGCGAGTCGGGGGCTTCGATATATTCTGCCTCAAAAATTGCAAGAGATGAGTTTCCCGATTATGATGTCACTGTACGAGGTGCGGTATCAATCGGACGAAGACTTATGGATCCACTGGCGGAGTTGGTTAAGATCGATCCAAAATCAATAGGAGTGGGGCAGTATCAACACGATGTTGACCAGCAAAAACTGCAGAAATCTCTTGATGATGTTGTAATGAGTTGCGTTAACGCTGTAGGTGTTGAAGTGAATACTGCAAGCAAACATTTGTTGACTTATGTTTCGGGTCTGGGTCCTCAGCTCGCTCAGAATATTGTTGATTATCGTTCCGAAAATGGACCATTCAAAGCTCGCAAAGAACTACTAAAGGTAAAAAGAATGGGAGCAATGGCATTTGAGCAAAGCGCCGGGTTCCTCAGGATACGAAATGCTGAGAATCCACTGGACTCCAGTGCTGTTCATCCCGAGAGTTATCATGTTGTTGAAAAAATGTCCAAAGATATTGGCTGTGATGTAAAGGAGCTTATAATCGACGAAATCAAACGCAAAGAGATTAAGCTTGAGAGTTACATTACTCCGGTTACAGGATTACCTACTCTAAAAGATATTATGGATGAACTGGCTAAACCCGGACGTGATCCACGGTCAAAGATCAAGGAGTTCAGTTTTGCAGATGTACATTCTATGGAAGATCTGAGTCAGGGAATGATTGTTCCGGGAATTGTAACAAATATTACAAAATTCGGGGCTTTTGTCGATATAGGTATCAAGCAGGATGGCCTGGTGCATATCTCAAATATGAGTAGATCATATATATCTGATCCATCAACAGTTGTCAAACTACACCAGCATATTATGGTTAAAGTTTTGGCAGTTGATATTGAAAGAAAACGTATACAGCTGTCGATGAAGGATGTGGATATGAAAAAATAATTGCGATTAATGTGTTTTGTAGGGTACAATTGCAACTGTTCCCTACAATATTATGGAATCCGTTGATATTGATTTGTATTTGCTCTTGGTTTCATAGCAGGTTTTCCGGGCAGCTTGGAATTCCGCATGGCTGCATTGTAAACAAACGATGCAGTGATAATTGCATTCTGTTTAAGATCATTCATTATCAGCCTTTCATAAGTATCCATAACGGTATGGTAACCACGGTCATACTCTATCCCATCCTGAATAAACTGAAAACCTGGTAATCCTACTGCATCAAATGAAAGATGATCTGTGCCACCCGTATTTCTGATTGAAATTGTTGATGCACCCATATCTGCGAATGGTTAGTACTTCCGGTCCATGCAACCGGGTTGCATGCAAAGTTGGCATAGTATGGAGCTGTCATGGCAGCGTAAGTCTTCAGATTATCCCAGCCACCCCGACTAAAATCCCTTGCAGCTTCTATTTTTACATTCTGAAATCCAAGTTCTTCCATCTTCTTCTTCGCCCACTCATTACCTCGGTTATTGCCAGTTGAGCCGGTAAGCCGTGGACCTACAAAATCTGTTAATCCGAAAGCGAGTTCTTCAATATTAGAATTCCTTAAACCCTCCTGCTTGATCTTATAGATCATGCTTAGGTCAACATTTTCACTCTGCGACATTAACCATAATGGCAGGAAAAACAGAATCATTAAAGAGGCTGAGATTTTCTTGATTTTCATTTTATAAGTATTAAATGATTATCTATGATGTTCAAATGTAAATAATAATGAATCCTATTAGCCTACTTGGGTAGAAGGATTTAACAATAATTAACTTAATGGTTATGCAGAAGACAATTCCGGAGAGGATCTATTTATTTTTACTTTTGTCTTTTTACTTTTGTCTTTTATCTTCTTACTTTTACCTTTTGTCTTTTATCTTTGATCATGATTTATCCGGATAATTTCGAAAATAAGATAGGCTTCGACAGGATACGTAACCTGCTGATTGAGAATTGTCTGAGTCCTATGGGGCTGGAGAAAACGGATGCTATTGAATTCATTGATGACTTTGATAGTTTATCTCATAAACTCTCTGCTACATATGAGTTTCAGCAGATATTGCAGTTTGAAGATTTTTTTCCTTCGGAACACTATTATAAGATCTCAGATTGTCTCGACAATATCAGAGTTGAAGGTACATTTCCAGAGGTTCAGGATGTTTTCGACCTTAAAAGGACTCTTGAAACTGTAAAAGCAATACTTAATTTTTTTCGGAATAAAGACGTAGTCAAATATCCTGTGCTGAGAGAGATGTGCAGCTCAGTAAAAACATATCCCTACGTTCTGGAGGCAATTGACAGGATAATAGACAAGCGCGGTGTTATTAAAGATAATGCTTCTAAAAGATTAAAAGAGATAAGAGCTGAGCTGGTTGGGAAAAGCATACAGGTATCAAAAAGGTTGAATGCTATTCTTAAAAAGGCACAGTCTGACGGTATTGTTGATACGGATACTTCGGTTTCAATAAGGAATGGGCGAGGAGTAATCCCAGTAGGCGTATACGACAAGAGAAAAATAATGGGGCTTATTCACGACCAGTCGGCATCGGGAAAAACAGTTTATATCGAACCGGAAGAGATTGTGGAAATCAATAATGATATTGTGGAGCTTGAATATGAGGAGAAAAGAGAGATTGTCAGGATACTGACAGCCTTTGCTAATGATATAAGACCATATATTGATGATCTTCTGGAGTCAAATTTTTTCCTTGGTGAGATCGATTTTATCAGAGCTAAAGCGCTTTTGGGCAACCGCCTTAATTCAATAAAACCGGTAATTACTGACAAGCCCTATATAAATTGGAAAAGAGCAATTCATCCTCTGTTATTCCTTGCTTTTGAGAAACTACCCGGCAGAAAGGTGGTTCCTCTGGAGATCGTACTTGATGATAAGGATAGAATTTTATTGATCTCAGGTCCTAACGCAGGAGGCAAATCTGTATGCCTTAAAACTGTCGGATTGCTTCAGTATATGCTTCAGTGTGGACTTACAATCCCTGTTGCCGAAGGGTCAGAAACAGGTATCTATAAAAACATATTGATTGACATAGGTGATGAGCAAAGCATTGATAATGATTTAAGTACTTATAGCTCGCATCTCATTAATATGAAGTTTTTCGTAAAGAATGGTAATGAGAAGACCTTGATTCTTATTGATGAATTTGGAACAGGCACTGAACCGATGCTTGGGGGGTCTATTGCTGAGGCTATCTTACGTGAGTTGAATCTACAAAAAGTATTTGGTGTTTTAACTACCCATTACACTAATCTTAAGCATTTTGCATCTCTTACCGAGGGAGTAATAAATGGAGCTATGGCTTTCGATAACCATCTTATGCAGCCTCTCTTTCAGCTTACAATAGGTAAGCCGGGAAGTTCATTTGCATTTGAGATAGCCAGAAAAATAGGTCTGCCTGAAAATATTCTTTCAGAAGCTTCAGAAAAAGTTGGTGTAAAAAACATCAATTACGACAAACATCTTAAAGATATTGCCCGCGATAAACGGTATTGGGAAACTAAAAGGCAGAGTATCAGGCAGCAGGAAAAACGGATTGAGGAGTTGATGGCTGAATATGAACAAGAGCTTTCAGGTGCTAAGACACTTAGAAAAGAGATCATAAGTAAGGCTAAAGATGAGGCTCAACAACTTCTTAAGGAATCAAACAGGATGATTGAAGGCACAATAAGACAGATAAAAGAGTCGCAAGCCGAAAAGGAGAGGACCAGGGGTGTACGTATGCAGCTTGAAAAGTTTAAAAGTGCTGTAGTAGAAGAGACTAAACCATTGGAGACAAAAGCTGAGGAGAAAATTGCCATACTAAGCTCAAAAGCAAAAAAAATAAAAATGGAACTGGAGCCGGTTAAAGAAGAGATTGTAACTACCGTCACTCCTGATAAACCACTTAAACCTGGTGATGCTGTAAGGATGATAGATACTATGGCAGCAGGTGAGGTACTCGCAATAAAGGGTAAAAAAGCAGAGGTTGAGACCGGTAGTCTGAGATTCTTTGTTGCAGTTGATAAAATTGAAAGAATAACCAGATCTGATCTCAGGAAAAGCCTCAGGGCAAATCAACCACAAAGGGAAAATGATCCTGCTATAGTTCATCGTAATATTAATTTTAAACCTGAGATTGATATCCGTGGAGTTAGAGGTGAGGAGGCAATAAACCAGGTTCAATATCTGATAGATAATGCCCTTATTGTTCAGCACCGGAATCTCAGGATACTTCATGGTAAAGGGAATGGAATATTGCGACAATTAGTAAGGCAATATCTTGATACAGTTGATGTAGTGAAGTCGTTTCGAGATGAGCATGTTGAGTTTGGCGGATCGGGAATTACTGTTGTGGAGATGGATGTGTAATGGCACAATGGCACAATGGCTCAACGGCGTAATGGCTCAAAGGTGCACTTTGTACTCCATCTTCTTCTACATTTTCGTCATATTCCCAATCAAACTCGGAGACTCCTTTCTCCCATACAGGCCATAATTTCACATTCAGCTTATTGAGCATCTCTTCCGTGGGTCTTTCTATTGTTATCATATCGGATCTTATTAGTTATTCAGTACTAATTTATCAAATAACATGCAAACATATAAAGATTTACTATAAATTTAATTACTAATATTGTACATATGTTAAACCGATTTAAAAATACCGAGGGCCGGTTGTCGCACAACAGACACATCGTACCGCGTACCGCACGCCGCATCCCACTCATTAAAAAATAGTAAAACCATGAAATCAAGATTCATTTTATTAGCAGTGCTACTTTTTAGCGTAACTAGTTTAATTTCCTGTAAAAATGGGAAGGCCCCAGATGTACAACAGTCAGCAAATGAGCTATTAATAAAGCAGAAATGGGCAATTGTGATTCATGGTGGAGCAGGAGCTATTACAAGGGAAAAGATGACTCCGGAGATGGATAAGAAATACAGAGCAGCAATGACAGAGGCGATGAATACGGGCAGAAAAATCCTCTCGGATGGGGGGACAGCAATAGAGGCTGTCGAAAAGACAATAAATGTAATGGAAGACAATCCTCTTTTCAACTCCGGCAAAGGAGCTGTTTTTACTCATGAAGGTAAGAATGAGCTGGATGCTTCCATTATGGACGGATCAAATCTTAACGCAGGATCAGTCGCTGTGGTTACTGATATTAAAAATCCGATTACGGCAGCCAGGTACGTTATGACAAAATCGGAGCATGTTATGCTGACCGGAGCCGGGGCATCTCAGTTTGCAAAAGAGCAGGGACTTGAGATCGTTCCTCCATCATATTTTTATACTGAAAAGCGGTATAATGAATTACAGGAAATAATGAAGAGAGAAAAAATGGGAACAGTTGGTTGCTGTGCCCTTGATAAGAACGGAAATCTTGCTGCCGGGACCTCTACAGGTGGGATGTCTGATAAGAGATATAACAGGGTAGGGGATTCCCCTATTATCGGAGCAGGCACTTATGCTAATAATGCTACATGTGCTGTTTCAGCAACCGGACATGGTGAGTTCTTTATACGTTGGACGGTTGCACATGATATATCAGCCTTAATGGAATATAAAGGTCTTTCTCTTAAGGATGCTTCAGAGCTTGTTATTAATGATAAACTTGTGAAAGCCGGCGGAAGTGGAGGAGTGATATGTATTGATAAAGCAGGCAATATCTCGATGCCATTCAATTCGGAAGGTATGTTCAGGGGTTATGCCACTGCTGACGGGAAAGAGGGGGTGTTTATTTATAAGGATGAGGGTAAAAGTAAAAAGTAAAAAGTGATGCAAGGCGCACTTGGTTACAAGGACTTTTAAGTCCCTCTCCCATGGGAGAGGGATATAGGGTGAGGTGGATACTCAGGAGGAGAGAGGGTGAGTCTGTGAAGTTTACTAATATAATTTTACAGACCCATAAGAGGATACAATCTTAACAGTTGCTGTAGGCGACTCTTCATTGCCAACTGTACCTGATACTTCTTTGGAGTTATTTTCAATGATGCGTCTCTGATTTTTAAAGTTATCCTCATTGTAGTTCAGTCCGCCATAAGAAACTTTCGCATCGAGCAAGTAGCTAGCCGATTCGGCAATTCCAAGCCTGACTCCCATATAACGTGTCTTTACATCGAGCGATTCAAAATCTGCCGGGATGCGGTCAATTGAAAATGATCCATAGCTGCCTTCATAACTGAGTTTTTTGGTTAATACCCCAATATCTGTCTCTGTGTATCCATTTTCAAGTACAAGATTATTTATTTTTTCAATCCTGATATTATCATATTTGCTTTCGCCAACAACAGAGCTTGCTACATCAAGGAATAGTTTTGAATATTTGCTATTAAGAAGAAGTGCCTGGCTTTTTTCTATATTCATATTAACGCAGTATCTGATATTAAGATCTAGCCAGCCTGTTTTTTCAATTTTCCCTTTTCCATAAGCAAGGTTAATTTTACTAAGAGGTTTAACATTTCCTCTGGTCAACTGTTCTGCTGTGAGATTTCCATATTTAATATCGAGATTCACTAATCCGGTGAGAACATCAATATCGGTATTGCCATATTTGTTGGCGAGTGTAAGAGCAGTACCTGCAGGCATTTTTATATTATAATCAATACTGAATTTTTTTGATCCCATACCCCATCCTGTGAAGTTAAATTTGTCATCAATGATGGTTTTAGCCGAGATAAGGTTTGTCCCTTCTGAGAACCGGACATCGATATAGTTTAAGAGTTTCTCAGCTTTGTCTCTGCTCGGTAATTCTACAGTTACCTTTACATCGATAACGACCTGATCCTTATCCCAGCTCTGGATTACAACATCACCATACCTGTTGCTGATATCAAGAGTAGTATTTGCCCCAGCAGTATATTCCTTATGAAATTCCTTTGTAACCTCCTGTGCTGATAATGTGAAGGATACAGCAAGAAATGTTATAAAGAGGAGCATTCCTGATTTATAAATTGACTTTTTCATTTTCTGCATTATTTTGGTTATCATTCCTGATTGTATTAAGTTGATTTACTATATAGGTCATAACTTCAAGTTTTGTCTGATAATGTTCTATCATTGCATTTATAATTCGTTCATCATCAGGATTTGCTTTTAGTTCTTTCTGTAGAGATACATAAACTAAATCCATGCTTTTCATCTCCTGTATAAGTACCTCTTTCTGTGCCGGATTATTTTTCATATCAACATTAATAATTTCTCCTTCCACCATATTAACCTGGTGTATGTAGTAGTTTTCCACCTCTTTGTATTTAGGAGAGACATCGCTAAGAGTCATTCTGGTGTTACCCGGACGGATGAAATGGTCCCAGGTCCAGAGCGATGAAAGAGTAACGAGCAGGGTAACAACTGCTGCTTTTAACAGGTATGGTACGATACTCCTCTTAGGTGTATTGACCTGAAACAATATTTCAAGTTTTCTGTTAAATCTTTCAAAGTGACCATCCGAAGGTTCTGCATCTTCGAAAAAATCCTTATTGCTCCTGATTATCTCTTCTATAGTTTTCATTTCTGATAATTTTTCATTTTCCTTGTAATTCTGCGATTAGCTTCTGTTTTGCTCTTGAAAGTTGTGATCGGGATGTGCTACTATTAATAGATAGAATTTCTGCTATCTCATCATGATCGTATCCTTCAAGCAGGTAGAGAGAAAGTATTACTCTGTATCCATCAGGCAGTCTGTCAATTGCCTCCTTAACCTCTTCGACCTTCACATCAATCTCATCGTTTTTGGCCGAATCAAAGTCACTTTCATCGCTTATCCCAATATGTGAATTAATATCTTCAAAGACCGCTTTTCTCTTATTCAGGGCATCAAGTGATCGGTTTACAACAATTTTTTTAAGCCATGCACCGAAACTTACTGTTCCTGAATATATGTCAATTTTTTCAAAGGCTGACAGGAACGATTCCTGCATTATGTCTTCAGCTTCCATTGTGTCATTTACAATCCTAAGACTTGTGTTGTACATGGCTTTGTAGTACAACTTGTAAATCTGAAACTGTGCTTTTTGGTCGCCATCTTTACACCCGTTTAAAAGATCCTGGTGTAGGTTTCTGAATGCCGCTTCTACATTTGCCATCTTTATATAAAGACTAGGTTTTATATGTTTTGCTGCACCCACTGTTTATTAATTTTATAATCAATAGACGTGGGGAAAAATAAAATGCTGCACTTAAATTAAGAAATTTTAAATAAAATCTCAGATAAAGTTAAGAATAATTCCCTGAGTTACCTGCCCGCTGGTATAATCTAGCTCTGAGCCAAATAGGCTGTGAGGTATAGAAAAGATCAGAAGGAGTACCAACGCAGCCAGAGCTGTATAGAAAGGTCTATCTTTCTTTCTGTTCATTACAACTGCCAGAATCCAGAATAATAATGCAATAAGTGTTTTATTATCAGTCAAATCCCATCCAAATGGTACTCCTGTCCATAAATCACCAAAAGCATAGTATTGCACAATCGGACCAAGAACCATGCCACCGGCAATGAATAGGATGAGTGTCCAGATAGAGTACTTTTTATATAAAGGAAATTTGATAACGCTCATAAGACCGGCAAGTGTTGAAAGAAGCATTGCAATGAACATAAAAAGGATATGGGGGATAAGAATAAAGCTGGGGACCCCACCTTTAAATCTGATTACAACTGGTGTATCTTTAAAATATGTATGGATTCCGTTGGTGTCGGTTACTTCAAAGTAATACTGAATTTTACCTGCAGCAGGTTGTTGTGGAACATCAGCAAAGAACCCTTTTTCTACATTTATCTTAAAGATCTTATTCATAATAAAGGAGTTCACAGGATATTCTCTGTAAGAGAACTCTTTTACCTGATATTCTTCATCTGCCTTGAATCTTTTGAAGTATAGTTTTGCTTTAACAGTAGTGTCGGATATTTTAAGTTTAACTTCGGATCTTTCATCAAGGGAGAGGCTTCGTACTAACTTTAATTCATAAGCAGTATCATTAAGGTTTGCGTCTAACCGTTTGGGGTAGGTTGGTCCTGTCTGGCGCTGATAGATTACTGCACCTACTGTAATAACGATTGCCAGAAACCACAATATAAATTTTTTCATTCTGTAAAATATTTACCATCAGTTTTTAAATTAAAAATTTTGGTTTACTGCCTGACGCCTCACGCCTCACGCCTGATGCCCGAAGCCTACAATTGTATCAATAAAACCTCATTTTTATCATTACGTTTAACTTCAACGCTTATTGTCTCACCATGTTTCAGCTGACCCATACGGAACATATAATCCTGAATATTATTGACTGTTTTGCCATTAATTGATGTAATAATATCTCCTTTTTTCATTCCGCCTAAAGCTGCAGGTTTGCCAGGGGTAACAAAATCAGCTCTTAATCCGTTTTTAATATTACCGGCAAAATCAGGCATAATACCAAGAGTAACCCCTTTTCTTCTCATATATCTGCCTGTTTCGGCTTTTGGACCTGACTCTCTGAACTGAAGCTTATCTGTGGCAGAGGCAAGTATGGAAATAATAGAATATATTGGTAAAGAAATATTTACCATTCCTTCGTAATTAATTTTATCATATGTATCAAAAGGTGTGTGATAGTCGAGATGGGCTCCAGTAGTATAAAACAGTACAGGGATATTTTTACCGTAGAAAGATGAGTGGTCTGATGGTCCATAACCCTCATCAGAGAGGGTTAGTTTGATAAGAGTTGTATCGCTTGTTGAATAAACGATATCCTTAAACCCCTCAGCTGTGCCGACACCACTTATTTGAAGAATATTTGTCTCCTGCAGTCTTCCAACCATATCCAGATTAATCATTGCATTAACTTTTGTCAAATCGATACCCGGGTTCTCAGCAAAATATTTTGAACCAAGAAGTCCAAGCTCTTCACCAGAAAAAGCAATACAAATGATACTTCTTTTATGGCTTCCTTTTGTTCTGGCAAATTTTTCAGCAAGTTCAAGCATCATTGCAACTCCGGAAGCATTATCATCAGCTCCATGGTGAACACCAATAGTATCAACAGCCCTGCTGGAAGAACCTGGTCCACCCATTCCAAGATGATCAAAATGCGCTCCAATAATTATATATTCATCTTTAAGTAGTTCGTCTTCTCCCGGAAGTATCATAACCACGTTTCTTGTATTGGCATTTTCCCTGACTATTTCTGCTTTTCCATTTAAAGTAACACTGGTAGAGAAGCTATTTGGTCTTCGTGTCTCATTTAGATTTTTTTCAAGTGTAGCTATTGTTATTTTTGATTTCGAAAGAATGATATCTGCAACCTCGTTTTTTATCCTGAAAACCGGAATGTCAACAGAAAAGTCTCCGGCATTGAGTGATTCAAAAGTATCCAGTGGATCAAATGCTGGTCCCGATACCATCAGAACACCTGCAGCCCCCATGTCTTTTGCAAGAAGAGCTTTATCCCTGTCACCGCTGAAAGGAATAAAAGGGCTCCTGTTATTATCTGTTTCCGGATCAGCACGAAGAATCATAACCCACTTGCCTTTAATATCAAGTCCTTTATAATCATTCCATTTTAAACTGTCATTATTAATATTGAATCCATATCCGGCGAAAATAACTTCTGATTCCAATCCGGTATTTGAGCTGAATGCAAAGGGCACAAAATCTTTGTCAGGAGCATAGTCATTCTCATTTATTGATAGAGTATTGTCTTTTCCTGCTACAACTCTTCTTGCTACCTCAAATCGCTGGAATCCATCACCTGTAAGTGGTGAGAGACTATATGAGACAAGTTCATCTCTAATATATACTGCAGCGAGGCTGTCGCCCGCAGAACCGGTCATTCTGCCACGCAATGAATCAGATGACAGGTATTTAATATGGCTTAGAAGTTCATCGGTTGTGACCTCGGGATTATTCGTCCGGCCACAGGAATAAGCCAACAAACTAAGAACAATAATTGCAGAAAAGATATTCCTGTTGGTTTTAGTAATTTTATTATTTGTCATAGATAAACATATTAGTAAGATGCAACCCTGAGATTATAGTTATTCAAATAATTTAAATGATTCTTTAATTAGCGTTATAGCTTCCATGAGTTGTGTTTCAGTAATCACAAGGGGAGGAGCAAAGCGGATAATATGTCCATGTGTTGGTTTTGCTATAACCCCGTTTTCTTTCATGGCCAGACAGACATCCCATGCTTCTTTCTCATTTTTTGGTTTGATTATCACGGCATTAAGGAGGCCTTTCCCGCGGACAAGCTGAATCATTTCTGACTTTATATTCCGGAATTCTTCCCTGAAAATCTTACCTAAACGATCGGCGTTTTCGGCCAGGTTTTCATTTTTGACAACCTCCAGGGCAGCAATTGCTACTTTGGCTGCCAGTGGATTACCTCCAAATGTTGATCCATGTTCTCCTGGTTTGATCGTAAGCATTATTTCATCATCGGCGAGAACAGCAGAAACAGGAAATACGCCCCCTGATAAAGCTTTCCCAAGTATCAGGATATCAGGACGTACTCCCTCATGATCGCAGGCAAGTAATTTTCCTGTACGAGCAATTCCTGTCTGTACTTCATCTGCAATGAACAGAACATTTTTTGATTTGCAGAGGTCGTAAGCTTTTTTAAGATAACCTTCATCCGGAACAAAAACGCCTGCCTCACCCTGTATTGGTTCAACAAGAAAACCTGCAACATCAGGATCTTTCAACGCATTTTCAAGAGCATTTAAATCATTATATGGTATTATAATAAAACCAGGAGTAAACGGGCCATAGTCTTTTCTTGCATCGGGGTCGGTCGACATTGAAACGATGGTTATAGTCCTCCCATGAAAATTTCCTTCGCATACTACAATCTTTGCATTATTCTCCTTAACCCCTTTTTTCTTATATGCCCATTTACGGCATAATTTCAGGGCAGTTTCATCAGCTTCAGCTCCCGAGTTCATTGGAAGAACTTTGTCGTATCTAAAATATTTTGTTATATACTCTTCATATTCACCAAGAACAGAATTATAAAAGGCCCTTGATGTCAGGGTTAATGTTTGCGCCTGATCGGTAAGTGCCTTAATAATTTTAGGATGGCAGTGGCCCTGATTTACTGCTGAATAGGCTGACAGGAAGTCGAAATATCGCTTTCCCTCAACATCCCATACAAATGGACCTTCTCCTCTCTCCAGAACTACCGGCAGTGGATGGTAGTTATGTGCCCCGAATTTATCTTCGCGTTTGATATAATCCTGTGTATTCATAGTGTTGATTATTAAGTATTTAAAAAACAAATATTTATATTACAATTTTACAAAAGCTTTTTGAATTTTCAAAATGTTGGAAGGTTCTAAAAGCTTTAAAGGCAATAGATGCTTTATATGCGTTACAGTCTTTACAGCCCTTACAGCCTTTACTGCCTTTACTGCTTTACTCCTAAATCCGGCCTGAGTTTTCTGGTTCGATCCTCCGACTGTTCATGTCTCCATTTCTCAATTTCAGCTGCGTGGCCTGAGAGAAGGATATCCGGTACTTTCCATCCTCTGAAATCTGCAGGTCTTGTAAATACCGGTGGTGCGAGTAGATCATCCTGGAATGAATCGGAAAGTGCTGACTGTTCATCAGAGATTGCACCCGGAATAAGCCTGACTATTGCATCAGTAATTGCTGCTGCTGGTAGCTCTCCTCCTGATAATACATAGTCGCCAATTGATATCTCTTTGGTTATGAGATAATCGCGGATTCTCTGGTCTACTCCTTTGTAATGACCAGCAAGAATCAGTATGTTGTTTTTCATCGAAAGCTGATTTGCCATCTTCTGGTTGAACTTCTCTCCATCAGGTGAAGTATAGATTATTTCATCATACACCCTTTCACTCTTAAGTTGTTTGATTGCCTTAAAGACAGGTTCTATCATCATTACCATTCCTGCACCTCCACCAAAAGCATAATCATCCACACTTTTATATTTATCGGTGGTATAATCACGAAGGTTAATAATATTTATCTCTACCAGCCCCTTCTCCTTTGCCCTTTTTACTATTGAATGGTTCAATGGGCTTTCCAGCAATTCTGGAAGAACTGTAATAATATCAATTCTCATATTTTTTATTTTTGACAAAAATACGAAGAAAATATGGAATGGTACATGAGCATAATGGTGCAACGGCACAACGGCATAATGGCACAATGGCACAATGGCACAACAACTCAACTATGAGATATAATTTATAATATTTATTTTTGCATAATGGAATGTCGTGAAAACTGTGGCGCCTGCTGTATTGCTTTATCAATATCATCACCAATACCTGGTATGCCCGGAGGCAAGCCTTCAGGAGTACGGTGTATCCATCTGACGGATGATTATAAGTGTGCTATTTACACTAATCCTGAAAAGCCTCAGGTTTGCACTGATTTTAAAGCGGAACCTGAGTTTTGCGGTACTAACAGGGAAGAGGCAATGAGGATATTGGGGTCGCTATCGAAATAGATTGTCATTAGTAGTAGGCGGAACGCCGAAACAATCTATAGCTACCGTCCTGATTCATACACTACCTTTCCCCCTGTAATCGTATAATCCACCTTCGTTGTCATAATCTCACTTTCCGGAATAGTTAGAAGATCTTTATCTGTTATGACGATATCTGCGAGATATCCTTCTTTGATCATTCCTTTCCTGTTTTCCATGAACTGTGCATATGCTGAGCCAAGAGTATAATACTCAATTGCCTCAGTCATTGTAATTTTTTGTTCCGGATGCCATCCCTTTCCTTCCTCACCTAATCTTTCTTTCCGAGTGACAGAAGCATATAGTCCCTCCATTGGATTGAGTGGTTCTACCTGGTAATCTGTCCCAAATGCCAGTATTGCACCGGCATCAGCAAGGCTTTTCCATGCATATGCACCTTTAGCTCTTTCAGTTCCGATACGTTTTTCACAGAATTTTTTATCGGATATACAATGTGTGGGCTGCATAGATGCGATTACCCCAAGTTGTGCGAATCGTGGAATATCTGAAAGGATAAGTGTCTGAGCATGTTCATCACGATGACGGCTGTCCCGTCTGCCATTTGTATTTATTGCCTTTTCAAAAGCATTAAGTGTCCAGTTGTTCCCTTTATCACCGATTGAGTGGACACCTATCTGGAAACCATATTTGTCGGCAGTAACGACCATCTTTTCAAATTCATCGTATGGCATCATAGCAAGGCCTGATGTTTCCGGATTATCAGAAAATGGTTCAAACATTAATGCTGTTCCTGATCCTATCGTTCCGTCAATAAATGCTTTCAGGTATCCGAATCTGATCCAGTTACCCTCTTTTGGGAATCTCTTATCAATATCAAGGTATTTTTTTAGGAGAAGTGTGTCTCCGGTTAGTGATTTCCCAATATCGATCCTGCTTGTTAGCTCTCCTTCATTTTTAAGTTTTTCATATGCTTCGAAATCAGCTTTGCCTGGAATCTGAACACTGGTTACTCCCAGCTCGCGGGCTTCCTTCAAAGCTAACAGATATCCTTGCCAAATTCTGGAGGTTTCTTCATCAGAGGTTCTCTCTATTTTAGATTCACCGGTTTTAATCAAGCCTTCAGCATTTTCCTTTATTATTCCTGTTGGTTCACCGGTAACCGGATCTTTCTGGATCTCACCACCGAAAGGATTAGAACTGTTTTTTGTTATACCTGAGGCTTTCAGGACGAATGAGTTAACAAGAACAGAATGTCCGTCTGCCCGGCTTAAAATTACCGGATTATCGGGTGATACATTATCTATCAGTTCTTTTGTTGGCCATTTTTTATCTGTAAACATCTCATGGTCCCAATGGCCACCTCTAATAAGTTCCCCTGGTTTTGATTGTGCTACCTGTGCTTTAACTTTCTCGGTAATAACCGAAGGATCGACGGTATAGCGGAGTTCAACATAATCAGGATCCAGAGGACCAAAATGCACATGAGCATCGTTGAATCCTGGAATTACCAGTCTTCCTTTGGCATCGATAACTTTTGTGATACCATCCTGAATCATTTTAGATATTTTTGCATTTGAGCCAACAGCAATAATAGTCTCACCTCTTATTGCTATGGCTTCAGCATTTGGGTTATCTTCATCAATTGTGAGAACCTTTCCGTTGATTATTACCAGATCAGCTTTCTCATGTCTTGTGCATGAACCGATTAATGTCATGGTTATTATTGATAATGTGATGATTAGATTCTTCATTGGTCATGTTTTTTTTATCTGGAAATATAAAAAAAAATATTTGAAATAACAGGAACATATCATGGCATGTCACTATATATTAAATAAACAATAATTATGTATGTTAGAAATTTTAACATCCTTTTAAGAATTTTAATGAATTATTATTATGTCTGCAATTTCAAAACAGGTATTTTCGTAAAAATATTGAGTATGAACATTGCATTAATTGGTTATGGACGGATGGGTCACGAAATTGAGACCATAGCCGTTAAAAGAGGTCATGTTATTAAACTTATTGTTGATCAGGATAATACGACTGACCTAAATAAAAATAAACTGAAGGAAATTGATGTTGCTATTGAGTTTTCCTCACCCCAGGCAGCATATAATAATATAATTAAATGTCTCGAAGAGAAAGTCCCTGTTGTATCTGGTACAACTGGATGGCTTGAGAATTTTGATAATGTTGTTGATGTTTGTAAAAAGAATAACTCCTCTTTTATTCACTCTTCAAATTTCAGTATTGGAGTTAACCTTCTTTTCAAACTAAATTTTGAAATAGCTAAGCATATGGATCGTTACCGGGACTATAATGTTTCAATTGATGAGATTCATCATATAAAGAAACTAGATGCTCCCAGTGGTACTGCAATAACTCTTGCCAATGGTATTATTGAATGTCATTCAGATTATACAGGCTGGTGTTTTGAGAATGGTGAAGCAAACGGGAAGATTCCGATACAATCTGTTCGTAAGGGTGTTGTTCCAGGAACTCATACAGTTACCTGGGATTCGGATATTGACAAAATAACTTTGAGGCATGAAGCCAAAAACAGGGAAGGTTTTGCCCTGGGAGCTGTTGTTGCAGCAGAATTCATATATTCAAAAAAGGGAATATTCACCATGAGCGATGTAATGGGATTCTAATAATTATTTTTACTTTTACCGCTCTAAAATTTTTTACTGTCATGAATGAATTCTTTTCAAAAAAAAATATAAGGTTTGCTATTGCAGCAATTTTATATATCCTGGTTGTTATCTGGATAGGTAATTATTGGTTGCTTCTGGGTTTGGGCATTGTCTTTGATTTATACATTACCGGGAAAGTAAACTGGACATTTTGGAAAAAGCGTAACGGCAAAAACAATGCTTTTATCGAATGGCTTGATGCATTGATTTTTGCAGTGATAGCCGTTTCACTTATTAACATTTTTCTTTTTCAGAATTATCGTATACCAACTCCATCAATGGAGAAATCATTACTGGTAGGTGATCATCTTTTTGTAAGCAAGCTTGCCTATGGTCCAAGGATGCCTAATACACCGATAGCATTTCCATTTACTCAGCATACAATGCCACTTACGAAAGGTAAATCGTGGTCCAATCTTATTTTGTGGCACTACAAGCGTCTTTCAGGAGGTGGTGAAGTAAAAAATAATGATCCTATCGTATTTAATTTTCCTGCCGGCGATACAGTAGTTGTAGAAGAGCAAACTACCAGCTACTATGAAATAGTCAGAAGGAACGCAAGAGATATGAAGATGAGGGATCGTTATAGTGGTAATGCAACAAAGTCGGACGATACTTATTATAATATGGCAAGAAAAGATATCTGGAATAAATTCACAGTAATTTACCGGCCTGTTGACAGAAGAGATAATTATGTTAAAAGGTGTATCGGGCTTCCGGGTGATAGTGTGATGATAAGATCAGGAGTGCTTTATGTAAATGGGAAAATTGTTCCCGACAACGGTACACAACAAACAACATTTGTCGTCAGTACAAACGGAACAACTATCAATCCGAAAGCTTTTGAACGTTTGCATATCTCAAGATCCGATCAGTCGCTATCTGGTTCAGCTTACCTGCTGCCCCTGACCAAGTCAAATGCTGAAGCATTAGCCAGCTTTGTAAATGTTACAGAGGTTTCCCCTATTCTTGAAAGAAAAGGGGTATATGCTCCTCATATTTTCCCATACAGCCCTGCTTATGGTTGGAATGAAGATAACTATGGCCCTATCTGGATGCCGGTAAAAGGAACAACAGTTAAGCTGGATACCTCAAATATCTGTCTTTATGAAAGAATTATTGATGTATACGAGGATAATGATCTGAGAGTTGAAGGAAATACTATTTATATTAATGATATACCAGTAGATAGTTATACGTTTAAAATGGATTACTACTGGATGATGGGAGATAATCGTCATAATTCAGCTGACTCAAGATATTGGGGCTTTGTTCCGGAAGATCATATCGTTGGCAATCCAAAGTTCATCTGGTTATCAATTGATAAAGAGGCTCAGGGTCTAAAGAAAATAAGATTTGGGAGAATGTTTATGAAGGTGAGGTAGCTGGAGTCGGAAGCTTTATGCTTCTGACAATAATGCATAAATAAAAAAAGCTGACTCTTTTCAGGCCAGCTCTCTATTATAGTTATTTTTCCTATTTAACTTTTTCCACAATAGCTTTAAAAGCTTCAGGGTGATTCATCGCCAGATCGGCAAGAGTTTTTCTGTTTAGTGTAATTCCCTTTTGAGCAATCTTCCCAATAAATTCAGAATAGCTCATATCGTATTGGCGTACACCTGCATTAATTCTTTGAATCCATAATGCCCTGAACTGACCTTTTTTCCTTTTTCTGTCGCGGTATGCATATCCTAATCCTTTGTCGAGGGTATTCTTTGCAACTGTTATTACATTTTTTCTTGATCCGAAGTTTCCTTTGGTCTGCTTAAGAACCTTTTTTCGTCTGGCTCTTGAAGCTACTGAATTTACTGATCTTGGCATAACTCATAATTTTTGAATGTCAGCGTTCTGGTTAAAGACTCTTTATTGCTGAACAATCTGTTTATACTATAATTAATTTTATCAATGCGTTTAACAATTATTTACTAGCTAACAATAGCTTAACATTTTTAAGATCTGTTTTGTGAACCTGACCTGAATAAGTAAGATTTCTCTTACGTTTTGTCGATTTTTTTGTCAGGATGTGGCTTTTAAATGCATGTTTACGCTTGATCTTTCCTGTTCCGGTCAGAGAAAATCTTTTCTTTGCACCCGGATTTGTCTTCATTTTTGGCATTTCTATCTATCAAATATATTAAAAAACTATTTTCTCTTTTTTGGCGAAAAAGATACTATCATCCGTTTCCCTTCAAGCCTGGGAAGTTGTTCAACTTTACCATATTCCTCCAAATCGTTTGCAAAACGCAATAATAACACCTCACCTTGTTCCTTGAATAAAATTGATCTTCCTTTAAAGAATACATAAGCTTTAACCTTTGCTCCCTCTTCCAGGAACCTCATTGCATGTTTAAGCTTGAAGTTATAATCATGATAATCGGTATTTGGTCCAAACCTTATCTCTTTTACCACAACCTTTATGGTTTTGGCTTTCATTTCTTTTTGCTTCTTTTTCTGTTGATAAAGAAATTTTTGGTAATCAACAATTCTGCAAACAGGAGGGTCTGCACTGGGAGAAATTTCAACGAGATCAAGTTCCAGGTTATCTGCCAACCTTAGAGCATCCTGGATACTCATTACTTCTGCTTCTACTTCTTCACCGACAACTCTGACCACTTTGGCTGAGATCCTGTTATTGATTTTGTGAGCCGGCTGGGTAACCCTTGCCGGGCTTCGCCTTATTGGTAAAGCTATAGCTCTTTCCTCCTTTATTTTTGTTAATACTAAAACTACTTATCCTGCATTAAGATGCAATTTCCTTTTTAATCTCAGAGTTTATAAAACTGACAAATTCTTCAATCTTCATACTTCCTTTATCGCCTTCTCCCTGCTTACGGACTGCGATTGTTCCGTTTTCAACCTCTTTTTCACCAATAATAAGTAGATAGGGAATCCTCTTTAATTCATTATCCCTGATCTTCTTACCTATTTTTTCACTCCGGTCGTCAATTAGTGTGCAAATATCGGAATTATTTAGTATTTCCAAAACTTTTCCAGCATAATCATTGAATTTTTCACTTATTGGCAGAATGACTGCTTTTTCTGGTGCAAGCCAGAGAGGAAATTTACCGGCTGTATTTTCAATAAGAACTGCGACGAATCTTTCCATTGATCCAAAGATAGTCCTGTGGATCATAACAGGTCTGTGTTTTTGATTATCGCTACCGTTGTATGTAAGATCGAACCGCTCAGGTAGGTTGTAGTCAACCTGGATTGTACCCAACTGCCATTTTCTACCGATAGCATCTTTTACCATAAAATCAAGCTTCGGTCCATAAAAAGCAGCTTCCCCGATAACTACCGTTGTCAGAAGGTTTTTCTCTGCAGCGGCTTCAATAATATCGCGTTCGGCTTTTTCCCAGTTTTCATCTGATCCGATATACTTCTGTTTGTTTTCAGGGTCGCGTAACGATACCTGTGCAGTGAAGTCATTGAAATTAAGAATCTTAAATATATATAGTATCAGGTCAATAATACTTTTAAACTCTTCCCTTAACTGGCCAGGTCTGCAAAAATGATGAGCATCATCCTGAGTGAAACTTCTGACCCTGGTCAATCCATGTAATTCACCGCTCTGTTCATATCTGTACACAGTTCCAAACTCAGCCATTCTCAGTGGCATCTCTTTGTAAGAGTGTGGGGTTGCATTGTAAATCTCGCAGTGATGTGGGCAATTCATAGGTTTTAGCATAAACTGCTCACCTTCCTGAGGTGTTGAAATGGGTTGAAATGAATCGGCTCCGTATTTTTCAAAATGGCCCGATGTTTTATAGAGATTTACATTACCAATGTGGGGAGTTGTAACTATTTTATATCCTCTTTTCTTCAGAACTCCTGTAAGAAAATTAATAAGATTTTGTCTTATATCTGAACCTCTCGGGAGCCAAAGTGGAAGCCCCATACCGACTTTTGGTGAAAAAGCAAATAATTCAAGTTCTTTACCAATTCTGCGATGATCTCTTCTTTTTGCCTCCTCAAGAAATACCATGTATTCATCAAGAAGCTTTTGTTTTGGAAAGGTTATACCATAAATCCTTGTTAACATCTTACGATTCTCATTACCACGCCAGTAAGCACCGGCAACACTCAGCAACTTAATGGCTTTTAAGGGTTCAGTTGATGGAAGATGTGGCCCGCGGCAAAGATCAGTAAAATTACCCTGTGTATATAATGTAATGGTTCCGTCTTCCAGCTCGTTGATAAGTTCAGTCTTGTATTCATCACCTTTTGTCAAGAATACATTAAGAGCTTCATTTTTACTAACATCTCTTCTGCTATAAGTAAGGTTTTTAGCTGCAAGCTCCTTCATCCTGTTCTCAATAGTAAGAAGGTCAGCTTCAGTAATTACTTTGCCCTCCCCCGGGTCAACATCATAATAGAAACCATTCTCGATAGCCGGACCAATACCAAATTTCATCCCCGGATATAAAGATTCGAGAGCTTCTGCCATCAGGTGGGCGGAGGAGTGCCAGAATGCATGCTTTGCCTCTTCATCTTCCCATTTATGCAGCCTTATCGATGCATTCTGATTAATCGGCCTTGTAAGATCCCATATCTCGCCATTAATCGTGGCAGAATAAACCTCTTTTGCAAGTCGTGGACTAATCTGCTCTGCAATTTCAAGACTGCTGATTCCTTTATCATATTCTCTTGCTGATCCGTCGGGAAAAGTTATCTGTATCATTCTTAACACCTTTTTTTATTGGAATGCAAAGATAATTATATTTTTGCAACTAATAAGTGGTTAAAATGTTGAAAGGGTTGAAAGGGTTGAAAGGGTTGAAAGGGTTGAAGGGGTTGAAGGTACTTTAGGCACTTTAGCCACTTTTTTGTACTTTTGTACACCATTAATTAATCTCCATGATGCAACTTTAAGTAGCGAAAAATGACTTTAACTAAATATGGCACGTATTTTGAAATTATAATTTTGAACTTTAAATACTAAAAAAAAATGAAAAGAATAATCTACATCAGCCTATTGATACCAATATTTATTTTATCATGTGAATCTAATCCGGAAGCATCGTTCTTTTTAGATACAAATGAGCCTGTAATTGGGCAGGAGGTCTTTTTTAATAATACATCACAAAACGCGGTTAGCTTTGAATGGGATTTTGGGGATGGGTATATATCAAATGAACCCAATCCAGTCCATATCTATCAGTTAGCTGGATCATATGAAGTTGTATTAACTGCATTTTCAAAAAAAGGAGTGGAGAGTATGGCAAGCATGACCATAAGTCTTTTAGAGCCTGGTCTTCTTGTAATTGAAGTCCTCGAATACTATAGTTTAGACCCGGTACCAGATGCTAGTGTTATTCTTTATCCCTCTGAAGAAGATTGGAACAATCAGCAAAAAATGATCATAGAGGGTTTTACAGCTGAAGATGGGATTGTTGTGTTTGCCGACCTTGACCCGATTGTTCATTATGTTGATGTCTGGGAACAGAATTACGATAATTATCAATTGAAGGTGGAAGATTTAGATTTTATTAAGACACCTAAAATTGTTCCAAACACAGTGCAGTGGTTCATTGCCTATGTCGATTATGTTGAGCATAAAAAAGGAGATACAAAAGGAGAGAGGAGAATGATAATCCGCAAGCTGGAAAGAAAGGCAACAGATAATGTACAACCAGATGCTGATTATAGCCCTGGAAGTTGGCAGGAACTTTATGATAGAAGGTCTGGAAAATAGTTACAATTTCATTTTCAGAATCAGATTAAGAATCAGTATAAATGCAATCTCTTTGGGATTGCATTTTTTTTTCATGCCTGATCAGCAAGAGTTTGTATAAAAAAATAAAACTATTACACCCTGGTCAAACAAAATTTCTTAACTTACGGTGTTCTGCAAAAAAATAATTTCTGAAAATGTTAAACTATATTATGTTATGAGAATTCATTTATCAATCAGTGCACCCAAAAATCCATTACCATTCAATCACCAACATCTGCTTGTCGGGACTATTCACAAATGGCTTGGGTGGAATGAAGAGCACGGGAAAGTATCGTTATATTCATTTTCACGATTTGAAGGAGGTAAGGTGACAAAATCCGGGCTTCTTTTTGAAAACGGGATATCTTTTTTCTTCAGCTCGCATTACCCTGAACTTATACAAAAGTTTATATCGGGTGTACAAACCGACAGGACAATGTTTAACGGTTTGGAAGTCAGCGAGATTGTTATGCAGGAGGATCCCGATCTTTCCGCGAGGGAACTGTTTTTCCCGGGAAGCCCTGTTTTTATCAAGCGGAAGAACGGAGAAAAGATTGATCATATACTTTACAATGATCCCCGGGCAGGTGTATATTTAAAAGAGACACTGCTGACAAAGATGGATCAGGCAGGATTAAAAGATGAAACATTGGAAATAAATTTTGACACAGGCTATCGTAAAGCCGGCAGTAAAATGGTGAATTATAACGGTATTCATAACAGGGCAAGTTGGTGCTCCGTGATAATGAAGGGCAAACCCGAAACAAAACTGTTTGCCTGGAACGTTGGATTAGGAAACTCAACAGGGATTGGATTTGGAGCAATAATTTAAATTATTCGACAATGTATTATGTGGTTAAATATTCAGGTCCGTTTGGGTTTATCAAACCCTGGACTGCAGTGAGGGATACCGAAACTTTCAGCCAGCAGTTTCTGACACCCTCAATAATAGAAGGAATTGAAAAGAAGCTATTTCCGGAAATGCTATCGGAGAATGGAGTAATTAAAAAAATCATTCGTCACCGCTTAAATTATTGCGGAATGGAAGTGCAAAAAGAACGTACTTGGTCAAAAGGTGGATTTATTGCTAAAAATGAAAAAGGAATATACAAGACCAATTTGGGAATAATAGACCGAGGCATATTAATACATCCAAATTTGTACTTGGCTTTTGAGTGTAGCGCTGATTCAGAACGAGCCTTTACCCAGACCATTTGCCTTTGCCGAAATGAGGATTTAATTTTTCCTGAGTCGTTAACAAAAATGGATTTAGAAGAATTTGATCGAATTGATGGGTTTGAATTGATCTTTTCTTCTAATGAAGACGGATTTAAGGTTGGACACAACCGCTTTGACAATGCCAGGGAGATGTTCGGAGAACTCAAAGTTTACGGGAATCCTATTCGCAGTTAATGATGCAAAATTTGAACCTCATTTTAGCAAAGAGTAAAAACTATGGTGGACTGACATTACTTGAGCATACCGGGCAGGTAATCTCTGCTGTTGAATGTTTCGCCAAGAGTCTTGATTATTCTTTTGATCAAGAACTTGCCCGAAAAGGTGCGCTATTGCACGATTTAGGAAAAGCTCATCCACATTTTCAGAAGAAAATACAGAATATCAATATGGATTCACTAGCAGAAGAAAGAGAGCATGGATATGTTCATCGTCATGAACTTTCGTCTCTTGCTTTTTTGCCAGCATTTCCAAAGATAGAATGGGACGTTTTAATTGATATGGTAGTTGCCCATCATAAATCAGTTGTTAATGATCCGAAAGGAAGAGGTATCATTGATTTAGATCAGAATTATCGTAATTGGATAGATAACCACTTAAAGGACTGGGAAGAATGGAGTAAATATGGACTTCAGATTCTTACTCATTTTGGTTACCATTCCCTGGAGATATCACAAGAAAATGCCCACAATGCACTTATATATGCAGTTGAGTATTGTGAAAACAAAAAACGGGGCTGGTCTCCTTGGCGAGGTTTGCTTATGGCTTCAGATCATTTTGCTTCGGCATTCTCATTTGAGACAAGTAAACAACTCGAACATTTATTCGAAACTCCAAATCTGACCTATTATTTTGATTCATCCCGACGAAGTGCAATTTATCCACTTTCGCAAATAAAAACGGAAGATAATAGACCACATACCCTTGTTGTTGCCCCAACCGGAGCAGGGAAAACTGATTTTCTATTAAAAAGATGCAACGGTCGGATTTTTTACACGCTTCCGTTTCAAGCCTCAATTAACGCAATGTGGGAGCGCATGAAAAAAACAATCCCCAATAAGGATATTCGCTTGCAACATGCTACCTCTAAAATTGTGGTTGGTAAAAACCTCGAAGAACAACTGCTGCAACCGCTTATTGGTTCATCAGTAAAAGTCCTTACTCCGCATCAATTAGCTGGTATTATTTTCGGAACTTCTGGTTATGAAAGCGTAATGCTCGATCTAAAAGGTTGTGACATCATTCTTGACGAAATACATACTTATTCTGATTATTCCAAATCAATGGTTCTGGAAATCGTAAAGATGTTGTTACGCCTTAATTGTCACATTCATATTGGAACAGCGACTATGCCTACTGTTTTGTATAATGGATTACTGAATATTTTAGGCGGATCAGATGCTGTTTACCAGATAAAATTACCTGACAACATACTCGATTCATTTAACCGCCACAGAGTATTCAAAATGGAGGATGAATCGAATTTAAAGGAAGTATTATCTGCCGCTTTTAATAACAATGAAAAAGTATTGGTTATTTTCAATACTATCAAAAAAGCACAAGAGGCTTTTCAAAATCTTTCAAATCAGTTCCCTGACGTTCCAAAAATGTTAATCCATAGTCGATTTAAAAGAGGCGACCGTGTTCATCTGGAAACACGTTTAAAATCGGAATTTAATGGCAATGGGAGCGAACAATATGGGAATGGATTAATGCCATGTCTGGTAGTTTCGACCCAGGTAGTCGAAGTTAGTCTTGATATTAGTTTCGATCTGATGATTACTCAATGTGCACCTCTCGATAGTCTTATTCAACGTTTTGGCAGAGTTAACAGGAGGCGTAATTCGGAGACCATTGGCAAATACAAACCCATCCATATTATTGCCCCATCCGGGAATGTTCTTCCTTACAAGATGGAAATCCTTAAATCAAGTTACGAGCAATTACCCGACAATGGTGAAATTCTGGAAGAAAGAAGTTTACAAGAAAAAATTGACAAAGTATATCCGGTTTTAGACATGAAGGGAATCGACATACATCTTATATTCAAAAACGACCGGTTTACACTTCAGGAACTGACCAGCACTAAAAAAGCAGTTTTGGTGGATGCTCTTGAAATTGAAAGTGCTTCCTGCATCCTTTCAGAAGATCGGGAAAAGTACCTGATTACCAACTGGGAAGAACGGCTACAAATGGAAATCCCCATTAATTGGAAAACCATTGTCCGATATAAATCGGAATACGAACAGTTAACAGTAGGCTCTAATCCGTTTGTGGTCCCACAAAATAATGAAGTCTACCAAACATACGGTTTGCAATTAGTTGAACACGATAAATTTCTATAATCATGTACACAAGTTATATCGGGAAAAAGTTTTTAAAACTATACAATGATCGGGAAGGAACAAACCTTTCAGCCAAAGAGTTCTTCGGCGGAAAATTCTTCGAATTGTTTTTCAATGACGAAAAGCATCTCATGCATGTTGGCAATTCTCCATTTTTCCAAAAGCCAAAAGAAGAAAATGTAAAGAAATTTGGAAGTAAAGCACTTGCTCAGTACAATAATTTAAAATCATCCATCGAAAACGATGTTCCAAACATGTCAATTTTTGTCGGCTCTCAGGCCAAAGATGTTGGAGGAACAACTTCAGGACAAGTAACTGAAATGGATACCAAGACCGATAAAGATGAAATGTATGCTTCATGGATGGGAGAAGCTTTAGGGATCGGTGTCAGCGGTGGGTTTGTAATACTGATTGATGAATCGGACGTACTTTGGGCTTTGTTCCAAGGTTGGGAATATTACCGGAAGTACCTGAACCAAACCCCCAATGTAAAGGATAAACAAATTGAAACATGGAACGGGCAATGGCTATGGCATTGGGTCCAACCATGGTTCGACCCTACTTATCCTGACGACAATTTACGTATTGAAACATCCGAAGTACAAGGGAATATTGCGATTCCGACTCAACGATGGTCAAAGATTGTATTTGCATTAGCTAAGAAATTTCCAAATAAGAAAATAACTGCATATGCCTACAATTTATCACAGATGAATACCACGCTTGGTTTTATTAATTTCTATCTGCCCGAAGTTCGAAAAATATTTGAACTACGGGAAAAGCTTTTCATAGACAGAAATAATATGGTGTTAAAGGAAGAGGAGATTGAAACATTATCAACTCATTACAACTTTAAAGATGCCTGTAAACTTGGCACAATTGGTTTGAGAGCCATAGAGCCGGCCAAGCTCAGAGAATATATGCCAAAAGGATCTATCCTTTACGCACAAGGCAAAGAATACAAATTTTCAAATGAAGAATCATATACAAATTATCAACTATTTAAAATCTGGATTATCGCTATGCTAAACAAAACAGAGTTACTCGGTTTTGCCTCTGATGTTGCTAAAGTGTTGATTGAATCAGAATGTCAATCAAAAGATGCAAAAAGAGGCAAGTCAACAACAAATCAGGAAAGTAAAAATCTTCTTGAATCAAAGTCGTTGAAAGAATTTATAGATGAACTTACAGATTTAATGGGAAAATCACCATTGAATTCATTACAACTGAAGAAAGTTGTTGAAGAAGTGATTAAAATGCCGTATGACCTTTTTCCCCTCTTCGTTACCCTTATCCGATTTGAATACAGTTACCAAAACATTAATAAATAAAATAATAGCGAAATGAACAATTCACCATTTATTTATCTGCGCGGTTTGCGTCACGCAGAACATACCGTTTTCGGAGTGAATGACGGTCAAAAGTTTTATAGAGATTCCCAATTTAATCGTCAAATGGCGTATTCAAGTGGACAGCAAGTTAAACGATCAATCATTGAAGCACTGGAAATGCCTTTCGCAGCGATTACTTTTAACTGGGAAATTGACAAGAAGGGTAAAGCAGGAATGAAAGAGCCTCATTCCCCTTGCGATCCGACTTTTGTAGATCAACTTTTAGGCGGTTACATGAAAGCCAAATCTGATTCTTATACGGTAAAGAGAAGAAGTCCTTTATCTATTTCTGCAATGAGGCCATTACATCCTTTACTTGGGGGTTTAGAAAGAGAGACAGAGCCAGTTGTTTTTGATCGGTCGAGCAGACCTAACGATCATAAAGTTATTGTTTCACGTTTGGATGAAAAGGGAAATAGAGAGGAAATCCCAAGTGAAGAATTAGCAGAATGGTTAGTCAGTAACAAACGAAATTTGGGTCCTAAATACTTCAATCTGTCTGGTCAAACTCGTGCTTCTGGCTTATTTGTTTTCGATTTAGCCATCGATCTAAGAACTCTCTTTTGTGTTTCAACAAACAAACTCGAACCTGAACTATTCCCTGAAATTGAAGCGAAATTGCGGGAAGCAGGATGGATTGAAGGCAAAAATATCTTTGGAGGTTGCTTGATCTGTCCTAAAGAAAAAAGAGAAAAAATAATTCCGGCATTAGCCAAAGCTATTGTTAACTGGCGGATTACTTCTAATCAGGCACGAACTTTTAGTTTAATGGAAACCGTGGTTCTTGCTATTAGCGACAATGCAAATCAAATTGCTTATGCCATACGGGGAGATTTGCGCGAAGATACAGAAAGACAACAAGCTGTTCCAAAAATCGATGAAACTGCAAAAGCAGAATTATTTATAACGCCCATAGCTTCGAGTTATGTAGTTGGTTCAGTTGGGAGTGCCGATGCCCTCGAAAAAGCTGAACAAAAGTTAATCGAATTAATGAATGCCTTTAATTATGAGAACCAGTTGGTTGAGGCATAACTTTTTCGCAAGCCTCAAACATTTCAATTATTACCTCAGCAGCCACCGCAAATTATGGCTCTTTGCTGGCGTAAGGATTGTAAACCGGCTGAGGCTGGTTATATCGTGCCTACGGCACTGATAAATTCAGGAATGACAATGTTCTACCAATATATTGTCCCTGACGGGACAAGAATGATTGAAATGAAACGTAACCAATTTTTTGGCTGGCACATTCCTGGACGGCTGGAGATATATGAATGACTGAAAATAAGATGAACTGGTGTGGAAGATGATAAAACGGGGAATGTCGATAGGCTATGAAAGGCTGAACAAAAACAAAAATGGTTATCGACGGCATGACAGAAGGAATATTTTTATCTTGTTGCTCCGCAGAAAAAATTGAAGATCTTTAAAAAAACTTACGAACCATGGTTGAAAAACTATCTCACTTTAATGTAAAAATGCTGTCCCGTCAGGGACAGGATACAGGTAGAAAATTTAATTTGATAATGAACAAAAGTCCCGTTGGGACGAAATAGAATTATGGCAAACACAAGCACCCATTTTAATTATTATCTTGTCTGCCACCTTAAATTGTGGCTCTATGCCGGCGTAAGGATTGTAAACCGGCTGAGGCTGGTTATCTCGTACCTGACGGCACTTAATAAACAGAAAATGACAATGTTCTACCAATATAATATCCCTGACGGGACAACAAAAATGATCAGGTACATGAACAGTGAAATGCAAACAAGGAAAGATATTACAGTTGACGGGACAACAAAAATGATCAGGTACATGAACAGTGAAATGCAAACAAGGAAAGATATTACAGTTGACGGGACAACAAAAATGATCAGGTACATGAACGGTCAGTTTTTTGATGAAGGGATAATGTTTTCGTCTAATTGCGATGCAGAGATATTTGGAATTGCCTGTCCCGTCAGGGACAGGATACAGGTAGAAAATAGAACATATTATTAATTTAAAGTCCCGTGAGGGACGAAATAAAATAATGGCAAATACCTACACACAAATTCACATTCAGGCTGTTTTTACAGTCCAGAATCGGGATTGCATCATTCTAAACATTTGGAAAGATGAATTGTATAAATATATTACAGGCATTGTCAGTAATAACAATCATAAATTGTTAGCGATCAACGGTATGTCTGACCATGTTCATATTCTATTCGGATTAAGGCCTTCTCAGTCAATTTCCGATTTAATGCAGGATATAAAAGGAAGTTCATCGAAATGGATTAATGATAGAAGGTTTGTTCGGGGAAAGTTTTCCTGGCAGGAGGGTTACGGCGCATTTTCTTACAGCAAACCTGATTTGCCAAGCGTGATCCGTTATATTAACAATCAGGCAATTCATCACAGAAGAAAAACCTTTTCAGAGGAGTATCTTGAAATGCTGAAAGAGTTTGAGATTGATTATGATGACCGGTATGTATTTAAACCGGTTGGTGTTGACTATACTGTATCTGAAGGTACCTTTTAAACTTGCGAATGATAATTTGGAAAACTATTGACCGCTACATTGATCAACTCATCGGTGACATCCGCCAGGCCACGTGGAATATCCGCCCACCTCATGAAATATGGGAAGATGCGGATTCAGACGATGAAATTGAATTGGAAGATATTTCTTATGTGGAAGAGTTTATTTACGGGAAAAGAGAAAAAATTTCAAGCATTACCGGGATTGACAGGAAGCTGTTACCTCCGCCTGAAAAGCTTAACGAAGAACAGGCCGCGCGATTGGCAACCGAACTTGAAAACCTGCTGAATTTCTTTCATTTTATCCCTGAATTCCCTGAAGACTATCCTGCACATCTGCGCTATCCTTTCATTCGTAATATCTGGGATGTTAAAAATGTGCCTTTATCTTTCGGGGAGTCGCATATCGAATTTTGCGACTATGAACCTGAGGAGTGCCCTTTTTCGGGCTACTGCAAAATCTGTGAAGAGATTGACACTCAAATGAAAGAGGATGAATATCCTAAAAGTTGGGATTCAGATAAAGATATAGAACCACCCTTTTAACATGATGATTGCATTGTTATGGTATGCAAGCATGACAAGGTCAATAAATATTCTGCGTACTTTTGGATTTTTAAAGTTTAAATAGCTACTACACATGAAAACTATTAACGAGAAAAAGGCTTTTATCAATTCAGTTGATCAAAACATTAGAAATGAATTTCTTACAAACCTGCTGATCAATGACAAAAAAGTGTTGATAAATTTTATCCAATATATTGAAAAGCATGCTCCCAAGCCGGAGATGATCCGAAAAACCTTTGATGCAAAGGCATTTAATAATGATATGCAAACCGCATACAATGAGTTTAAACAAAGCCTTGAAAAACTTGATTTTGAAGATACCGATTGGGAAAGATGGCACCATGATTCCGGACATTATGTCCCTGATTATGAGATTGCCATGAATCTGGCACAGGAGGAAGCAGAAGATTTTTATGACGAATGGCACATCCGGCTTATGGCTGATGCAGATATGGGTAGCTATTTTGAAGTTATTGCCATGTTGTGCGGGATGTTTGCAGCCGCCGAAGATGCTGACATTAACGACCCATACAGTAATGTTAGTGATTCCGCAAATGATTTTTTCCTTGACTTGCTTCAACAAGACCTTAAAACAATCGTTGAAAAACATATAAGCCGTCAAACTTTTTCAAATGATGAAGCCTCAGGTTTATGTTGCAGCATCATTCATTTTGCCAAAGATCACAACAAGGAATTTATAAAACATTTAACGCCATTGTTTTTCTCTCTTGTTCAAAGTCCTGATATGGCAGTCTGCATGCTTGATTTACTATTGGCGCTTTCAATTTCTTTCACCGATATTCCTGAGCTCTCAGATTACATTATCACCAAAGCCGGCAACGAAAAGTTGTGGCTGGAAATGGCAGAAAAAATATTCCCGGATGATTACGCCCTTGCCGTAAAACTTCTCGATTATTACTATAACAACAAACCGGATGATTTTGAGAAGAAAGCAAATATCGCTTACAGCCGTCACAGACAAAATTTATCATCCTTTTTGAAAGATAAATTAACTGATGGCAGTTCGCTATATTGCCGGTTTTGGTTCGATTATGCCCGTAATAATTCATCACTCAGTGCGTATGATCAGGTTCGAAGATTTATTACCCGCGAGGAGGGCATCAGGTTGGCGAAAGATATTTGGAATACGGGATTTCAAGTAAAAATTCTGGAAAAAGAGCGAGCTTGGGATGAGCTTTTGACATTAACAAAATCAAAGCATTCCGATGATGAGCTTGCAATAATTTTACCTTCGATTAGCACGATCTATCCGGAAGAATGTTATACAATCATCAAAATGAGTGCAAAAAAGATTTTCGATATGCACCGAAACCGCACCGGATATTCCCAAATTGCAGGATTATTCAAGCTTGGATTGAAAATCTCAGAAAAATCAGTAGATATGCGAAAACTGATCAGGCAATATTATGACCACACACCGAGACTACCTGCTTTAAAGGGCGAATTTAAAAAAAACGGGCTGTTCTAAATATCTCAGATGAGAAATATTGCATCTGACTGGGAAAAATGTATCATCTTCGAACCATGTAAAAGAACTTTTAATGTTGCAACTGAAAGTAGAAACAGAACCCGGGTCAGAAGAGATATAAATCAACTATTTTTAATAAAATTTTTAAAATTATATTTTATAAACACTTCAATTAGTTAAATTTGCTCATGATTCCCGAAAACTAAAATCAATAAATATGGAACCCAAAGTCAGTCCAAAAAACACGAAGAACGAAATTTTGACAGCTTACGATGAGCTGTTAAAGAAAGTTCAGGAGAAAAAAACCGAAGAACCCAAAAAAGTACAGGAACATCAAAAACAGGAAACGCTGGTAAAAACAGCCATGGAGCTGAGTGATGATGGAATTGTAAAAAATATCGCCGACCTGAAAGTGAACCTGTCATCGGCGCTCGACAAGCTTGGCGAAAAGTTTATTACAGAGTTCAGGAAATTTGAAGAACTGCAACAAGCCATACAGGTAGAGCAAAAAAACCTCGAAGACCTCTACCAGTTATCGGTCAGCACAGATTCGCTCGCGGTGATGCTATTGGCACAAAAGGAGAAGAAAGAACAGTTTGAACAGGAAATGGCCATACGCGAAAACGAGCTGGAAGAGAAGATGAAGTCGGAAAGGGAACGGTTCGATACCGAAATGTCGGAGAAAAAATCCCAGTGGAAAAAAGAGCAGGAATCATGGCAGCAAAAAACGAAAGAAGAAGCCGAAGAATCGAAAAAGATCAGCACACGCGAAGAAGAAGAGTTTCAGTACAACCTGAAAATTACCCGGAAAAAAGAAGCCGACCTTTACGAGGAGGAAAAGCAAAAACTTGAAAAGGAAATGGTCGAGAAAAAAGCAACATTCGAAAAAGCGTTTGCCGAGCGGACATCTGCCATCAATGAAGCAGAAGCCGAACTGAAAGAACTTCGCACGAAAAGCGCCGCTTTCCCGTCGGAATTGGAAAAAGCTGTGGCAGCATCTGTCAGTGCGGCTACCGAAAAGCTGGAAACCGGCTTCCGTTTCGAAAAAGAACTCAGGGAAAAGGAAACATCAGGCGAACTGAAATTGCAAGACCATGTTGTCGAAACCCTGAAAAGCAAAATCAAAGACATGGAGACCACCATTAAAGAACTCTCGCAGAAAGCCATTACTGCTGAGTCAAGCGTGAAAGACATTGCCATTAAAGCAATTGAAAGTTCGTCGAAGCCTTATTATGTCGAAAAAACAAAAGAAGGCCCGGGCAAAGAATAGTTTAAGACCCCAAATAACGTTCTTTGACATGCCATATTTATTCTCTCATTCAAAATTCAATCATTATGTACCTCACAGGCACCCATTTTAATTATTATCTTGTCTGCCGCCGTAAATTGTGGCTCTATACCAACGGTATTCGCATGGAGCAGACTTCCGATCTTGTTTACGAGGGGAAATTGATCCATGAAAACAGTTATCCGCAAAGAGCTTCAAAATATCGTGAGATTGAAATGGATGGCATAAAAATCGATTTCTATGATCCGGCCGGAAAAATAATTCACGAAACAAAAAAATCGAGGAAAGAACATGACTCACATCTCTGGCAGCTTAAATATTATATCTACCGGTTTGAAAAAGCCGGTGTCGATGGTGTTACCGGCATACTTGAGTACCCGGCAGAACGCCAGACAGAGGAGGTTTTGCTCTCAGTACCCGACCGCGAGTATGTCGAAGAGATTGAAAAAGAGATAAATACCTTAGCTATTTCCGATTCCTGTCCCCCCGTAATTAGTGCTGCAAAATGCAGAAAATGCAGCTATTTCGACTTTTGCTATAGTAATGAAACCGAATGTCAATGAAGAAATCTTACTACCTGTTTAATCCCGGACTATTAAGCCGTAAAGACAACACCCTTAAATTTTTACCTGTTGATGAAAATGGTATTGAAGGAACCCCAAGGTTTCTACCGGTGGAACAGGTAGATGAGCTTTATGCTTTTGGAGCGCTTGATGCAAACTCATCACTCTATAATTTCCTTGGTCAGCAACAAATACCAGTTCATTTTTTCGATTATTACGAGAATTATACCGGGTCGTTCATGCCAAGAGAATCGCTTCTTTCGGGGAAACTTCTTATGGCACAGGCAAGACTGCACGACAAGAAAGGAAAAAGGCTTGAACTTGCCAGGTTAATCCTTGAGGGAGCAGTTTATAATATGATACGTAACCTGAAGTACTACGATAACCGGGGAAAAGATACACAACCATTTATTGACCAGATATCCGGTTATGAAAATTCATTTATTAACACAAAGTCGGTAAATGAACTTATGGGCCTTGAAGGTAATATAAGGAAAACATATTATGATGCTTTTAATCTGATTATTAATGACTTTAAGATGGGAGGGAGATCGAAGCAACCACCTCTTAATGAAGTAAATGCCCTTATATCTTTTGGTAATATGATGTGTTATTCACAGTGTCTTAGGGCCATACATCAAACACAATTAAATCCGGTTATCTCATTTCTTCATTCGCCTGGCGAACGACGGTTTTCGTTGTCACTTGATCTGGCTGAAGTATTCAAACCGGTGCTGGTCGACAAGGTCATTTTTAAAGTGTTGAATAAAAGGATGGTACAGGAAAATGATTTTGAAAGCTCACTTAACAGGGTAGTTTTAAAGCCTGGAGGTAAAAAGACATTTGTACAGGCATTTGAAGAAAGACTTACAGAGACAATCCGGCATCGGCAGTTAAACAGGGCAGTCAGTTACAAACATCTGATAAAGCTGGAATGTTACAAACTGATAAAACATATTTTGGAAATTGAACCATATAAGCCGCTCAAAATGTATTGGTAATTAAAACTATATTTGAAAATGTACGTTATTCTTGTATATGACATCGGGGAGAAAAGAGTAGTGAGGATGTTAAAGTTGTGCAGAAAGTATTTAAGCTGGATTCAAAATTCTGTCTTCGAGGGAGAAATCACGGAAGTTAAATTAAAAGAGCTTAAAATCAAGGCTTCGATGATAATGAAAGAAGAAGATTCTGACAGTTTAATAATCTTTAAGTCGAGAGATAAGAAATGGCTTAGTAAGGAAATAGTGGGGAAGGAGCGGGGTGAGACAGGAAATTTTCTATAATTAAAGTTGTCGTTGTCCGATATAATAAATTAAATTATGGTAAGTTTTACAATATAACATAACGAGAGGGTTCTCTGACAAGTTGAAAATGTGCGAGTTAATATATGTTGTCGAAGTCCGGCATAAATTGTACTTTTGACCATCGACGATTTTCGTAAGCCGGTTTATTATTGACTTGAATCGTCAGAAGCCCGTGGAATGGCATTTTTATTTGCTATTTTTAACGTGTCCCAATCGCACCATAATGGAATTGAAATGAGATGGCCGGGCAGATATGGATCAGATGTGAATTGTCCCAATCGCACCATAATGGAATTGAAATCCAGTCACTGCGTTATTATACCAGAAAGATGTATCAGTCCCAATCGCACCATAATGGAATTGAAATGAAAAAAACAATATTGTAATTATAAATGATGATACCAGTCCCAATCGCACCATAATGGAATTGAAATGCAGCAAAGTCAGGTATAACAGCATTAATAAGAGGTCCCAATCGCACCATAATGGAATTGAAATGCTTTATGGGCTGTCTCCGCTTGTATCGGCTACCGTCCCAATCGCACCATAATGGAATTGAAATTCTTTAACAGCAGCATCCAGCAGGCCGGTAACTTCTGCGTCCCAATCGCACCATAATGGAATTGAAATCCATAAATAAGACTCCCTGGGGCATCGGGATAAACGGTCCCAATCGCACCATAATGGAATTGAAATGAAAAAGAAGGTAGATATTTAATTAAAACGAATAGTAGTCCCAATCGCACCATAATGGAATTGAAATTTGAGGGCGGGATAGCAAGACGTGAGATGCGTTATGTCCCAATCGCACCATAATGGAATTGAAATCTGAATAAACTCAAATACATGAGCAGTGATATCTTTTGTCCCAATCGCACCATAATGGAATTGAAATACAGAAACTAAATTACTACCGTCTTTTGTGATATTTGTCCCAATCGCACCATAATGGAATTGAAATGCCGGAAATCCACTAAAATTCCACGGCCCGCCAACAGTCCCAATCGCACCATAATGGAATTGAAATCCAGAAGGATTAAGGTTAGTGAGATAACCAAGTCCTGTCCCAATCGCACCATAATGGAATTGAAATTTTCAATTTTGATCTTGTATTTTTCACATTTATTAATAGGTCCCAATCGCACCATAATGGAATTGAAATTCTGGTAGAATGTAATACCGTTGCGGGATCTTTTGTCCCAATCGCACCATAATGGAATTGAAATCCGGTATTGCGAGGGGTGGACGTGGGAACTGGTTTTGTCCCAATCGCACCATAATGGAATTGAAATCCGATCCCCGCATAAAGATTCAATACTCTCATCCCGGTCCCAATCGCACCATAATGGAATTGAAATCTGAATAAACTCAAATACATGAATAGCAGTTTTTTGTCCCAATCGCACCATAATGGAATTGAAATTACCATGCGCCTCGATATTCAAATGACCACTTACCTGGTCCCAATCGCACCATAATGGAATTGAAATGCGGCACTTCGCTACAAGCATAATTCGCATAAGTGTCCCAATCGCACCATAATGGAATTGAAATGTAGTCAGCGAGCTTGTATTGCAGTTGAATCAGAAGGTCCCAATCGCACCATAATGGAATTGAAATCTGCTAGAACATCAAGAATAAACTCAAATATATCCGTGGTCCCAATCGCACCATAATGGAATTGAAATCCGATAACCTGGATTCTGTTTCCAATCGCTGCATAGTCCCAATCGCACCATAATGGAATTGAAATATGGGAAAAGCTATCTGTCAGAAAGTGGATTGGCTTGTCCCAATCGCACCATAATGGAATTGAAATCCTACTAATATCTTTGTAGTTGCCCCTGCTGCAAGGTCCCAATCGCACCATAATGGAATTGAAATAGCGTAATCAGGAAGCTCACCGATCTGTATCCTGCCGTCCCAATCGCACCATAATGGAATTGAAATTGCGTAAATCTCTGCTTCTGCTTCTGTTGAAGGCATTGTCCCAATCGCACCATAATGGAATTGAAATAATAAACTGATAGAAGTTAAAGCTACGATAATTATTGTCCCAATCGCACCATAATGGAATTGAAATGTGCTGATGCTGCCGCTATGAAGGAACTGGCAGAAGGTCCCAATCGCACCATAATGGAATTGAAATGTAATGGTTCCTGTGAAGCCAATTAAGGCTAAAAGTCCCAATCGCACCATAATGGAATTGAAATCTTGAGGGAATTTGGCAGTACATTTACGTTGTGTAGTCCCAATCGCACCATAATGGAATTGAAATTATATCAGGGCCTTTTATTGCTACATTAGAAGAATAAGTCCCAATCGCACCATAATGGAATTGAAATTTGCAAATGAAGGAGTTGTAGGACTTAGTAAAACTGTGTCCCAATCGCACCATAATGGAATTGAAATTCAATAGAGGTCATCTCTATCTCCTGAAAAGCAAGGTCCCAATCGCACCATAATGGAATTGAAATGTTGCAGGATGTCCTGTCCAGGATACTATTTGATGAGTCCCAATCGCACCATAATGGAATTGAAATGATGCAGGGACTTATGTTACGTGGGGGGAATATACGTCCCAATCGCACCATAATGGAATTGAAATGCATAAAATGGATAGTCAAGAGGAGCCATACCTGCGTCCCAATCGCACCATAATGGAATTGAAATTCAATAGCAGTGCTTTCTAAATAACCATTTCCTGTGTCCCAATCGCACCATAATGGAATTGAAATTATCTAGCATGGCATTTAAATGAAGCGAATGAATCGTCCCAATCGCACCATAATGGAATTGAAATAAGAATGGGAAAGCAAATACGGTAAGATGTATTCCTGTCCCAATCGCACCATAATGGAATTGAAATAGCGTAATCAGGAAGCTCACCGATCTGTATCCTGCCGTCCCAATCGCACCATAATGGAATTGAAATGTGGCATCGGTTGACATTCAAAATGCAGTATCTAGTCCCAATCGCACCATAATGGAATTGAAATTTGAGACAATAATAGGTATAAGTAACTGATTTATAGGTCCCAATCGCACCATAATGGAATTGAAATATCTATTATCATAAATAAAACGGATAGGTCCTTTTAGTCCCAATCGCACCATAATGGAATTGAAATTGCGTAAATCTCTGCTTCTGCTTCTGTTGAAGGCATTGTCCCAATCGCACCATAATGGAATTGAAATGACGTTATACAAATCATGACGAACTCGAAAGCCGCAAGTCCCAATCGCACCATAATGGAATTGAAATGCGATAAGCTCTCTCATATTCGTTGTAATTAGCAAGTCCCAATCGCACCATAATGGAATTGAAATGTAGCAGTTAAAGAACCTACGGGAGTAATCCTGAGTCCCAATCGCACCATAATGGAATTGAAATATGCCAAAACACCAATACCTATTGTTTCTGTAGGAGGTCCCAATCGCACCATAATGGAATTGAAATTTAGACGCTGCCAGTTCACAAACAATACCCATCCTTGTCCCAATCGCACCATAATGGAATTGAAATTGAAGAAAGTACGGTATATTCCCCCCACGTAACATAGTCCCAATCGCACCATAATGGAATTGAAATTGCGTAAATCTCTGCTTCTGCTTCTGTTGAAGGCATGTCCCAATCGCACCATAATGGAATTGAAATGGTATTTCCTGATACTGTACTTCGCAAGGCCAGAGAGTCCCAATCGCACCATAATGGAATTGAAATTTTAGAATTACCATCTATCACCTCATAATTATATGTCCCAATCGCACCATAATGGAATTGAAATGGTTATGCGGTATGTCAGGCCGTAACAGTCCACTGTCCCAATCGCACCATAATGGAATTGAAATGTCTGCATTCGCGGCCATGATGTCGGTAATACTATGGTCCCAATCGCACCATAATGGAATTGAAATGCAAAGCGCTAAGCGCTATGCGCAAAGCTATACAAGTCCCAATCGCACCATAATGGAATTGAAATGAGGATGACGAAGCTCCACTGCGCCATCTCAAAGGTCCCAATCGCACCATAATGGAATTGAAATATGTATTTCTAACCTTAAGCTGAGTGAGGATCAGGGTCCCAATCGCACCATAATGGAATTGAAATGGTGTTGCCTGCGAGTATTGGTGAGAGCCTTCACGGTCCCAATCGCACCATAATGGAATTGAAATGCGTGATGGTGGAGCGTGAATCTCTGGGTAAGGTTGCGTCCCAATCGCACCATAATGGAATTGAAATTTAAAAAGATGGCTGATACCACCCTGGAGGACAATATGTCCCAATCGCACCATAATGGAATTGAAATCGGGATGCGCCGGCCCACAAGCCTGTCCAGCTCGCGCGTCCCAATCGCACCATAATGGAATTGAAATGCAAAGCGCTAAGCGCTATGCGCAAAGCTATACAAGTCCCAATCGCACCATAATGGAATTGAAATCGCCTCACCGGGTCTGATAGCTTTTCTGACGGCAATGGTCCCAATCGCACCATAATGGAATTGAAATTTAGAAATCCCAGCCTTGTATCACTCATCAGATCTGTCCCAATCGCACCATAATGGAATTGAAATCCCGCCACACGCGGGATCCCAGATCTCGCGATGTAGTCCCAATCGCACCATAATGGAATTGAAATGGTTTATGGACACCCCGATATTTTTACATGCTGAGTCCCAATCGCACCATAATGGAATTGAAATTGAGGAGTGATCAGTGAGCAGTGATTTAGTGAGGAGTCCCAATCGCACCATAATGGAATTGAAATTGAGGAGTGATCAGTGAGCAGTGATTTAGTGAGGAGTCCCAATCGCACCATAATGGAATTGAAATACTTTTTCATATTCATACTGCTTATTGTCACTCTGCGTCCCAATCGCACCATAATGGAATTGAAATGAATTGGAAGCCGCACCCTTGTCACCAGAGTTGGGTCCCAATCGCACCATAATGGAATTGAAATGAAAGTAATTCTGTCTCCCGAAGTCTTGGGATCCCATGTCCCAATCGCACCATAATGGAATTGAAATTTATGAGTCCAGAATATTTTATTATTCACCCTGACTGTCCCAATCGCACCATAATGGAATTGAAATATTTTCACACTCGGTAAGATGTCTTACACGAAAATAGGGTCCCAATCGCACCATAATGGAATTGAAATGCAAATGAGAAAGAACGACTATTATTTGGCAACTGGGTCCCAATCGCACCATAATGGAATTGAAATGGTATTTTGAGCAAGGAAGTTGAGGGAGGTAATGAGTCCCAATCGCACCATAATGGAATTGAAATGATACAAAGTGCGTGGCATGAAGCAAAATATTTCCGGTCCCAATCGCACCATAATGGAATTGAAATTTTTTAATAAATGTTACTTTAGCCTGAAGTGTTGCATTGTCCCAATCGCACCATAATGGAATTGAAATGTCCTTATGTTGCAACTGCTGATTATGCAACAAAGTGTCCCAATCGCACCATAATGGAATTGAAATGTGGTTCATGTCATATAACCTGAATGCTTTTACCCAAGTCCCAATCGCACCATAATGGAATTGAAATGACAAATTTGAACTTTTTATCATCTGACTTTCATGCCTGTCCCAATCGCACCATAATGGAATTGAAATGCAATAATGACTAATTCTTTATTTTTAAAGCCCCCTGTAGTCCCAATCGCACCATAATGGAATTGAAATCAATCATTGTTGCGGGATCAGAATCAAACTCCCAGGTCCCAATCGCACCATAATGGAATTGAAATCTCATGCCAAACGTCCTTAACATCAATCTTATAGGGTCCCAATCGCACCATAATGGAATTGAAATTCTTTATTCTTTTTCCTGAGTTTTGTTACAGATAAGTCCCAATCGCACCATAATGGAATTGAAATAACTAAGAATAGCTTTGCGCATAGCGCTTAGCGCTGTCCCAATCGCACCATAATGGAATTGAAATCGTTATGCGATATGTCAGCCCATAGCAGTCCGCTATGTCCCAATCGCACCATAATGGAATTGAAATTAATGGATCAGGCAATGATAGATCATAGTGTAATTTGTCCCAATCGCACCATAATGGAATTGAAATAACTAAGAATAGCTTTGCGCATAGCGCTTAGCGCTGTCCCAATCGCACCATAATGGAATTGAAATAAC
>Ga0307376_10000437_pt1 | contig 51460 bp, 44 predicted proteins | sample TR2MG_FD_202536 | JGI IMG/M metagenome (GOLD analysis project Ga0307376, IMG submission 202536) | Soil microbial communities from Risofladan, Vaasa, Finland - TR-2 | ecosystem: Environmental > Terrestrial > Soil > Coastal area > Acid sulfate soil | place: Finland: Risofladan, Vaasa | collected...
CAAGCTTTTGTATTGTTCCTAATTCCAACTTAAACCTAGCTTAACAAAAAGGGATGCAGTACAAAATTAACAATAAACTTAAGCATAACTTTAATCTACTGAGATGAATTCGCTAATACATGAAGATTAGTTACAAGGTCAGAAAAAGTCTCATTATAGTAAGTATTTTTATCAGGGAAAACAATAAATACTCCGATTTCACGGTGATTATCTAAAAATTCAAGGGCTTTATCCCGACCCATTATAAAGAGCGCAGTAGCATATGCGTCCGCAAGCGTACTGCTGTCCTCCAGAACCACAGTTAAGCTTATAAAGTCATTCCCCGGCTTCCCACTCTCGGGAACGATCAGATGATGGTAAACATCCCCGTCTATAGTTACAGACCTTTCATAACTACCACTGGTAGAAATTGCCAAGTCCTCGGTTTTTGTAGTAAATGTAGCTATGGCCCTTTTGTTTTCAGGATTTGTTATAGCTATCTCAGCTTCATCTCCAAAAACTTTCAAGTCTCCCGATAGAGACACTACACCGGTCTTAACACCTCTTGCCTTAAGAACACTTACAGCTTGTTCAACCGCATATCCCTTCCCAATTGCTCCCAGGTCAATCATCATTCCTTTATTTTTCAAATAAACATTATCACCTTCTATGACTAGATCATTGTAATTGACTAATGATTTCGCTTTATCTATATCTGCTATATCGGGTTCAACTTCACTTTCTCTTCCGAATCTATAAACTCCTATAGTTAGAGCCCCTATAGTTGGATCAAAAACTCCATCTGTTTCTGTCGCTATAGTCTTTGCTATCTGTAGTATTTGAATTACCTGAGGGTTAACTCTAACGGCTCTTTCCCCGGCCATATTATTAATTTCAGAGATTTCGCTTTTAGGATTATAGTCGGATAGCAAATTATCAAGCTCCTTAATCTTGGCGAAAGCAGCATCAACATCTCTATCGTTACCTCCATAAATAAGCACGCGGGCGTAAGTTCCCATTTGGTACTGCACCCTTTCAATAGGCTCTAAATTAGGAGAGGAACTTACACAAGAAATAAAAGTAATTATGACTAGAGCAAGTATGTAGATTTTGAGATATCTCATAGAATTATGAATTGTACTTTATATCCTCTTAGTTAGTATTGACTTAGCTTAAAGAAGCCTATAGTTTTTTCAATAGTTGAAACGCCGTAATAACTTTATATTATTGTTATTTTCGGTTGGAGAAAAATCAAGAGATGGTTATTCAGTGTGAGAATTGCAAACGTAAATATAGGCTTGATGATTCTAGAATAAAGCCGCCCGGAAGCAGCGTTAGGTGCTCAAAATGTGGACATATATTCTTCGTATCTAAAGCAGATGATTCTCATTTTGAGGACAAGTTCGGCCTACCTCAAGAAACACCATTGTTTGAGGATTTGAAGGAAGAGAGAACTTCAGAAAAAGAACATGCTGAGTACCATGAAAAACAGGAAAACATGTTCGAGGCTTCATCCGACTTAGCTCGGGGCGAACTCGGTATTGTCAAAGATGTTGTCGATGACAATGAAGAGACTGATAATGATATTCTTGATATACCTACAGAGCATCAAGAAAACCTAGAAGATTTAATAGACGATTACATAACTGAAAATACTGCAACAAACCTCCTATCAGAAGAGCTGCCAACTAAGGAAATTGAAGAAATAGAGAATAAGGTAGAAATATCTGAGATAGAAGAAGCTGATGATTCTATACAAAATCCGCCTAAACTATTTGAATCCGAAGAGAGTATTGATAACGAATTGGATATCGACGAAGTATTTGCGGATAAAAGTTTTGAAGAAGATTATGATGACGGGCTTCCTATAGAAAATATTGATAGTATTTCTATAGAGGAAGAAACTCCAGATGAAGAGAATCCGATAATTGAAGATATCGACCAAGAGAATTTAGAAGAGGCTGAAGACGAGATTTCCCATAACGCATCAAAGGGTAAAATAATAAAATCAAATACCGGTATTATAGCAAGATTTATTTATACACTCATAACTATAGCAGCTCTATTTGTTATATTTATTGCAAGTCTTATCATATTAATTAAGGCTGAAATTCTGCCCGAAGGCACTTTGTCCACTCTTACCACGTTTGTTGAATCCATTATCCCTTTAGAGCTAAATGAGAAAGAAGCTCCTAAGGTCATCATTTCAGAGCATAAGGCTAGATGGATGAACACGGTAAATGGTCCTGTTTATATTGTTTCAGGGCTAATAACGAATCAATCTCAAGCACCTGTAAACTATGTAAAATTAAGGAGTGAATATATAGCCGCTGAGAAAAAGGAATTTGAAGACACTTTCTATGCGGGAAACACATTTACTGACGTTGAGCTAAAAGTTTCGCCAATACAGAATATACTTTCAAAATTAGACCAAAAAAATGGGGATATAGATGTGGGCAACTCAAAAAAGCTTGCCGGACTTAACTATAATATTCTGCCCGGGGAATCCATACCTTTTTTCACAGTATTCCCAGCAGACACCAGAGTACTCGGTTTAAAATACAATCTAGAAGTAATAGATTACAAAGAAGCATCCTCAAATTGACACTAAACAATATGAGCGGCCTCTAACCAATAGCAAATAAGTAGATTTAGCTTGCTATGTCATTGTGATTCAAGTAGAATGTACCGGATAATAGTGAATATTTCAGTGTTGCCGCTCACTCAGATTTCTAAAATGTATTATTAACATTTTATGTATTATTAACATTTCATATTTTGGAGAGAGTGGTTCATTTAAATATTAAAAGCTATATTTTATATAAAAAAGGTGAGGAAAAAAATGAAATCCACCCTTATAAAGATTAGCGTGAGTCAGGATGGTCTCCTTCCTCAAGAAACTGCGGAAATTGCAACTATAGAGTTTCCAACTCTTCCAAAGAAGCTACTAAACGCACTCGGTTTTGAACGTGTTGATTCAAAAACCTACGTAGGCGTGCTCCCGGTATTTATTAACCTTGGAGAAAAAGAGCAGGAAATTGAGATTGAACTTGGTGTAACGCTTCCTGAAATGAGAAAGAAAGTAATAGAAATTGTTAAGACTCCTGCGAGACTAATATCTATTGCAAATGAAAAAAAGGCTGCTGCTACAAAAACTGCTAAGCAGAAAGCGGAACCTGAAGAAGAGGCTGTTTCGGCTAAGGAAAAACCTGCTGTAGCTAAAAAAACGCCTGCCGCAAAGAAAGCTGCTCCGGCAAAACCAAAAGCCGCGACTAAAACAACTACCAAAGAAAAGAAAGCAGCACCAAAAACAGCCACTGTTAAGACAACAACTAATAAGGCGACTGCTACAAAAACAACTGCTACTAAGACAGCGGCTAAAAAAGCACCTGCAAAAAAAACCAAAAAGGGATAATTTAGAATGAGCAATAAAGATATTTTAGAATGTTTAACATTCGATGATGTTCTTTTACTACCCGCTTATTCTGAGATTTTGCCCAATGATGTTGATATAGCCACTCAGTTAACACCAAATATTAAACTTAATATACCTATAGTTAGTGCAGCTATGGATACGGTTACCGAATCCAAATCTGCAATAGCGTTCGCTCAGGAAGGTGGTATAGGGATTATCCATAGGAATCTGGATATTTCAGAACAAACTGCCGAAGTAAAAAAAGTAAAGAAATATGAAAGTGGAATGATCGTCAATCCCCTTACAGTTCGCCCTAACCATACAGTTAAAGACGCTTTGGACATAATGCTAAAGCAGAATATTACGGGGCTTCCGGTTACGAAAGATGATGAAACACTTCTTGGAATAGTAACTTTCAGAGATTTGAGATTTGAAAAAAACCTAGACTTTAAAGTAAAACAAATTATGACCCCAAGAAAGAGGCTGGTTACTGTAAGAGAGGGGACAAATTTAGAAGAAGCTAAAGAACTACTTCATAAATACAGAATTGAAAAACTTCCTGTGGTAAATGACGAATTCAGGCTTCGCGGCTTGATAACAATGAAAGACATAGAAAAGATTGAGAAGTATCCAACCGCATCTAAAGACAACTTTGGAAGACTGAGGTGCGGGGCAGCCGTAGGAGTTGGGCCTGACAGCGAAGAAAGAATAGATTCGCTCCTTAAAGTAGGTTGTGATGTAATAGTGATAGATACCGCGCACGGGCACTCAAAGAGAGTTCTCGATACAATAAAATCAACTAAATCGAACTTTCCCGGAATTGAAATAATTGCCGGCAATATAGGAACAGGCGAAGGGGCAGAAGCAATTATTAAAGCTGGCGCTGATGCTGTTAAGGTTGGCGTAGGTCCAGGATCTATATGCACAACGAGAATTATTGCAGGTATCGGCGTTCCTCAAATTTCAGCTATTCAAGATGCTTCCAAAGTAGCTAAAAAATATGATATACCAGTTATAGCTGACGGCGGGATTAAGTTCTCGGGCGACGTAGCCAAGGCAATAGCGGCAGGAGCAAATTCAGTAATGATAGGCAACCTATTTGCGGGAACGGATGAAGCGCCTGGAGAAGTGATACTATTTCAAGGTAGGACCTACAAGGTGTATCGTGGAATGGGATCAATTGAAGCTATGAAGAAGGGAAGCAGGGATAGATACGCACAGAACATTGGCGATGAAATGATAGACTCCAAACTTGTGCCTGAAGGAATTGAAGGAAGAATTCCAATCAGAGGTTCTATTGGCAACGTTATATATCAACTAATAGGCGGGCTCAGGGCAGGCATGGGCTACACCGGATGCAAGAATATAAATGAGCTGCGAACTAAAGCTAAATTCATTAAAGTTACAAACGCTGGTCTTAGAGAAGGCCATGTACACGACGTAATAATAACAAAGGAAGCCCCTAACTATAGAATTGAGTAATTAGACACTCTTATTATTTCATTAACTGCACTAAAAAATTACTGAGCTTTATCACATCTAAAATAGAAAATGCACGATAAAATACTTGTTCTTGATTTTGGCTCTCAATACACACAGCTTATAGCAAGAAGGACACGGGAACTCGGTGTCTATTCTGAAATTAAGCCCTTTAATACTTCGCTTGAAGATATTAAGAAAACCGCCCCTAAAGCAATCATATTTTCAGGTGGTCCTGCGAGTGTATGGGATGAAGATCCTCCTACTATTGATCCTGAGATATTCAAACTCAACGTACCCATTTTAGGTATTTGTTACGGGATGCAGATTACCGTTCATCTTCTCGGAGGCAAAGTGGAGCGTTCCGACAAGAGGGAGTTTGGTCCTGCTAAGCTTCAAATAACGGACAATACCGACCTACTGCAAGGTATACCGGATGGTAGTGATATTTGGATGTCACACGGAGACCGAGTTCTTGAGCTCCCGGAGGGTTTTACTGCTGTTGCAGCGAGTGAGAATTCACCAGTGGCCGCTATTAAAAATGAGAAACTTAAGATGTACTGTACTCAGTTTCACCCCGAGGTGGTTCATACAAAATTCGGCAAGGAAATATTGTCTAATTTCATATTCAATATTGCGGGATGTAAAAACACCTGGACTTCTAAATCTTTTGCCGAAACCAGTATTAAGGAAATTAGAGAAAAAGTAGGTTCTGCAAAAGTAATCTGCGGACTATCGGGCGGCGTCGATTCAGCAGTTGCCGCTGTTATAATTCAGCGCGCTATAGCCGAGAATCTCTACTGCATATTTGTAGACACGGGACTTATGAGATTTAATGAGGCAGCTGAAGTTGTGGATTCTTTTAGAGATATGGGCCTCAATCTAATTCATGTAGATGCAACTCAAAGGTTTTTTGAAAAATTAAAGGATGTATCAGACCCTGAGAAAAAGAGAAAAATAATCGGCGAAGAATTTATTAATGTTTTTGACGAAGAAGCCTCCAAAATAAGTGGTGCAGAATTTCTTGCTCAAGGCACACTTTACCCTGATGTAATAGAAAGTGTGAGCGTTAAAGGCCCTTCTGCTACTATTAAATCTCATCACAATGTGGGCGGACTTCCCGAAAAAATGAATCTTAAACTGGTAGAACCTCTAAGAGAGCTCTTCAAAGATGAAGTGAGAAAGGTCGGCTTTGAGCTTGGAGTTGAGGCGAAGATACTTAACCGTCATCCATTTCCGGGACCGGGGCTAGGGATTAGAATCATGGGCGAAATTACACGGGAGCGTGTTGAGATACTAAGACTCGCCGATCATATTTTTATCGATCAGATTAAAAAGGACGGCGTATATGACGATATTTGGCAGGCGTTTTGTGTCTACCTGCCAGTTAAAACTGTAGGTGTAATGGGTGATGAAAGAACCTATGAAGATGTGATTGCTCTTAGAGCAGTTACAAGCTTAGACGGCATGACCGCAAACTGGGCACGTATTCCATATGATATTTTAGAAAGAACATCTGTAAGAATAATAAATGAAGTAAAAGGAATTAACCGAGTGGTTTATGATATATCAACTAAGCCGCCAAGCACTATTGAATGGGAATAAGATTTCTCTTTAATTCTGAGATAACTTTGACGACCTTTTAAATATCCCAAAATCCCCAGTTATTGAAACTAATTCCCAAGCGTCTTTACCAAGATCATTAAGTGCTTTTTCCATACCTTCCCCTGCGCTTGCCCGTCTTGCACCAGCTGCCTCTTTTGATACTGCAATGTCATGATCATTACTACCCTGGAATAACGTATCTACTGAAACAACTTTATAATCCCATTTCATTCAGTCTCGTCCTCTTCTACTTGCTCAAGCTCAACTTCTACTACAACTTCATCTTCATCTTCTTCTATAATAAGGACCTCTCCCTTTTCTTCTACATCAGGGAGACTCTTCAAATGCTTTTCATAATCCTTCTTAGAAAGAGTGCCGTCCTTGATATGCATTTCAACTATTCTTTCATCATATAAAAAATCTTCTTCTTTGCTCATTTAATACCTCCGGGATGTCTAAGGATACCCAATAGACCTTGTTAGGCAATCTAATCATTAGTAGATAGAAATCAATGTCATTATTTTAAATCCTGATTAAACCAGTTCCAAGTTTTTTGAATCCCTTCTGCCAAATTTACATTAGGTTTCCATCCAAGTATTTTTTCCGCTTGTGACGCTTCCAGGCTTATACTCTGAACCTCTCCAGGTCTTTGTTCTCCATAATTAACTTCAAAATCCGTTCCTGATGATTTTTTGAGTTCTGAAATCAAATCATTCACAGATGTTTCAATCCCTGTTCCAATATTATAACTGCCAAAGGGCGCACTTAGACTTTGAAGATTAGCCTTCGCAACATCTTCTACGTATACATAATCCCTTGTCTGACCACCGTCTCCAAAAACAGTACAAGGTGATCCCGACAAAATTCGGTTACAGAAAATAGCAATTACACCTGCTTCACCATGAGGGTTTTGACGCGGTCCGTAGACATTAGCGTATCTAAGGGCGACGTACTCAAAACCGTGCACATAGTTATAGTAGCCAAGGTATTTCTCTACAGCGTATTTAGAAGTGCCGTAGGGTGAGATGGGAAAGGGGTCGGTTTTTTCATCTGCCGGAATTACCTCTGGCTCACCGTATATAGCGCCGCCAGTTGAGGCAAATATAAATTTTTTCACACCGTGTCTTAAAGATGACTCTATCAAATGTAGAGTGCCTACAATATTAATCTCAGCATCATGCATTGGGTTATCTACTGATTTGCGAACATCAATCTGGGCGGCATGGTGGTCTACTATTTCAGGCTTGAAATCAGAGATGATTTTTTCGACCGTATCAAAATCTCTAATATCACATTTTATAAATTTAGCGCCGCTAGGAAGATTTTCTTCTTTCCCTGTAGACAAATCATCAATAATAACTACTTCATGGCCTTCTTTAAGAAAAGCTCTGGAGACCCAAGAACCTATAAATCCTGCCCCACCTGTTACAAGTATTTTCATATATTATTTTCCAATAAAAATCTATTAAATTTACCTATTAAATTTACGGCTAATATTCACTAGATTTGGATTTATGTCAATTTTTGGGAGCAAGCCCTTCTATTGTCTGCCTCACCAATTCACGAGATGCCTTTGGAGGGAAAAGAATAATAGGCAGATCAGCACCCTTATCAATATATTGAGTTATCTTTGATTTACCGGACTCAGCATTGCCACAGATCGAAAACGACTCTAACATTTCTTGAGACACACTTTCAACTGCCCCACTTTTATCTCCCTTACCCCACGCTTCTAAGATTTTATCAGCCTCAGGCTTGAATCCGTAGTGAACCATTGCTTGATGGTAAAAAGTCCCCATCCCTCTAACATAATAAGCAATATACTCTTTGATTACGTCTTTTGTAAGACTCTCATCTGAGGAAACTGCAGCTGGTATATAGGGGCTCACTAAAATTTGCTCTCCATCCTTCCTTGCTTTTTCCGCGCCAGATCTAAGCTCCATTTTGCCATTCTCAAGATATGCAGGTGGCACCAAGAATGGTATCCACCCGTCTGCAACCTCGCCTGTAAGTTGTATGTTCTTTGAACCCATAGCGGCTATAAAGATCGGGATATTATTTCTGATAGGTTTGAATTGGAGTCGGAAGTTTTTTAATTTAAATATGTCTCCTTCATAATTGACTCGTTCACTATTTAAAATCATACGTATGATTTCGACATATTCCCTAGTCCTCTGAAGTGGCTTTTCATAAGACACTCCATGCCAGTTCTCAATAACTATGGGTCCGCTTGTACCTAGACCGAGCATCATACGACCATCCGATATTTCATCCAAAGTAGCAATGGTCTGGGCAATAACTGCAGGAGATCTGCTATATATAGGAATTATTCCTGTGGCCAATTTGATTCTGCTAGTATGTGCAGCTAATAACCCCAGAATAGAAAAAGCGTCCCTACCCCACATCTCGGGCACCCAAATTGAGTGATAGCCCAGATCTTCAGCAAGACGAGCAATTTCTATAAATTCTTGCTTTGTGATGTTATTCCAATAGGGTGTAACTAAGCCAATCCCGGGCATCGAACCTCTCCTTAGAAATACCACTTAAGATCAAATTTATTTAATCTTACAAGAACCGCTAAGATAGGGCATATTATAATATTGATTACAATTAGCACAAGCACTATAGAAAATCGGGGGCAGAATTAATGGATCAATTAAAGAAAGCTGCGGAAATCGCACTAAAGGACTGTATGGCAGTAAAAAAGGGAGAGAGGGTTCTCATAATAACTGACGAACCGGCAAGAAAAATAGGATACGCCCTTTGGGAAGGGGCTAAAGAAATGGGAGCAGAGGCAATATTTACTGAAATAATAACGCCGAGGTCTAATGGTGAAGAACCTCCAGAGCCAATTGCAGAGCTAATGAAGTTGGTAGATGTGATACTTATCCCTACCTCAAAATCCTTGAGCCATACGGATTCAAGAAGAGAAGCGAGTAAAGCCGGCGTTCGAATTGCCACCCTACCCGGAATTACTGAGGATATGATGACAAGAACATTAAATGCCGACTATAAAAAAATAGCAAAAAAGAGCGATATCCTTGCCGAGATTATCAGCAAAGCATCAAATATAAGAATTACATCAGCAAAAGGAACCGATATTAACCTCGCTGTAAAAGGAAGGGACGGACATTCAGACACTGGCTTAAACCATAATCCGGGGGATTTTAGCAATCTACCGGCAGGTGAGGCATACGTAGCGCCAATGGAAGGAAAGTCAGAAGGAGTAATTGTGTTTGATGGATCAATGGCTGGCGTGGGCATTCTTAAGGATGAAGTTATTAACGTTAAAGTCGAAGAAGGTTACGCTACAGAAATTACAGGTGGAGCAGGGGCAGAAAAACTATATTCAATTATGGAGCCTTTCGGAAAACTCGCATTTAATCTTGCAGAGCTTGGAATCGGAACTCACGACAAAGCCCTCATAACCGGGGAAGTCCTAGAGGATGAGAAGGTTATAGGAACAGTGCATATAGCATTTGGCGATAATAAAAGTATGGGCGGTATTATTCGTGTAGCTAGCCACCTAGACGGCGTAATTATGGAACCAACTGTAATTGTAGACGGCGAGACTATAATGGATAAAGGTAAATTTTTAATACTATAAAACCATAAAAGTCAGACACAGTGTGGTAAATTTATTCTAATGGACTCAGTAATTAATCACTTTGTATTACTAAATCCTCCAAACATCATTGAAGGAATTGTATTTCTTCTTTTATTGATATTAGTACTTTATGGATCATACCGAAGCACAAGACACCTAGATAGTACTAAAAAGAGAACAGTAATTGTTTCACTTCATTTATTATCATTCCTATTAATAATTTTCATTTTATTCAATCCCGCATACCGGACAGCAAATTACAAAGAAGACAAAAAGAAGTTAGCTATCATAGTTGATAGTTCATGGAGCATTAATCTCCCTGGAGGTTCTGAAGGTAATACAAGAAATGAAAGTATAAAAAGTTACTTAGTACAACATAACAAATTTCTCTCTCAAATCGAAAAAGATTTCTATGTTGAATACTATTTGTTTGACCAAGGATTAAGAACGACCTCTCTCAACTCAATTCTCAAAAATGAACCCAATGGTTCTATCACTGATATAGGCAAAGTATTGGAAGGAATAACAAAAAAGAATAAGAATAATGAACTTGATACTGCAATAATTATCTCCGATGGTGCTGACAACAAAGAGGCTTTAGATAGTTTGAGTGAGAAATTAGCAGGTGTAGATTTCCCAATCAATACTATAAGCCCAGTTACAGAAGAAAATATCTACGACATTTGGATAGACGATATAGAAGCAAGTGAAGTAACATTTCTTAGATACCCTTTTACGATTGATGTATCAATTAAATCAAGCATTGGTGATAGTTTCGAAATTCCGGTTTCACTCTATGAAGAAGACAAATTAATTGCAATCAAAGAAGCTTCTTTAGATAAGGATTCCAAAGAGGCCAAAGTGGCGTTTGAAGTAAACCCCCTATCATTGGGAAGGAAAATTTACACAGTGTCCATACCAGTATTATCTGGGGAGCTCATTGCCGAGAATAATCAGAAATCCTTTTTTACAGACGTTATTATTAATAAAATACGGGTTCTCCACGTTGCGGGAAGACCTTCATGGGACGTTAAATTTTTGAGGAAGGCGCTCAAAAGAAACCCAAATGTAGACTTAGTATCCTTCTTTATTTTAAGAGACCCATCAGACTTGGTATTTGCTTCGGAAAGAGAGTTGAGCTTAATACCTTTTCCTGTTAATGAGTTATTCAGTAATGAACTGGACACTTTTGATATTGTTATATTCCAGGATTTCCAATTCCAGCCCTATGGAATTTTCGGGTTCCATTTACAGAATCTGAAGAATTATGTCTCTAGGGACGGCGGGGCATTTCTGATGATCGGCGGAAGCAACAGTTTTAACGGTGGAGATTATGGGAGAACATCAGTCTCAGACATATTGCCGGTTGAGCTTGACTATATGCCTAGAACTCTATCTGAGACTATTAGTAACCAAAAGTTCCACACCGAGCTCACCGATATTGGAAAAAGCCACCCAATTATGAGAATTGTCCCAAATAAAGATGAAAATGAAAGACAATGGAGTACAATGCCGGAGCTTGAAGGCTTAAACATAGTCCAGGGATTAAACCCATCCGCCACGGCGTTATTGTCATCGGCAGATGGCGATCCGGTATTAGCGGTTGAGAATATAGATAACGGAAAGGTTGCGGCTTTTATGTCAGATTCATCCTGGAAATGGAATTTTGCCCAGGCAAGCGAGGGCAATCTGTCTGCTCATTATGAGAAATTTTGGAACAGGCTATTTTTGTGGTTCGTCAATGACCCTGAATTAAGAGATGTAAAAATAAACACCGATAAGCCGATTTATAATCCGGGCGAGAATGCTAAAATAGAAATTTCAACTCTAGCCCCTGAGAGCATCAACAAAAACAGCTTGCCTGTAATAACTTTGCCAAATGGGCAGGAAAAGAGAATAGAATTAAACAATATCTCCCCAAGTAGATATAGCGGAGAATTTAAAGTTGAAGAAAACGGTATTTATAAAATATCAGTAGTGCCGGAGGGTGAGTCAGAGAAGTATCGGGATTTAAATAAGAGCGAGACTATTTTTATTGTTGAGCCGCCGGAAAATGAAGTTAGAGGTCCTACTGCGAATCAAGATATTATGAAATTAATAGCTCAGAAATCAGGGGGCAGCTTTATTACCACCCAAGAGAGTCCTGAGAAACTAAATATAGACCCATCTAAGAAAAAAACCATCGCAGGTTACAAAACTAAAAAATTATGGGATAATCCGTTTATCTTTTTATTGCTCATAGGCATGTTATCATCTGAGTGGTTTCTCAGGCGAAGATGGGGACTAAAGTAGTCATTAATAACCTGGTAGCATACTGCTATAATTAATATAAATACTGGAGAGATAGAGATGTTGCTTGCAGTAGACATAGGAAATACAAATATAGTCTTTGGGTTATTCGAAGGGGATCAGATTAATAGCCACTGGAGAATCAGCAGTGACAAATCCAGGACCTCCGACGAATACGGAGTTCTATTTAAAAAACTAATCGATATAAAAGAAATAGATACCAAACGAATAAAAGGCGCTGTAATTTCATGCGTTGTACCTACACTCCTTGAAACAATACTGGAAGCAATAAATACCTACTTTGAAGTTGACCCGATTATAGTTGGACCTGGAATAAAAACTGGGATGCCCATTTTGTATCACAACCCAAAAGAGGTGGGTGCCGACAGGATAGTAAACGGTGTGGGAGCTTATGAGAAATACCACAAAAGCGTGATAGTTGTAGATTTCGGCACGGCAACTACTTTTGACTGCATATCTGAGAAGGGAGAATATTTGGGAGGGGTTATCACACCCGGGCTTCATGTTTCTGCTGAAGCGCTTTACCAAAAAGCATCTAAACTCCCAAGGGTTGAGATCATTAAGCCGGATAACGTAATCGGGAAAACAACTGTTGAAAGTATTCAATCCGGACTTGTGCACGGATATGCTGGACTAGTGGACGGTATTGTTAAGAAGATTAAAGTAGAATTGAAAACAGAGCCCAATGTTATAGCTACAGGCGGATCTGCAGAACTCATAGCAAAAGAGAGTGAATCAATTGAATCCGTCGATACTTTTCTCACACTTAAGGGATTAAAACTGATTTATGAGCGAAACCAGTAATTTTCTAATCTATAAACACAACACGCCACATCCACACTATGACTTATATCTCCACGTTGGAGAAGAAATAAAGTCCTGGATTATTCCAAACGGAATTCCTGAAAACAGCAAAAACCAGAAAGTAGCAGTAGAGAGTGGTCTCTTTAACAAATCTATGGAAGAACTCGAATCTCAAGAAACAATTGAGGACTCTTATGGAGAAGGGAAAGCGGAGCTTTGGGATAAGGGCTCATGCAAACTTGAGACTAATAAAAACATCAAGATTATAATTGAACCTAAAGGCAATCAATTTAACGGTAAGTACTTACTGTACGTACCCAACTGGGGCCGATCGACCAAGAAAAGACTTTGGACAATAGAGAAAATTAGTTAGTACACTTCCGGCACATGCCGTGCTTATGAGAGATGACGGCCAGACAATGTCCAGGACACAATAGGACAGAGTCCGCACTAGTTCTCTGCAATTCTGGAATCGTTCCGTCATTTCGAGCGAACACAATGTGTTTCAGCGAGAAATCTTTCGTTTATTTTAAAAGATTAATCCATCCTAACTATTAAATTCCAATTTGCAGGGAGTTTCAATCTATTAACATTAGACGGCTAAAGGGTAAGGGCGTCCGAATCCTCGCTAGCTTGAATTCGTTCTTTAAAAAAGGAAGGAATTAAAGAAAAACTACAGCTAGATCTCTCGCTTCGCTCGAGATGACGGTGGTTATTGGGCAATTAGGATAAAGCTGCTAAAAAATAGCACGCCTGCGGATGCTATCGTCACACAATGTGTTTTAGTGAGCAATCTTTCTCCCGTTGGTTGAAATGACGGATTAAAAGTGGACTTAACAATTTGGGCTTTATGTAATACAATCATGACCTAAATGAACAAGAAGCTTATTATATTGTTAAGCGGGCTTATATCGATTGGTATTTATATGTTTCTGCCTGCTGATAAGAACGTGCTCAAAGGTCTGGCTATCTTATTTTTCATTGGGACCTTGTGGATCACTGAATCTCTCCCGATAACCGTGACTGCTCTGTTGGTTCCGATCGTGGCAGTAATGACCGGGATTTTCAATGTAAAAGACGCGCTCAGCTATTTCGCCCATCCGATAATATTTTTATTCTTAGGCGGATTTGCTCTGGCGGCGGCTCTTCACAAGTACAACCTTGATGAGCTATTCGCAGGTTACATAATGAAGGCCGGGGGCTCTCGGATGATTTTCTCTGTATTAAGCTTGTTCGTTGCAACCGCACTAATAAGCATGTGGATTAGCAATACTGCGACAACGGCGATAATGCTCCCTGTAGCGCTCGGTCTGATATCCAAATTAAAAGAAAGGAGCCACACAACAGAAGTGTTCATTCTGCTCGGCGTAGCTTATTCTGCCAATATAGGCGGGATAGGGACTGTCATAGGAAGCCCGCCCAACGCTATAACTGCCGCAAATTTGGGGCTCAGCTTTACTGACTGGCTAGAATTCGGCATTCCATTCATGCTGATCTTATTGCCTATTATGATGATAGTGCTATATGTAATGCTGCGGCCAAAATTCCCCGAGATAGCAGCTATTTCCAAAATAACAACACAAGACGTATTCAGTAATAAGAACAGTTATATCGTATGCGCCATCTTCGCTTTCACTGTAATTTTATGGCTGCTCAGTAAACCAATATCGACCTGGCTTGGAATAGAAAAAGGGTTTGATTCGATAATTGCAGTATTTGCAATTGTGCTATTGGTTCTCTTCAGAACAATGAAGTGGAAGGAGATCGAGAATTTTGCCGACTGGGGGGTACTCCTTTTATTTGGTGGCGGTCTGGCTCTGAGCGGCGTGTTATCCGAAACTGGAGCAAGCGCATATTTGGCTGCTTTAGTTGAAACACATTTAGCATCTTACGGTCCGTTCTTGTTAGTACTCGGCTCAGTCACGCTTATGATTTTTTTGACGGAAGTGGCAAGCAACACTGCAAGCGCTGCAATACTGGTACCAATTTTTCTGGTACTGGGGCAGGAAATTGGTCATGACCTTCCATATGAGCTAGCCATAACTGTAGGAATAGCGGCTTCGTGCGCGTTTATGCTCCCAGTTGCAACCCCGCCAAACGCACTTGTGTTTGGAACCGGGAGAATAAAACTCAGAGAAATGATGAGGGTTGGATTTGTGCTTAATATAATATGCGCGCTTGTGATAAGTATTGCCGCTTACTTATTATTTTGAGGATGCCGCTTTTGCCAATTTGTGAGGATGACGGTTAGGGATTTAATCCTGTGGGTTTTAAATTGCTAAACTGACACCCTTGTTCTGCCAATATTAATCCTTCTTCATTTCAGCAAGTTCAATAAGAACCCCGTTCATTGCTTTTGGATGGATAAATGCGACTTTCGAATTGTATGCACCCTCGCGTGGAGTCTCATCGATTAATCTGACCCCTTGTTCTTTTAGGCGCGCTAGTACAGACTCGATGTCGTCCACCTTGTAGCAGATATGGTGAATTCCTTCTCCGCGCTTTTCGAGAAACTTTGAGATAGGAGAATCTTCACTTATAGGCTCAAGCAGCTCAATTGCGGTGCCGCCGTCTTTGGGAACGAGCATAGAGGTACTTACTTTTTGATCCTCCACAACCTCGCGGTGCACAACCTTAAGCCCAAGCGCTGTCTCGTATATTTTCTCTACTTCGCTAAGATTATTTACGGCAATTGCGACATGATATAGATTTTCTAACACTCCATTTCCCATTATATGCAATCCTCTCAAACTTAGTGATTTAACCTGCAATATTACTAGAATATAACCTGTAGTAGAGTATCTCTTAGTTAGGCCCTTTTCAAATTACAAAATGATACGGGATGCATATATTTCGACCTCATTTGTCCTGAGTTTGATCGAAATACAGAGCTTTTAGGATTTCACCCTTCGAGAACCTCAGGGTGTGCAGGCTATCCCCCCCCATCCTAACTATTTCGGATTCGGAAACAATGTGCCTGGACTCTAGTTACGCTTCTGGCTTTGTTCAGAGGCGTCCAAATCCTGCGCTCACTCGGATTTGTTCCCACACTGGGGGGAGGAAGAAAAAAACAAAAGATGAGATGCTGAAACAAGTTCAGGGTGACAGATTAGATTTCTCGCTAAGCTCGAAATGACAAAAATAAATCCCCCTTTTTCTAAGGAGGGGACAAACTGAACAAAGGGAGCTGAAGCTCCCTTTAGTATTCAATCCTGAGATTGATAGCCTGTAAGCTCGACATAGCCCTTTCCGGATATACCGTTGCCCGAGACTTTTACAGCTCCCTCCCAGTAGGTAAATGAGACCAGGAGCTCTTGGTTATTAAGTAACGGTTGAATTGAAAGTTCTATATTCTGAGAAGGGATATTTATCCCCCATTTAGATGGGTAAACGGTCCCGGTCTCAGGGCTTTTCCATGTGTCAAGGACTTCAATGTTGAAATCAGTCGCTTTAAGCGGTATTAACTTGCCGTTTTTAGAGACTATACTGCCTGAAGAGAAGGGGTCCATACCACCGTCTTTTAATCTAAGCTGATAGAGCATGATTTCCCGCCCGTCATCTAATTGAAGAGAGAACCAGTCCCAGCCTTCTTGGTCTTGACCCAGAGCGCTTGTGCTCCACTCACGATCGAGCCAGCTTAGACCGTTTACTTCAAACTTCTGCCCGTCTATTGAAATCGTTCCAGAGCTATTGATGCGAGTTTGTGAGAAATAGTAAGAAGCATTACCGGCGTCGCTACTTTTCTGACTAAGCCCCTGATCGCCCTGAAGAACAATGGGTTTTAAAGATTTCAATGACAATTCTATAGAAATATCTTCATCATCAGCCTTAAGTTTGACGGTCTCAGGATCCCCTTCTATGAACCAATTATCTATCCATACACGAAATGGACTACTTTGTGATCCGGCTAGACCTGCGGCTCCCCTACTCCACCGCTCGCTTGAATAAAACATCCCACTTTTAATATCGGTCAGTGCAAAATGGGCAAAATATATTTGGTTTGAGGCCCAGCTGGACTCTCTTTTTATTTCGTCAGGACTTAAGGCTCGTCTGAAGAATGTAAGCTGATATCCAAAATCTCGCCCGTCTTCTGTAGATAAGTTGCCGGTGTAATACCACCACTCAGTCTGAAACTCAGAATGCGGTCCGAAGTCCTCAGGAAAGATGAAGTCTCTGGGCGCATCTGCTCTAGAAAATCCGGCAATGTCATTTCCTGAGAGAGATTGGGCAATATTACTGGTTTGCGACGAGTCTTTATTATCACTGCAAGAAATAACTATTCCAGCCAGTAATAACAGAGATACTATACAAAAAATGAGATGCGTATTTATCGAATTAATTCTCACTACTCCTCCCTAATAAGTTTGCCCACATCTTCTTTGCCGATTAAATACGCTGGGTATATGCCGGCTGCAATTGATGCTATTAACGCTATGCCGATAGCCTCTATAAAGTATCGGGGTTCTATTGAGAAATTTAACGTCCACCCAAATGAACGAAGGTTGATAACATAAATAAGTATTAGCGAAAGCGCTACGCCAAGTGGAATTGAAAAAAGGCCTGAGGCAAGACCAATTAATCCATTTTCTAAAAATATCATTCCACGAAGCTGTGATACCGTCATGCCTATAGCTCTAAATACTCCAAACTCTCTTTCCCTCTCCAGCTGAAGCGCCATAAGGGAGCTTAATACGCTTATGAAAGCTACAATTGCTATTAATATCCTTAGTGCGGATGTTACAGTGAATGTTCTGTCGAAAGTCTTTATCGCCGATTGCTTTAAATTGTCATTGGATCTTATAACGAGATTGGAGTATTTGGACAGCTTAGTTCGAAGCTCTCTAACTGTTTTATCTATATGATCAATGTTTGAGACATAGACGCCGAGAGATGTGATTTTATCGTCCTGCCAAAGTGAGCGGTATAAGTCATCAGAAATTAGAAGAACACCGGTTTGTGCCCCGTAGTCGTAATATACTCCCGACACGTCAAACTCTTTTAAACCTTGGTCTGTTTGAAGTTCGATAGTTTTAGCAGGGCCGGGCTCAATATTGTTTCTGTAAGCAAAAGATTCTGAGATTAGAATTGAATTATGCTGCATCTGATCCCAGAGCTGCTCATTGTCCATCTCCTTCCAAATAAACTCTCTATTCTCTGTAGCAAGTGCCTTAGTGACGGCTACTAAATTAAAGAGACCGTAGCCCGGGCTGTTATATGAAATCCTCCTTACCGTAGCAACCCTATCCACACCGGAAGTGTTTATTACCTCATCCAGTATTTTAGGATTAAGTCCTGCCTGGCTGCTAATATTGGGTGAGTCCATAGAGATAAAAATATCCGCAGTAAGAGTGCTATCAAGCCAGTTTACAACAGTGCTCCGGAAACTGCCTATCATAATACTCACGCTTAATATCACTGAGATCGCAACTGTAAGAGAAGCTATGGCAACAGCCGTTCTGCTAGCTGACCTGATGATATTTCTGGGCGACATGCGGCCAATTAGTCCCATAGGGCTTAAAATTAGTGAGAAGAGCTTCATTAATAGAGTTGTAGAAATAGGGACTAGGAGTGAGGCTCCAAATAGAATCAAAAAAACTGAAATGAGACTTAGAACTAGACTCTTAGTTGGAAGGATTATTAAAATATAGCCAAGAGCAATGACAATAACTCCGATAAGCCCAAAGAGCTTAATTGATTTCAGGAAAAAACTTTCAAAGCTGGATCGCCTTAGTATATTGATTGGACGAAAGCTAGAGGCCTCATAAGCCGGGACTAAAGCCGCAAAGAGTGCGGCTAATATACCGGCCAAGAGTCCTTTTATAATTGTTTCAGGAGACACAGAAAAGTTGGATACTGTAAGAGTAAAATATAGATCATTAATAGAGCGGGTGACAAGCCCAACGATACTTCTACCGAGAAGGACACCGCCCGCAATCCCAATTAAGCTGCCAATAAAGCCTATTGCCAAAGCCTCTGCCATAATCATTTTAAAGATTTGCCGGCGCGTGGCTCCTATAGATCTGAGTGTCCCTATAATTGAGCGTCTTTGGATTACAGAAAATGAGACTATGTTATAGATTAAAAAGACTCCGACAAATAGCGCTAAGAGGCTAAGCGCGGTCAAATTAAGTTCAAAAGAACGTGTCAGACTTTTTGCAGACCCGAGTAATAGATCTTTACTCTTTACCTCAACGCCAGCAGGCAAGTAATCCCTTATCGATTGAAGTGCACTGAGACCCTCGGGTGTTTCTTCATCAATTACCAAGTCTATCTGAGACAAGAGTCCTACTTTACCAAGCAGCTCCTGTGCGGTAGATATATCAGTAAGGAGTAATCCTCCTAAGCTCTTTGAAAGCTCATCATTTTGTGAATCGAGTACTCCGATAATTTCAATACTAAGCGTTTCCGAGCCATAGGTGACATTTAGAGTTTCTCCAATTTTAATGCCTGCGCTCTGGGCAATATCAGAAGAAACCAAAGCTGCTCCGGGCTTAGCAATCAATTCAGTCAGAGTATTTTGAGTGAGATTAGAAAGGGGGCTATTTTGACCGTCATGAAAAATTAAATCTGCAAAAAAATCAGTACCCAAAAGCTTAACTGCTCGACCGTCAAGCTCGGCTATATTTACATAATCTTCAACTATAGGGGCTAAGTTCTTAAGACCTAACTTAAGCTTGAGAGATTTATAAATCTCTTCATCAAAATCAGAATATGTTCCTAAAATATGATGAGTGCTTTTAGTTGATAAAATTTCCTTAGAAAGTGAAAAGGAGCGGCTCGCGCTCTGGTTTGCAATATCAACGGATACGATCAAAGCAACACTAAAAGCTATTCCAATAAGAAGCAAAATGCTCTGAAGCAAATGTTTTTTGATATACCCTATCGAGACATGAAGGAGCGGATAATTCATTTTAGTTAGCTTTTAGCATAGCGCTATTTAAGAACCGGATTGCCCGGGAATTAGATTGCCACTGTGAATAGTATAGAGCTTGTCTGCAAAATTTATAATCTCGCTACTATGAGTAGCCACTATCATAGTTTTACCTCTATCCCGAGCCACACTTAGCAGTAGTTCCAGTATTTCTTTTGCTGTATCATCATCAAGATTCCCCGTCGGCTCATCAGCCAGAATAAGGTCCGGATCGTTTATTAGAGCACGCGCTATTGCCACACGCTGCTGCTCTCCTCCCGATAACACATCGGGATAGGAATTCAGTCTATCTCCAAGACCAACTCTTATTAATAACTCTTTCGCATTAGAGCTGACGTTAGCACCCTGGGATCCGTTTAACTCTCTTGGGAGGCTAACATTCTCAATCACGCTAAGAGTTGGAATGAGATTGAAGAATTGAAAAACTATCCCCACTCTGTTTCTTCTAATTAGAGTCAGCTCTTCTTCTGAAAGATTGTTAAGTAGGGTGTTCCCTATCCAAATTTCGCCGCTATCCGCTCGGTCAATTCCGGATATAAGATTGAGAAGAGTAGTTTTACCACAGCCGCTCTTTCCTATTAACGCCACTACATCTCCTTGATTGAGTTCGGCATTAACATTGTCAAGTATCTCTATTTTACGGCCTGCTTCTGAATAACATTTACTCAGATTCTTGAGGCGAAGACTTATTGGAACTTTTGAGTTTTCTATAGGCATTTTCAAATGGTCACTCTAATCTAATGAATCAATTTAAGAGTAATGATAACCATGCCTATTTCAAGGGCTCAGGAATTTGGTAGGTTGGGTGAAAATGTAAATAGTTTAATCTGAGATTATCTTGTATTTCTCTATTCTCTCTTCTGAAGACTTATATTCTATCTCTATTCCGAAATGCTCCTGAAGCTTATTCAGATTGTCTTTTTCTGACTCTAATAATCTCTTAATTACAACCGAGTTAGCAACTATGGTTATCTTCTGACTTATTGCTTTAACCAATCGTTCGTTGAGGTCTCGAATTATTTCATAAGAAATAGTATCGATAGATTTCAAATAACCAATTCCTTCACAGTAAAAACAAGGATCCGCCAGTTCTTTTAGAATACTCTCTCTAAGGCGCTGCCGGGTCATTTGAATAACTCCAAAAGAGGTCATTTCATGAACAACCGATCTCGCTCTATCGTATTTAAGCGCACCTACGAATTGATTATAGGCTCCTTCTCTCAATTGGCGGTTCTTAATATCTATAAAATCTATCACGACAATACCGACAAGGTTTCTAAGTCTAATTTGCCTTACTATTTCTAATCCCGCTTCCAAATTTATATTGTAGATCGTTTCCTCTTGGTCTTTTCCACTTTGATATCGGCCTGTGTTAACATCTACAACAGTAAGACCTTCAGCTTCTTCAATTATTATATGTCCACCGGACTTAAGCCATACTTTCTTCTTAAATATTTTCTTTATATCGTTCTCTACACCGTACTTAGTAAATAAAGGATCAGGTTCATTGTATAATTCTACGTCGGCAATTGAATCAGGAAAGTTGAGTTTTATATAATCTATGATTTCCCCATAAGCTTCCTTTGAATCGACCAGTATTTTATTCATTCCCTTAGATACAAAATCTCTTGCGGCTTTAAGATATAGTCTGGGTTCCTCATAAATTAAAGATGGGCTCTTTTTTTCTTCGTTAGATTTTTTAATACCCTCCCATATAGAAAGAAGCTCCTTTAAATCATTTTCAAGATCTTCCTCTGGGATCCCCGCACTCGCAGTTCTAGCTATTAATCCTACCCCTTCAGGCTTAATCTTCCTTAGAGACTCGGTCAACCTCTCTCTTTCTTGACTCTCTTCTATTTTTCGAGATATCCCTACAACATCTATAGTCCCTAGGAGCACTAAATATTTCCCGGGTATAGCAACATAGGAAGATAGCTTGGCTCCTTTACCACCAACGGATTCTTTGAGCACCTGAACTAATATATGCTGCCCTTCTCTCAAAATATCCTGGATGAGGTTATTCTGTTGTTTCTTTATATCCTGAATGACATCTTCCGCGCCGTTTTCTAAAAAGCAATCATAGAGTGGATCTTCTTGCACATCTTCGACAGAAATAAACCCCGACTTATTCATGCCAATATCTATAAACGCAGCCTGCATACCCGGTATGACTTTCCCTACCTTGCCCTTGTAGACATTGCCCACTATGCGAGGTGTGGATTTTCTTTCGATATAGAGCTCCGCAACAGAGCCATTTTCCATAACTGCAACTCTGGTTTCGTTAAATGTTACGTTTATTAATATTTGGTTGTCCATGGGGATTGTTTAAAACGTTATTATATCAAACTTAGTAATTAGAAACTAATTATAGACTATAAGCCCCATATATGAAAGCTAAGTATGATTTGGTTGTTCAGTCATAGGCACAAAACGAACAGAGGTGATTCTCTTTTTCGTGATTCCATCATTAGTTTTTTCAATTAAAAGGAGTTCTTGATTTGTATCCCCTACCGGTAGAACTAACTTGCCGCCAATACTTAGCTGGTCTATTAGTTTTTCTGGTATCTGAGCAGGTGCAGCTGTTACAATGATACCCCCAAAAGGAGCATGCTCTTCCCACCCCCTATAACCATCGCCAATTCTGAATTTGATATTAGAGTAACCCAACTCATCTAATATCTTGCGTGATTGAATAGCAAGATCCTCTATTATTTCGATTGTATAGACGTCGCATCCTATTTCTGCAAGCACGGCAGTCTGGTAACCTGAGCCGGTACCTATTTCTAAAATCTTTTTACCTGGTAAAGGGTTGAGAAGCTCGGTCATGAGAGCAACCATATAAGGCTGAGAAATTGTTTGCCCCTTTTCAATTGGGATCGGTTTATCAGCATAAGCAGAGTCAACATATTCATCCGGCACGAATAGATGCCTCTTAACTTTGAGCATTGCCTCAAGGACTTTGGCGTTTTTGATTCCCCTTGAGATAATTTGGTTCTCCACCATATCCCAGCGTCTTTCTGTGTATTTATCGAAATCACTTCCTTCTGATGATCCGGGGAGATTCATATAAAGAGAATATACTGCTCCAAAGTAAGAATCTAGCAAATTTCCAAGAATAAAAAGGAAGCAAGACAAATACTCGAATCAGAGGTTGTTTCAGTAACTACGCTTCAGCTTGCATTTAGAATCGCGGTTATACTATTATTAAGTTTGATCTTGCTTTACTCATGTGGAGGAATAAATAAATGAGAATAATTCTTGCTTCTTTAATGTTGTCCGTCCTTTATACAGGAGCGGCCCTGGCCCAGACTTATATTGCAAACATTTCATCAGATACCGTCAGTGTAATATCAGACGGTTCCACAGTTACTGTGGATGTTGGTCGTGGCCCTATCGGCTTGGCAGTGACCCCGGACGGTGATTTTGTTTATGTCGCAAACTCCGGTAGCAACAACGTATCTGTAATTGACACTAAAACTAATATGGTAGCTCATACCGTGGATGTTGGTATGGCTCCTTTCGGTGCTGCAGTGACCCTGAACGGTGATTTTGTATATATCACAAACTCCGGTAGCAACAACGTATCTGTAATAGACGCATCAACCAATGTGGTGTTTGCTACTATAGCTGTTGGTCAAAGTCCTACAGGTGTAGCAACGACCCCGAATCATGCATTTGTTGCTAACACCGATAGCAACAACGTATCTGTAATAGACGTATCAACCAATAAGGTGGGTTAATACTATATCTGTTGGCGATATTCCCCTATCGCTGCCCATCGGTGTCTCAGGGGGTTCATCATTTGGGCAGTTTGTCGCGTTTGTCGCTAACGGTGGTTCCAACAGCGCATGTATATTAAACGTAACCGACATTATTGAATGTGTAGATGTTGGTGATACTCCTATCGGTATCGCATCGGGTGGTGCTGCCGCAACCGGTGATGGTTTTGTATTTGTCGCTAACCAGGGTTCCAATACCGTATCTGTAATAGATACCTTCGAGATGGAGGTTATTTCTACTACGGATGTTGGTGAATCTCCTACCGGTATCACAGCGACTCCGGGTGGTGAACTTGTATTTGTCACTAACCGGGATTCCAATACATTATCAGAATTACAACAATCGGATGATCCCAATCAGCTGTGGCCTGTGGTTTCCACTACCGATACTGGTGATTCTCCGGTAGCTGTTGCATTAGCTCCGGATTCAGATGCAGACGGAGTAGCCAACGCTACGGACACCGACTCGGACAATGACGGTATTACCAATACGGTATTACCAATAATGATGAAACTTCAGAAGATAGCGCGGTACAGGCAAGCGTTATTGCTCTACGAAATGAAGGTCCGAATGACCCTGATGAGGACGGTTTGGATAACTTACGTGATCTTGATTCCGATGGTGACTGCATACCGGACCATTTTGAGGCCGGGGGCGGGAACGACAGTGACGCAGACGGACTTTCAGATGACTTCGTAGATGTAGATATGGACGGGCTTCACGACGAGCACGACCCTGATCAGACCGGAAATAATCTACCGTTACCGGACACGGATAATGACGGAATTCCAGACTTCCTGGACCGTGACTCTGATAATGACGGCAGGACCGATGCAGAGGAAGCAGGCGGCCTGGATGAGGACGGAGACGGTATACATGACGAACCTCTTGATTTAAACTCGGACGGATTAGCAGACGCGTGTCATCCCGATACAGGGACGCCACTGCCTATACTGGATCTGAACTCTAACGGAGTACCTGATCATCTGGAAGCCGAATCTAATAACGGAAACTCAAGCAGCACGTGTGCACTAGCAGGCCCGGGAGCAACGAATAGCTATAACCTGATGCTTCTATTCATCCCGGCATTTATTCTGATTAACAGATTCTGGAGAAGACGGACTAACTAAAAGAGGGAACAAGCTATGAAATATGAAATTAAGAGGGAGCGGCCATGAGCAGATTGCTAAAGTCACGAGATTATTTAATGAAGTGTTTGGGTTTTGTATTACTATTGGGGTTTATATCCCTAGGTGCAATCGGGGGATGCAGTAACAACGGCGGAGACAATAACAATACACAAGTGCTAACAGAGAATGATTTCTCAGAAAGTTCTTCAATATCTGCAAAAGCTGATGGAGGTGTAGTAGTGAATTTCCTTGAGCCTCCGGGTGGCGAGAAGCCTGAAAGGGATACGGGAGATGTGGGCACAGACATAGTCCCATATAGATATAACCAAACAGTGGAAAACACATTTTGCTGGGAAGATGATGACCCGGGAGCAGCTCATTTTATGACTTTAGTGGACAGCGGTGAAGAAGAAGTCTTAATGTTAGAAGTCAACGGGGACTGTAAAACACAAGTAATAGAGAAAGGGAATTATCAGATGCGTCTTCACCACGACGGGATGTCCGAGGACACTCATCCCATATTTATACAACCCATGGTTGAAGACCAGCTAGGCAAAAATAGTGATTCCGAGCAGGGAATAATAAAAACAGTAAAGAGAATATTCGAAGAGACTCTTGGAAATATTGGAATTAGCACGGAAGCTAGAGCGCAAACTCTTCAACAAAACATACAGACGCTGCTAAAGACCAATTCTTGTGAGGATTGTAATTTGGAGATGGCTAATCTACCTAAGGCGGATTTGAATGGGGCGAACTTAGATGGGGCAACTTGGTGTAATCAGTGCGTGTGTGCTGCAGAATCAATTGGCCAATGTGTAGGATGTCCGTCAGTAGACATTTGTACCGGACCACCTACAAGGTGAGCGCCTTCTATTCCTTTATATTTGTTAATCCCGGCATTTATTCTGATTAACAGGTTCTGGAGAAGACGAACGAACTAGGGGTGCATAATACACGAGAATGATTTATACTTTACATAGAGATGTGAACAATGGCAGCAAAAAAAGTTTTCCTCGCATACCTGGGCAATAGAAAATGGAGAAAGGTCAGAAGTTCAAAAGCTCCAGCGGGAAGAAATTACCTGAAATATGCCGGGAACCGGAAATGGAAAAAAGTTAGCGCTTCTGTTGGAAAATAACGATTTTTTCTGCTGTCAAAGTTATTGAGACTTGAGCAATAAAAAAAACTCAAACTGCCGTTTCTACTCATACTCAAAATTGAGGCCTGCTAACTTTTTTTGTGGGTGATTCATTCCATTCATGATTCCAACTTCAGAGTGTATTAATAAAAGGGGATCAGTACACGATATAATTGTTTTCCGATTGGAAAGGGGTTAAGCTGAGATTAAGTCTGAGCCTGGAGGAAAAGATATTCCAAAAAGCGGCACTACTCTGTTTCTATACATGGCTGTATCCATTGCCTCCCTCGGAGGGATGATTTATGGTTATGACCTCGCGGGGATAGCGGGGGCGATTCTTTTCATTAAAAAGGAGTTTCATCTCTCCCCTTTTTCCCAGGAGCTGGTACTAAGCTCTGTTCTCTTCGGCGCAATGATAGGAGCCGCGCTCGGGGGCAGACTCACGGACAGGCTCGGGCGCCGTAAGATTCTGATTATATGCGCCGTGATTTCATTTTTCGGAGTCCTGGCCACGGTATTGGCTAATGGTATTTTATCGCTGATAATTGCCAGAATAGTAGTCGGTGCCGCTTTCGGTGTGCTTTCTTTTGCTGTGCCGCTTTACATCTCCGAAATATCCTCTCCAACAAACCGCGGCAAGCTCGTATCGATTTTTGTCTTTGCCATTTTAAGCGGAGTGCTGATCTCCTATCTCGTGGATTATTTCTTTTCAGCTTATGGTGAATGGCGTCTTATGTTCGCAGTGGGTCTTGTACCCGCATTCTTGCTGCTTGTAGGCATGTTCTTCCTGCCGGAAAGCCCAAGGTGGCTCATCAAGCACGGCTATGACGATAAAGCCAGAGATATCCTTGCGCGTATAAGGGGGACAGCTCAGATCGATAAGGAATTGTCCGCTATTAAAGATATTTTAAAGCAGACGAAGCCCGACTGGCATGAATTGATCGCTCCTGTGCTACGCCCGGTGCTGGTACTCGGTTTGGGGCTCGCTATGATAAGGCAGCTTACCGGTCTTTCTCTCGCTACTTTTTACGCGCCTACTATCTTTGAGCTTGCCGGTTTCCATTCGGCGTCGACCGCTATACTCGAGACCGTGGGCATGGGTATCGTGTTCGTTGTTATGTCCGTTGTGGCGATGAATCTTATGGACAGGCTGGGGAGGAGGCCGCTGATGCTTTTGGGACTGGCGGGAATGTTCATTGGACTAATCGTTCTGGGAATAACTTTTTATCTTCAAAAAACCGGCGGAGGGCTCTTGGGTTATCTCTCTGTGGCGAGTCTTATATTTTTTGTCGCCGCGTGGACTATTGGACCAGGAACCGTGGTTCAGCTCGTGATTTCGGAGATATACCCTCTTAGTGTAAGGGCGATTGCTATGAGCGCGGTAACAGCGGTTATCTGGGCTACTTACCTGGTTGTCACGTTGACCTTTCTTAGTTTAATTGATCTATTGGGAAGACCGAGCACTTTCTGGCTATATGCGGTAATGTGTGTGGCGTCTTTCGTCTACGTGTATTTCTACATGCCTGAGACCAAGGGACTCAGCCTGGAGGAGATCGAAGAGCATTGGCGCAGTGGTAAAAGCTGAAGAGAAATGTGAAAAGATACTCAGAAGTAATTTCATTTAATATAAGATTATCCACACCTAACGAATTCATTCCTTGGATATAAACTATCCATTACTCTTGCACTAGGAGTATTAATCTCCGTATTTGGCATATTTGCTATAGGACAATTAACTGCCGAGACCTCATCTGCTCAGAATGAGGATTATTATCAAGAGGTTGAGGATATGGGGAATGGATAAAAAGAAAAGGCAAAAGAAAGATTTCTCGCTGCGCTCGAAATGACAAAGACTGGATTCCCGATTAAGGCGCTCGGGAATGACAGAAGAGAAATCCCCTTTGCAATATGGAAGCTGCGAAGTCCCGCCGCTTGTTTTCTGAAGCATCTTAGTGACCGTACGCCAGCGGGCGCTGCCCACTTTCCGACCTAAACGCCGCTTGACTATTGGAAAGCAGTTATGATAAAATACACTTTTCATTAAGAATTTACAGAAGTAAGCTAGTAAAAATGTAGTAAAGAATGTAGCAAATATGGTTTAATTTCTTTTCCTTGAGGAGGATGGAGAAAATGAAATCTATAACCCCACAAGCTGGGAAGAAAGTACTGCAGTATTCTAAAAGGGCTTTTGGCCTTTTCACTTCAACGCTTCTGTTATTCACATCATTTATTATTCTTAATCAAAACGCAGAGGCCCAACCGCTTATCTGCCCCCCAAGAGCATTAGAACAGGTAACGGATGAGACGACGGGGGATAGTTCCAGGCCGGCACTAAACGCAGACGGCACGCTTGTCGTTTTTACGTCCAGTGCAGACATCAACGGCGGGAACCCTGATGGGAACTTTGAGATATACCTATTCGATTGGGCAACAGGGATATACACTCAGTTAACGGATGAGACGGCGGGGGATAGTCTTGAGCCGGCAATAAACGCAGACGGCACGCGTATTGCCTTTGAGTCCGCTGCAAACATCAACGGGGGAAAACCTGAGGGTAATAGTGAGACATACCTTGTCGATACGACAACAGGGATAATTGCCCAGATAACCGATGAGCCGGCAGGGGATAGTCTTCTCCCTTCAATAAACGCAGACGGCACGCGTATTGCCATTCAGTCCGCTGCGAACATAAACGGCGGGAACCCTGAGGGAAACAGAAAGATATACCTTTTCAATACGACAACAGGGATATTCACTCAGATAACGGATGAGACAATAGCGGATAGTTTTGACCCGATAATAGACGCAGTCGGCACGCTTATTGTCTTTCATTCCCGGTTGAACCTCAACGGCGGGAACCCTGAGGGAAACAGAGAGGTATACCTTTACGATACGACAACAGGGATAACCACTCAGATAACATTCACGACTGTGGGGGAGAATTTACATGCGACAATAAGTGCAGACGGCACCCGTATCGCCTTTCATTCTGATGCAGACCTCACCGGTGGGAACCCTGATATGAACATTGAGGTATTCCTTTTCGATATACCAACGGGGATGTTCACTCAGATAACAGATGAGACGGTGGGGGTTAGTGCTGACGCGTCAATAAACGGAGACGGTACCCATATTGTTTTTGAGTCCAATGCAGACATCAACGGCGGGAACCCCGAGGGAAACTTTGAAATATACTATTTCGATACGGAAACAGGGATGTTCACTCAGATAACGGATGAGACGACGGGGGATAGTTTTCTTCCTGCAATAAACCCAGACGGCACCCGTATTGCCTTTGAGTCCAATGCAGACATCAACGGGTGGAACCCTGAGGGGAACTTAGAGGTATACCTAACGGCCTGCATCGACCCGAATGCTCCCTCAAGTGTCCCAACTCTTTCACAGTGGGCCTTATAGCCATGGCGGGCGTGTTGGGGATAGTTGGATTTATGGTTATGAGAAGAAGGAAAGTAGCAGCTTAGAATCTAAAAGCATTTCAATTTAAAACAACTTAAGGGGAGCGGGCGCTACGGGTGCAGGCTCCCTTTTTTGTTTGTCTTTTTGTCCATCCGAATAATTCACCTGTTAGAGGATACTTGCATTCCTAAAGGTCAAGATATATCTTCGGGGAAAATGCGGATAAAAGATGAGATGCTGAATCAAGTCCAGCATGACGACTTAAATGATATGGATTCCCGATTAGCTCCCGGATCAAGTCCGGGACATGGCTCGGGAATGACAAGAAACAAATCCCCCTTTTAGTTTGGTAATAGTAGGCTTGCTATCCCAGGGAACAAATATAGAGGTTTTATGTAACAGCGACCGATTGCGCGCACGCTTGCAACCGTTCCCTTTTTCTAAGGGGGAAATTAAATGACTATTTGCCCATTTGAACTATTAGATCAAAATCTTTTTTTAAGACGGGCATTACGGATAATCTACTATGTGTAACAAGAGGAACTTTCTCGAGACGCTTATCTTGTTTAATATCCGCAAGGGTGACTGGGTTCTTTAGTTTATTCATAGGCTCTAGATCAACCACGACCCATCTATCGTCATCGATTGTGGGATCTTGATAAAATTCCTTAGTAATTTTTGCTACACCTACAACTTCCTTACCTTCGTTGCTGTGATAATAGAGTACAAGGTCTCCCTTCTTCATTAACTTGAGATTATTTCTTGCTTGATAGTTCCTTACACCGTCCCAGTAGGTAGAGCCGTCTTTTACGAGATCATCCCAGGAATATTTAAACGGTTCTGATTTAACGAGCCAGTAATTCATGGGAGCTATTATCAACAAAAATGTATTTTTTTTCAAATAGCCTAAGATAGCTTCTTTCTCTAATCTGATATTCCTGTATATTTATAAGCAAATGAATTTTTTGAGCCGATACAAACTAGTACTTCTCCTCATCTTTACACTTGTTCTACTACAAAGTTCAATATTACTTGCGCAGAGTAGCGACAATAATGACTTAGTAGTTGCCCAGGCCCCAGCAAAACATGTTGTAGGCAAGATGGCTCTGATCCCGTTTAATTCTAAAAACTCTCTAGCTAATGAACAATCCGATGATTCACTCAGTCAGATTGAGAGGTATCTTACAATTTCGCTTTACGAAGCTCTCATTTCAGAAACTAGCGGCATGCCTGACGTAGAAATAATACCGATTCAAAAATCAGATACAGAGTACAACAAATTGAGATCGGGGAAACCTAAAATTTATTACAGAGATATAGCCATTGATGTAGGCAGGGTATTGGACGCAGATACGGTAATGGTTGGGACCATATCACAATACTCTGACAGAGGCGGGTCACAATGGGCAACAGATTCACCCTCTACAGTGTCGTTTAGTGTAGATCTGTTAAGCACAAAAGACGGTAGTGTATTATGGGGAACTTCTTTTACAGAAACCCAAAAACCTTTGTTCGACAATTTATTTGAAATTAAGAAGTTCGTAAAAAGAAAAGGAAAATGGATAACGGCTGATGAGATGGCAAAAGAAGGTGCTAGAAAAATAGCCCATAGATTCAGCACATTCTTATTGGAGAATAGATGATAATTATCCCAGCTATAGATATTAAGGACGGAAAGTGCGTAAGGCTATTCAAAGGAGAAGAGGAGAAAGTGACGGTCTTCTCTGACCACCCTTCTGAAGTTGCAAAAGAGTGGGAAGATGCAGGGGCTAAATGGATACACATAGTGGATTTGGACGGCGCATTTTCAGGAAAACCCAAGAATTATAACGTCATAAAATCTATAGTAGATAGTGTAAACTGCCCTGTACAGGTGGGTGGGGGTATAAGAAATATAGATACTGTCAGGGAATATGTAAAAATGGGTTTTAAAAGAATAATATTGGGAACCGCAGCATTTAGCGATCAAGATTTTCTAAGAAATGCGTGCAGCGAATTCCCCCAAGAGATCGCAGTTGGGATCGATACAAAAAACGGGAAAATTGCAGTAAAAGGCTGGACTGAAGTCATAGATCAAACTACTCAAGAAGTAATGCGGAATCTACATGAGGTTGGCGTTTCAGTTGTGCTTAATACCAATATAGATAGGGACGGAACGATGGAAGGAATTAATATTGACGGAGCTCGTCAATTTATAGAAGAGTCTCCTATTCCGGTAATCGCTTCGGGTGGAATTGCCACTATGGAAGACCTGGAAAAACTGGCTTCAATTGAGCATCTGGGCTTATACGGCGCTATCCTCGGCAAGTCAATTTATACAGGCAGTATCAATCTTAAAGAAGCAATACAAAGGTATTCATAATGTTATCTAAAAGAATAATTCCGTGTTTGGATGTGAAAGACGGGAGGGTTGTAAAAGGAGTTAACTTCGTCAACCTAAGAGACGCCGGGGACCCCGTAGAAATCGCAAAGAACTATAGCGATCAGGGCGCTGATGAAATCTGTTTTCTTGATATTACAGCGTCCAACGAAGAAAGAAAAACTATGATTGATGTAGTGGAGCGCACAGCGGGGCAGGTGTTTGTTCCTCTAACTGTAGGCGGAGGTGTTAGAACGCTCGATGATGTAAGACAGATGCTACTGGCCGGGGCTGATAAGGTTTCAATAAACACGGCGGCCGTTAAAAACCCTGATTTCGTAAGAGAGGCAGCTCAGAAGTTTGGAAGCCAGTGTATAGTGGTCGCAATTGATGCCAGGAGCACGGGTGAGGGCAAATGGGAAGTATTTACTCACGGCGGAAGGAATGGAACCGGGATTGACGCTGTACAGTGGGCTCAAAAAATGGAGGATTACGGAGCTGGGGAAATCCTTCTTACTAGTATGGATAAGGACGGAACAAAATCTGGCTATGATTTGCCTCTAACAAGAACTATCTCACGCAACTTAAAAATACCTATAATCGCATCAGGCGGAGCTGGCACCTTGGAGCACCTTTCAGAGGGGGTAAAACTCGGAGAGGCAGACGCAGTATTAGTCGCCTCTATTTTCCATTACGGCGAATATACCATTAAAGAAGCCAAAGAGTTTATGAGTGCTAACGGCATATCGGTCAGACTTTAAATCTAAATATTAAAACGGAGCTTGATCTTGAACATCAGAGAACAGCTTGAAGAAATAGAAAAGGACACATTGTCCCCTCTCGCTACACTTAGCGCAGAAACAAAGGGAAGAATGAGACCTGAAGAAAAATGTGATATTCGAACTGATTTTCAAAGAGACAGGGACAGAGTAATACATTCAAAATCTTTTAGAAGAATGAAACACAAAACACAAGTGTTTCTAGCACCAACTAATGATCACTACAGAACAAGGCTCACTCACGTAATTGAAGTAGCACAGATTGCGAGAACAATTTCAAAAGCTCTCATGCTAAATGAAGATCTGACTGAGGCCATCGCACTCGGGCATGACCTTGGGCATACCCCTTTCGGGCATGCCGGCGAAGCTATGCTAAATGAGATATTCCCCGGGGGATTTAAGCATGTAATCCACAGCTTACGGGTGGTAGACATTCTGGAGAAAGGCGGTGAAGGCTTGAACCTTACTTATGAAGTAAGGGACGGAATCTCCAAACACTCAAAAGGCATGGGGGCGATAGATAATCCGCAATACAGACCTGAAACAATGGAGGGTCAAGTTGTTAGAATCTCAGATTTAGTTGCCTATGCCAACCATGATCTGGACGATGCAATCCGCTCCGGAATTATTACAATTGAGGACGTCCCAAAGGAATGCACCAATGTGCTGGGAAGAACTAATTCTGAGCGAATAAACAAAATGGTTAGAGATATAATCTTTGAGACAAAAAATTTGGGCGAAGAAAGGGCTATTGCAAGCCCCGAAGTTGAACAAGCCATGCTTGAGCTGAGAAGCTACCTGTTTAATACTGTTTATATGAACGAAAAAATTAAGAACAACTTTGATAAGGCCAAAAAAGTAATAAAAGAGCTTTATGAGTATTTTTGTGAAAACCAGGATGAATTTAAGATTATATATCCAAGAGAGCCTAGAGAAGGTGAAACTCCTGAACGAGCGGTATGTGATTTTATTGCATCAATGACAGATTCATACGCCATTACACTTTATGAGAAGATATTCTTACCCAAGAGATGGCATGGTGATATAAGCGCATTTTAAGAATATGAATTTCAGGTAACCTATAACGTTTTGAAAATATCCTATTCCAAATTTATAGGCATAAGCTGATTACGAAGTTGATTGGTTTATAACCGTCGGGTGAAAAGATTGATTAATCTGGGCTCAGTTTCTTTTTTAAACGCAAAACCTTTAACATATGCGATTGAGAATGATCTCGTAAACCATGAGTTCGAGCTTATTCAAACTTCTCCGTCAGAACTATCTCAAAAGCTTTATAATAAAGATATAGATGTTGGTCTCATTCCAGTTGCTGAGCTCCTTAAGAGAAAGGACTACCGAGTAGTGCCTGAAATATCTATTTCATCAATTGGAAAAGTCGATAGTGTTATTGTTTTAGCAAAGTCGGATTTAAAAGAACTCAAAACAATTGCAGTCGACAAGCGCTCTCAAAGCTCGACAGCACTTCTTAGAATAGTACTTGAGATATTTTATGGGATTAAACCCTCTTACATTGCCAAAGATATTGATAAAGCGGATATGCTCGATGGAGTAGACGGCGCTATGCTAATTGGAGATTCTGGATTGAGGCAATGTTACTCGGCTGAAAATCCATATAAAGTTTATGATTTAGGTGAAATCTGGACTAATGAAACCGGGCTGCCTTTTGTCTATGCGGTGTTCGCTGTGAACAAGAATGTTATACTAGGAGACAATCTGAACGCTCTTATAGAATCAAAGAAATATGGCCTGAGTATTGTAGATCAAATTTCAGAGATAGAATCAAACAAACTGGGCATAGATTACGAGATATGCCTTAAATACCTAAGTGATAGAATCAAATATGAACTAGGTGATGAAGAGATCAAGGGGATTATCAAATACAGCGAACTACTCTCAAAATTAGGCCAAGCGGAGCAGATTTCAAAATTAGATATTTACTCAGAGTAGCAAACAAGGAGAAATTAAAATGGCAGAAAAAATTCAAATGAAACTTGGGCATAGCCCCGATGCTGACGACGCTTTCATGTTCTATGCAATAGCTAAGGATATAGTTAAATCAGATAAAATTGAATTCATACAGGTAGTGGAAGATATTCAATCACTAAATAAACGCGCGCTCAATAAGGAGCTTGAGGTAACTGCTATTTCTGCCCACGGGTATTTGAAGGTACAGGACGATTATAGGATCATGTCCTGCGGTGCCAGTATGGGAGAGGGCTATGGGCCGATTGTAGTTTCTAAAGAGCCGATTCAAAGTTTAGAAGGAAAAAGAATTGGTGTTCCTGGAATGCTCACATCTGCATATTTGCAGCTATGTATTTATGCAGACGGCTTTATACCGGTTGAAATGGCCTTTGATGAGATAATGCCTGCTGTACAAAATGGAGAGATAGAAACAGGTCTCTTAATTCACGAGGGTCAGCTAACATATAAAGATGCAGGGCTTGAGTTGTTTTTTGATATTGGAGAGCTTTGGGCACAAGAGACTTCACTGCCTCTACCACTGGGATTAAATGTTGTAAGAAGAGATATTGGTGAAGAGCTTCAGAAAGAATGCCACAGAGTGCATAAGGAAAGCATAGAATATTCGCTCAGCCATAAAGACGAGGGGCTTGATTATGCTATGGAGTGGGGAAGAGGCATGAAAAAAGATGTTGGTGAGAAATTTGTGCTCATGTACGTAAATGATTATACGGTAGAATTAGGTGAAGAAGGCAAAGCAGCACTTGAGTATATGTTCAAAAAGGCATTTGAGAAAGGAATTATTACCGAACAACCCAGACTGGACATATTAGAAGGATAGCTTTTTTTAAGAATAGGTGTTATGCCAAAAGAATACGGTTATTTAATAAATGGGAAATGGCTTAAAAGTGAGAATAAAAGGGAGATTAAAAACCCTTATAATGACGAAGTTGTAGGTGTCATTAATATCCCTGATATTGATGAAGCCAAAAAATCCATATATCACGCACAAAGTGCATATGAAAAATTTAAAGAAAGCCCAAGTTACTTAAGAAGCGACACACTTCGAAAAATAGTAGAAGGAATTAATAAAAGAAAAGAAGAGTTTGCAAGAATATTAGTGCTGGAAGGCGGCAAGCCTCTTAAGACCGCAAGGGTTGAAGTTCAAAGAGCTATGGCGACTTTCTCCATAGCTGCTGAAGAGGCTAACAGATTCTCAGGTGGAGAATTACTCCCCCTTGATCTTGTTCCCGGGGCTGACAAAAGGTTTGGTATATCCAGGCGTTTCCCACTGGGTGTAGTAATGGGAATATCCCCTTTTAACTTTCCACTCAACCTTGTAGCTCATAAAGTTGCGCCGGCAATTGCGTCAGGCAATGCTCTGATACTAAAACCTGCTTCACAAACCCCTCTATCCGCATTGATGCTGGGAGAAGTAGCTATCGAGGCTGGGCTCCCGGAGGGCCTTCTAAATATTATCCCCCTACCCGGCGGACAAATTGAACCTGTACTACAAGACGAACGGATTAAGAAGATCTCCTTTACCGGAAGCGATTTAGTAGGCTGGGAATTATTAAGTAAGCATACGAAGAAGAAAGTAACGCTTGAGCTAGGCGGGAATGCTGCAACAATCATAGACGAAGACCCGCCTGATTTAGACTTTGCAGCGAGTAGAAATGCCTGGGGAGCTTTTTATCAAGCGGGACAAAGCTGTATATCAGTTCAGAGAATGTATGTTCATGAAAAGATTTTTGATAAATTCTTGGATAAATTTGTAGAAGAAACAAAGAAATTAAAACTTGGCGATCCTATGCTTGAGGATACAGATGTTGGTCCTGTTATAGATAATCATTCTGCGCAGAGAATAATGAGCGGGATAGAGGAAGCACTTGAAAATGGGGCTCAGCTTTTAACCGGGGGTAAAGCAGAGGGCAAATTAATAGAGCCGACGGTACTTACAAATGTTTCAGATGATATGAATGTATCGTGTAACGAAGTCTTCGGCCCTGTAGTTATAGTAGAGCCTTATAAAGAGTTCGACAAGGCACTGCAGAGTGTTAACAACAGTCGATATGGCCTCCAAGCTGCGGTGTTTACAAAAGATATGAGAAAAGCATTTAAGGCTTACAATACTATTCAGACGGGCGGGGTCATTATAAATGACTTTCCTAGTTTCCGGGTAGAAAACATGCCTTACGGCGGAGTTAAAGATTCGGGAGTTGGTCGAGAAGGTATCAAATATGCTATTGAAGATATGACTGAATTAAAACTTATGGTTATAAATCTGGACTATTAAGCTCAAGCGCTTTCTAATATTTTCTGAATCAAACCTAATCTTTCAAGTTCCCGGTAAGTCTTAGTATTACTTCTTTGAGAAAGAAACTCTTTTAAATCTTCCGGGCGATCAATGTCTAGTCCGATTCTAGGATTATCATAACTTTCATAAGGGATATTCTTGTTATCGGCTTCCGCTATATGTTTATTATAACTGTCATGGCCAAACATCGAGCGGATAGCATCAGGCGGCTTTCTAAGTATTGCATTAGTACCCAACTCATCTCTTGCGGGGACAAAAATAATCGAAGGGGTGCCCTTTTCTCTCTCTAGTAAAAAGTCTATATCTTCTGTCGTTATTAAAGGAGCATCTCCGGGAATAACCAAGACTGATGTCGCTCCCATATCTTTTGCTATTTGAGATGCATAGTCTACAGAGGCACTCTCGCCGTTTTGCTCTGTCTCTAAAATTACTTCTATTCCCAAACTTTGGGCTATCTCAATAGCTTTAGCATCGAGCGTTACAATGAACTTACGGTCTGCGAGTGTTGATTGCTTAAGTGCAGAGAGAACATCCTCGAGCATCGCATAAGCGATAGCTGTCCTTTCATGCTGCGGCAGTAGTGAGGAAAGTCTTTCCTTGGCTTTAGATAAATCTTTTACAGGGACAATTACAAATTTCATTTTTATCCTAAATCAAGCTAAACAATTTTTTTCGGGAAAACTATGAGCGTAGAAAGAACGATAGGATACCCAACTTTTATTGATTAGCACAAAGTAATTATGAAGACTGGAATCATATTTAATTAGCACAATTGGATTAGGATATGGATCACAAGTTATAATTAATCCTCAAATGACGGATACTTTAAAAGACTCTCTATACCTCGATCTGGAAGCTTCGCTAAAAAACAAACTAAACGGTGAAGTCCGTTTCGATAAAATTAGTAAAACTCTATACAGCACTGATGCGAGTAATTACCGGATTGAGCCTGTAGGAGTGGTAATACCCAAAACTATCGAAGATGTGGCTAAGACTCTTGATATTGCATCCCAATACGAAGTGGCAATCTTGCCTAGAGGTAGCGGTTCCAGCCTTGCTGGTCAGGCAGTGGGCCATGCTCTAATTGTTGATCTGTCTAAATATATGAATCGAGTTTTAGAAGTTAATGCAAAGGAAAGAACTGTTCGCGTTCAGTCGGGCATGTTCTTGGAGCAGCTCAATCGAGGGTTGAAGCAATATGGACTTATGTTTGGCCCCGATCCGTCGTCGGCAAAAATAGCAACTATCGGGGGAGTGGTCGGGAACAACGCTACAGGAGCGCACTCTATCCTATACGGAATGGCCGGAGACAATGTTGAAGCTTGTAAATTATATCTTAACAAAGGGGAATCTATAGAACTCAACGATTTTACATCTCAACAATCAGCTGGGAGTCAGCTCATACAAAATCTTAGTAAACTCAAAGAAAGGTATTCTGATCTTATAGAAAAGGATTTCCCAAGACATTGGCGAAGAGCTTCCGGTTACAGCCTTAACTATCTTTTAGAAGAACCCTTTAATCCGGCAAAGCTCTTAGCAGGCTCAGAAGGTACTTTGGGACTGGCAACCGAGTTCACGCTAAAGTTGGTCGATAAACCCAAACATACAGGGCTGGCAATTCTTCAGTTCGACTCTATGGTGCGGGCGATGGAAGCGGTCCCCGTAATTTTAGAAAGAAACCCGTCAGCAATAGAGCTCATCGACAGTACGCTGATTGAGCTTACAAGAGCAAGCACGTCTTATTCCCCGAGGCTTACGTTTATCGACGGAGACCCGGAGACAATTTTGGTAGTGGAATTCTACGGAGATACTGAATCAGAAGTGGAGAAGAAAGCTAAGGATCTAAATTCACATCTAACCACTAAGAATATTAATTGTCTCACTAGCTATGCTCTTTCTGAGCAATCTCAAGCCAACGTATGGGAAGTAAGGAGGGCCGGGCTTGGGCTTTTAATGAGTAAAAGAAATGAGTTTAAACCCATTCCCTGCATTGAAGATGTTTCAGTACCTGTAGAGCAGCTTCCAAACTACCTAGCGGATATCACGGATCTAATTAAACGCCTTGGGACTAATGCGGGATTCTATGGGCACGCAAGCGCTGGGTGTTTACATATACGGCCCCTGGTTAATTTAAAATCCCAAAGCGGGATTGGGGTTATGGAAGAATTGACTGAGGAGACTTTTAAACTTGCGCTTAAGTACGGCGGAGTTATGAGTGGTGAGCATGGGGATGGACTTCAAAGAAGCTATCTTAACGAACGGCTTTTTGGAAAAGAATTATATGGAGCAATGAAAGAACTCAAATCTGTATTCGATCCACAGGGGATGTTTAATCCGGGAAAGGTAGTGGACGCTGCTTCGGCAAACAGCAATCTACGTTTCGGAGAATCATATCGGCCACAGAGTATAAGCACGTATTTAGACTGGTCTTCGGATAATGGATTTGCTGGTGCAGTCGAGATGTGCAGCGGTCAGGGCGTGTGTCGGAAACTTGGGGATGGGATTATGTGTCCTTCCTATATTGCAACTAAGGATGAAAAAGACACGACAAGGGCCCGCGCTAATGTACTTAGAGCCCTTGTATCAGGAACTTTGCCGCCGGATGCTATCGATAGCCAAGAAATGCATGAGGTCTTTGATCTTTGTCTTTCATGTAAAGCCTGTAAAAGCGAATGCCCCTCGGGTGTCGATGCTGCAAAGATGAAGCTTGAAGTTTTAGGTCATTATCATGCTAAGCATGGATTCTCTCTTCGTGATCGCTTATTTGGATATGTGCATGAGATGAGCCGATATACATCAGCAGTTTCTGCGATATCAAACTTTGCAATTAATAACGTTCTATCCAAAGAGATTCTATCTAAAATAGGAGTTCACAAGAATAGATCATTACCAAAATTATCAAATGACAACTTCACAAGTTGGTTTAACAACAAAATGCAACCTGCTGAGAACAATAGAAATAGTAAAGTGATTTACTTCCATGATACGTGGGCTACATATTATCACCCTGAGATTGGCAAGGCTGCCGTAGAAATACTTGAAGCTGCAGGGTTAGAGGTAATAATTGTTGAGAATAGAGTATGCTGCGGGCGTCCGATGTTGAGTAAGGGGATGATTGAACCGGCACGAAAACAAGCGCTTAAAAATGTATCAATCCTCGCTCCATATGCTATGCAGGGTATTCCAATTGTAGGGACTGAACCTAGCTGTGTGCTCACTTTTAGAGATGAATATATAGAGCTTCTGCCTCAAAATGAAGGGGCTGGAATTCTTTCTCAGAACTCTTATGTACTCGATGAATTTTTGTTAAAACTGCATAAATCAGGTGAGCTCAATATAGACTGGAAAGATAGCGGACCAAATGTTTTTTATCATGGACATTGCCATCAAAGATCTTTGATTGGAAATAATTCGGCCCTGAACATGCTATCCCTCTCTGGTTGCCAAGTTACCGAAAGCACAGCCGGTTGCTGTGGAATGGCTGGGAGCTTTGGCTATGAAAGTGAACATTACGAAGTTTCTCAGACTATAGCTGAAGACAGATTATTGCCTGCAATAAGAAAGACGAATTCTGATACCGTAATTACTGTGTCGGGTATTTCGTGTCATCATCAGATTGAGCATTTTTCGGGAAGGAAGACCAAGCACATAGCTGAAGTACTAGCTAGCCAAATAAGATAGGTTTTCAATAAAGCCCCTCAAAAACTTAACGAGTTTTATATACTCTTCAGGAGTTTTTTCAGGCTCTCTTAGTCTTCGGTTAATCTCAAGCTGGATTGATGGAACCCCTAAATTTCTAGCCGCATATTTTGTTACAGTCATCTGCTTTGCAGCCGGGAACACATCTAGTCCTCCGACAGATATCACATTTAACGAGGCTTGATGTGCAAGCTCATCTAGAAAATTATTATGTTCTAACAAAAACTCTTTATTAATTCCCACTCCGGGATAAATGTCGTGCTCTTTTTCCAGACCGGTGCCGTGTAGATCAATCAAACATTTAATCTCATTTGCTTTTATTATCTCACTTAGTTTTGCCTTATAAGGGGAATCGTCGTAGTAGTTGGGATCGGGTTCCATAAGTCTATTTGTATAAAGCGTATGACATCCGCTTAGTGAGTGAAGCATTACAGATAATGCGCCCGTGTAAAATTCCTGACGTTTTAATTTACCCATTCTCTTATGTACACAAGCATGAGGCGCACTAACAAGTATCGGAATTTCCCCTTTGAGATATACTAAGCCACTCGCTTCTGGAGTAACCCCTTCTCTATATAGATACCTCTGATGGTCTTCAAAATTTTGAGCAAATTTAATGGGGTCATGGAAGGAGAGTGAAGAATATCTCCTCCAGCTTCCGTTCTCTATTTGGTATGCTGGTTTACAACATCCCTGTAATTGAGTACCGGCTACATATGTAAAAAAATCTATCCCGTTATAATTTATAAGCACCCTTTCATATTGCTCGGAATCTATTATCTCAACTTCGTCAAGCTGATTTAATTTATTCTCCGGATTATCCATTATATAGAGTTCACCCAAGACTGTCGTTTTAGAATTTTTATCAAATATGACTGTTGGATAACCTCTTTTAGTCTCGTATAAGGCCCCGGGAATTTCCAATGTCTTGAGTAAGCTGCAATCGTTCATAAAAGTGCTTCTAATCTCGCCTTGGAGAAGAGTTCCATAAACAAAAACTTTATTAACTTTCTGAGGCATATTAGATGCTAGCTAATTTAGGATTCTTGGAATATAGGATATTTCCCTTGACCATTAGAAGTTCTAGATTTTCGTTGGTTGAGGATACAACTGACAGGTAAGGGTTTTGGAATTTATTCTTAGAATTGAGGAATATAAGATCTGCTTCTTTCCCTATTTCAAGGCTTCCAATCTTATCTTCCAAGAACAGTGCGCTAGCCCCACCGAGAGTGGCGGCATGAACACTCTCATATGAAGCTTCTTTTCCTAGAGCATCAGACCAGAGTAGATGAAGAACCCTGAGCTCTTCAAAAAAATCGAGGTTATAGTTGCTGGAAAGCCCATCTGTGCCAAGGCCTACCCTTTTGAGTTTCGCATATTCTTTAAGCGGCGGGAGTCCTACTTGAAGAAAAAGATTGCTTCTTGGACATAACACAATTCCAACATCAAGATTTTGGATTTCTTTTACTTCATCGGCTTTTACTTGCACCATATGAATAGTTGTGACTTTATTTTTATCAAAGAATCCGAGGCTCTTTAAATACCCAAATGGGGTGTCAGCTTTCTTACGTTTAAATGACTCTTTAGCTATCAAAGGGAATATTTCATTCTCAATACTATTTGCTTTTCTATTTACAAAGTTGATCTCTTCTCTACTTTCGGCGAGATGAATACCAAGAGGCCTCTTATTTTTCTTATGAGATTTAAGCACCTTTTCTAGAAGTCCCGGGCTACAAGAATAAGGCGCGTGTGGGAAAAGCCGCTCTTCATATAAGTCCGATTTCTCGAAGCTATCAAAATCCATTGTGGTTTCTTTGCTATCTACAGCCTCTCTAAAGAGGACAGTTCTAAGTCCGGATTTTTTCAAAATTGGGATATCTAGTCCACCGTAGGATGAAATTTCCCCAACAGTGGTTACGCCGCTGGCTATCTGTGATTTAATCCCTTCTGAGACAGAATCTTCAATATCCTGATTTGAAACCGCCTCTTTTTTGGCACTTATTATCTGCTGCAGCCACTGAGTAAAGCCTTTAAATCCGCCAATTTTATTTTTGATCCAGCCTAGCTCTAGATGTGTATGAGCATTTATAAATCCTGGGAGAAGGATTCCTTCTCCAAGTTCTAATTCTTCTATGTTTTTATAATGATTTCTAAGCCTAGATGCGCTTCCTATATCCTTGATTTTCCCATCAACAATAACCAAGGCGCTGTCTTTAAGCAGCTCTGAAGAAATAGGCATTATGGTATCGGCTGATATTAATAATTTTTTCATTGTGAAAGTTGTTTAGGCAAGAACTCTTTAGAGCCTGATAAGATCAACTATTAATCTCATCTATTCTTTTTAGTATATCGGTGCTAAGATTGCCAACTGCAACCTCTTCGACCGCCCCTCTCATTTTAATGGACCAGTCGTCTCTTATATTAATGTCGAGCTCGCCCCCGGGCATAGAAACAGTGACGTTGCCGTCTGTAAAACCATTTTTAACACATGCTGAAGCTACTGCGCAGGAGCTGCTGCCTGAAGCAAGCGTATAACCTGCGCCGCGTTCCCATATTAGTATTTGAACCTTGTCTCGTGAGATAGGTTTTGCGAACTGAACGTTTATACGGTTTGGAAACAGCTCATGAGTCTCAAGCAAAGGGCCGAATTTTCTAATTTGCTCTTCATCGAGATCATCTACAAAAACTACACAATGCGGATTGCCTACTGAAACAGCAGTGATTTTTAGTTTCTCATCACCGACTGTAATTTCTTCCTGAACCACTTCCCTCTCTTCCCCGGCTACAGGAATTAAGTTGCTCTGAAAAATAGCTGATCCCATTTCTACAGTCACAAAAGGAACATTGCCGGCATTTGTTTCAAGCTCTGCAGTGACTATTCCGCCAAGAGTGTCGATTGTAAATACTTCTTTATCACAGTGTCCGTGCTCAAAGAGATATTTTGCGAAGATTCTGAGTCCGTTTCCACTCTTTTCAGCTTCAGTACCGTCCGGGTTTAATATCCTGAGACCAAAATCAGCTCTGCTGGATGGAACCAAAAGAAGTATCCCATCTGAGCCTATGCCGTAGTTCCTGTGACAGAGCAGCTCTATGACTTTTGGCGTCAACTCAAAACTTATCGCAGCTTGGTCAAGCACAAAATAATCGTTTCCCAGTCCGTGAGATTTAACAAATTGATTCATAATAAATGTCCTCGTAGAGTGTAATTTGAGTTATTCGAGAATTACTCTTGTTGTATAGCCTTTTTTTCTGAGTTTTGAAGCTGCTTTATTGGCGTCATTTTTACTATTATAACGCCCTACCCTAACTCTGTAATATTTACTTCCTTTGACATTAACAGATTCAACCCTGACATCATTATATTCAGCATCCAAACTTCTCTTGGCATTATTTGCACTCGTCTGATTACTATATGATGCAACCTGAACAGTGTATTCAGGTGTGAAGTAGTTAGAGGTTTTTGTAGAAGGGGTCGACACCACCTCAACTTTTACTTTTACCACACCTTTTTGTACCATGCCGATTGATGTTGCGGGAGCATGAGAGAGATCAATTATGCGATCTCCAACAAAGGGGCCTCGGTCATTTACTTTAACTATAACATCTCTTCCGTTTTCTAAGTTAGTAACTCTCACTACAGTTCCCAATGGAAGGGTTTTATGAGCTGCCGTGTAGGCGTGCTTACTGAAGCGCTCTCCGCTTGCAGCATAATTGTTGTGTTCTTCAATCCCGTACCAAGAAGCAAGGCCTATTTGTGTAGAACCCTCAATTGTATAACCGGCAGGAGCGGATGATGGAGGCGCTTGATCAGGACTTGGATATGAGCTTACACCTTTTTTCCCACAGGAGAACATAAGAGTTATGAGAAAGAACAGAAGTAGAATTCGGATATTCATATCTCTTGGATTTTAACACACAGTATCTATCTTCTAAAGAATCTGGGGTAATTATATACAAACTAAGTACTACCGGAAGGCAGAGTTACAACCTCAATCTTTACTCTTATAACCCCTCTCCCGTTAAAGCCTATAGCCTCAGCGGCTGCGCGGGATATATCTACAATCCGTCCGCTTACAAATGGCCCTCTATCATTAATGCGGACATAAACATCTTTTCCGTTTCTTAAGTTTGTCACTCTGATAACTGTGTCGAAGGGAAGTTGCTTATGCGCTCCGGTAAAGCTATTTTTGTTAAAACGCTCTCCACTTGCGGTTTTTCTACCGTGGAACTTACCCCCGTACCATGATGCATGTCCATATTGAGGATAATTCTCAACAGAACCGCTTGATAAAGGAAAGAAAAAACTTAAAATTATGATAAGTGCTATAGATTTAATATTCATCAGACCCAATTTTTACAGACAAATAAATATTTTGACTTATTTACCTTGAGATTGTCAAGGATTCACTTATATTATCTCTAAATTAAAAAGGAAGAATTATGCCAAAATCATCAGAAGATTTTTCACTTATTAGACGTCTGCCGCCCTATGTATTTAATATAGTAAACGAGCTCAAGACCAAGGCTCGGGCTAGTGGTGAAGACATAATAGATTTAGGAATGGGTAATCCTGATCAGCCAACCCCAGAGCATATCGTCAGCAAGCTAGTTGAGGCTTCAAGTGACCCTAGGTCGCATAGATATTCAGCTTCTGCTGGAATACCAAAATTAAGATTGGCAATTTGTGACTGGTACAAAAGAAAATATGATGTGGACCTAGACCCGGAATCTGAGGCAGTGGTTACTATAGGATCAAAAGAGGGCATCTCCCACTTGATGTTATCAATACTATCTCCGGGGGACACTGTGATTGTGCCTAACCCGGCATATCCAATTCACATATACTCGGTAATCATTTCAAGGGGGGACGTACAAAGCGTTCCGCTTTCAGGCGGATCAGAACTTTTAGAGTCTATAGAAAAAGCAGTCAAAGAAATGTGGCCTAAGCCAAAAGTGCTTATGATTTCCTTCCCTAATAATCCTACTACTGAAACTGTTGATCTTGATTTTTTTAAGAGCATATACGAGCTTGCAAAAGAATCAGGGCTTATAGTAGTGCACGACCTGGCATATGCAGAGCTATGTTATGACGGATACAAAGCTCCGAGTTTTCTTCAAATCCCCGGGGCTAAAGATGTAGGGGTTGAGTTTTATTCCCTCTCTAAAAGCTATAACATGCCCGGGTGGCGTATAGGATTTATGGTAGGGAATCCAAAAATAGTATCCGCCTTAAAAAGAATAAAAAGCTACATGGATTATGGAATATTCGCGCCGGTGCAAGTAGCGGGCATAGCCGCTTTAAATGGTCCACAGGATTGCGTGCAAGAAATTAGAGATCTTTACAAGTTGAGAAGAGACAGGCTTGTCGAGGGATTAAACAGAGCCGGGTGGAAGATACCCAAGCCAAAGGGGACTATGTTTGTTTGGGGAGAGATACCAGAGGAATTTAAGAGCATGGGTTCACTTGAATTCTCAAAGAAACTAATTGAAGAAGCCAAGGTTGCTGTTTCACCAGGAATAGGATTTGGAAACTACGGTGAAGGATTCGTTAGATTTGCCCTAGTAGAAAACGAAAAGAGAATAATGCAGGCTGTCCGTGGTATCAGAAGATTTATTAATAAATAACAATCTTTGTTTAGCATCAATTCTAGAGATCAGAGTGAAGTTGAAAATTAATAATCGAAATTAAAGAAGAGATCGGCTCCTGATTCTTCGCCTATTTCACTTTCCACAGTTAAGAAATCAAATAGCCTATATTCTATAACCGCTCTATTGGCAGTTACAGTTGAGGACGGAAGACTTGGGCTGAAAAAATAACGCTCATAATAAAAACGTTCATAGGAGAAACGCTCGTAACCGACATATAAATCTTTAGTAATATATTTGCCTACTTCTACATGTGTGTCCCTAAATCCGGTCTGGCCCCCTTTAATAGTTATCACGTCAAGCGCAAATTCTTCTCCCAGCATCTCTCTTAACTCTCCCACAGCCATTGTACCTAGCACTTCACCAGCTTTTTCTTGAAAAGCTACCCGATCTTCTGATGAAAGATTCTCAGACGAGGTACCAAAGACTAAGTAGGACACAATATCATTCTCATCTAGTGGGGGGTCACTAGTAAGCTGTATTTTAGGTTTCTCAGCTGTACCAGTGATGTTGATATAGACCTGAACACTTGAAACTTCATATAGAGCACGTACATCTAAAAATGGATTAACAACCTCTTTACCTCTAAAACTCACTGTACCGCCCTCAATATTAAAAAGTTTCCCCATGAAATGGTAATCACCTCTGACTACCTCAATGCTGCCGCTTACAACATAAAGCTCACCATAATTTTTTTTAACATTAAGTTTTCCTTCTACCTCAATATTTGCGCCGCTACCTTTTATCCAGGAATTATTTGGTATATCCACATCAATGTCCATAGCTATATACTCTATGAAATAATCCACAGGGCCTTTCCCGGTAAAGATAAACTCCTCTAACTGGAAGTTTCGATCGTCCACAAACTGAATATCCTTTATATATTTCACCGGTTTCTCAGGAACTATGGCTTGGACCTCTTTTGCAGTAAGTTTGCCGTCTATAAAAGCCTTAAATCCTTGACCTTTGACATTGATATCACCATAAAGATTTGCGGTCACATCATCAGGATTTGATTTGATCAAGAGCCCTTCCAATGTGCCTTTAACAGTATAAGAGAGATCTCTTAAGTCAATCTTTCCATCAAAAAGCCCTTTACCTTCAGTTGTAAGGATTATTACCGGCTGGAAGACTGCATATATCCCCTCCAAATCCATCACCGCATAAGGTATTTCTACATTATTGCGGAGGGAATAGAGATCCAAATCGACATCTTCTACTTCAATCTTCCCTGATACATTTGGATTTTCACCTGTCCCAAAAGCGCTAATATCGATCTTTAATTTCCCATCTATCTTTTGTATTTCCGGATTAAACGCGGCAAGCGGGCTGATATCCACACCGTTTGATTGAACACTAAGATCAATCGTTGCTTTTTTATAACTCTCCTGCAAATTAGGAGAACTAAGGTCTATGTTAGCGGTCCCATGAGCGACAAGTATTTTTTGAGCCTTATCCTTTACATCGAGGTCAAAATTTACTCCGCTCTTTGAAATCAGAAGATTGAGTAAGAGTTCATCGCTTGTAAAACTCATGAATTCCAAGTTCTCAGCTCTGATGTTGGTCGTTATATCAGGGTATTTAAGAGATGTGTCAAGATCTATTTGACCTGTAAGGCTGCCTTTTAATGGGGAATACAGGTTTAACAATTCAGAGACATCTTCCAAATTGAGATGCTTGAGTTCCAGTGATCCTTCAAGTCCGCCGTCATAAACTAAATCGACTGCGCCTATAATATAATTATCTTTATGATACAGATTAATAGAACTTACACTTACTCTGTCTTTAAATATCGACACCAGAACCGGCGCCTTGTTTTTTAAGACCTCTTTTCGGAAATTCATGTTGATTTCACTTATTTCTATCTTGGTTTCATTTTCATTTAACTCTGTAAGCTTAAAATCCATTTTGTATTTGGTATTTGAGCTGCCTAGAACATTCAAACTTCCATCTATTATCTCACCTATGCTATCGGCTTTGAAACTGGCGGTTTTAATTCTCTGCCCATTAATCTCCGCCCCCTTCATCGTACCTTTGAGATGAAGCCCCGGATCCTGATAACTAAGAAAACTCTCCCCGGACAAATCAACTTCTTTTATAATAAAGCTGCCTATTTCATCCGTGATATTTGAGCCGCTTGCGTTTAAGATAAGTTGAGGTCTGGTGAAATCACCTTTTACACTACCTTTAATTTTAAGAACCCCTTTAATATCTAAATCATCGACAAAATTGGACAACGCACTGAGGTCACCTATATCAAGGCTATAGTTTATACCTTTTGATCCTTCTTGATTGATGGAACCGGAAGCTTTAAATGTTAGGGAATCTGAATCAACTAAGAGAGATTTGATATTCAATAAATTCTGGCTGTAATCAGCTTGAATTTTCCCCTCTTTGATACTGAGACCCGAAATAGTCGAAGGAAGAATATCGCCATCAATAGAACCCTCAAAACCCTTAAGAAAATCTCCTTCAAACGGGACAGAGCCTTTTAGGATAAGCTTAGAATTAATGCTGCTCTTATAATGATCATCCTTCAGCAAGAATCCCAAGTCGGTTTTAATAAGGGTTGTATCCAAATCGTAATCAAGTGAAGAACTGCTAAGATTGATTGGACCACTTAGTGTTAATTCTCCAACATCACTGCCGGTTAGACTAAGATTTGATAAATCGATTTTTGCCTCTAGGTCCTGACGTTTATTCCAGTTCCCACTTATATTTAAGGCGCCGTTTAGATTTGCATCGAGAATTGAGTTTACTTGTTCTTCCAATTCTTTGTTCTTCTCCAGGGCCTCGTTTTTTTCAAGCATCTCTAATATTCTCGAGGCATTTAACGAATTGATACTGAGATTAATATCGAGTTTATTATCTTTTCCATCAGCCAGCATCTCCGGCAAGTCTAAATCCCCTGAAAAAGATGCGCTTCCAAAGTCAGTGCTAAGCTTTCCGCCTTTTAGCGTTATATCTGGGCCGTCGACTTTAATATCATCAATACCCCCACTGAGACTTTCTCCCCTTAAAGATGATTTTACTAGTTTAAGCTTGCCATTGGCGGTTAAATATCTATAGTTTTCGTAATGTCCTTTTGCCTCCAGCTCCAGATTGATATCACCAATATTCTCATCCTTCCCTATATTCACAGCCAAGGCTTGGAGACTGAAATCAGGGTGTTTGAGATTTGTAGCAACCCCTGTGAGAGAAACCTCTGAGCCGCCGATGAAGAACTTTAAACGCTTTATATCAAATTTGTCTGTTCCTTTTCCTTTGGTATATGTTGCCCCACCAGTGATATCATCTAGATACAAAATCTCGCTGTCCGGATCTTGAAAAACAATACCAAGATTGCTCTTTCTGAGCTGCATTTCGACTCTCTGATCAATCTTAAACATCTTGATTGTAAGGTCTATCTTGTCTGATTTGAGATCCGTGATTTCTTTCTTCACACGGTCGTCAATTCTTATCTTGGCCTGAGACAATATTGCATTCTGAATAAAGATATTCCACCCAGGCGAGTCTTTTTTATCCTTTGGCTGTTCCCATGCGCCTAATTTTTCAAAATTCCAGGTTCGGTCTTCATTTTGGATAAGATTAATTTGAAGACCCGTTATAGATACTTCATCAAGTGGGATAACTTTACTAAATAACATTGAGCTATCCAGTAAAAGGGGCAGGGAATAATCGATGAATATTTCATCAGTTTCGATGAACGGCTGGCCCTCAATCTCAAAAGAAACATCTCTCAATATAATGCCCCTTAGGAAGTCCCCTTCGATGCTGCCTATGATAAAGCCTTGGTTTGTAAGCGAACTAACTACGGCGTTAGTTGTAACCCTAAGAAATTGTTTGAAAATGTTTGACTGGACAGCGAAAAACATTAGTCCTACTAAAAGGGCTACTATTAAAAGGAAAATTCCTATAGGTTTGAGTACTTTTGAGCGCATAATCTTATGTTTCAAGTATAACACAACTCCATTTAAACTACATTTAGCATAACGCCCTAGCTTTCAATTACTTTTTTGCGTAAATACCTGACAAATCTTAGTTTTTTTATATATATTCACCTCACTTATTTAAATTGAATGTTCAAATTACAGCATATTCACAGATATTGGGTAAACTCACCTTAAGTATCTAACTTGCTAAGACAATAATGGTCAGATACTATTTTCGAAACTTTATTTTTATTGATAATTCTCCATGCCAAAACTGACAATTGACGGAAAAGAGATTGAAGTCGAAGACGGCCTTAATATCATTCAGGCTGCGTCCCGAATAGGTATAGACATTCCCCATTTTTGCTATCATCCGGCTCTGAGTGTAGTCGCTCAATGCAGGCAGTGTTTGGTAGACGTAGAGGGAGTGCCGAAAGTAATGCCGGCTTGCAATACTTATGTCAGAGAAGGCCTCATTGTAAAAACAAACTCTGTTAGAGCAGTTGCGGCTCGGAAAGCAACCCTCGAATTCACTTTAATAAATCACCCTCTTGACTGCCCGATCTGCGACAAGGGCGGAGAGTGTCCGCTTCAGCTTACAGTTGTTGAACATGGGCCCGGGTATAGCAGAATAGAGGGTCCTGAGCAGAAAAAGGTAAGACAGAAATATTATTTAAGCGATAAAATTCTTTACGATCCTAACCGCTGCATTATGTGCACCAGATGTGTCAGATTTACTGATGAAGTTACAAAAACCGGGGAGCTAGGATATAACGGGCGTGGGTTCAGGAAAAAAATTGTAGTCTTTCCAGGGAAAAAGCTGGACAATGAGCTTGCGGGAAATGTTACTGATCTTTGTCCGGTCGGGGCACTGCTCAACAAGGACACACTTCATGAAGAGAGGGTCTGGTACTGGAAGTTTAAGGACACTGTATGTTCTCTATGCAGTAATGGATGCAACATCACTGTGGGTGTTGATCCAAGAAAAGGAAAGGTGTCGAGAGTTAGGCCTCGTACTAATATGGACGTAAATGAGCACTGGATTTGCGACAGGGGACGCTACGATTTTAAAGAAGTTCAAGAGAAAGGTACCAGGTTAAAAGATCCTATATTAAGAGAGGGAGAAGGTTTTAAACTCTCAAACTGGGAA
>Ga0307376_10000438_pt1 | contig 51455 bp, 48 predicted proteins | sample TR2MG_FD_202536 | JGI IMG/M metagenome (GOLD analysis project Ga0307376, IMG submission 202536) | Soil microbial communities from Risofladan, Vaasa, Finland - TR-2 | ecosystem: Environmental > Terrestrial > Soil > Coastal area > Acid sulfate soil | place: Finland: Risofladan, Vaasa | collected...
AAAGCAGCAGTTGTTGTTTCTGGATATCCACTGCTGCACTTCAGGGTTGTTCTGGAGCATCCTCAACTCTGAAGTGTCGAGCACGATGCGAGGTGACCCATTAACAAGTGCAAAACCACCATGATATTCACATGCAACCCCTCCGCAGTCATATGCGACCATATCCACCGCCCCGAATTTGTAGAAGCTTAGGGCCCATGCTGGCACGCCTCTCGCAGTACTCAGTTCACGTGCGAAATCCACGGCCTTTTTAGTCGCATGATGCTGCTCCATCAGGCCAACGAGACAAATTATTTCAGGGCAGTTGTAAGCGTCACTTAAACTTGAATCGTCCGGCGACCAGACGGCACTCGCTTCCACTCTTGCAGGCTGCAAGAGAAAGTGCAGCGAAACGGCAATCGTCAAAAGTAATACGGCCCCGCTAAGTGTCACAATTCGACGAGTTTGCGTTCCCCACGCTAGTTGTGAAAGTTTCCTGAGTTGTTCTCTTCTAGCTTCTCGAATGCGATGCTTTTCCTCTTGATATGTCTGCTCGTCTTGTTCAAGTTGCACCTTCGCTTTGGCGTGCTCATCTGCCTCTGCCTTGGCTCGAATAGAAATTTTATTAACTAAGCCCGGCAGGTAAGTCTTTTCATTGAGAGCAAGATAAGAGTGCGCAAGTTCGTCTATCCACTTTGCACCTAACGGCCGGAGTTTTTCTGCGGCAGATGCAACTTCGCTGTCGTATTCAAGTAGCGCATTCCATTTGGCCCGATCGAAACTTGAGCCTGTGACGGTTGAAACGCTGTTTCTTTGGCCAGAAGTTGTGCTAGCTGCATCCAAATGCGTACCCTTCGAAGTGGAGGGGGCAGCGAAAAACGCGAGCAGCGCCGCGGCGCCAATGGGAAGAACGAACAGATTCCCGATCAAACCGAATCCGAGCAGATACCAGAGGAAGAACGCACTTACAGCGAGGACCGCTCCTCCCGCGCGCGGATTCGAAAAGGTAACTATCCCGCCTGTGATCGCAAGCAGGGGTGCCAGCCAACTCAGTGCCGAGACCACGCTCGCCCAGTTGCTGACCGTTGAATTCCCCGGACCCAACGACCCGAGCCACCCTGCGGCTGAACCGATCATGCTGCCAAAAAGTCCGACATACAACAAAGAGAATATGCCTAGCAGAATGGCGGCAATGCCCACACCGATTTTCATACATACCCCTTTTCCGTGATTATGCTAGCCGCCTGTTTAGTGGTTAGTTTTATTTTGCCACTTCTTGGATTGCATTAGGTTTAATGGGTGAGTCACCACTGTAAACACATTTCATTACACACAACTCTAGATTGTTAGCGTAACGGAGCTTGCGATAGCTTCTCCTGATTAGCGTCCGTCAATAAGGCCGCAAAGCCTGCGACTCTGGTTTAACTTGAACGCCGCTCAGGTTATTGCTTTCCTACGTAGCTGACCTTCCCGTTGGTAAAGATGACGTCTTCGGAGGGGTAGATCCACATTTCCTCGGACGCAGAGGCGGCTTGCGTGCGTTGCGGCTTGCCGATCGAGGTGATTACTGCATCCTTGCTCATGCCATTAATGACTTTCCCTTGCAAAATCGCGTCACCTGCGGATTCGCCATACTGCGCGATGATATCCCGCTTATGTGCAGCAACCGCCTGGTCCTGGCGCTGCTTGGCGCCCGCAGCTTCTTGGCGTTCGCGAGCAACCTTTTCTTGCTGGCTGCGCTCAACTGCGGCTGCTTCGCGGCGTTCGCGAGCGACCTCCGCTTTCCGTGTCATGTCGATGGTGGTTAGCTGGCCTTGAGCTGCGATCAGCCGCTGAACGCGGTTCTTTGCCGTAGTGATGTTGTCATCGGGCTGAACGACCAAGGCTTGCGCCTTGGCGGTGGCTGCGTGCAGCCAGCTGCCGATGCCTTTGCTGCTTTCAGCGCTGGTGCCGGGGTGTGCCTTTAGATCACCGGCTTGAGTGTAGAAATCGAGCGCTTGCTTGTAGCGGCCCGCCGATTCGGCACAGACGCCAAGATTGAATACGGTGGGCACGTGTGACGGGGCCTCATCGTGAATCTTGGTCCAAAGCTGGCAAGCACTCTGTGTGTTGCTCGCTTTCATCTGTTTGACTGCCTCTTCGAACGAAGCAGCCATGGCACCGTTCAGGCCGCTCGTGTCATCCATCACGTGGGCCTGTACGACTTGAACGTTGGGTGCAACGTCCATATGGATGTTGCGCAAGATTCCGCGCTGAATGTCGGTGATCATCGCCACGTCGCTCGTGCCCGGCGCACCGGGACACCAGGTCGTCTGCTCTTGTCCGGTCTTTTCATCCGTATAGACGATTTCACCGGTGGCGACGTTCATGAGTCTTGGTGTTACCGCGACGGCTACCGTCCGACGCTCGCAGGTCACCGGTGCTTGATACCATTGCTTGCAAACCCTGTTTTCCCAACGAGCACATGCCGTTGTTTCCATCTGCAGCGGCTCGCTGCTCACCCGCTCGGTAATCTGGCCGAAATAGACTCCCGTGGCGCCGACTGTGCGCCCGTAATCACGAGGCGAAAGCACACCCGCGCCGCTCCTCGTGCCACCTCCGACCAGCGTGAAGTACGGCTTACCGTCAAACTGTGCGTTAGCCAGCTCCGTTTCCAGCGACGCCGCAAACTCGTCGCCGCCGCGTCCCTGGAACCCGGCGACGGCGATGCGACGCAGGTTCGCAGCCGACTGGTTGTGAGCGGGGAACCGGCCCGCGACGTTTACGGCCGTCGTTGCGCAGCCGCTGCAGGCAACCGCAACGCCCAAGGCCATCAGGCGAATCGCCCGGGGTAAAAAAAAGAAGGTCTTCATGACGTAACGTCCTCGCGAGTGTGGTCCGCTGCACGGGCAGCTTCGAGTCTTTCGGCGATCGCACGTAGCGCACTTGAATGGTTTTCCAGCAGCAGCAGGGCCAGAGGTAGCGAAATGAGCAGCAGCAGGCCGATTGCGCCCAGCACAATCGACAAGGCGACGTTACGTCCCACACGGGCGGCGGCATTCAGCAACGTTGCTCTGGTCTTGGCGGCCTGTGCTGCGGCCATGGCTTGTAGACGTTCCGCGTTTGCCGCGGACTCTGCCCTATCCTCAGCAGCAACCCCGGTTTGCCACGCCTCGCACACGGAAGGCAGAAACCCGGCGACGACGTTATCCGGTGTCAGGCGACTCTTCGCAAATTCAAACGCGCTGCGGTAATCGGCGATGAATGCCGCATTGTTGGGGTCAACGCCACAAGCGCGCGGAACATCAACCGCTTTTCGGAACACATTGAAGAACGCCGGCCCTCGCTTCGGGTCGGCGACGAGCGCGATGTCGTGCGCTAGCACGGTCAATGGTGTTTGCGGGACCGTCGGCTCGACCGGCGGCGTAGCGGCGGTGGGGGGCGCCAAGGCGATTGCCGCTGCCGGTGTGGGCGGTGCTGGCCCGAACCGAAGCGTGAAATTGATGTTCTGCGGCGCCGACTTGTTGCCCAGCTTGTCGAATGCGATCACGCGCACGTTGAACGATCGCGACTGAACTTGCCCTGCCGCAACCGCCTTGCGCACCAGGTCGTTCAGAGTTTCCGAGGCCACGAGGCCATACCGGAATGTACCCTGTGGATCGTTCAGAAGATGAGGGTAGTTTTCCATCGACAGTGGGTTGCGCATCATGGGACGTGCCGGCGTGAAAAACCCCACGTCGGTTCCGCCCAGCAGCGAAAAATCGTTGGGAGGGGCCGCCAGGCCGTTCACTGTGTCGGCCTCGAACTGCCCAATCACCTCATACTTGCTCAAGGGCGAGGAGATGATTCCCTGATAACTGATGAAACGGATATTGGTCGGGCCGGTGAGGCTCGTGGCCACCACATTGAGAGCGATCTTGGGATTCTGGGGCACATACGAAGACGGCAAGTGCGCCGACGGTGCGCTGTGCCAGGATTGCGTCTGGAAATAGCCTGCCGTGAGGAGGCCGAGAGCAGCAACAAGGAATGCGCCGAGCGCCCCAACCAGCAGACCGGTTCGCGTAGCGGGTAGATACACGTTGCTTTGTACCAGCCGAAGGCGCGTCCAAAATCTTGCCCACATAATTTCACTCCTGAAACTTAGCGATGGATCGGCATTGACAACAGAGGATCTAGCCGCAATCCGCGATGACACATGAGGAATAGGTGTTTGCTGGCGAGCAATTCAGGCTCATTTGAGAACATGTGTAAACGAAAGACTGCATGCAAAGAAATAGACAGATCAAAAAAACAAGTGGCGCCAGAAAATCATCGTGGATGCCTCATTCACGGGGAAAGGTGGCTTTGACAAGCCTGTCCGACGCGCTTATTCCAAGAGCTGTCACAAACTGGCGCTTCGACTTGATGATCAGGCCAGGAAAGCCGAACCAGCAGAAAGTGCAACCTGACCCCTGATTCGGACGCTTGTTTTGGGTCATTCGCTACGGATGTCCGGTTTTTGCAATAACACCCTTAGTCCATTCAATATTTAGGGCGTGAATTATGAAACTCATAGCGCCTAGATTTTCAGAAGCGTTCGGAACAAAACCGTGCGCAAGAAGGGATGATCCAAGTACGTCAGAAATTGCTCCAAAACTTTCTCCAAGTGGATTTATAAGTACGTCAATTGGATTGATCGCTGAAATCGGTTCAGGATTGTCGATGGTCGTTTTATGTGCCCCAAGCTGCCAGCCGATGGGACTTACTGGATCACCATTTATTGCAATATTGGTAATATTTTGGAATGTCCCGGGATTGTTTTGAACAAATTGACCCGTACTGATGCCTGCAGCATTGAAGGTTATGGCTCTAGGTTTGTTAGAGTTTTCATCGGCCACTTTTGAGGCGGCGTATTGTGCCAAGCCCCCTCCTAAAGAATGCCCGGTAAGCACGATATTGGAAACCCCGTACTTAGATATTGCGTACTTTGCAACTAATAGCGCTGCCTGATACTGGGACGCTTTCCCGGATCCGAGTATGAGCTGAACTACGTCCGTGCCGACGTCTCCGCGGTTCGCCGTTCCCTTGTAGGTCAACACATATTGTGGCGAACCATTTTTAACTTGTCCATTTCGTTTGTATATATCAGCAGAAAATCCACTGAAAGAAATTGAATTAACTATCGCTGTGATTTGATCGCCAGTATAGTTGTCTTTCATGAGACCTCTGATGAGAAGCTCCCTCCACGTCTCGACCAAGCCCCATGTGCCGTTAGGCGTTTGGACTGTTCTTGGTTCGTCATACGCGGCATCAGCCAGATAGGCGTACTGAAGCGCGGCCCCTGCTACTTCTTCGGGGGAGTAATTTGAGTAACCGCTACCCCACAGGTCTACAGGGTTTCCATTGTGGTCATATCCGGGTGTGTACAGCGTATTGGCCGTGTTGGCGGTTGCTGAAAGGTTATCAACGATACTGCTTCGGTTAGTTTGATCCTCAGCCGTTTGAATAGGAATGCTGTTGGCGGGAGCGGGGGCTGTAGGAGGAACTGGAGGTGGAGCAGGAGCAGGAGCAGGAGCAGGAGCAGGAGCAGGAGCGGGAGCGGGAGCGGGAGCCGGAGCCGACGACGAAGCCACCTGCCATTGCAAAGAAGGGTAGCCGCTGTTGACGGCGCTGTTGAGGGCCCAGACGGTGGAATCGAAACCGGTGGGCAGATTGGCCTTGAGTTGGGCGGTGGTTAGGCCGGTCGCACCTATTCGATTAAAGCTGGAACCGATGCTGATCGTTTGCCCAGAGGCCAAGGTGTCCCAATAACCGCTGGTGATCGTCCCCTTGCTAATTTGACCGCCGCCAGCATCGTAACCGTTTGCTCCAACCAGCCCGCCTACAATGTCGGTGCTGCCACCGGTTACCGCCCCAGCCGCATAGGAGTTGCTGATGGCGCCTTCTGGGTTGGACCCAACCAGTCCGCCGACAGCATCGAAATTGTTACCACCAGTTACCGCTCCGGTAGCATAGGAGTTGCTGATGGTTTGATAGTTGACCCCTACAAGACCGCCGGCAGCCTCCCCACCGAGCGCGGGGCTACTACTGTTCAAGCTCACTGCTCCTGTTGCATAGCTGTTGCTTATGCTGCCGCCGAACGGAGATACAAGGGACAATACTTCTATACCATTAACCCCCACCAACCCGCCAATAATGCTCGTGCTGTCACCGCTAACCATTCCATTCGCATAGGAGTTATTGATCGTAGTGTATTGGCTCCATCCAACCAGACCGCCGCTATCGCCATCGGCACCACCGGTTACAGCTCCGGTCGCATAGGAGTTACTTAGCACACAATAATTAGTAATTCCAACCAACCCGCCGATATAGCCATAATTGCCAGTAACTGAAAGGGTTGAAAAGACGTTGGTAATAAATCCAGAAACAAAGCCCGCGAGTCCTCCGACCATAACGGGTACTGCCTTCGTCCCCATTCCCGTCACACTACCGCCGATAAGCCCCAGATTGCTTACTCTTCCATCGCTTACGTTCCCTACATTCCCGAATAAGCCGACTGCAGGAAGGTTGGCATTAATATAAAGATTACTGATGGTGTGACCCAGACCGTCGAATACACCTGAGAACCCAGTGCTCTCACCAATCGGAGAGAAACCCACTCCACTATTCCATGTGCTCGTTGCTGTGGCGTCAACGTTGCTGCCCAGTACATAGTGGCCTGTCAAATTATTTTGCATGCCCTGTAAGGTGGTGGTGCCTGTATCACCCGCCACCCCCAGGCTATTGATCACGATATACGGTGTACCGCTGATGGAAAGCGCACCCGTACCGCCGAAATCAATCCGGCCAATGAAATTCCCGCTGGAATTGATACCCATAAGCACCGTACCAGCAACGCCCACCACGCTAGCGCCCACCACGGTTTCCCCACCGTTGGTGGTAGCCGGAATCAGCGCCAGCGACGCGTTGCCGGTTGCCGTCATCACGGCGTTGACGTTGATGTTATTGGCCGCAGTCAGAGTGAGGGTATTTGCGCTCCAGTGGACGGCATCGTTGACGTTGATATCCCCGTTGACACCGCTTGCGCCGGCGCTGCTGAGGAGGGTGATGTTGTTGCTGGCAAGCTGCCCGGAGAGGGTGGCCCCGGTGATGTCGCCGCCGGTCGCGGCAATGGTGTAGTCGTGCGGATCGATGAGCCAGGTGCCGGTCTTGCCATCGGGCGCGGCGGTCGTCACTTTGGCCTGGTCCGCCACCGTGACATGCGCTGCACTGGTCTCGATAAAGCCGCCGTTGCCGCCCTTCGGCGCGCTGGCGTCCAGCGTGCCGGACAAAGTCACGGTGCCGTTCTGCAGGCCGCTCAGAACCTTGATCGTGCCACCGCGCTGACCGGCCTCTTGGCTGGAGGCGTCGAGGGTGCCCGAGACGCGCACGGTACCGTCGGCACCACCATCAAGCACGATGGTGCCGCCCTGCATGCTGGCGTTGCGGGCTTGTACATAGCCGGCCATGTCGATGGCGTTGTCGACCACTGACTTGGCGGCGTCGGCGGTCAGCAGGATGGTGCCGCCGTCCGCAATCAGGCTGCCGCTGTTGGTGACGGCGGCCGAGGGTGTCGTGCCGTCGGCGCGGGTGATCTGCAGCGTGGCTTGCTTGTCGAGCAGGAAATTGAAGGTGCCGTCGCCGTAGAGATCAACGGTGAACCCGGCCGCCGAGGCGAGCTGAATCTTGCCGAGACGGGCGCTGATGATACCGGCATTCTCCACCCCCGGAGCCACCAGGGCGGCGAGGCCGGCGCCGCTGACCGTGATGTGCCCGGCGTTCTCCACCATCGCGCCGGCATTCTGCTGGCCGCTGAATTTATAGTTGCCCGCCATGAAGTCGTGGGTGCGAATGTCGAGCGTGGTGGCGAGCAGCCCCGCCACGTCCACCCGGGCGGTCTTGCCGAACACGATGCCGTTGGGGTTGATCAACCACACTTGGCCGTTCGCCTTGAGCGTGCCCATGATCTTCGACGGATCGACGCCGACCACGCGGTTGAGGGCGATCGCCTGGGCGTTGGGCTGGTCGAACGTCGTCTGCTCGCCGGCGGCGATGTTGAATGAGTTCCAGTTGATGACTACCTTCTCGCTGGTCTGGGTAATCGCCACGTGGCTGGGGTCAGGTTGGGTGATTTTTGCCAGGCCCGCCACCACTCGACCGTGTTGAGGGTTGGCATGAGCAAGTGCCGGAACAAGCGTCAGTGTGGTCGTCCCCAGAATGTTTGCCAGCAGCACGCACAACGCGCGTTGGGCGAGCTCAGGACGGAAGGGCGGGCGTGCCATGGGGCCTCCTTAGAAGCGCGCGAGGATGCTGAATAGCGGACGGATGTGTCGGTTCCCGCGGGAGGCGATGTTGCGGGTGAGCGGCTTCGCCAGCTCGATGACTGCCGAAACATGGCGGAACAGGCCGAACCGCAGGCCGAGACCCGCCGAGGCGAGCGACTGGCTTTTCGGTTGGCCGGGTGCCGGGGCGATGTTCCAGACTTTGCCAACGTCATAGAAAACGTAGAGTTGTGCACTGGTGAGCACGGTATTGCTGGCGGGGAGGTCGTAGCGGGCTTCGATCGAGCCGGCGAGGCCATTGTCGCCAAGGATTTCGGAGGGCTCATAGCCGCGACCGAAGCGGTTGCCACCGAGACCAAACTGCTCGGCCGAGAGCAGCGGCGTGGCGGCGACCTGCGCCGCCGCCGCGAGCGCCAGGCCGAACGGGCCACTGAGGGTCTGGGTGCGGTTGAATTCGGCGTAGAGGCGGGTGAAGTTGCTGTGGCCGTTGGCGCGGCTGAGATTCGGCGAGCCGTTGCGGCTGGCTCCCAGGGTGTTCAGCCCTTGGCTCAGTTCGGTGCTGATCAAGGTGCTCGCCGGCCGACTGGCGCCGAGCAGGGTGTCGGCAACGTCGTAGCTGGCGGTGAGGGACAGATAGCGCACCTTGTCGTTGGAGAATTGGGTGCCGAGGAGGTCGACGCGATTGTTGATCGACGTGACGGCGACGCCGACACGCAGCGTGCGGGCGAGCGAGCGAATCACCGGGTAGTCCACGCCCGCGCGCAGAATCAGGCTGTTGCCGAGAGGATCGAGGCTGACCAGGGCCCCGCGCGGTTCGGAATGGCTGTAGGTCGCCGCGAGGCTGAGGCGAGTCCCCTCGGGGCTGAGAATCTCGTGGTGCTGGAGCGAGGCATAGTGCAACACGTGCGTCGGGTTGACGGTCGCCAACTGCAGTGCGGTCTGTTCATCGAGGCCGAGCACGGAGTTGAGGTCGATTCCCACGAGTGCCTGGAGCGGGCCGATGGCCTTGGAGCCGCGATTGTCCAGCTCGGCGTAGCCGTCGACGGTGCGGTGCGTCACGAGGATGTCGAGATCGGCCGCGCCGGGCAGTTTCGCCGACGGACGCAGGACGGTGCGCACCGAGGTGCCGGGCAGGTCCTGCATCAAAAGCACATAGCGCGCCAGCACCTTCTCGGTGAGCGGGCGGGTCGCCTTGATGCGCGCGGCCATGGCGGCGATCAGGCCGCGGGAATCATGGGCATCGCCTTGGATGCTCACGTTGGCGACGTAGCCCTCGACAGCCTGCAGATGCACCACGCCGCCGGTGACCTTCTGCGGTGGCACGATCACTTGCGAGAGGATGTAGCCGTCTCGTCGGTACCTGGCGGTAAGGGTGTCGCGCAGCGCGAAGACCTGGGCGAGTGAGATTTTCTTGCCGATCAGGCTGCGGTAAAGCGGTGTCAGATCGGCGGGCTTGTAGATGGTGCTGCCGTCGAGGATGACGGCCGTCAGCGTGAAGCTGTTCTTTAGTGCCTCGGCCGGCGGCATCGGCGCCGCCGGGCCGGGAATGATGATCTCGGGCGACGCCTTTGGCACAGGCTGCGGCTTGAAGCGCTGTTCGATGCGGCTTGGGCTCGCGGAGCCGGGAAGCGGGGGAGGAGCGGCTTTGCTGATGGGGACGAGCAAGACGTAGAGCGCGACAACGAAAAAGGCGTGCACTGGCCTGCCTGGCCAAAACTGCGGCTTGCATCCCCCCATCACAAATCCCCTCATTCCATGTGGCTTCGGGCCTGGCCCGGCGCTCGGATAGACCACTTCCGTCAGAGCCGGAGCCTTGCCTCACGACGTTGACGTGTAGCCAATCAACTCCTCCGAATAGTCTGCCGATTTTCGAAAAAAGCAAGCTTATGCACGTCTATTTGTCAATAGACAGATGAAAAAGTTGTGGAATAGCTCACAAAAGTTTGGCTGCTGGCGAAAGGCGGCCGGTTGGGTCAATAGTTCGGGGGCGCGGATGCGTGCTGCACACAAAGTCAAATTTCGGCTGATGCAGGGGCCTTTTCGGAAGTCAACCAATGGGCTGAACGCGTAGTGTCGGTGTACCGGGTTCGAGCGATCGGGTGGACCACATACGGCCTCTGGTAGAAGCTTGGGTCCGTTTCGCGGCGCTCTTTTTACACGCCTGAATGGGTCGACTTCTGCCGGTCACAGCATGCCCAGACGTCACCCCAATTCTAGGGCTGTGCAGTTTTTTGACGGACCAGCTGAGGGAAAAAGGCTCATACAGCTCCGCTATGGGTCGCAACATCCTCGCTTGGCGTTGACACCGATCTGTCAACGCTTCGCGCCACCGGCGAAGACAGTGCGTACCACACCCCCGAATCGCGCACTTGGCGTAGCGGACGTGAATCCCGCCCGTTCCTGAGCTGACCTGCCTTGCGGGTCAACTCCCTTCCTTCATTTTTCTCTTTCACCATCACGCATAAAGCCCGGCTTCGGCCGGGCTTTATGCGTTCACCTGTCCCAAAGGAGTTCTGTCATGCATCTCGTACAAACCATGGCCTACGTCAACGAAGTCCCCTGGCACGGCTTGGGTCAACAGCTTGCCCACGATCAGCCACTTGAAGTGTGGGCCGAACAGGCCGGCATGAACTGGCGTATCGAGGCGGCGGATGTGCGCTTCGTCGCGCGCGGCCCTGACGACGATGCTACCCATGTATTCCCTGAGCAAAAGGTGCTGTACCGCTCTGATACGAAGGCACCGCTAGCGATCGTATCGAGCCGATACCAAGTGGTGCAGCCCGCTGAAATCCTGGAGTTCTATCGCGACCTCACCGACATCGGAGGCTTCGAGCTGGAGACCGCCGGTGTGCTGAAGGAAGGTCGCAAGTTCTGGGCACTCGCGCGTACGGGCCAGACCGTGTCACTCCAGGGCCGCGACCAGGTCAACGGCTATCTGCTGCTGGCCACGGCCTGCGATGGCACTCTGGCGACGACCGCGCAATTCACGTCGGTGCGGGTGGTGTGCAACAACACCCTGGCGATCGCCCTGGCCAAGGGTGCGGGCGCGGTAAAGGTACCGCACCGCAGTCAGTTCGATGCGCAGGCGGTCAAGCGCCAGCTGGGGATCGCGATTGCATCGTGGGATGACTTCATGATGCAGATGAAGGCGCTGTCCGAGTGCCGGGTCAATGCACGGACAACCGAAGCCTTCCTTCAACGCGTGCTGACCTATCCGGCGGCGACGATCACGGACCGCAATGCAACCGTCGTCAACGACCGCGCCGTCAAGTCGGTGCAGGCGCTCTTCGCAGGACGCGGCAAAGGCTCGAACCTGACCTCCGCGGCTGGTACGGCGTGGGGTCTGGTGAACAGTGTCACGGAGTTCGTCGACCACCATCGCCGTGCTCGCAGTGATGATCACCGACTCGACGCGGCTTGGTTCGGCCAAGGGGCGACCCTCAAGCAGAAGGCGTGGGAGGAAGCCTTGCGCCTGATTGCCTGATACCGCGGTCGTGGCGCCCACGCCATATCCCACGTACCACGACCACCCATCGGCCCGACCGCACCTGCAGTCGGGCCTTTTCTTTGTGAGGAGGAAACCCATGCAAACCCTGGAACAACGCAGCACCCGCCCGGCCTTGCGCCTGGTGTCGACGAAAGACCTCAGCCGCGAGGCGTGGCTGGGTGTACGCAAGCACGGCATCGGGAGTTCCGATGCTGCGGCCGCCGTGGGACTGAACCCTTACCAGAGTGCGCTGGAGCTCTGGCTGATCAAGACCGGCCGGGACGCGGGACTGCCCAAACCCGACTTCGATGACGAGACGTCGCCGATGTACTGGGCCACCCTGCTCGAACCCATCGTCGCCGCGCACTATGTCCGCCGCACCGGCTGCAAGGTTCGGCGCGTCAACGCGGTACTGCAGCATCCGGAATATCCGTGGATGCTCGCCAACATCGATCGCGAGGTGCTGGGCTCGGAACCGTGTTCACGAGTGGAAGGCGGTCTAACTCGGCGTTTCAGCTGACTGGATCGCTGTCGATTTTGTAGACGCCACCCACGCCGCGCGCCAGTTTTCACTGGTACACACCCCGCCGGCAGCCCAACGCAATCAATTCGATCGCTCGTCCTGGCCCGACCTGCCCGTTATCCAATCTCGATAACATTGACGCGATTTTCCGAAGCGCGTCGGGCAACCTCAATGAGGTGTCGATGGTGTGTGAAGTAGAGCACCTGTGTCTTTGACCCGATACGCGCGAAGGCCTTCAGGCTGGACGCGGCCCGCTCGTTGTCGCAATTGATCAACAAATCATCAGCAAGAATGGGCAAAGTCGTGCCACCCTCCATATGCAACTCCAACGCCGCAAGCCGTAGCGCAAGATAAAGCTGATCGCTCGTGCCATCGCTCATACCCTCGACACCAACTTTGGAACCATCGGCCTTGCGCGAAATCAGGCGCAAGGGGTCAGCCGGATCGACGAGCAGCTTGGCGTGCTGGCCGTTTGTCAAATGCGAAAAGAAGTCGCTAGCGGCAACCAGCAGCGGTCCCTGCTTCTCCTCTCGGTAGCGCTCCAGCGCCCATTTGAGCATGCGGGTGCCGGTCCAGACACGGATGTACTCGTCCGCCGCAGCCCCCATGTCTGACAGCGCCGCTTGCCGTCTTGTTTCGGCCTTCGCCGCTTCGTCAGTGCCTGCGATCTTGCAATACTCAGCGTTAGCCAAAGCGCGTTGCTGTAAATAGCCATCCCTCTCCTTGGTGCCATCGATAGACTGACGTCTGCCGGCATCAAGCTGCGCATCTAGCTGTGCCAGGTCGACACTAGCCACCTCCTTTTCCAGTTCCTCTAGTGTCATGCCTCCGCCGCTGATCATGGCGGCCGCCCGATGCTCCTCTACCTTCCGATCCAAGGCGAGCAATGCGTCCGACGCCGCGATCGCCTGCCGTAACCCATCCATCTCCGATACGCCCGCCTGCTCAAACAAAGGTTTGAGCCCCGCCTCCGCCGCATCGTACTTTCGCATTGATTCCTTAAGGCTAGCCTTTGCCTTGGAGATCGCGCTGCTCAGGCGTTCGTGCTCTGTGCGGTCAGCGAATGCCTTCGTTAGCCTCGTGGCTAGTTCAACAGCTGTCACCTTCGCCGGATTCTGGATCAGATCCGTTGCGCAAGCTTCAACTACGACTGCCACCGCCGCCTCGAATTGATCAATGTCGCGGCGCATTGGGGTGATGCGACCCTGTCGCAGATCGCGAATCTTTTCCAGAAGATCGTCCATCGTGCGAAACAAATCCATAGCCGTAGATACGGCCACCTGACTGGAATCCGCCGATATATTGGCTTCGGCAAGCTTACTCCTCCAATCTGCTTCCCAATCATCCGTGCTCCTCTGGGCTTGCTTCGCTTCGGCTTGTGCAGTCTGGAGCTTGGCAAGGCCATCAGTTCGCTGCTTATTCAATGATTCCCGACGAGTCCGGTTCTTTATCGTGGTGCTCAAGATGTCCGTAGCTAGAACAATCAGAGCGGACAGATCAGTCATCTCATGCGACGGAGTGCCTGAACTTTGAAGTTCAGTGCGCAAGGTCGTCTTACAACTCGTTGTGCGAGCCGTAAACTTCGCGGCGCGATCACAGGATCGTGCTAGCTCACTTGCGGCGTCAAGCGCCGTAGCGCGTTGTGGCGTCCAAGATGCAACGCGGTCCAACGAAATCATGGCTAAGCCAAGCTCTTCGGCACGGACCTCCCACGCGCTTTGGAGATCTACTAGCTCCTGTTCATGCCGCTTTTCCTGTTCCTCAAGATGGTTTATTTCGGCATGCAATTTCTCTGACTGATTGGTCAGCGCCTGCAGTTTTGCGGTGTCGTGAGCTTCCTCATAACGTCGATCAGCCAACGTATCGGCAAGCTTCACTTCTTCGCCATACTCTGGTGCCGTGGTTGCCACGGGCAAATCTCCATCCGCGATCCGACCAAATGTTGTGTCTCGCTGTAGGCGTGCGGCAGACAATTCCTCTGCAGTGGCGAGGTGATGGGCACGCCGCTCTTGTTGTAGCTCGACATGCAATCCCGCCACGTCCCTCTGACGCTCGGACATTCCCTGCCTAGTCTGTGTCAGATCTGCGTCAATACGCCTGCGGGCCTCAAGGATTCGCTGTATCTCATTAACATCAGGCGGATCTGTCAGTGCAAGCGCCGCGGCATCACCGCTCCACGGTGCAAGGTCGATAAGCGCATCTGTAAGTTTGCGCTTGGCGGCATCCATTTCCTCCGCAAGCTCATCGTTACGCTCATCTTGGTTCAGGGCCTGGGCTGCCTTGAGTGCTGCAGCCAGTGCCGGGTACTCGACAACCTGCGGTATTTTCCCCTCCTCGTCGTCGATCAACTGCAGTGCCTCCTCCAGCTGTAGCACTTCCTTATCGCGAAGAGCCATGTTGCCTTTGAGCGGCGAATAGCGCGTAACCAAGTCATCGATCTCAGCGCGCAAGAGCTGATTTGGAAGCTTATTGGCAACGTCTTCAGGCTTAAGCGAATTCCAGCCAACCTGCTTTGCTGCACTCAGAAGCCGCTGAGTATATTGAACCGCCTCAATCTCGCGCTTCGGTATGTCGGTTTCGGCTTTCTGTATGCTCGCAACCAATCCTGCCAACCGCCGCACTTCGTCGATGTAAGAGAGAATTGGCAGGTCCGGTGTGAGGTCTACACAATCGCGTTCGGCATCCTCAACGGTCTCGCGGTGAATCTTGGCTTCAGCAACAGCCTTTGCGATTTCAATCTGAGCAGCGGCAAGCGTTGCCGCTGCGTCAAAGGGCAGCCGAATCATCGACCCTATGGCATCAAGACGAACCTGAGCGTCCTGCAACTGCACTAACAGCGGCGATACACGCTGAACCCGTTCGAACAAGTTGCATAGGTTCTGGAGCTTCTCGCATTTTCTCTGCGCTTCATCAAGCTTCTCGTCAGCCGTCTCCAGCGCACGTCGGGCCGTTGTCCAGTGATGGCTAGTGACCCGAACAGCATGCAGCTGGGACTTGGCTTCATCCATCCTGCCTAGCGCCCGATTGTAGGCCCGGCTTTCCTTGGCCTTTCGCCCCCAGAGACCTTCCGCTTCTTCCTCCAACTTCTCCTTGATCGCCTGCAGGTTGCTGAGACCAGCCGCCGCTTGGAACAACATCTGGCCCAGATCACCAGAGCTGTTAAGTATTTCACGGCCACCGCTGACCATATTCTGATGACCGAGTGCGAACATCCGCAGGAAGAAGTCCCTTTCAGTTCCACCAAGAAACGGTGCCAACACAGCATCAGGCAACGTGTCGCCAGCCGTATTTACCAATGAACCCTTGTTACGCTTCAGACGCTGAAAATCTAGCGATTCGCCACCAGCTTCGATCAACGCTCCGATGCACATTTCTGAGTATTCGTGGATGAAGTTGAACGTCGACGTACGATTGATGCCGTAGAGCAGCTCTACAACGGCGTTTCGTATGGTTGACTTGCCGGCCTCGTTAGGGCCATAGATGAGATGAAAATCGTATTCGCCGTGGGGCAACTCCAACGATTGGTTGGTGAACTTGCCGTAACGGGTCAGGTCCAGTCGGCAAATGCGCATTTCATGTCTCCCGTGAAACGCGATCAAGCACGCCCGGTGCTACCGATGCGATCAGCTCAGCGAGTCGCCCATCCTTTACGCACTGGACGGCCGTCAGATCCTGGTCAATGACTTCCTGTGGCAGCTTACCCATCAGAATATCGAAATCACCCTTGAGTGACTCCATGAAAGCTTGATCTGTCGGTGCGCTGTCGAAGAACTTTTGTAGCTCCGCCACAGCGTCGCCCCGGGTGGCAATTTCCTCGGAACTCAGTATCGGCAGCGTCTGAACCTTGATCTTTTCGATGATGAGCTTGTCGGGTGCTGCCGCGATGGCCTGTGCCTTGATCTCGGCCGCCAGCTGCTGGCCACGAGCGAACAACTCGCCATGCGCGGCAGTGCGTCCATTCAGGACTACCCGGCAGCAGATATATCGCCCCTCCGCTTCACCTACAATCTTTCGCAGCGCCTGCCCAACCAGCGGCGCCACCTGGTCGATACCTGAAGCCCCCGTGACATCGACCTCGACGGTGGCCCAACGTAGAACGTCCACGCATAGTCTTTCTGGTCTACCCACGACACCGTCATCGATCGGTACTATTACGGCACCACGTGCACCGGGCTCGTTGACGTGCAGGCCTTGCAGGTTGCCGGGGAACACGATCCACGGATCCTCCGAAAGAATCTCGTATTGGTGGACGTGCCCAAGCGCCCAGTAGTCATAGCCCTTGTTTTTCAACTCATCCAGGCTACATGGTGCATATGAGCTATGTGGCGGCTTGCCCTGCAGCGCCGTGTGAAGCACGCCAATATTCACCCAACCCGATATCGGCGACGGATACTTAACGGCAAGGTTGTCGGTCGTTTCTGCGCGGCGAAAACTTTGTCCGTGCAATACAACCTTCAGGTCTTCCAGCTTGATTGAAGAAGGTTTCCCCGAGTCAAAACGAAACACGTTGTCCGGCAACGACAACTTTTTTGTCATATCCTGCTCGGCGTCGTGATTGCCGTAAAGCAGGATCACGCGAATGTCAGCCTTTTGGAGCCTGCTCATCTCGCCGATGAAGAAGTAACCGGTCTGGAAGTCTTTCCAGTCAGTGTCGTAGAGATCGCCTGCGATAACTACGAAGGCAACCTTGGCATGAATCGCTTCGTCGATAAGTCTGACGAACGCCGTGCGTGTGGCGGTGAGCAGCTCCGGCGAACATTCCCCCTGGAGTGTCAGACCTTTGAGCCCTCGGTCGAGATGCACGTCGGCAGTGTGTATGAATTGGATGTTCATGACCACAGCATCAATCGTTCGCACTCGATGTGCAACCCAAACGTCAGGCCGGTTCGCGCGTAGTCCGCCTGCGTGTCCTCGGCCAGCGTCGGCTTCGGCAAGGCCACCTCGATCTCTGCCGGACTGACATTGCCAAAGGGCGGCAGCTGCTTTTCCACACCGGCAATCTCCCGGTGCGCGTGGTGCCGGCGGCGCGATAGCCCCGCAACGCGCTGGCCTGCGCCAACAAGTCCTGATGGCGCTTGTCCACGGCCGCCTGGCTCAACTATCTGCGCGGTGGGTCGGCAGTGAACCTCAGACGGATCTTGGCGCACAACAGCCAGGACCTGACGAGCCTGGCTGGGGTGCTGCTCCACTTGGCTCGACCGCCTCAGTAACCAGAGTGCTCGCTGACCCGTCGCTGCACCCCGCCACTGTGGTGGCGACCAACTGGATGGTTTCGTGATCCAGCGTACTCAGCGAGTTTGCAGCCGAGACGCCACCGGCCTGCAGGATCGCCATGAGTGCGACGGGTTTGAGCAAGCCGATGGCGGCAAAGCAGATGGGGATGGCGAGAGACCGCGTCTGGGCATGGCGATCAGAGGGTGCACGTGCCTGTGTAGGGACCCTGATGGGTCGGCGCCGACGCAGCAGTGAAGGCTGAGGAGGTCGTCAGCTCTTGGCTGAGCTGTCTCTCCCCTTTCTTTTGCTAGCCATCTCCCGCACGTGGTCGAGAACCTTGGACCGTTCGCTCTTCGTTAGCTTCGAGAACTCCAGGAGCATTTCGGCTTGGTCGTCCTCTTCGGCAAAGAGATAGGCAAGCGGCACCTCCAGCGCACGGGCGAGCGCCGCCGCCGTGTCCATGTCCGCTCGGTTGACTTCTTGCTCGTAGCGATTGATTCGAACGCTACCGCTGAGCTTGTCAGCCGACACAAGGCCTCCCAACGCGCGCTGTGACAAACCGCGCATGGCACGTGCCGCTTTCAAGCGCTTCGCAAAGGTGGCGGTGATGGGCTCGGGCAAGCAGGGGCAACGGTGGCTGAACCTCAGACAGCATGGCCTATATACCCCTAGCGCAGTAGTCTATACCGTAGCAGTATATATCAGCTGGCGCGAACCCATAGAAGCCACGCACGTACGGCGTTCAGTGGTCTTCTTCATCAAACAAACAGGGGCAATTCAATGAAAAATTCAAGGCAGTCTGCATGGGCTGCCCTCACCAAGATGGCCAAGATGGCGATCGTCATGGGTGTCGTCGGCCTGCCGGGCCCACTACGCGGGTGGATATAAAGGTACGGCGCACATTGGGCCAATATGATCCAGCCAAGAAAAAACCCACGAGCGACATCAGTCCAGATAAATCGCCAAACTATGCCTAGGAGGCACCATGCAAGACTCGTATAACAACATCGCTGTCGGGCTCCTCATTACAGCATTCGTGCTCTTCATTACCAGCATATGGGTACGTCGCTGACCTCGAAAAGCCGCTTCACTCCTTTTGGTTGCTTCGGTTCTCTCGGAATTTGTTGTTCTTTGGTGCCATCGAGAGGTGGATAAAGTGCTGCTGACCCCTCTCTCAACCGTAAATTCTACGGTAAGTCCTCACTGTATATGCGAACCCATCGTCCTTGCATTCGAAGTTGGCGGGAAAGGGTAAAGGAATCACGCATTTTCGGTAAGGCAGTTTATCTAGAACCTCGCTAGCTAGCGCAAATTCACTTGGAATGAATATGAAATACAGATATATCTCTGCCGTCATAGTGGCGTTCATGTTAACCTCAGTTTGCACAGGCGCATTTTCGCAACCAAGAGCTAATACGTCACACGCTCTGGCAGAGCATGCGACGTTTTTCCCGATGCCTTATAAATCTGGCTCAAATTTGCCGCCTAACTTCAAGGGAATTAACATCAATAAGCTCTGGCGTTTTTTTGAATCGAAGCAAAATTCGTTGATAAAAGGAGAATACGAAACCACTGCAGCGTATGAAGGTAGGCTTTCCAAGTCGGTAAACGATATGGCCCCGTTATCGCCGGATAAAGAATACGCATTTTTACTTCCAGACATTTTCCCAAAGTACGATGCTGACACTCAAACATTTGACATTCAATCTCTGATGTTTTGCCAGAAAACGCCCGACTTCGGAGACAATAAAGGGTGGGCCACGTGCACAGTTGGAAACGTGCAGAGCGCGAGCTCATCCTATGTTGGCTCAAATGCCTTCGGTGTAACAATGTCAGTAGATAAAACTAAGGGGAATAATCTTGCAATCGCGGTGCGCGACGACAGTCCATTCCTTCAAAGTAATATTTTTTCGCATAACGAACACAGCGAAGCTATCGGAGCTTTCGATTTAAAGACGGGATTTTCATACCCCATAGATAAATCGCGAGCGCTGAAAAATGAAGCAATCGGCGTACTTTTGGTCGGCAAATTTAATTCGGAAAAGTTTATCACTGGTAGACCAATGTTAATCAGCCCAACAATAAACGATCCTACGGATATGTCTATAACAGAAGATGCTGTTCCGTTCACACCAACAGCGATAGTCTATTACGTCGAACGAACTGGCAGGGTGCTGGCTACGACACAGTTATGAGCTAATTACTGATTCCGGTGCTGCATGCGCCGCTAAGTTCAGGCGTTGGCTGTCCGTTCGTGGCCGATGTCTGCCCGTCGCGTGGCGTCGGCTTCGGGCCACACGCTCAACGATCCGAAGGCGTCGACGGAAGGTGGGATTCATGAGCCCAGGGTGCCGGGTTCGAGAGCGCGCGGACTGGCCGGATTCGGAGCATTTCGGGTGGCCGGTTTGGGAGCATTACAGGTGGCCGGTTTGAGAGTGGAATCGGTGGCGGGTTTGATCGGAATACGCATGAGCCGAAGCTGCTCGCCAGGACACAGACGTTTCAACACCGACTCGAAGCCGAAAGGCTCGATCAGGTTCGCCATCGTGACGGTGTCTCCCACGGAGACTTGGGAAACGGCCATCAGAGCCATCTCCAGCGTCAGTGCGTCCGCAACATAGAACTTCACCGCGCTCCCCGCGGCGTAATACCGCTGACTGAACACCCAGCCCTTCTCGTTGGCCATGACCCACCATGGATGCTTGGCAGCATGGTCCGCCGAGAAATCCTGGACGCCGAGGGCAATCGTCCGCCCCTGCAGGTGCTTTTGCAGGACCGTCAGCGGCAACGCTTCCGCCAGTCGCTTCCGGTTGGTTGCGATGTAGGTTTCAGCCTTCTGGCCGCGGTCCTTCGGTTTGGTCATGCCTGACTCGACATATTCCGAGGCACGAATGATCCGCCCCATGACCTGCCCATGGTCGCCGATGTGCTGGACGCCCCATTGCCGCGCGCGCCTACCCGATTCGTCATAGCAGTTGTTGCTGCCGTGCTCGAGAAACGCCACGTAGGCAGGACAGCTGCCGTAATCGGGGAAGAAGCTCTCTTTTCCCTGCTGACGACCCAGTTCATTGATGGCCCGATTCGCCGGGCAACCGTCAAACTGGAAGGTCAGGTTCTGATACTCGATGCCGTAGGACATGGAAATCACCTTTCTTGTGGACCGGGATGCGCTCCAGGTAGCGGTAGGGGCACGATGCCTCCTACATGTTTGGTACGCGCGCCGATTACCCCCTCCAAGAAGAAGCTGGTCAGTTCGCAAAATGCGACGGATCAGCGCAATGCGCTGATCCGTCCTGCGTTTCGATGCCATGAGGCATCGTGCGTTCGCAGTTACGCGGCTCGATGGTATTCGTTGAGCCACGCCCGATACTGCGCGGACAGGAACGCCCCAGCGTCCGCCTTTTCAAGCCCGTGAGATGCCCCCACGATCCGGTTGGAAGTTCCGCCGTACACCTCGCAAAGCGCATACAGGGACTCGTCCGGCAGGTTGGACCAGTGGACATCCCACTCACCAGTCACACCCTTTTTGTGGGACATTTTCGGGGCAACCAACGCTTCTTCGTACTGCAGCAACCTGGCCCGTCGTTCGTCCGTGAGTACGTCGGGTACGGTCACCGTGAAAGTGGTGACCGCCTCGATACCGCGAAGGAACGAAGCAGGCATGGCATAAGCCAGCGCGATGTCGATCATGGCCATCAGTCGCCGCGCCGGCGCTGGATTGTTCAGATGGACGACGCCGACCAATCCGTTCTGGATTTTCTCGAAGTAGCGCGTCAGACAACGGCGAACCTCGCCGTCGTTCCCCATCGCGATGACCTTGTAGACACGCTCGCCACTGGGGCGGCCGTTTTCTGCATATTCGAGCTGCGCGAAAAGCAGGACCTGTCGGCCCTGGAAACCAAAGTCCAATCTCGGCTGCCAATCCGGTATGGCCGCACGGTCACCGATCTCGCTGGTGACGATGTAGGGCTTCACCATCAATGGACCCACGTTTTGAACCTTGGCATCCCGGAGCACGACCTCCTCCGCCATAGCACGGTAGGAAAGGCGCATCCACGTCTGGCCGTTCGCACCGACCAGGTGGTACTCCTTGCGCCGATCACTCGCTCTGAGGTGTTGTGCAACAGCCACCGCATTGACCACGACGGCAAAGAGATGGTGAATCAGGTAGGGACAACGTGATGACATACAGATCTCCTTCGGAGAAAAGCTGCAGGTACACGCGCCCTGACGGGTGCGAGACCCGCGAGGTGGCTTGGAAACGCTCCAAGCAGCGATGTGCACCAAGGTGCACGCAAAGGCGATCATCACCGGCGACGACGTCGCCGCGGATCATCACCCTCACCGTCTGCCGGACCATGGCGCACGAAAATGTTCCGCCAACCCGTGTTTATGTGCCCATTTCGGTCGCAGGACCGCTGCTACGTGCCTCTAAAGTGGCCGCTGTCCCCTCTCGGAATGATTCCCATGAAGCGAATGATCTTCCTTGTTGCGTCGCTGGCGTGGGTGGCTGCTGCCCATGCTTCAAGTGACCGCATCGTCGATGCCGTTCACTCACTCGACCCGTCGGCAGCGATCGACTCCCAATCACCCGGCCCAATTCATGGCCTCACCACCGTGTCGGTCAACGGACAGACCCTCTTCGTCAGCGCCGACGGGCGCTACGTGATCCAAGGTGAGCTGTACGACCTCAAACACCACGACGACATCAGCGATGACCTGCGCTCCGCCCATCGTGCTCGTGCGCTTTCGACGGTCCCTGCCGCCTATCGCATCATCTTCAAGGCCGCCCATGAACAACACAGGGTCATCATCTTCTTCGACCCCGATTGTGCGTACTGCAGGGCCATGCTCGGCCATGTCCACGATTACCAGGCAGCGGGCATCACGCTGGAGGTTCTGGCCTATCCGCAGGCAGGCCTGAATTCGTCGGCCTTCAAGCGAGCAGAGGCTATCTGGTGTTCGCGGAACCGCCATCGCGCCCTGATCGCCTCTCTTACCGGCAGCGTTCCAGGGTCAGGCGCGGCGTGCGCGCTAGTCATCACTTCGGAGATGAACCTCGCCCTGGATCTGCAGGTGCCAGGCACCCCGACACTTCTGGACACCAAAGGCCATTACCTGGGCGGCTACTTGACGGCCAGCGCGCTCGCAAACCGACTACTTCACGTGGAGGACGTTTCCCAATGATCATTGATTACGCACTGGCTGCGCTGGCAGGCCTCCTCGGCTGGTACAGCGTCTACCGCCGTCGGCATGACGGATCCCAGCAAGGCTTCGCTTCCCTTCTCGATCCGAGCTCGCTGAGCCTACTCGGTGCGGCGTTGGCGCTTGGCCTGCTTGCCTGTATACACCTGGCCCGGTAAAAGAACCCGGCCCGTAAAGGGCCGGATCCTCGCCTGTGGCAGGTGCGCCGGCGAGAGGCCGGCATGTCCGCCTGCGTCGTTCAGCAAGCCAAACGCGACCTTGCCTTGTCGATGTCTTCCAGCGAACAACCACAGCGCCATGCGGCGCGTTCATACATGTCGATGACGCCCTGCGTTTCTCCTACGGCTACCTGGTACGCCAGGTTGTCGAGGGGGTTCCCCTTCTGAGCGGCTTCGTCCGCTTCGTTGAAATCGAACATCACAGCCAGCCCCGGCCGACGACGTCGAGCCCATAGTGATCGGCGTACTCGAGCACGGCCTGTTTGATCTCTTCTTCCGAAGTGGCGTCGTCCGCGAAGCGCATGACGTCGTCAGTGTCCAAGCCGGCGTCCCCGACGCTGATGAGGCACATCTTCTGCAGCATGGCGTCGAACGCGGCAACGCGATCGCTTACGATTTCATTTAACTCGGGATGACACATGCTCCTACTCCTACCTGGTGACCCGAAAACGCTTCGGGCAGCGAATGACGCTTGCGCGTCGAGAACCTTGAGGTCCACCACCTCGGTGTTTGCCGCTGCAGTCGCGTGCAACCACACGAGCAACCATCGAAAAGAATGGCGGCCTTTCGGCCGCCACCTGGATTTCCCGCATTCCTGCCAATCACTGACAGGATGAGAACCCACATTCAGCACACACCGAACAACCCCCCGATCGGGTCAACGAGAAGGTGTTGCACTGCGAGCACAATTCACCGGCTCGCTGTTCCGCAACCGGCGCCACCTTCTTGTCCATCCGGTCCACTAGCCGGAGAACCGGCTTGGTCGTCACGCCGCCGTCTGCCTGGAGCAGGCCCAGCATCGACAGGCGATGCTTGATGAGCACTGACAGGTAGGCAACGGTCGACGGGTAGGATTGCCGCTTCTCCGATCCGGGCACCTGGGCCATGAAGTCACCCATGGGCTCGGAAACGTCGTGGAGCTGATCCAGCTTGCGCAGAACCCAATCCACCGGAGCAACCCACAGATCCCGGCTGAGCGCCTTGCAGAGCCCGTCCAGGGCCTTCGGGTAGCTGCCGGACAGCCAGATGCTGAACGGCCGTCGCTGCTGCGTATCCGGAAGGACGCCTTCCTTGACGTAGAGGACGAAATCGTCCCCCGTGTTCGGGTTGGCCACGTCCACCGTCCACGACAGCGTCCCGTCGGGCGAAGTCTTCGGTTCACGCTTGAACATCATCGCTTCGATCAAGGGTGCCGGGTTGGCCTCCTTGAACATGCCCAGAGCCTCGCACCGCCAGAGAATCAGGCGGGCCATCGCAGCAACTTCAGATGGCAAGCGAGTGAGCTTGCCGTCGGGCATCACCATGTCGAAGGCATCCCCGGACGTCTTGGCCAGGGACTCGAGCTTGGACTGAAGCCAGCGCCGGTCCCGCGCCCTCATGTCGAGGGAGAGGTTCTTGGCGATGGCACTCATGCCCCGCGGTGTATCACCGACGGCCCATACCTCGAACACCTGCGGATCAAGTCCGCCGGTATCGCCCACCACCACGCCGAAACGCGCGCTGGGCGATGTCACCATGTACGTCCACGAAGGCGAACCCTCGGGACTGCTGTGGCGATGTTCCAGGTAGAGCACGTCGGAAATATCCGCGCGCACCTGTTGAAGTTCGAGACGGCGATCCTCTGCCGCCGCGATCACTGCCGCCGGCGCCGGCGAGTTACCGCCAAGCCGGAACCCCTTGATCGGGGAATTGATCTTGATAGCCATAAAGCCTCCGTGGCGGGGTGCTGAGCACCCCGCCTTGGTTACGTTGGAAAGAAACACCCGTTGGACCGGCCATCAAAACTTACCGTAATAGCCATCCTTGAGTGCGTCGAAGAGGTTCGCAGCCGTGTGCTGCTCACCATCGTATTCCACCATCTCGTTGCCCTTCGCCCGCACCTCCGTGCCGTCCGCGAGCGTGAACACATACTCCGTGGCCGCAAGATCACTCTCACGAACCAGGACGCCCTGGAACACCGCCGGATTGAACCGGAAAGTGGTGCAACCCTTCAGGCCGCTCGCTACTGCATAGAGGTAAACCTCCTTGAACGACTCGAAGGGAATGTCCGTAGGGACGTTTACGGTCTTGGAGATGCTCGAGTCCACCCAATACTGGGCAGCTGCCTGGACGTCGATGTGCTGCTTGGGCGTGATGCTGTCGGCAACGACAAACGTTTCAGGCAAACGATCCGGTCCCGATGTCGCTTCCGCGCTTGCGCTTGGATTGACGTAGGCCCGGTAGGCGAGGAGTTCGAAACTGCAAACCTCGACCTTTTCCTTCGACTTCTTGCCCGGGCGGATCACATTGCGTGAGTAGCTGTGGGCAAAGCTCGGCTCGATACCGTTTGAGGCGTTGTTGGCCAAGGACAGCGCAATCGTGCCTGTCGGCGCGATCGACGTGTGGTGCGTGAAACGCGCACCAACCTCGGCCAACGCCTCCACCAGGAGTGGCTCGCGCATGGCGATCCGCTCCATATATCGGCTGTACTTGGCGTGCAGGATGCGCCCAGGGATCTTGCTCCCAAGCGTGTAGCCATCCTTCACCAGCTCAGGCCGCTTGCGCAGCATCTCGCCAGTGACCTCGAACTCTTCCAGCATGATCGGGGCAGGACCCTTCTCACGCGCAAGGTTGAGTGCTTCGCGCCAACCCTCGATCGCCATGAAACTGGTGATCTCGTTGGTCAATGCGATGCTTTCGTCCGAGCCGTATTTCATACCGAGCATGACGAACACGGAACCCAGGCCGAGAAAGCCCATTCCATGCCGACGCTTGCGCAGGATTTCCTGACGCTGAGCCTCCAAGGGAAGCCCGTTGGTTTCGACCACGTTGTCCAGCATGCGGGTGAAAATCCGCACCACCTTGCCGTAGGTCGCCCAGTCGAATCGAGCATGATCCGTGAACGGATCGAGCACGAACTTCGTCAGGTTGACCGAACCGAGTAAACACGCTCCCGATTCCGGGAGAGGTTGCTCGCCACCAAGCTGTTACTTTCGGCTTTCGCCTACTGACCGACCAGTGGCCGGCGGGGGAACTCTTCGGTATCCCCTCTCCCCTTTCCTTGCGGCAATCGCCGTCGCGTTATGGGGGAGTTCTGACTGTCGCATACCGGCCAACGCCGGCCCCTCTCGCTCAGTCGATCACGCTGCACGGCCCACAAAAGGCCTGCTTGCGCCCTGTCGCCCGCACCTCGGGCTTCCAAGTCGATCAGAGAGGGTTTTCCAATGGGGGATCCCATGGCCGCATGTTCTACGGATTGGTTGCACGAATCGCTTCACACCACCAGTTGTTGTTCAGTGCGTTGACCCGGTCGATCAGGACAAACCCTGGCTCGGCATAGTCGTACGTGCTGGACATGATCAGGTTCCACAGGGCACGAGCTCGGATGCGCTTGTAGACTTTGCAAGCCACCAACCCATCTTCGCGTACCGTGTACCCCTTTTCGTGCGCAGGCCACTCGCGCCAGATCACTTGCGCCGGGTCGGAGAGGTCGAGCTTCCCCTTCTCAGCCGCCATGATCGGAAACGCCAGCGACCATTCGCCGTCGGCCTTCACCGCTTCGATGAAAGCCTCGGTGATCAGAAGCGACAAGTTGAACTGCCGCAACCGACCATCTTCACGTTTTGCCCGGATGAAACTCTCTACGTCGGGATGACCGACATCGAAGGTTGCCATCTGCGCACCGCGCCTACCACCAGCCGACGAGATCGTGAAGCAGATCTTGTCGAACACATCCATGAAGGACAGCGGTCCAGACGTTGAAGCACTGGCACCGGCAACGAACGCACCCTGCGGACGCAGGGTCGAAAATTCGTACCCGATACCACTTCCATGCTTCAACGTGATCGCGGCTTCGTGAGCTTTGGTCATGATGTCGTCCATCGAATCACGAACGGTCCGTGAGACCGTGCAATTGATGGTCGACGTGGCCGGCTTGTAAGCCTGGGCTCCCACGTTGGCGATGATCCGCCCCCCGGGAATTGCCCCATTCTCCAGTGCCCACAGGAACAGTTCCCTCCAATGCTTGCGCACTTCGGGGCGTTCCTGCTCAGCCAATGCACGTGCGACACGCTCATACGTGTGCTGCACGCTGATATCGACGGGCTCGCCGTCGTTGTCTTTGAGACGATACTTGCTGTCCCAGATTTCGAGGGAAGCAGGCTGGAGCCCTAGCGTGGCCGGGGCAGTCTTGTGAATTACAGCGTTCATTGCGTTCTCCTGGTACGACCCCGCCGGGGCACACCGATGCTTCCGCACGAGCAGAGGCATCGGTGTGCCCCGGCAGACGGGCGCGTGATAGCACCACCAAGAGACGCGACTCCCCTGTGGGGACTGACGTCCCCGGTGGGGTTGTGTGTTCGGCGATAGGAGGTAGTCTTGGTCAATGACCAATTCATCCGTCCAATCACCTCAGTTGCAGCTTGTCGATGGGGGCCGCGACGCTCTGGAGCGCGAGGCCGTCCGCATTGCTGCCGGTGGCACCAATGCGGAGATCAAAGCGATGGTCGATCGCCTCAAACCGCAGGGACGCCTCAGCCTTGCTGAGAACGTCGCTGCAAGCGATGCCACTGAAGATTGATCCTGGCCGCCTTCTCCTCACGGAGCTTGCGAACCAGAAACTGGACGTCCTTGCGGCCGTCCGAACCAATCGACAGCAAGCCGACCATCGAATCCAATGACTGCTCGCGGTCGTTCAACTCGCGGTCACTGGCAGTATCAAGAAAGCCGAAGAAGCTCCGGATTTCGTCTCGGTCCAACATAGATCCTCCTCGCCACGTAGGCATTGAAGACATGCGGCCCGATGAGGGTGCAATGTCCCTCTGGCTGTGATCTGGAAACCTTCCAGATAAGGCATGGCGCGAGGCCATGTGAAACGCTTTTCAGGCGAGCGCCTGTGGACTGCACGCAACCACGCGCACGCCACAATCGCTCGGTAGGCGAGCCCCGTGCGGAGTCCGCACGGGGCCTATGCCCCTCCTGTCCAACCTTGCAAGGTTCACGCATGAAGCTCCGGCGTAGTGCTGGATCCCAGAAGCGTGAGCTGCGCGGCCAGATAGAGGTCCACGAACCGATCCTTCAACGATGGCCGGCGTGAGCAGAGTCCCAGCCAAACGCTGGCATGCTGCGGATTGGCCATCGCATCGATATCCGCGCTGGACGCAGCCGGGCGCGAATGATGGTTCGAAGAGAGGTTTGCGCTCGGGTTCTGCATGATCGGTTCCTCGGTGATTCGCCCACGCTGGGGCACACCGAAGCAGCCCAGTGAGCTGCTTGGGTGTGCCCCAGCGCAGTGAACTGCGCGGGGCCGATCGGTCCCCAGAGCGGGGTACGCGATGAACGGGGTATTACCCGTTACACGTTCGCTTCGAGAAGCGGCGGACGAGGTGAAAGGGTTCGCCTTGCAACGGCAACGGCTTCGATGATGGCCTCGCTCCTATCCTCCAGCTCGGGAGGAATCGCGCGAAGCATCGACTTGGCCGTCAGTGGATCCGAGGCAAATTCAAGGAGCATCTCCTTGGCTTGCCTCTGCTCACCCGGACCCCCGCCAATCGCGATCGCCAGGGCGTAAAACAAACGTGCCTGGTTCACACGAAGGTCGAAAAGCTCGTCTTGCCTCTCTTTGGACTGAATGCCCATACAAAATCCTTTGAGCCACAGGCTCGATGGAATCCGTCGGGGGCACTCCCGTCGGGAGAGCGTCCCGACGGATCGTGGTGGTTCCGCTCACTGACGCGGAGCGGAGCGATTTACATCAGAGGCCCAGGTCCAACGCAGCCTGAGCTGCATCAACGGCCTCGGGTACCTCCATGACAAAACGGCGGTACTTCTTTGCGAGGTACGTGAATGCACGCGGGAACTCGACAGCAGCACGCTTCTGCTCGCGAATCGGCAGATTACGCAGGATGGCGAGTGACGCTTCGCAGGTCCCAGGCATCGCCGTGTTGCTGAGCACATTCGACAGACGTTCGATAGCAGTCTTCATGATCATTTCTCCGCCCACGGGCACGCCCCTGACGGGAGCGCGTCCCGCAAGGACATGGTGGTGGAGTACCCGATTGCCTGGCAGGCCTTCGGGAAACGGTTAGATCAGCTCTTCATTCTCGCCGACACTTCCGCCGACGGAAGGAAGGTACGCATCAGAGAAAGGATTGCAGGCATTGCGGACCGTCTCGCGACGAATCCTCTCCATGCATTCCAATCGCTCGTGGGTGGCTCTCATGAGAGCTGCACGGCGACGGGGCGACATGGGGACTGCTTGCTCTGGTTTCTGATGGTTCATGGGCATTGCTCCTTGGCGATCAAGATGACCAACAAGCAGGCGCCCGTGCGGGCGCTTGCCCGCAGGTGGTACAGCAGAGACGCAGAGATGATCTGCGTCCCGGTGGATTACATCACGCCCGAATCCATCAAGTGGCGCTCGAGTTTGTCCGCGTAAACACGGCCTTCCTCGTGCGCATGACGGGCCTGGATCTCGCGCCTGAGTTTCTTGGCGAGACGAAGACTCTTCGGGTCATCCCGACGAACCGCAGCGGGTTCACCAGGCTTGCGCAGGGTCACACCTTCAACCGAATACCACTGGGCCTCGTACCCTGAAACGGTACGCAGCTTGGTGGTGCGGTTGCGGATGCGCTCCATTGCAGAGACGCAGAACGACTTCACCTTGGCAGACTGAGCCGCAAAGGTCTGCTTGGAACGTGACACTGGGGTAACTGAAGCAGCGGACTGCTGCAGTACAGGTGGTGTCATGTCGACATTGGTTGAAGGTGCCGGCGATTCCAATTTCTTGGAGGCCTTGGTGGCATCAACACCATCTTTCGACTTGTTGCGCATGATTTGGACGTTCTGGATAACACCCACAACAACGGTTGCCAAACAGCCCGCCATCATCAAATACACATACAACTGAAAAGTCGAGTCGAAATCCATGGTTTTCTCCTTGGCGTGAACATGCACCGAAAGGTGCGGCGTGGTGTCCCAAATAACGCATTTGGGCAGCGGGTCGAGCATTGCTCGACTGGAACAGATCGGCGATGAACCGCCTTGCCATTGCGTACGGCGTGCGCAGGCAATGGCAAAGCGGCGGCGCGAGCCCTGGCTCGTTACCGGTTGTTCAAGAGGAGGGAAGATCGGCGTTCTGGATGTTGCTTACAGGCGCAATAATTCTGCGCTGCCTGGCAGAGGAAGCTGCCAATCTTGGCGGAATCCGTGGATCCCTTGTCCACCGCATCGGGGGTGGTGACCGGCGCCATCTGCGGCGCACGGTCACCTTATCGTCGGCAATAGCCTGGTGTCAAGGGCCGCAGCTGCCGACTTTTTCATCAATCCGTACATCTCCTGTAGGGACACGCCGATGGCAGCCGTCTCCCCCCACTTATCCACAGCCGGTGTGGATGATTCATCGGGCATCCGACCCGGCTGTGGGCAACCCCCACGATGGAATCAACGGGGAGGCAACTTCGTTCGCGGGCGGCCGTCTTCGTCGTACTGCGGCGTCTGCATAGCCGATTCATCTTTCGTGCCAGGCCCGATCAACCATTTCCGCCGACACAGCGTGTACCCACGAAGACATGGACAGCGCATCGCGGATGTTTCGTTGGGGGTCGAAGCGCTGGACGGGCAATCCCTTGAATTGGGCCTTCACCACCGGCTCAAGCACACCAACGCCATCAATCAGCCCGATGTTCTTGGCATCCATTGCGACCCAGACACGTCCGGACCACAAGTCCGGTGTGTCCAGCTTGAGGTGCGGCCGGTGCGCGATCACGTCGGCCTGAAAGACCCGCATGGCGTCCTGGACTAGCGTCTGCGCGACGGCCTGCTGTGCGGGCGTATCCGGCGTGTACGGCGAGAGCATCGACTTGAGCGCGCCGCTGCTGTACGCGTAAGCGCCGACGCCCAGCTTGTCCATCAGGCCGTTGAACTTCATCCCCTCGATGATGATGCCGATGCTGCCGACGAGGCCCGTCGGGTTGGCCACGATCCGATCGGCGTGAATCGCGATCATGTACGCAGCGCTGGCGCCCAGGTTGTCGATGACGGCAACGACCAGCCGCTTTCTCCGGCCAGGCCTTCCCTTCACTGCCGGCATCACCTTGCAATCGTCCACTGCGGCACCGATGCGCTCGGCGTCGCCCGGCGATCCACCCGGGCTATCGATGTGCAACACCAGACCCTTGACCATAGGCTGCCGGCACAATTCCGTCAGCAGCGGAACGATGCGATCGGCACTCGCCAGATGACCGTCGCCAATCTCTCCGGAGATGTCGACCTGAGCAACGGACGGTTTCAGTACAGTCGGCTGCACACCCAGAAGTGTGCCGTATCCGAAAAGCCACATGCACAGACCGAGGATGAAGACTGCCACCAGCGCCGTTCGTTTGATATAGCTCCACGACAGCGACGCCTTTCGTTCTGCCTCCAGTCCCCTCAGATACCCCCCAAGCGGACCTTGGATGACTTCAAGAACCTCCAGCAGTTTCTCCTGCACGGTACGGTCCACTTTAGGTGCCTTTCCTGAATCAGTCATGCGGTTCCATTCCTGTGGTGAAGGGGCCAACCGCCCTGGTCTGTTCGCCGTTACGAGTTCAACGGCCGCGGCAGGCCGAACCACTCCTCCAGCTTCGCCAGCAACCGCGCCAGTTGCAGCGTCAGCAGGGCAAAGTTGGCATCCATCTCGGCATGTGCATCGGGGTGGCTGTCGCCCAGCTCGTCCAGCACCACATCCAGGAATTTCAGCTTGCGGACGACCAGATCCTCGCCCAGCACGAAGCTGATGCGGTCATCGAAGGTCAGCCCGAGCAGGAACACCTGCTTCCCGCTGCGCAGGTGCTCCTTGACCTCTTCGGCATCCAGATCCTCCTTCCGCCCGCGCCATCGCGCGCCGTTGGCCGTGGCCGGGTCGCGCAGTTCGCATTCCTCGCCCAACGCCAGCCCGGCGGGCAGGTTGCCGTTCGCCAGCCAGTCGGTCATCAACACCCGCGGCCCCTCTTCCGGCGCCAGCGGCACCGCGGGAAAACTCCCCAGCGCCTCGCGGATCTGGGTCACGGCGCGCTCGGCGGATTTGCGGCTGGCGGTGTCCAACACCAGCCAGCCGTTTTCCTTGTCGACGTAGGCGGACATCCGCGAGGTGCGCACGAAGGCGCGCGGCAGCAGCTCGGTCAGCACATCCTCCTTGATCCGCTTGCGCTCGCGACCGCCGACCTTGCGCCCCGCTTCCTCGGCGATCTTCTGCACCTTGCGCTGCAATTCCTCGTTGACCACCTGTGCCGGCAGCAGCTTGTCCTCGCCGCCCACGGTCAGCAGCGTGCACTGCTTCACCGCATGGGTCAGCGGCATGTGCTCGCCGCGCCCGACCGGCGGCACGAAACCCCGCGTGGCGAATTCCAGTGGCCCGCAGGGGCGCAGGCGGTGCTCGGCCAGTACCTCGCCAAGGCGTTCCAGGTCAGCGGCCACAGCAGGCGAAAAACGGAACAACGTGAGATTGCGAAAGAACATACGAGCACGTCCTGCACAGGATGGTTAGGGGTTCTGCAGCCGGGAAAACCACGCGTTGACGGTGGGCTCCATTTCGGCGAGCAGCTCTGGTTGAAGTTCGTGTTTGAAAAGAATCGACTCGGCGCCTCCCGACTGCCGGGTCCCCGTGGATCCAAGTTCACCCGGGCCTCGCGTGCGCATGTCCGCCTCGGCCAGCGCGAAGCCGTCGTTGTGCTCCTCAAGAAGTTTCAGACGCGTGATGCTGTCGTCCCCGAGATCACCCATCAGCGCCATATCGAAGTCCCCATCGCCTCCTTCACGGGCAAGGCGACCGCGTATCTGGTGCAGGGTCGTGAGTCCGAAGCGTTCCGGGTGCACAACAACGACGCGGCGCATGTTGGGGATATTGATTCCAACCTCGACCGCGGTTGTGCAGATCCCGATTGATGCCGCGCCGGATATCAGGTCTTCCAGCGCCGCTTGCTTTTCCTCACCCTTGATGCGCCCGTGAATGGTTCGAACCATGCCCGGGAACTGCTTCTCCCATTTGATGACCGCCTCCTCGATGCTTCGGACCGCTTTCGCGCCCTCCCCTTTCTCGATGGCCGGATAAATCACCAAGGTGCGGGCACCGCTGGCAACGGTCTTTCGAACCGCGGTAAACAGCTCACGCTGCTGGTCCTTGTTCCACAGGTGCGTCCGAATCGACTTCTGCGCATGTCCCTCCCGCAGCTGGATCGTCTCAATCATCCCGAACGCGGCGAGTGCCATGGTCCTTGGGATGGCCGTGGCGGTCACGTCAAGCTGATGCGTCTGCGGACCTCGAAGCTGGCGACGCTGTTCGGCTCCCAGCTTTTGCTGTTCATCGGTGATAACCAGGTCGAACGCGCCCGGATTACGGGAAAGGAGAGCGGTAGTTCCGAAGGCGATCGACTGTTCTGCCCCGGACTCCTTCGTATCTGAAATCACCAGGGCAGAGGCAATGTCCGGGAAGAATTCGGCCATGACTTTTTGGCATTGCCGGCACAGCTGCTCATTGGGAAGCAGCACTGCCACCCTGCCTCCAGCATCAATTACAGCCGCCGCCAAAGTGAGAAAAACAGCCGTCTTGCCTGAGCCGACCTCGCCAGAAAGCAGCGCCCTTGCGTTGTAGGGCGCGCTGAAAATCGACGACATTTTTTGCATCGCGGACCGCTGGGACGCGCTCGGCGCGAACTTCCACTGTCGCATTCGCGCGGAAAGATTCAATGCGAGCGCCGGCCTGGCGTTCTGATCCCTGTCCCGGGAGAGGATCAGTTCCTTCAGCATCACAGTGGCCGCGAAGCGGTGCAGCGCATCCACCGCGGCGCGTCCTGTTTCCGGATCGAACGGGCAGTGAGCGCGGACCAGCAATCGCTCGAAGCTTTCCGCTTCCGCCGGCGCGTGGATCGCCTCCAGCACTTCTTGCGGACAGGCCAGTTCACCCAACATTGCCTCGCACTTCGTCGATGCCGTGCCCAGATTTTCCCTGAGCAGCCCGACGATCCGGTTTCGCAAGGTCTCGCTGGACATGCGCTTCCCGCTTCCCGGGTAATGCGGCATGCATCGTCCTCGCCACCGGCTTTCAACAAGGCGCGGATTGGACAGCTGCCAGCGGTCCTGGAAGAGGCGAGCCTCTCCCTTGACGAAGATGTGTGCGCCCTGACGGACCTGCGTCGCAATCGGCTTGATGTTCCCAAACCACGTGACTTCGACGACTGTGCCATCCAGAAGGGCCAGCATCACGTGCAGTCGCGCCAGGCCGCCCGTCGAGCGCGTCACCGGCTGACCCCGCACTTGCCCGCTCAAGATCATGGCCCGCCCCTCTTCGAGGTTCGTTCCATCCACTTCAATGCATCGAAGGTCTTCGAATGCGGACGGCAGTAGCAGCGCTACATGCCACGGCTCCGTCAAGCCGAACTCAGTCAGCCGGCCCAGCACGCTGGCTTCCGGCGCTATCGCCTGCTGTTTCTGGTCAGTCATCAATGGGACACCACAAAGCTGCCGTCCCGAAAGACATACCACTTGCCCGCCACAGCGCCACCCTCACCTACGCGAATCTGTGCACATTGCGACTCATCGCCCTGGCTGGCGTTCACCACTACGAAAAGGGCGCCCTCTTCACCACGGAATCGTGTCGATGGGGATCCAACCCCTACCCCGCGTTGTCCAAGGTCGATCGCGCCACCGGATTCAACCAGTACCCGACTTCCGGCACCGGCTCTCACCTTGGAGTCCGAAGCGACTGCCACGATGGAGCCTTCGTCCGTTTCAATGGTCGAACCAACGCCACTGGCCAGCGCCGAGAAGCGACCGGCCTTGATCAGCGAGCCATCGCTGCCGCCAACCCGCCCGAACTCAGCAATCTCCGCTCTGCTCTGCCGGCCCATCGCTACCGTTGCGCCCGCGCCTGCCTGGATATGGCTCTTGTCGCCGACCGCGCCGACGACACTTGACTGCGATTCGATGCGGCCTAGGCTGCCGACTGTCAGAATGGCGAAATCGCCTCCCTTTCGGCTCCGACCGATGTACGGCAGTCCCCCTGCGCCGTGCTCGTGCAGATAGCGTGCCGCCTGACTGAGGTCGCCGTCACTGACGACGCGCCCACTCCTGATCTTCACGCCGCCTGGCATGGCTTCCACGGCATCTGCCGTCAACACCAGCCACCGGGGCCTTTCCCCTGATATGTGCAGCAGAGGGCCGCATCCCCAGGGCAACGCTGGATAACCTTGGGGCGCCGTGAATGAATCACCCGCCACCATCGGCACGCCCTCTGGCGATCGTGCATGCGCGTCGCACGATGTGAGGTAGAGCGTAATTTTCCGGCCGCCGTCCGCTGCCATCGTGGCGTTCCTCTCTATAGGATCTCGAACCCGATAAGCCGCCAATCACCTTGGGTCGGTTCGTACCCGTCGATCCATGGCCATGACGGAAGCGGCATTTCCCAGGCACTCGCATCCTCCGAGGCAAGCATGGCCCCGGCCCGCTTGAAGTAATCGAGTTCGCAATGGCCGCCCCGGTGGCTCATTACGACAACCCTTGCGTCGTAACCATCCGGCATGGACGGGGCGACCCAGCCTGCTTTCAACATCGCGTGTTCAGGCTTGTGACTGGCCATCGGCATGGGAGGGCGGCACCAATCAGCGTTGCGACGTGCGTGCACGTCGGATCGGTGCATCCAATTTTCGACGCAGCTCACGGCTCGCGTTGAACTCTGCCACCCGAATACGGCGGTTCATGCCCAGGGGTTTGTCCATCGGCAGCAACCGTCCAAGGTGCGGCACTTCCACCGGCTCGTTGGCCTGGAGCTCGCCCGCCAGAACGACACTGAGCGCCAGCAGGACATCCTTGATGGTTTTCTTGGTCTGGCCCGTTTGGACCTGGATTTCGTTAATGATGTCCGATCGCTTCATCGAGGGTGTCTCTGCTTCCATGTTGAAGGTGTTTCGCGGGTGGTGGAGCCATGGGATAGAGATTACGTGGCATTTTGCGCACGTCTTGTTCGCGAACACGGACATAAACAGGGGCATTTCGCACGAAAGCACGGTTACTACCGACTGACGGTCCTCAGAGGGTCATGCCCGGGGCACCGCTTCCCGAGGTGCGAGCATCGAGCGGAACACATCCCCGCGTCCCCTGTTCGCGTCGGTGCGATGGCTCCGCCCAGTTGCCTGTAGCGCTGCACCAACGCCCCAAGCTGCTGGTCGTTGAGGAGCGGCACCTTCACCCATCGCACCTTTGTCTTGCCTGGTATGCCGTACCGCACCAGGCCGTACGTTTCGACCTGGCGCCCGGCGAACTCAGGGTGGTCCCCGTGCCTGATGAGCGCGCCGTAGACCGAGAGCTGGATCTGTTCTGCCAGAGCATGAGGGAACCCTGTCTTGTCCTCCCGGATCAGGATGGTTCCTCGTGCCGTGAGGTAGATCGTATCCGGCTCACCATGCAGTGCGAACGGTTCGTTGATGGAGAGCGCCTGGCCTACCGCAATAACCCGTGCGCCGGCCAACACGTTCGGACGACGACCCTCAGCATCGGCATAGGGGTCGCGGCGCCCCTGGATGAAAGCGAGAAGGACGAGGCAGATGCAAAGGAGGCCCAGCGCAAGCCAGGGAATCGACTCGCTTGTCACGAGGCGATCCTCGCTACCAAGAAATCCAGCAAGGAACGAGCGACCCAACGTGCGGAGAGGCTCCGGCCAAAGCGAGTAACCAGCCATGGACTGACTCGGTAGTACACCGCTACGAGGACCCTCCCGGTCGAGCTCGGTAGCAGGCAGCGATCGCGCCACCGTCGAAGGCGGTCGGTTTGCCACCCATCTGGTCCGTACACGGCCGTCGCCACAAAGCAGCGCCGGTCGACCGCGCCATTGGCATTCACCGCGGCCTGCTGCGAGTACGCATGCACCTGCGTTCCCTCACGCCGCCGCGCTTTGGCCCTCGCACTGATTTTCCCTTCGCCGTGCGTACGATCCAGAATGAGCTTGGTCTCACACAGCCCCAGCTTGGCCAGTTCCGTAGCAGAAATACTGCCGCGGCCGACCCGGTACCTAGCTCCGTTCACGACATCACCTCACTGACCTGAAGGTCATAGCCAGGGCCGCGTGAGTAATTGCTGTGGCGGAACTGGTAGACGATTGTTCGAACCCCTTCTACGTCTGGCAACCCGCCCGCCGTCGTGCAGCAACCGAACCACACCATGCGCTGTCGTGAACCATCCGGGAACCGAACATCCAGTTGCGCATGCTTTCCGTCTTTCCCCAGCGTCGTGACTCGCAGTACCTCCACCGTGTCGGCGAACAAAGGATCCGGAAATCCCTTGCCGAAGGGCTGAAGACCTTCGATCTGCTCAAGGAGATCCGGCGACGGCTTACCACCCAGCGCTCCGTCGTGATACCGCGGAGCGACTGGAACGCCCTGCAGGGCCTGTGCGACGGCATGGTCCCAGGCATCCGCGAACTCACCGAGCCACCGCCTATGGACAACGATGCCGCCGGCACCTCCGTGCCCCCCTCCCCTTAATTCGAACTCGGGATGGCTGGTTGCGATCTGGTCGAGAAGATTCTTGACGTGGGCGCCTTCAACCGAGCGAATCGATCCCGTCAACTTGTCCGGATCGGATTCACTTGGGCAGAGACACACTGTCGGCAGTCCCGTGTCTTCGACCACTCGGGCAGCGGCAATGCCGTGCACGCCACTGTGCCCGTCTGCGAAGAACGGGAGGCATAGCCCTTTCGTACCCTCCAACTGTTGCTCCCTCGCCATCTGCGTGGCCCTGACCACCAGTTCCGCAAGAATATCCTTGCGCTCGGTGTTGAGTTGATCCAGAACCTCCACCCATGCCATCGCGGACTGATCGTCTACCGCGCACATCGCCTCGACACCGCGCATGGCGTCTCCCAATCTGCCGGCCGCGTTGACCCGCGGTACCAGCCGCCACGACAACGAGGTGGCCGTCCACTCCCCCTTCAGCAAGGTGTCGAAGGCCCGCCAGATCGGTTCGCGCATCTGGCGAATTCGCGCCAACCCTTGCTGCACGATCCAGCGGTTCGCAAAGCTCGCGCCCAGGTCGACGCAGTCCGCCGCGGTGCCACATGCGGCGGTCGCCAGTAACTCCAACATAGACGCCGCAGGTTCCACTGAAACGTTACGGCGGACCAGCCTCTGGTGGACAGCGGCCATGACGTACCAGATCACTGCGCAACCCGCGATGTTCGGATCACCGAAGCTACTGTCCGTCCTTGCGGGATTGACGCATGCGAGCGCTGCCTTGGGTGGCCCCTCCAGTGGTATCTGGTGGTGATCAGTCACGACGATGTTCTGGATCCCTGCCTCGACCAGCTTGGCAAGGCGTGCCTGGTCGGCCGAACCCTGGTCGCAGGTGATCATGAGCTGCGGCCTCGGGTTCAATTCGAGGATGCGCTCAACGAATCCGTCCGACACTCCGTAGCCGTCTTTTTGACGGAGCGCAGTGCAAACGTGTACCCGCTTCGGGTCGACATGAAAGACGTCAATCAGGGATCGCCACGCGATACTGGCAGAGGAAATCCCATCGCAGTCGCTGTCTGACACGATTGCGACGACCTGAGCCCTTTCGATGGCATCCGCGATCGCCGTGACAGCCTGCTCGATGTCGGGAAGCTGGCTAGCGCGTGGAACGTCCTGCGATGAAGGCATGACCAGACGGCGCAGCCCTTGGCTGGGCACGCTGCGCAGCCGTCCCGCGAGTAGTCGCCCCTGGAGGTCCGTAAACCCCTCGCTGCACGCCGCACGGTGGACATCGCCGTTGAGAGGCCTGCCTTGCCAGGGACGAATGAAAGGCTGCTTCACGGTTGTGTTCATGCGTCGATGGTCGCACTCCATTGCATTCACGCAATGGCGCGTGGTGCAGGCGCGGCGCTGGTCCATGCTGGATCTGCGCATCCATCTGGGCGTGGTGAGGTTGCCCGCTTTGCCTTCGGTTGCGCGACTGCCGGACAGTGCCATAACGGGTCACTCTTCCACGGAGCCCCGCATGAACAACCCGCAGATTTTCGCAGCACCCGAGCTGTCGAACGACCCTTTCAATGCCGCCTTGCTTGCCCTGCTTTGTGGCGGCGTCGCTGCACCTGCAGCATGTGGTCGCGTCGATCCCTCGGTGTCAGACCTGTCCATCGCCCCCTCACCCTTTTCCATTCCCGCCGGCCATTCACTCATTGTCGGCGGTTCGAAGGCCAAGTTCGCCGCGAATCTGCGCGCCATCGAAATCATCAAGGCATGCGAGCTTGAAGGGCGTACCGCGACGCACGCCGAACGGCTTGAATTGGTTCGCTACGTCGGTTGGGGTGGCCTGCAGAAGGCCTTCCGGCGCGCTGATGGCCATGCAGCCGGTGGTTGGGAGAACGAAGTCTCTGCGCTCGAATCCCTGCTCGATGCCGACGAGCTTGACCAGGCTCGGGCATCGACCACAGACGCGTTCTACACCCCACGGGATGTGGTCGAAGCGGTGTACGCGGGACTCGAACGGCTCGGCTTCCAGGGCGGCCGCGTGATCGACCCTGCCGTGGGCACCGGCCACTTCATCGGGCTGGCGCCCGCCGCCTTGCGGGAGGCCATGCGCTTTACGACCGTTGAACTCGATGGCTTGTCGGCATCGATCACTGCGGCACTGTACCCCGAGGTCCGGCTTGCCGTGCGCGGGTTCCAGGACTTCACCGTACGCCCGGGCTCGTACGACGCAGCTGTTGGAAATCCGCCGTTCGGAACCTTGATGCCGTTCGACGCGCTCAATCAGGACCTGCGCGGGTTCACCATTCACAACTACTTCGTCGCCAAGTGTCTGCGCGCTGTCGCACCGGGTGGCATCGTCGCGATGGTGGTATCCCGCCATATGCTGGACAAGGAGCGCAGCAAGGAGCGTGCATGGATGACCAAGCGCGCCCGCCTGCTCGGCGCCATCCGCCTGCCGAACACCACGTTTGCCGCCGGCGCGGGAACCAGCGTCACGGCCGATCTGGTTTTTCTGCAGCGCCTCGCGAGTGGCGAGCATGGGAACCCGGACGCGTGGTCGGGGCTTGGGAGCGTAGCGGATGCCCATGGCGGTGATGACATTGCGGTGAATCGGTACTTTGCCGACCACCCGCACATGATGCTTGGGCAAATGGTTCGGGAATCCAACCAGTACAGCGCGGACGAACCGACCCTTGCTGCCCTTCCCGGCCCAGACTTGCAAGCCCAGCTCGCGGCGGCGATCACGCACCTCCCGCAGGGAGTCGCTGTAGCCCCCCTATCAGCGCAAGACGGCGCATCTCCCGCGTTCCCAGCCGAAACTGCGGACACCACGCTTTGGTCGCACTTCATAGCCAGCGACGCCACCATCTGGCAACGCGTGCCGGGTCTCGACGATGAGATAAAGGCACAACCCGTTGACGTCACTGGTCGCGATTACCAGCGCATGCGTGCGCTCATCGAGTTGCGTGACGACATGCGCTCACTCATGGCAGCAGAAAGCGCCGATGAAAGCGCGGCGACGATTGCCGTTCGTCGCGCGACCCTGAATGCTTCCTACGACGCATTCGTTGGCTCCTTCGGCTACTTGAACGCTCAGGCCAACGTCGCACTTTTCCGCGATGACGCGGACGCCTACATGCTGCGCGCCCTGGAGGCGGATTATCAGCGTCTTGACGCTACCGCCGCCCAGCGCGCCGGCGTTCCGCTGCCCAAGGGCCGCAGCTCCGTCGAAGTGTGCACCAAAGCCACGATCCTGCGGGAACGTGTCCTTTTCCCGCAGCGCGCACCCCACCCCGAAACAGCGCGCGACGCGCTTGCCGTGAGTCTGAACCTGTTTGGGCGCATCGATCCTGCTTCCATGGCGGACATGCTGGGCATCGGATGGGATGCCATCGAAACCGAGTTGGGCGACCTCATCTTCCAGCGTCCAGACGATCTTGAATGGGTACCTTCGGACGAGTATCTGTCAGGTAACGTCAAGCAAGCTCTGGCCAAGGCCAAGGCTGGCGCGGCGAACCACCCGCGATTCATGCGCAATGTTCGCGCCCTCGAGAACGTGCAACCTGATGATGTGTTGCCCGGTTCGATTTATGTCGCCGTCGGGTCACCGTGGGTTCCTGCAGACGTCTATGAGTCTTTCGCTAAAGCCGTTCTCGGCCTGGACGACGCCCGCGTGACGCACTCCGCTGCGCTTGGACGATTCGTGCTTACCGGCTACAGCCACGGGCACGCTCGCTTCGGCACGCAGGCTATGTTCACGCGCGGATTGTTCGCCAAAGCCCTGAATCGCGAACCGGTCATCCTGACGACGTTGATTGATGGCGTGCGCTACGTTACCGATCACGACGCCACCGAAGCCGCGCGCCAAGCCGTCGATCTGATTGGCGAGTCATTCCTCGGTTGGGTTTGGAATGATCCAGATCGCAGGGAGAGGCTGACACGCATCTACAACGACACCTTCAACACCGATGTCCCGCGCCGCTATGACGGTTCACACCTGACCTTCCCCGGCAAGGTCAGCGACGCTGTTATCCGGCTGCGCCGGACGCAGGTCAATGCTGTGTGGCGGATGATTCGCGACGGCGTCACGCTACTTGATCATTCCGTCGGCGCCGGGAAGACCTACACCCTTATTGCGGCGCTGATGGAGCAGCGCCGCATGGGGCTTCTGCGCAAGCCGCTGATTACCGTCCCGAACGCACTCGTTTGTCAGTGGGCTCTTGAGGTGGTTCGCCTGTATCCGGCCGCGCGCGTGCTGGCAGTCACCGAACAGGACTTCACCAAAGACCGGCGCTTGATGCTCTTTGCGCGGATTGCCACGGGTGATTGGGATATGGTCATCGTCGCTCACTCACAATTTAGTCGGCTCGGTGTACCACAGCAGTTTGAGCTTGATTACCTGCGGGAACAGGTGGATCAGTTTGCGATAGGCCTGCGCGACCTCAAGGACGCCGGCGCGGACAACCGCAGCATCAAGCAGGTAGAGGCGGCGAAGAAAGCGCTGCAGGAACGACTGAAAGGCAAGCTGGCATCGATATCGCGCGACAACCGCACCGCCACGCTCGACGACATGGGCATCGACTGTTTAGCCGTCGACGAAAGCCAAATGCACAAGAATCTTGGCTTCACCACCCGCAAACGCAATGTGTCTGGTCTGGGCGACCCGAAGGGCAGCCAGCGCGCGGAAGACCTCTACATGAAGGTTCGGTGGCTGCAGACCACGCGCTCCCATGCGGCCGTCTATTTCCTGACCGGGACACCCATCTCGAATTCCCTGGTGGAAATGTTCACCATGCAAAGGTATCTGGCGACCGATGTCCTGCGCGAGCGCGGCATCGCACACTTCGACTGCTGGGCGAACAACTACGCGGAAGAATCCGTGTCATTCGAGCTGGATTCCAGCGCCCAGGGACTCAAGGCAAAGACCGTGCTCAAGCGCTTCCGCAACATACCGGAACTTTTGGCCATCTACAAGCGATTTGCTGACACTGTCACGCTGGCCGACCTCATGCAGATGTTCCAGGAAACCACCGGCAAGCCGTGGCCGGTCCCGAAGCTGGAAACCGGCAAGCCGATCAACGTCGTTGTCCCTGCTGGACCGGCGCTCATGGACTACATCCAGCAGGACATCATTCCACGCATGCAGGCCGTCTGTGGGGAACGTGGTGAGAGGCCCGACCCGAGCGTGGACAACATGCTCAAGATCACGAACGATGCGCGTCTTTGCGCGCTCGACGTGCGCTTGCGCCTGCCTGGTGCCGAGGACGACCCTGGCTCGAAGGTCAATCGTGCCGTCCGAAACATTGTTGCCCTGCACCGCAAATGGGCCGACCGCCGGGGTACCCAGCTCGTTTTCTGTGATCTCTCCACGCCGACTGGGGCGGTAGCGGCACAACGCGCCGAACTGGAAGCGCTACAGGTAAGGGCGGCAATGGACGACGACGAGGCGATCAAGACCCTGTCCGAACTTGGTCCAGACGTGATGCTGTCGATGAGTAGTTCGTTCAGCGTTTACGACGATCTGAAAGCGAAGCTGGTCGCGTCCGGCGTCGACGCACACGAAATCGCCTTCATCCATGATGCCCACACCGACCAGCAGCGCCGTGTACTGTTCGACCGCATGAATCGGGGCGATCTGCGTATCCTGGTGGGCTCGACGGCGAAGATGGGCACAGGTATGAACGTTCAGGCCAGAATTATCGCGCTGCATCACTTGGATACGCCCTTCCGTCCCTCAGATCTGACACAGCGCGAGGGTCGCTTGCTGCGTCAGGGTAACCATTTTTACAACCTCGACCCGGATGGGTTCACGGTAGCGATCTATCGATATTGCACCGAGCGAACCTACGACTCGCGTATGTGGCAACTGATCGAGCGGAAATCCGCTTGCATTGACCAGCTCCGGTCTGGTGACAACGGTTTGCGTGAAGTGGATGACATCGTGGACCAAACCGCTTGCGCCAGCGAGCTGAAAGCTGCGTGCACCGGCAATCCGCTGATCATTGAGCAGGTGGAACTGGAAGCGAGCATCAAGCGTCTCTCGATGTTGCAGCGTGCCCACCTCAATCACCTCTATGACGCCGAACGGTCCATTGCCGCGCTTGAGCGCGACGGTGGCCCCAAGGCACGGCACGAACGCGCTGTTGCGAAGGCCGAACGTGCCGAAGCTCACCTGGCTACGCATCCGCGCAGGCCTTTCACGGCAACCGTTGGCAACACCGTATTCACCGAATTCAAGGACGGTGCGAACGCCATCACGTCGCAAGTCGTGAAAAGGATCAATGGTTCTCTAGATCGCTATTCGGAGCTTAGCGGCATAATCGGCGTCTACCGTGGAACAACGCTCACCATCGACGGTTACAAGTTCACACCGACCCTTTGTCTGTCGATTCCTGGGGTCATCGGTGACATTGGACAAGTAGACGTTCCTATCAAGGAAGACGGCACGATCAGCTCCCTGTCCATCATGTCCCGGCTGGACGCGCACATTGACCGCCTTGGACGACTGCGGGCCGACGCGGATGCCATCTTCGCGCGCGACGAACGCCGTTTGGCGGACATGCGTGATCTTGCTGGCCAACCGTTTCGGGCAGAGGCCGAGTTGTCCGCATGCAAGGAGCGCCTCAATGTCGTCATGGCCAAACTCATCACGGCCCACGCTCCGGCCACTACGGCCACGGTCACCGTTCAGATGGCATCGAACGACTCTGCGACGAATGACCTTGTGGCCGCCTAAACGGCTATTGCCGTAATTGAGGCCGGGAGTATTCATGGGGTGTCCTTCCACGGAGACACCCCATGTCCGACCCGATACTTGTCACCCTTCCCCTCTCCGCAATCTCGGCGCGGGAGGGTTTCAATCCGCGCAAGAGCTACCGCCAAGCTCCGATGGAGCAGCTGGTCGAAAGCATCCGCCAGCAGGATTTGATTCAGCCCATCGTCGTTCGCCCCCGCACGGACGGCGAGGATGGCTACTGGATTACCGCCGGTCATCGCCGCTACCTGGCCATGCAGAGCCTCGGCCGCGAAACCATTCCCGCCCTCGTCCGCGAAGGATTCAGCGAGGAAGACGCCAAGCTGGCATCCATCGTCGAAAATCTGCATCGTGCCGATCTCTCGCCAGCCGAGGAAGCGCTCGCGGCGCGTGACGTACTGGACCTGTGCCAAAACGACCGCGCCGCCGCCGCGAAGCAGCTGGGGTGGAGCGCGACCAAACTGGAGTCGCGACTGCTCTTGCTGCACGCCTCCGCTGCCGTTCTGCAGGCGGTGGCCGATGGCACCATTCTGGTCGCTCATTCCGAGCTTCTGGCTGGTTTGCCACACGACCTCCAGGACAAGGCACTCGCTCGCATCATCGAGCGCAAGACCTCTGTGCAGGAGCTTCGCGAGCAGGTCAAGGGCGTGGTGATTCCCCTGTCACTGGCCATTTTCGACGTGGCCGGTTGCAAGGGCTGCCCGTTCAACACCGAGACGCAGGGGTCCCTGTTCGGGGATGCCGTGGCTGGCACCAACTGTAAACACCGCCAGTGCTTTACGGACAAAACTACCGTGGCCATCGAGGCCAAGCGCGCGGCGCTGGCCGAGGATGTCGCGACCGTAGCGCTCACCAGCGAGAAAGACCCTTCCACCTACACCGCGTTGACTGTCGCCGCTGTCGGCGCCGAGCAGTTTGAGCAGTGCAAGGGGTGTCAGCACTTCGGCGCCGTCATCCATTCCACGCTGGATGGTCGCACAGGTCGGGTGGAACGCCCAGTTTGCTTCAACATGTCGTGCCATTCGGCCAAAGTCGCCCTGCAGACCGAGGCAGCGGCGGGTGCACAGCAGCCAGCGGCGACCGACACTGTCGCGCCCATCGAGACGGTTGGTCCCGCTTCCGGCAAAAAGAGCAAGCCAACCACGAAGGCGGCAGCCAAGACGGCCCGTAGCGCAGCACCCGCCTCGATCAGCAGCGCCGTCATGCGCGTCATGCTGCCCGCCTATCAGGCGGCAGCGGCCGAGGCCATCGCAAACGACCCGATGTCACCACTGGCCCTCGCCACCGTCAGTCTGCAGTCCATCCTCAGCGAGGCGGGGATCACCCTTCCCGGAGTCGAGCCGACGGGTGGCAAATCACCCGAGGCCCGCTTGATCGCCGTCCTCAAGAGAGAGCCTGCCGCGATCCTGGCCGGATTCCGGGCAGCAGTCGAAGCCCTTGTGAGAGGGCAGTCGAAGAACTCGCAGTTCAGCCGCAACGGCTTCTTCCCACCCATCCTCGCGGTGACGCTGGCGCAGTCCAAAGGCATCGACATGGCTCCGCACTTCAAGGTCACGGAAAAGTTCCTGGAGGCGCACACCCGCGAAGGCATCACGTCCCTGCTGGATGAGTCGGGCTTCAAGGACTGGATGCTCGGAAAGCCGGATGGCGACAAGACTTTCCGCGCCCTGCTCGCACTCAAGAAAGCAGAGCTGCCGGCGGCGGTGATGGCGCACGGCTTCGACTGGAATGGCTTTGTTCCCAAGTCGGTGACTACCGCCACCGCCACGGCCTTCAAGGGGCTTTGAGCGGTTGCGGTACTCGCACACCCTCCTACCCTTCTCTCACCCACCACGGAGAACACGCATGCAACTGCTGACACAACTCGCCGCGCTGCTGCGCGATGGCGATTCCTACACAATTCGACTGCAAGGTACCCAGGCCGGTACGAACGTCATCATCGAGGCTGCGTTGGCCGACGTCAGTCCCGATGAACCCAACGAGGCACTGCGCAACATCCAGGTGGCGCTCGCCATGCCCTTGATCCTCAAGGTGCCGAAGTGCGAATCGGTCAGCCACGTCGTTCCTGCTGCGCTGGATGCCTATCTCGGTGCCAAGGCCTCGGCGGTCGAGGCCCGCGATCTGCTCATCAGCTCCATCCAGCAAGCTACGGCGGATGCGAAGGCCGCCGCACGAAGCGCGGCTGGGACAACCAAGAAGGGCAAGACCGTGTCCGTGGCCAAGGAACACACCGCCGCCGATGCTGACGACGCCGATGACGACGGCTCGGCCACCACGCAGACCCTCGGCGAAAGCCAGCCCTCTTCCCCGTCGAGCGACGTTGCCGGTCAGGCAGCCCCCGCTGGTGGCCTGTTCGACTAACCGGGAGACATGACATGGCCGAATTTCAGCAGATGAACCGCGTGTTCCGCATGGGCACGACCACGATCCCCGACCCCGCGCCGGGGGAGCCGCCGGAACAAGCACTAAACCACTTGCGTGGTGTTTTCCCTGTCCTCGCGCACGCCACCATCGACGGGCCGGTGGTCGAGGGCGGTCAGCTCGTCTACACCGTGCTGCGTCCGCCCGCCCAAACCAAAGGCGCCCAGGTGCCTGCCAGGGCGTCCTGACCATGGCACGTAAGCGCTCTGCCAAGGTCAAGTCACCGGCGGACGGTGAGATTGCGGAAGCCATCGAGAAGATCGAGGCATGGGGTCGTGCTGACAGCACGGCAGGGTATGACCACACCCTTCACTCTGCCGTCGGGTCCTTGCTGATTCGACTGGCCTCACGGCGACCCGCCCCGCTTGATCCCTTCCTGATCCCGTTGGCCTGAGACATGATCCGTTTCGCTCACGTCCCTGAATCTGCGCTCCGTAGTGCGGGCCTCGCCGTGCGTTCGGCCGTGCCCGTCCTGTCACGCGCGGATCGTCACCTTGCCGCGCGTCGGCTGTCGCAGGCGGCAAGGTCAGGCACCATTCCTCGTGGCGCCCTTCGTGACTTGTTGAAGACGTCTGGCGACATGCGCGACGCGCCCTTTGTTCGGATCGCTTCGAATGCCGCGCGACGGCTTCGTCGCACCATGAGTCCACTCCCTCGCCTGCCCGACGATCTGCGCGCGCCCGCCGATCCCGCCTGGATGGACCCCAAGCGCAGAGAACATGCGGCATCGTGGTTGCGGGTCATGGTCGAGGCGGGATGGTTGCCCCCCGCGCAACTCTCTCGCTGCCTTCACAGCTTGCACGACGCTTCGGACGTTGTGCGCTCTTCCATCGACCAGTTGGTGCAATCCAGCGTGGACGATCTCCTTCGTCAGATTGGCATCGCTCCGGATTCTAGCGATGTGCGCCTTTGGAGCCTTGTTCCTGCGTTTCTCACCGGCGTCGAGCAAGATCGCGGCGCCGAATTGATTGTCGACTTCGCACATGGTGAAGAGCAATTTGCCGTCATGTCACAGCTGCGCGCTGACGACTATGGGTTCGTTGAATTCTGCCGCGCCTTTGAAACCGTCAGACTGCCGACATTGGCTCTGATCCTGCCGCAGGAGGTCTGTTCGGAGGGCGTCCTTGGGTCGTACTTCTTCACCGACGTGGAAGCCTATGTCGAGGACGCCGTAGGTCAGGACGGGACGATCACGCTGTCGGATGACCTCCTGGAACACCTGGAGTCCGAGTACGGCATGGAGGTGACCAACGGTGAGGCACGCGAAGGCATTGAGCGGCTGATCCGGTTTCTGGCGACGAAAGCAACGACGTTCCGCGCCGTGAAGTCCAAGAAGGAAGGGGTTGATCTTCTCCGTGCTACCGCAGCTGCTGCGCCGACGCCCGCGCTGCAGCAGTGCCTTGGATCGCTGGCTGAACTCCTTGCGCTCGCGCCGTCCCGGAAGGATTCGGGACAAGTGATGTGCGAGGCGCTGGATGAAGAAGCCTGCTGCGCGGGAACACTGGTGCTGGTAGGCGATCTCAGCGGGATGGAAGGCGGTGCGCTTGACGACATTTATGACCATCACATGCAGACCGGGTCAACGATGGCGACCATCCTGAGTGCCCCGGACAAGGGCGAGTTGTTGAGGGTTGCGGTGGCGGACGCTGCGTTTACAACTGTCCTATCCACGGTACTTCACCAACTCTCTGGAGCCGCCCATGCCCGCTGAACTCATCCCCTCGCTCGCCCTGCTCGTTCACAAGGAGGCTCACAGTTCCTCGCCTGCCCTGGTCCTTTCGTTGCATTCGCTGATCGACTCCCCGGATGGCCGCGTCCTTGATGCTGGTCGCGTCCTTTCCAGCGACGAAGCGCGCGAAATCGGCAACACGCTCATCGAGCCATCGGTTGCAGCGACCTCCCTCCGAATCAGCTTCCTGCCGCCCCAACTGCTTCGCCAGACCCCCGGCTCCCTGACGTGGTTTCGTCCTGCGACCCGCACGGCGATGTACTGGCGCACCAAGGATGGCGCCGTCAGCGTCCAAGCGGTACTGCCTGGTCTGGTGTTTCACGTCCGGGCGCGCGCCCTGTACGTTGCCGCTTTCACCGACGAAGGGCGCCCCACCGAACATACCGCGCTCTACCACGCTCCGCTCGGGAATGTCTTCGACACCCAGCTCGTTTGTACCGGCAACGCAAGCCTGCCTAACGGCATGAACCCCGAAGACATTCGGGGCTGGTCCGATGTGCTTCTGGCCACGTGTTATACGCACATCAACCACCAAAAGACCCTTCGCGCCGGTGCCTCCACCGAGGCACTCATCGGTTTCTGGAAGCGCCGCGCGCGCTGCAAGACCGCCCCCAGCAGCAAAGTCCTGGCTCCCCTTGCGAGTCACCTTTCCAAATGGGTGTCTGACCTGGAGGCCTTGGAACGATGATTGTCGCGACGGCCACCTTGTCTCCCTTGGATCAGGCAATCACCGCAATGATGCCGATGGTGATCGCCCCAAAAGGATCCGAGTTCTCGCCCATCAGCGAAGGACAGCGCCTGGTTGCGGCGTCGGACGGCATCTACATCGAAGCTGCGCACAGCGCCCTGTATGTCCGTCAGCGCGTTCTTCCCGGAGAACTGCCCTACGGTTCCCTCACAGATACCGTTGCGCTACCCGCCGGTCCGATTCCAGCCTGGATCTACAGCGCCCTTGTCGAAGACGCGCTCAAGGCGCACCCCAAGGAAATGGCCGCGCTCGTCACGGCAGGCCCGGACGGCTACCAATTGCACCGACCCATCGCGACGGCCACCACGGGGAGCGTTACTTACGATGATCGTGGCTATGGCGATTGCGCCTTGGTGATCGACGCGCATAGTCACGGTCACCACCCCAGCTACTTCTCTCCCATGGATGATCAGTCCGACCTGTCGCGCCTCCCGCCGCACATCAGCATTGTGTTCGGGCGATGTCGTGACACGAACTCCATCGAGGTCTGCGTCCGCATCTGCGCGGGGCAACGCCTCATTCCGCAACCCGCATCGCTGCTTCGGAGCCTGTTCGCATGAGCCTTCCCCGATTCCCATCGCCCCCAGCCTTCCTAGGGGATCGCCCCATTGAGGTGGTGGTCGTCGGCGCTGGCGGCACCGGCTCAATGCTGCTCAGTGGCCTTGGCCGCCTCGATTGCGCGCTGCGTGCACAGAACCATCCCGGCATGCAGGTCACGGTGTACGACCCCGACACCGTCTCTCCTTCCAACGTCGGGCGCCAGAACTTCGCCACAGCTGATATTGGGTATAAGAAGGCCGTCTTGATGGTTCACCGCATCAACGGGTTCTACGGTCTGGACTGGAAGGCGATGCCGGTCCGTTACGACAAACCTACCACCGATCTCGACCTCTTGATCGGTTGCGTGGATAGCGGCCTGTTCCGCTACAAGCTCGGCAAAGCCTGCGCGGGACGGCACATGCGTTGCCTGTGGCTCGACACCGGCAATGGCGCGGAGACAGCGCAGATTGTTTGTGGTCACCTTGGTAAAACCTCGGGCCTGCGGCTGCCCAACGTCTATGACCTGTTCGGGGATCAACTCCTCGCAGGTGACCATGATGACCAGCCGAGCTGCTCGCTGGCCGAAGCCCTCTCTCGCCAGCGCTGGTCGGTCAATCCGCTGGTCGCCGTCACCGCGCTGACCATCCTGGACAACCTCGTGCATCGCGGCGGGCTGGACGACCACGGCGCCCTGTTGCGGCTCACCCCACTGACCGTGACCGCGTTGAGCATCGACCCGGCCGTCTGGTCGATGATGGGATACGACACCGCCGCCGTCGCGGCATAAACCTTCCGCAGCGATTGGCCGCCAGAACCGGGCGCCGACACACGCATTTGCGCGTGTGACCCCCGTTTATCTCCGGTTTGGCGCGCAGGCGACCCGCGCAAGCGATGGGAGCATGTCTTCTCATGGCTCCCGCTCTTTTTCGTCTATCCCTGCTGATTGCGCTCTCGCATGCAATGGCGTGGACGCAACCAGTATCCCGTGGGTTCGCGGCCCCAGGCACCACTGTCCTGGCGCGGACGGTCGCCCACGCTCGCAAGTCCTTCCAGCATTCCTTTGCACTCCACTGAGGCCATTGTGACTCCCGACCACATCGATTTGCTTGAGTCTCGCGGCGACGCCAATTTGCCTCCGACAACCATCGAGCACCGGGTCATGGTTCTCACTGTGGTTGCCCGGCTGAATCAGCTGAACATCACCCCCGACTCCGACATCGCCGACGATCACTCTCGGCTCTACGACATCCTTTCACCGCAGTACAAGGACGCGGGACTGTCCTTGAGCCACGCTGCCATCACCGATGCGCTGCTCCTGCTACGAACACCATCCGCGCCACGCTGGCAGCATCTGACTGTTTGGGTGCAGCGTCTGGCGCTCCTTGTCTTGACCCGCCGGCAATGGTGGCCGCGCTACCGGGTAGCCATTCTGTCCAGCGTTGTGGCGCTCCTTACTGCCGGCATCACCGCCCTGGCAGTGGGCCACTTCCGGTACCAATCCTGGGTGGACCGCATTTCCGCTACCGCACAGTCCACGCAGGAAATGCGGCAGTCGGTCGAACTCGTGGCTCAAGAGGCTGGATCACTTGGCAGCGATCCGGCCGGTGTCCACGTGCATGCGGCAGCGGCCCTCCAGGCCGTCGGAGCGGCATCGTCAAGCCTCAACCGCATGCATGTGTGGTCTGATGGCCCCAATGCCCTGCGCCAAGCCTATGAGGCCCAGAGCGGATCGGTGGTCAAAACGATCGAACAGGACCGGGCGACTTTGGCCACCACCCAGACCGACCTGCAGCGTGCAAAGAGCGAACTGGACCTCGCGCAGATCGTCCAGCAAGCGAGCCAGAGCTGGCAGGACCTCGGCATGCCTCCCAGCCTCCCCGCTGCCCTGATGCAGGTCTGGGA
>Ga0307376_10000439_pt1 | contig 51402 bp, 42 predicted proteins | sample TR2MG_FD_202536 | JGI IMG/M metagenome (GOLD analysis project Ga0307376, IMG submission 202536) | Soil microbial communities from Risofladan, Vaasa, Finland - TR-2 | ecosystem: Environmental > Terrestrial > Soil > Coastal area > Acid sulfate soil | place: Finland: Risofladan, Vaasa | collected...
TCAATATTCACGTCTGAATCTATCAGAAATTATCGATCACCGGCAACACCTTTTTCGTCAAAGCTGTCAATATGCGGATTCGGTGGTCCGTCGATGGACGCGAGATATCGTTTTCTTGCTTGACAACCGCTCTGTCCCACATTAGTCTGCATTGACACTTACTGGCGGCGGGAAAGCAAAGCATGAAGAACTCGGTGACCATCCACGAAGTGAGTAGGCGGGCAGGGGTTTCCCTCTCGACGGTATCCCGTGTTCTGAACGACAATGCCAATGTGAACGCCGACATGCGCGAGCGTGTTTTGCGCGCGGTAGAGGATCTCGGGTACCGTCCCAATCTTGCGGCTCAGGCGCTGAAAACAAGCCGGTCGCGTATGATAGTCTTCCTCATTCCTGAAATTTCAAATCCCTACTATACCGAGACCTATCGTGGCATTCACTCCGTCGCCCAGCAGCGCGGTTACGTCACGCTGATCTACGAATCAGACGACGTGGATGCCGCTGTCCAGTCGATTCTCATGCGCGGTGCTGATGGTGTCTTGATCGACGCAGTCTTCGGCAACGAATCGAAGGAGCTGCTCGTTGCAGCCGAAATACCATTCGTGCAGACCAACGTGCCTGCCCGTCGTAACCTGATCGAGAATATCGTGTGCGTTGACGTCTATGGGGCCACGCTCGAGGTGCTCGAATATCTGCATTCGATGGGACACACGCGGATTGGGCTCATTGACAGCAGAACCTCCGGGGGAAAAATGGATGAGCGGGAGCGCGCGTTCCGTGACCATGCCGCGGCACAGGGGCTTCTATACCCGGAACGGTTCATAGCGATGACCGTGGTCGCGTCAACCGACAAATACAGCGGCGGCTTCGCCGGAATGTGCGAGCTCATCGAGCGGAACGTCGGTATTACCGCTGTCGTTGCGCTCAACGACATGGTTTCACTCGGCGCAATCGCCGGCGCCAGATCGCTGGGAAAATCAGTCCCTTCCGATATATCGCTTGTTGGTTTTGACGATGCAGACATAGCCCGCTATACCACGCCCCCGCTTACGACTGTCCGTATTCCGACCTTCCGACAGGGAGAGGTCGCCGCAGGTATGCTGTTTGATCTGATCGAACATCCGGAAGAGCCACTGCGTTCAGTGCAGATTCCGACCGAGCTTGTCGTTCGCGAATCGGTGCGCAAGATTAATCATACCTGAGCTTTGACGAAATCTGCATCCACCACATGCCCGGCCTCAAATAGCTGAGTGCTGCTATTGGCTTCCAACTACCCTGCGTTTACAATCTGCCAATGAATCGAACAAACAAGCTCATCGGTGCTCTCGCGGCACATCTGCATACCGAAGATTCGGCGGCAATCGCCGACTCGCTGGAGAACCAGACTCTTCGAAGTGAGCGGCTGCGGATGGCCATCATCGCGGCAATTGTCGCTCTGTTTGCACTCAACTTTCTGGTCGCCATCCTGTTTTTCCATTCAATCGTCGAGCAGTGGTTCAAGGGAGAACTCTCGGCTCCACTGGTTCTTGCCGGTGCACTGGTACTGGTCGCATACGAACTCGCCGGACGCCGGGTTATGGGGCACATGGTCAGGATGCGCAAGACGCCGCACCCATTTTGGAAGTGGGGAAACGCCCTGGTAGAGACGAGCATCCCGACGCTCATGATCGTAGTAGCTCGCCCTATCTTCGGTCCGGTCAATGTCCTGGACCTTCCGCCTATCTTTGCGTACTCCTTTTTTGTTGTGCTCTCAACGCTTCGCCTCGGTTTTGCGATCTCCTTTTTCACCGGTTTGGTCGCGGGCGTCGAGTATCTTCTGATTGCTCTCCTGTTCCTTCATGGTTTACCGGCAAACTCGGCAGATTCATTCCTTCTTGCGCCCGTGCCATACGTTATTCGCGCCTGGTTTCTCATCCTTTCCGGACTCCTCGCAGGCATCGTGGCGCGTCAGTTGCGTCGGCAATTGCTCAGATCGATCACCATACTCGAGGACAGGAACCGCGTTGTCAGCATGTTCGGTCAGCACGTGTCGCCCGCGGTCGTGGACCGGTTGCTGAGCCAGACCGTGGATCTTGGTGGTGAGGTGAATCACGTATGTCTGATGTTTCTTGACATTCGAAACTTCACGGCGTACTCCGAGCAGGAAAGCCCCATCGCAGTCGTTGCATTCCTGAACTCACTGTTCGACTTCATGATAGAGAGCGTAAACAAGCACCAGGGCATCGTAAACAAGTTTCTCGGAGACGGATTCATGGCGGTCTTCGGCGCGCCGATACCCGACCGGCTGAACTGCCAGCATGCGTATGATGCGTCACTCGAAATTCTCGTACAGCTCGAGCAGTTCAACAAGGATCGTGGCGAAAACAAGACGCGAATCGGCATAGGGCTGCACGCGGGCGAGGCGGTAACGGGAAATGTCGGCTCGGCGGCGAGAAAGGAGTACACGATCATCGGTGATACGGTCAACATCGCCGCTCGCATCGAACAGCTGAACAAGACATTTGGATCGCAGCTGCTGATATCTGAAGCTGTGCTCTCAGAACTCGAAGCTGTACCCAGTTCTTCGGAATCGCTGGGGGAGGTCACGGTGAAGGGGCACGAAACACCGGTTTCAATATACCGCCTTGCTTAGGAGTTCTGCCAGCTGCAACCCAGAACGCATACAAAAAATACCCCTTGTGTCTTTTTTTGCCAAGATCTATAATATCACCGATAATCGCTTTATCGAGGAGCGTAACATACCATGAGACTATCTTCGAAGCTAACTTTGGGGTTTGCGGCAATCGCTCTGATTGTCGTTCTTGTCGGGGGAGTTGCAGTCTGGGGGGCAAACAGACTCAGCACGAACATCCTGGACATTGCGAATAACCGGCTCCCCGGCGTTGAGCTTGCCCAGACGCTGGAAGTCGACATGCGCACCATTGATTCGGCGGAAAACTCGTTGATGCAGGCAACGCTCACCGCTGCCGAGATCGCGGACATACAGAAGCAATTCACCGCGGCCCGGGCAGACCTCGATGCCACAATCGCGCGCATCCAGGCAATACCGATGAGCACCACTGAGGCAGTGGATTGGCGATCGTTCCTCGCATCCTTCGGCGACTGGTGGACTCAGCATCAGGCCATCGTCTCTATTGCCACCGCATATGAGAATAACAAGACCGACCAAAACTATAGTGCGCTCACGCGGCAGATGAAGTCAAATGATACGGCGTTCACGACGGCAATCGACCTCTCGAACAAGATACAGACAGCCGAAGATAATGGCGCCAAAGATTCAGTGGGCAACGCCGAAGCTATCGATGCGGCAATGCGCTGGATCTCGATCCTCGGCATGATAGTCGGAATCGTCCTTGCCATTGGCATTGCCTTCTTCATTGTGCGAAGCACGATGCGGCAGGTCGGCACTGAACCGGCAACCATGGAAGCACTGTCGAACCGCATCGCCGAGGGGGATCTCGCGGTCAGACTCACCGCAGGCGCGAAGGGAGATGCAACAGGAATTCTTGCCGCAATGGCCGCAATGGTCGGCAAGTTGAAGGAAATCGTTATTCAGGTGCAGACTGCGGCGCAGAATGTTTCGTACGGAAGCGAACAGCTGAGCTCCTCGGCGCAGGTACAGGCCCAGGGCGCGGCGGAGCAGGCGGCATCGACCGAAGAGCTCTCGTCGTCAATGGAACAGATGAGCGCAAACATAAAGCAGAACTCTGACAACTCGCTGCAGACCGAAAAGATCGCGACGCGGGCGGCCCAGGATGCCGAGGAGACCGGCAAGTCGGTCATGAGCGCAGTTGATGCCGTCCGGGAGATCTCGACCAAGATCACCATAATTGATGAGATTGCGCGGCAGACGAATCTTCTTGCACTGAACGCTGCAATCGAAGCTGCGCGCGCGGGCGAAGCTGGGCGCGGTTTCGCCGTGGTAGCGGCCGAGGTGCGAAAACTCGCCGAGCGAAGTCAGACGGCCGCGAAAGAGATCACTGAGCTGTCGAAGAAGACAACTTCAATGGCAGAGGACGCAGGATCGCGGCTCGACAAGCTCGTGCCGGACATCAAACGGACGGCAGACCTCGTGCAGGAGATCAGCGCTTCAAGCAACGAACAGTCAGCCGGCGTCGAGCAGATGAACCGGGCGATCATGCAGCTTGACAGCGTCATTCAGCAGAATGCGAGTAGCTCGGAGGAGATTGCGACAACATCGGAGGAACTTGCTTCTCAGTCGGAGCAGCTTTCACAGACAATCGCGTACTTCAGAGTAAACGGCGATGGCGAGCGAAAGAGTCCCCCGCAGGTTCGCGCCAGGGCCCTTCCGCAACGCGTGCGCAGTTCCGATAAGTCGAACCCGCCCATAAAGTTCGGCTCGCGGTCCTCCGGGACTCTTGCGGCCGAGGAGCCGGAGGCACCGGTTCGCGGAACCGACCGACATTCGGTTTCACGCTCTACCGGAATCACGCTCCACGAAGAGTCGCTCCGTATGGAAGCGCCCCATTCCGGCAATTCTGCAGGTGACGAGGATTTCGAAGAGTTCTAGAGTTCGGTAGATCGAGTTCAGATAATCGGTGTGGTGTGATACACTTCGGGTATGGCCACAGATGAGTTACTGATTGCAGCGGTGCTGTCAATACTGCCGATTTCTGAACTTAGAGGTGCAATTCCCTATGCCGTCGCTCACGGAATGAGTCCGGTCACGGCCTATATCTATTGCGTCATGCTGAACGCCGCCGTTACGCCTCTTCTCTATGCGTTCCTCACGACGGCAAATAAGCTGTTTTTGCGGTGGGCCAGATATCGCTCGCTTTTCAACCGAGTTGTTGAGCGCTCCCGCCTGAAATTGCATGCGCCGGTCAGTCGCTACGGCTATCTTGGCATTTTGCTGTTTGTCGCCGTTCCACTTCCCATGACAGGCGCCTACACCGGCACGCTCGGCGCCTGGGTCCTCGGACTTAGCCCCCGGCGCACTTTCCTCGCGGTGCTCGGAGGGGTCGCTATTGCCGGCGCAATAGTCGTCGTTGTCACCTTCTTTGGAATCGAGGCGCTGTCACTTTTCCTCTCGAAATAGGTCAACCTGCGGCTGCGGCGCTTCTGCGCGCCGCTACGTCCACCGGCTTTCCTGACCGCGCGCTTTCGTAAATCGCGTCAAGTATCTCCATCACCAAGACCCCTTCCTCAGCTGTGGCAGTGTGCTGACGATCGTTGATGATTGCGTCGACGAAGTGATACATCGCCGTGTTCGACTGGGTGACAGGAATCGAATCATGCAGCTTCATGTCGAACTGACAGCCTGCCTGTTCGATGAAGATTTCAGCTTCGAACTCGTAACCTTCGTTCTTGTTCCTTTGCAGAAGACCGGCGCGTGTTCCGTACAATCGCGTTTCCATGTACTCCTTCTCGGCGATATTTGCCGCCCAGGAGGCCTCGAGCATGAGTGTTGCCCCATTTTCAAACTTGATGCAGGCGGCGGCAAGATCATCTACATCGAACTGTCGCTGCTCGGACAGAGCGCGGGCGGTTCCGATTGGATTGTAGGCGGAGCCAAGAATGTAGGACGGTTTCGGATAACCCATGAACCAGAGGGCAAGGTCAAGGCGATGCACGCCCAGGTCAATCAGCGCGCCGCCACCTGAATACTGCTTCTGACCGAACCACCCGCCGAAACCGGGAAGTCCACGCCTTCGGTGCCAGACCGATCGAGCGAAGTAGACGTCGCCGAGTATTCCCGTTTCGATCTGACGCTTTAGCGCCCAAGATTGGTCTCTGAAGCGGAAAGAGAAGTTGATCATGAGCCGTTTTCCGGCGGTCGCCGCTGCATCGAGCATTTCCCGGGCCTCGGCTGCGTTCATCGCCATGGGCTTCTCGCACAGCACGTGGCAGCCGGCAGCGAGCGCGTCGAGCGTCACCGGTTTGTGCAGGTAGTTCGGCAGCGCGATGCTCACCACGTCAAGCTTCTCTTTTGCAAGCATCTGCGTGTGCGAGGCGTACCTGGCCTGGATCCCGTACTCTCTTCCCACCTCGTCGAGAGCCTTCGGGTTCATATCCGCTATCGCTACAATCTGTGCATCCGGATGGTCCAGATACCCCTTTATATGACTCCTGCCTATGCCGAGTCCGATTACCCCGACTCTGATCATTTCCTCTCTCCTCACGCCTCAGGATTCATTTCAGCGGTTCGATTGCGTCCACCTGCGGGCAGGCGAAGGGGATCTTCACCGTCGCGGCAGCCCAGTGAGCTGCGTTGGTCAGTACGCGCTGGATATTCTTGTCATGATAGATCGGGAATGTTTCGTGCCCGGGTCGGAAGTAGAACACCTTGCCATTGCCCCGGTTCCAGGTACAGCCGCTGCGGAACACTTCGCCACCGGTAAACCATGAGATGAAGACCAGCTGGTCTGGCTCGGGAATGTCGAATCGTTCGCCGTACATTTCGACCTGCTGAAGCTCGAAGTATTCTCCAAGACCCTGGGTGATAGGATGGGATGGCGCAATGTTCCAGAGCCGCTCCTTCTCTCCAGCTTCACGCCACTTCAGCGAACAGTGGGTTCCCATGAGCAGTTTGAACGGCTTCGAAAAGTGTGACGAGTGAAGCGCAACGAATCCCATCCCTTCGAGCACCCGTGCCTGCACGGCTTTTGCAGTAGCGTCGGCCACTTCATCGTGAGCGCCATGTCCCCACCAGAACAGGACATCGGTGTCGTCGAGCACCTTCTGCGAAAGACCGTGCTCTGGTTCATCAAGTGTTGCTGTACGAACGCTGAAGCGCCCGTCTTTCGCAAGCATGTCCGCGATTGTCCCGTGAATCCCCTTTGGATAGATTGCGCGAACATCTTCTTTGACCTTCTCATGCCGAAACTCATTCCATACTGTTACACGGATCACATTGTGCCTCCAATGAGCCGATTGTACGGCAGGAGGGCCTTCCCACGGAAGAGAGCGGGACCGGGAAAGTATTGGAGAATTCCGCAAAGTATAGGATAATTCTTAGGTGCCTGACTCGGAACTCATTCGCCGTTGCGCCGCAGTAATCGAATCACACGTTCACACCTTTGAGCAGGATATCGGTCGTCTGCATGCGCCTGCTGCACGCGGGGAAAGGAGGCGGATACCCGGATCGCCGTTCCACGTTTATCCGGAGCTGTTCTTCCAGATAGCCGGAACAACAATATTCACCTTGCCTGAGGAGCAGTTCACGCTGCGCCCCGGAGACATCGGCATTATTCCACGGCTTCTTCCCCATGCGGAGAGAGTTACGCCGCAGAATGGGGAGCCATTCTCAAATCTGGTAATGATGCTTTCGGCTGAAACCGTGTCGTTCCACATTGCCGCGGAATCTCCCGGGAAGCGAGGAGTGCCGTACGTTTTTCAGGCGCAGCGATTCGACTCTGCCGACTCTGCCCGACTTGCCGAATCACTGGACGAGATCGCCGCGCTCGCCTGGCAGACTCCTCCGGATGACGTACTTGGGAGTCGTACGCTTTCACATCTTGCGCTTGGGTTCCTGTACAAATTACTGGTACTTCTCCGAGATGGCGTCCGGGTCTCGGTGACCGGCCACTCGAAGGTGGTAGGGGCAAAGAATCAGATAGCGCTGAACATCTCGAATCCGGCACTTTCAGTGAAGACACTTGCCGATTGGCTTTTTTGTTCTCCGGACTATCTTTCGAGTCTGTTCCACGAAGATACCGGGGAGACACTTGTTCGCTATATCACTCGCAACAGAATGGCGATGGCAAAATCACTGTTGCGGACGAGCATTCTGACGATTTCCGAAATTGCGTGGGCGTGCGGCTACCACGATGCTGCGTACTTCTGCAGAGTATTTCGCTCTCATACCGGGGCGTCACCCGGCGAGTTCAGGGCAGGGAGGCGGCAGGATCTGTGAGATTCGAGAGGATATGCGACACTGCCAGATAACATGTCGCTACCGAAAAGGTCGTGCTCGTCCCGGCGCCGATGCGACAGGACGAGCAGCAATAGTGAAACGATCGCTTCAACCTTCGGCCAGATTCATCGAGCAAGATCTCAGATCCACCACATCTTCCCCGCGGGCTCGTTTATCAGCATGCCTTTCAGGAACGCAACTGCCTTCTCGAAGCCTTCGGTCTTTGACATGAGGCCGTCTTCATGTTCGATGCTTACCGATCCGCTGTAACCGACTAGCTGCAGGGCGCCGATGATCTCCCGCCAGACTTGTTCGCCGTGGCCGTAACCGACGGTTCGGAACACCCACGAGCGGTCGGGTATCTGTGCATAGGATTTCGTATCGAGTACGCCGTTCAGCCGCACATTTGGTCCGTCAAATCCCGTGTCCTTAGCATGGAAGTGGAACAGCGCCCGCGCTTTTCCAAGTTCCTTGATGCAATCAGCGGGGTTCATCTGCTGCCAGAACAGATGGCTGGGGTCGAAGTTGGCTCCCACAGTCTCACCGCACTCGGTCCGGAGTCGAAGCATGGTTTCGGTATTGTAGACAACAAAGCCGGGGTGGGGTTCTATTGCCACTCGTACCCCACGTTTTTCCAGAAGGCGACTCTGCTCAGTCCAGTAGGGGATGACCTTCTCCTTCCATTGCCACGCGACGACCGTCGAGAAGTCGTTCGGCCACGGACAGACGATCCACGAGGGGTACTTTGAGTTGTCTGATTCTCCCGGACAACCCGAAAATGTGACGACAGTTTTCACTCCGATCAGTGACGCAAGCTCAACGGCATTCTCAAAATCGGTGTGAAACTGCGCTCGTTGCTTCGGATCCGGATGAAGTGGATTGCCGTGACAGCTGAGCGCGCTGATTTCGAGTCCCCGGCTTTCGACCGCTTTGCGAAACTCCTGAGCTTTCTTTGCGTCCTTGAGGAGCTCGGCCGGTTTACAGTGGCCATTTCCCACGTAACCGCCGGCTGCGATCTCCACAGCCTGAACACCGACACCGGCTATGTAGTCCAGTGTTTCCTCGAGTGACCTGTCCTGGAAAAGTGCTGCAAAAACACCAAGTTTCATGTTCGTTCCTCCAATCGCCAGATTAGAATAGGATTTTCTTCCCGGTACGCGCGCTTTCTATTGCGGCGAATACCATCTCGACCGTTTTTATGTTATCACCTGAGTCAGTCTCGGCCGGCCGGGACTCGATGAGCGCCGAGAACATCTCATCCAGGCATCCCGCATGCCCTTCCTGACCCTTCCAGCTGAACGCAGGCTGGCTACGATTGAAAACGTGCAGAAGGTCTTTCCCGTCAGGATTTGCAACTGTCTCCGCGTATGGTTCATGTTCACCGTCCCACATTGCCGTACCCTTACTGCCAACCACCCGCCAGTCGCTCTCCCAGGAGGTCGGGGCACCTTCGGCGCACCAGGATCCGGTATAGGTAAAAACGGCGCCGTTTGAGAACTCGAAGATGCAGGTGGTGGCTGCGTTTCCCTTGTACCAGGAGCCTGCAGGATTGAACTCGTGTGCATATACAGATACGGCATCCGTTCCTGCAATGAACCTTGCCTGGTCAAATGTGTGGATTGCCATATCCAGAATGAGCGGATTTTCCATCAACTCGCGAAAACCGCCAAAGTGTGGTCCAAGAAAGAAATCCGCCTTCACGATACCAACTTCACCGATCACGCCGCTTGAGATGATGTTACGAAATCTGCGGATCCGCTCGTTGTATCTTCGATTCTGCATAACCGAATAGATCCTGCCAGAACTCGATGCGGCGGCCACCATCTCGCGCGCGTCTGCTATCGCCGTCGCCATCGGCTTTTCGCCCATAACATCGCAGCCGAGCTTCATAGACGACAGAGTAATCTCGCGATGGGTTGCAGGAATTGTCACGTCAAATACCAAATTTGCGCTCGTTGCCGTGATTGCTTCCTCTACGGAAGTGTATATCGGCACCGACATTGAATGCTTTGACGCCATTGCTCGGGCGCTTTCCGGAATTACATCTACCAGAGCAACAATTTCGGCGTCAGTGCGCGTCAAAGCGTACTCGACCCACCTGTTTGACATGCTGCCGCACCCGGCAACAATAATCCTGAATCGATTCATATTACTTCTCCTATCTGAAACTGGCATAGTCTGCATTCGGTGCACACTGGCGTTAACCCGCCCTGACTGCAATCAAGCGGTTTGAACTTGACGGTTGTGCGCGATTATCCGGCCGTCTCCTGAATCGGTTAATCCAACCGTGTTTCGCACGCTGGATCTTGTTCATGAGCGGTATACCGATGCCGCACTTTCGCGGATCTTCAGTTCCGGACTCAAGAGCAGCTGCTCCGGTGGAGTCTCCGGTTCGCGAAGGCGCGTGACCAGCATCCGAGCGGCGGCGGCTCCCATGACTCTTGAGGGTATTGAGACGGATGTAACTGCAGGAATAATCGAGGTAGCAACCTTGTCAGTACACGCAGAGCAGACCACCGAGACCTCCTCGGGGATGCGTCTGCCAGCTGACCTGAGCGCTTCCACCACGCCGGTAACCCCCTCATCCCAGGTAGTCACTATTGCGGTGAGGTCAGGTTGTAGTTGAAGAAGCTGCTGTGTCGACTCGAAATGACTTTCGAAGTTCGATTCAGGGCTCAAATACAACCGCTCGAGCTTGTGTTTCCTGATCGACTTTCTATACCCGGACATTTCACGAACCGCAGGGCCGAGCTGTTCCCGTCTTACGGCTTCTGTCCGAGCCAGATACCCGATCCTCCGGTGCCCTAAGCCTACGAGGTAATCGAAAATCGAAGTGACTGCCTTCTCGAAGTCCAGGTCGACGTAGCAGAGATCGTCGCAGTCATCGGTCCGGCCGATCATGACAAACGGAAGGCCTCTCTCCTTCAGGAATGCAACACGCCAATCGTGGAGACAGATCTGCATCAGGATGATGCCGCCGACGCGTCCGGATCGGTATATCGACATAAGCTGTTCTTCAGTTGTTTCCCGCGTGGTCAAGTTGAAAAAGAAGCGCTCGTCCGCGGCGACCTCATTTGCAGAGACGATAAACTGAAGCATGACCTCATCGGATCCATCGGTACCTATCGGGTAGATCAGGGTGATTGTGTCGTTCCTACCGCTTGCGAGCAGCCGTGCGTGTGGATCCGGAAGGTAGCCGGTGGACTCTATCACTCCGAGAACTCGAGCGCGGGTTCGCGGCGAGACGTCACTCTTTTCGTTGAGAATCCTCGATACCGTGGAAACTGAAACTCCGGCTGCGCGTGCGATGTCCGCTATGCGCAGCCGTGCCGTTTCATCATTGACTTCCGGACGCCTCTGCATGTTGCTCCTCGGCTTCATCTACCACTACTCGGTAACTTGCATGATGTCCGAATCTTACCAGTGGGCGAGAAATGTCGTCAACGACTTTTGCCACCGGACGAACAGAATTTCGTTGTTTGAAGCTGACCGGGCAGTATGTATAGCGTACTGCTGAGATTTTCCTTGACAGGCGAGAAAAGTGGACTATAGAATTGCTCATGTATTTTCCGGTAGCGCTACCGGAAACCATGGTGACGAGAGGAGGAAAATCGATGTTGAGAAGACATTCACTCTTGTGTGCATCAATAACGTCTCTACTCTTTGTCCTGACCGCATTGCCAATTTTCGCAAACGGTCAGAAGGAGAGCTCATCAAGTTCGAGTGGTCCGATAACGCTGACCTATATGGATTACTGGGCGGCCGACCCGGCGAACTCTGCCATGAAAGCGTACATTGCCAAATTTGAGGCAGCGAATCCGAACCTAAAGATTGAACGGACAAGCGTTCCGTTTGGCAGTCTGCTCCCGAAGGCACTGCAGGAAGCATCGTCCCATTCTCTTCCTGACATTTTGATGCTGGACAATCCGCAGCTTCAGGATTTTGCGTCTACAGGCGCTCTTGCGCCGTTGGATTCCTTTACGACCATCGACAAGTCACAATACTTTCCGGGGCCTCTGTCCACGGTCACCTATAACGGGAAGCTCTACGGCCTTCCGGTTGGGAATAATGATCTTGCAATCTTCTACAACAAAACCATGTTCAAGCAGGCGAATCTGACGCCGCCGAAGACCTGGGAAGAATTGCTGGCGGATGCCAAAGCACTGACCAGTGGTAACACATATGGTTTCGCATTCAGTGCACCGACTACCGAAGAGGCTACCTGGCAGTTCGAACCATTCCTCTGGACGGCACAGGGCGATCTGCAGACAATCGGTGACCCACAGGCTATATCTGCGCTGAACTTATGGGTAACGATGATCAAGAACGGCTGGGCGTCAAAGTCAGTGATCAACTGGTCACAAAATGACGTAGAGAAGCAGTTTGAACTTGGTCACGCGGCAATGATGGAAAATGGACCATGGAATCTGCCGTTGCTCAGGAAGTCCACTGTTGATTACGGCATTGTGCCGATTCCCGTGCCGAAGGCAGGAATGGTTCCGGTGGCTCCTCTGGGAGGGGAAGTCTTTACGATCCCGGTTAGCAACGTGAATCGGGAGAAGGAAGCATGGAAGTTCGTGCAGATGCTCCAGGTTCCGGAGAATCTTGTCGCGGTAAACAAGGCGATGGGCTATATTCCGGCTTACATTCCCGCCGCGAAGCAACTTGTCGCGGAGGATCCGCAGTTGCAGGTTTTCATGGATGAACTGAAGACCGGTCGCGCGAGAACCAATATCCTTGGGCAGAATTATCCAAAGGTCTCCGAGATAGTGTGGAATGCGATTCAATCCGCACTCGTGGGTACCGCCACTCCGGAGGCGGCATTCAAACAGGCGCAACAGCAAGTCAATCAGGCCCTCGGCAAGTAGAGCCTGATTCCTCAATACGGGGCGCGGCGGATGACCGCGTCCCATTTTTCACAAAGCGTGGGTTTGAATGAAGAAAAGCGAAATAAATCGGGCGAGATCGCTACGTAGGACACAGCGTTACAGATTGCTCTTTCTGTTGCCTGTTCTCATCGAAGTCATCCTGGTTTTCGTCTATCCGCTGTTCAACAACATTCGGATGGGATTTCAACACTACACGATCGCATCATTTGTGAACGGAACGGCACCCTACATCGGGCTGAAGAACTATGTGGAGATCTTTTCAAATCCACTTATGGGCAAGACTGTTCTGAACACGCTCACCTTTACGGTTGGTTCGATAGTGTTTCAGTTTGCTATTGGCCTACTGCTTGCCCTTTTCTTCAAGTTACGATTCTCGCTCAGCCAGTTGATGAGAACCCTTATACTGATTCCCTGGCTACTGCCGCTGATTGTTTCGGCTACCGCGTTTCGCTGGATGTTCGATCACACCAACGGAATCATCAATCAGTTTCTGCTGAATATGCATCTCATTACTCAACCTGTTCCGTGGCTCATAACGCCGCATCTTGCGCTCCTGACCGTCATCATTGCGAATATCTGGATCGGAATACCGTTCAATATGGTACTCCTCTACGGCGGCCTGATGAGTATTCCCGATGAGTACTATGAGGCCGCATCGATCGACGGCGCCAATGCAGTTCAGTCATTCTGGCACATCACCATCCCCGCTCTGCGGGAAGTCATCCTTATCGTCCTCATGCTTGGGCTGATATACACATTGAAGGTGTTCGACGTTATCCGCGTTCTGACCGGTGGCGGTCCGGCCAACTCTACGCAGATACTTTCAACCTGGTCATACTCGCTGTCCTTTACTGATCTATCATTTGGACAGGGTGCCGCGGTCGGCAATGTGTTGATGCTGATAACTCTCGTGTTTGCGGCAATCTACATACGGGCAATTCGTGCCAGCCTGACATCATCTCGTTGAAGCCGCGAGGGAATCTCATATGACCAGATTGACAAATACAAAGAATGGGATATTCCTCGGGTTAGGGCTGATCATCATGGTGATCATGCTGTTCCCCCTGTACTGGACGATTGTCGCATCGTTCAAGACTGATAATCAGATCTATGCAATTCCTCCTGCGCTGTTTCCCCCGACCCCGACGTTTGAATCCTATATCCGGGCATTTAATGCGGAGTGGCATCAGTTCATTTCCAGTCTGATCATCTCGTCGGGTACCGTTGTATTCACTGTACTTGTAGCTACTCCAGCCGCATATGCGCTTGCTCACTTCAGGTTCCGCATTACAGTCGCCGTCATTGTTACACTGCTCCTGGCGCAGATCATACCGACAGTGATTATCGCAAACAGCATCTACGTGATTTTTAACAACATTGGATTGCTAAATACATACGTGGGCTTGATAATCGTGGATTCGTCACTCGGGATCCCATTTTCCGTGCTAATTCTCCGCGCATTCATGCAGTCGATTCCCACTGAGTTGCCGGAAGCTGCCAGGGTGGACGGAGCAAGTGATTTCCGAACATTTTTGGCGATAATTGTGCCGGTGAGTAGATCGGCGATTATCACTGCGGCGCTCTTTGCTTTTCTATTCGCATGGGGGGACTTCCTGTTCGCTCTGACGATCATAACCCGGCCGGGAAAGGAGCCCATTACCCTTGGACTGTATCAGTTCATGAGTTCGTTCAGCCAACAGTGGAACGATGTTATGGCGACAGCCGTCATTGCCTCAATTCCTGCGGGACTGCTCCTTACCCTCGCTCAACGATACGTAGCCGCCGGACTGACTGCCGGTTCAATCAAGGGGTGAGCCGCGGATCGTGTCTCGCGCTGGTTTCTGGCCGAGCTTTGTGGTAGCCTGATCCGAGTGCGTGTGGTTTTCGACACACCGCGCGGGGAGTGATATGGTATTTTCGCCCTGTCTGGATATCTTCTTTCCGAAGTTACCGTTCGAACAGCGTATGCGACGTGTCGCCGATCTGGGCTTTGGGGCCTTTGAGTTCTGGTCATGGTGGGACAAGGACCTCGACGTGATTCGAAGTGCTATGTCCTCCTGCTCGCTGCAGCTAGCCGCATTGTGCACGCGCTTTATCCCGCTAACCGATAGTGCCCGGATCGATGAGTACGAGGCCGGCCTCAAAGAGACAATCGAAGTCGCACAATCCTTGGGGTGCCATACGATCATTTCGCAGGTGGGGTCAGAGATTCCCGGGCGATCCAGACAGGAGCAACATGACGGCATTGTGCAAGGATTGCGACGGTGCGCGCCACTGCTCGAGGAGGCGAATGTCCGGCTCGTGATTGAACCATTGAATACTATCTATGACCATAGGGGATACTTCCTTACCCAAAGCGCGGAGGCAGCCCTGATCATTCAGTCGGTAGGTAGCGCGAGTGTCGGTATGTTGTTTGACGTCTACCATCAGCAGGTTACCGAAGGCAACCTCATTGGCAATATCCGTGCCTACCGCGAGATGATAGGACACATACATATTGCTGATTGCCCCGGCCGGCACGATATCGGTACCGGCGAGATCAACTACGCAAATGTGATTATGGCGATAGAGGCGACAGGTTACGAGGGAAAGATCGGAATAGAACTCTATCCGGAGGATTCCGATCACGCCATCGCATTGCGCAATCCGCTGTTCCATCGCGCAGGATCTGCCCTGTAGCAAAAAGGCGCGGTTGTCCGTGCGCGGGAGCGGGCGGCTAGTATCTCATCTGCATTCCCATACCGAACGCAGGAACTCCGTTTCGCCCAAAGAGCAGGATCGGTTCGGGAGTGAATGTTACTGTTCCCTCCGCGATGTTCTTTTTCGCGAGTTCTCCGGCATTGTGTGCCGAGATTTCCCTCAGTATTCCCTGCAGAATTGCGCCGCCAAGTACCAGGGCCGCACTCGGCAGATAGTCGATAAAGCTATGATTCTTCCATGCGGTCTCGATGGTGCTGTATGAGTCGTGGAAGTAGTCGATCGACTGAAACTGGAGATTGGCAGGAAGGAGGTAATACGCACCGATTACGGTTCCGGCAAACAGGAGTATATCGCCTCCGAGGAAGAGTGCGCCGCCAAGACTGTCTCCGTTTCTGAACTGCCCGAGACCGGGCATCGCCCGGGAGAGCGCCTCCGATTGCTTCACGAAGTGGTACTCCTGACGTGCGACTGATAGCTTGTCCATTACCTGCATGATTTCATCCACGGTCATCGACGAGAGCTGCCGATTCTTATTCTGGGCCAGAATCTGATTCACCTGTTTGTTATACATAGCCCGGTCCGGGTTTTCATTTTCACTCTTGCCGTTCCACATCGGCTCGGCAGACAGGGAGATCACTCCAACCAGGAATAATGCCGTCATCCCAACGCTTTTCAAAGCACTGTTTTTCATAGACTCTCCTTCACACTTATATAGTATACAACGGCCGCGCACCCGGCCATTTCTTTCTGCCGTCCGCTGTTTCGGGGCACATGACCGTGAGCTGTTCCAGATCTGTCGGCCTCAGTACATCGTATGGTATCATAGGGTATGGTCAGATCTGCTCGCAGGCGGTGGGTATATATCGCGATCCTCGGTGTTCTGGCTATTCCATTCATTGTGCACCGGTTTGCCGGTCCGTTTGGATTGTCCGGTCGGGGAGGCGTGTTTGGGGGGCCGGTCTATACGGACCAGGAGGCGTCCGGTCATCTTGGCGAATACGCCACCGTGACCGGGAATGTGGTAGAGGTTCGGTCGCCGGTGAGTGCTTCTTTTCTTGATTTTGGCCGACCGTTTCCGCGGGAAGATTTCACCGCGGTCATCTTCGCGCGCGATCGAAGCAGATTTGGTGATCTTCAGCTTCTGAGAGGCAGAATGGTCCGGGTTACCGGACGGATCGATGAGTACCACGGCGGCACTGAACTGATACTTCGATCGCCGGGGCAGTTGCACGTGGTGCGATAAGCGGCGCTCTAGTCGCCGGCAAATTCTCCCATCACACCCTCGAGATTCGTGTGGCGGATCTCCATCTCCTTTGATGAGATCTCAAGCTGCTCCATCAGCAGCATGGCGACAATATCTTCGAAGAGCAGAAGTGATTGCTCAAGAAGCGACGCCATCGGTTGTACCGAGGCAATTTCGTCGGAACCGCCGAATATCTGACCGGGAACTCGGACCGTGAAATCTGCGATGGAACCGTGCTCGCTCTCCGGGTGTGCGGTAACCGCACATACGCGTGCTCCGGCCTCCTTTGCCAGCTGCATGACTCCGAGTTCGATGGTTGTCGCGGCGCACTGAACGATGAGAAGGTCTCCCGGCCCGATTCTCGGGCAGGTGACATCAAAGACGAAGTGAACTGTGAAGCCCATATGCATCAGTCGCATTGCGAAGCCCTGAGCGGACAACTTCATCCGTCCCATCGCAAAGATCTGGATCTGTTGCGCCTTGACGATTTCATCGCACAGTGTCGTTATTTCGCGTTCATTGATTGCTGCAAGGACTTGGAGGTTCTCCTGTATCACCTTATTTACCAGATCACTGTAACGGGACATAGAACCTCCTGGGACTTTTCATATTGGGCAATAGATTTTTGATGAAATCCTACAGCGGTTCGCTCATTATGTCAACGAGCTCTTCGAATTCGGGTTGTCGGTTACCGAACGCCCGATTAGAATGACACCGGCGCTCAGCATGACAGGCTGCGCAAAACATCGAAGGAGGAGCCTGTGGCACACGTTTCATTCGATTTTTCGGGTCACAGCGCCATTGTTACCGGCGCAACGAAGGGCATTGGACGGGCGACCGCGCTGGCGCTCTCGGCGGCAGGCTGCCGGGTCGGAGTTACCGGGCGGAGCCAGCAGGAGCTGGATTCGCTCAAGTCGGAGATAGAGCAGAGCGGTGGGTTTTGTGAAATCTATGCCGCTGACCTTGCGGATGCGACGCAAGCAACTGAAATGGCTGAGTCTCTGTGCCGGCGCCTCGACCCGGTCACAATACTGGTGAACAACGCTGGGGTGAGTTTTCCGGAACGACTTGTCGATATGGAGGTTGCGCACTGGGACGCCACACTCGACATCAATCTCCGGGCGCCTGCCCTCGTGGCAAAAATCGTTGCGCGCGGCATGATTCGTCGCAAGGCGGGCTCGATTGTCAATGTAGCGAGCCTTTCGAGCGTGACTGGTCTTGCCGAACACGCTGCGTACTGTGCGAGCAAGTTCGGTCTTCATGGTCTGACGAAAGTGATGGCTCTTGAGCTTGGCCCCGATAACGTTCGGGTGAATGCCGTCGGACCAACCGTTGTTCTCACACCGATGGGTGTCGAGGTCTGGGGGGATCCGGCAAAAGGGGATCCGATGAAAGCGAAGATTCCGCTCGGTCGTTTCGCGCAACCGGGTGACGTGGTTAACGCCATACTCTTCCTTGCCTCAGACGCCGCGTCGATGATCACCGGAGAGTTGTTGCTTGTTGACGGTGGCTACATGGCGCAATAGCACGGGCGCGTGACTTTACCCGCGTGAGACCGCACTGAAGGATGGATCGAAGTGCTTGCGGGTTGATCGAGACCCTATATAATGAGTGGATAGCTCAGGCAGATTCTTCCGGCGGGAAACCGTCGGCAACATATGTATTTCAGGGAGCGGCTACATGAACAAGCGTGCGTTGATAGTCTGGGGCGGATGGGACGGTCACGAACCTCGCCAGATCGCTGATTGGTTTGCAAAGATGCTTGCGGCGGAGAGTTACGACGTTGAGGTTTCCGATTCGCTCGCGGCCTTCGACGACATCGGTAAACTCAGTTCGTTCGACCTCATCGTACCGCAATGGACGATGGGAGAGCTTTCAAAGGAGCGCGCCGAGGTGGTCAGCGAGGCCGTCGCGGCCGGCGTCGGAATCGCCGGCCTTCACGGTGGCATGTGCGATTCGTTCCGGGATAATGTCGTGTGGCAGTTTATCACCGGAGGCAACTGGGTTGCGCATCCGGGAAACGATGGCGTCGAGTACACCGTGAATATCCGCAACTCGTCGAGTCCACTCGTCGCGGGGATCTCCGACTTCGTTATCAAATCGGAACAGTACTACATGCACGTTGATCCCGCGGTCGAAGTGCTTGCAACCACGAAGTTTCCTGTTGCCAACGGCTATCACTCCGCGAACGGACTGGTTGAGATGCCGGTTATCTGGACTAAGCGATGGGGTCTCGGCCGCGTTTTCTACTGTTCGCTTGGCCATCACCTTGACATAGTGCAAATCCCGCAGGTGACCGAGATCATGAGGCGCGGGTTTCTCTGGGCCGCAGAAAGCCGGGCCGACGCCCGTGAAAGGGGGCTGACAGTCGATACGTATCGTACCAGGTAGACGGTATCGGGGACCACGTCTGGGACCGATCCAGGTAACCGCGCTAAACGACACGCTGCGAGAGATAGTCGGTTACCAGTTTCTGTACTTCAGGCGTGGCGTCCCAGAAGCTGATCCCGTTTTCATGAATACCTACCGCTCCAGCTCGGCTCCATTGAACCTTTCCGAAACAGGTAAGCCGATCAGTTTGACCCGGCAATGTGAATGAAAGGGAGAGGATCCTGCCAACGATGAGCGGTTCCTCAGTTATCAGACAGAGGCCGCCGCTGCTCAGGTCTTTTGCGTGTGCAATTGCGCGTGCGGCGAAATTGACTTCCATGTCCAGCGAAATCCGGGGAGCAAGGCGTAATTCGTGTGGCATGCGCACAGTATAGAAGCCGCGCACCGTCGCAGCAAGAGTTGCGGTGTGAGATCAGGTACCAACCGGGAAGAGCGCAGATACCGCGGTTCCTTGGCCAATATTCGATTCAATCCTCAGGGTGCCGTTGTGTTCCTCGACTATCTGCTTGCACACCGATAGACCGAGTCCTGTACCTCCGTGTTCACGTTTGGTTGTGAAAAATGGATCGCAAACCCGCGGAAGAACTTCGGCCGGTATTCCTCTGCCTTCATCGATAACCTGAAAGCCAACCCGACCATCTCCCGGATTCGCCGACCACCTGAGGATGATACCGTGATTGACAGTTGGGAGCGACTCGCATGCATTGAGCAGCAGATTCGTCACGAGCTGTTCGATTCGGGAGGGTTTGCCGATGACGAAGATCTGCGATCCTGATGTTTCGTCGCGGAATCGGCGGGTACTTCGATTGATGATAGGCCTCATCAAGTCCACCGAATCACGGAGGATATCTGACAGGTTGACCTTGCGCATCTCCGAGGTGGAGGATTCGCTTCCGATAAGTCGGAACTGCTCGATATACGCTGATATGGTCGAGGCTGAATCCCTAATGGCCGCTATGCCGCGAGCCACTGACGCCAATCGCTCATTGGTATTCTCACCCGCGACAACAGCATCAATATCCTTACCTAGCCCCTCTGCGGACAACCTGATTGCGTGGTTCATGTTCTTTATCTCATGCGTGGTTTCCGAAGCCAACTTTCCGAGCAATGTGAGGCGATGAAGCTTGAGCGCAACGGTGAGGTAATCGTCATCGGATCCGACAGTTCCCGGTACCGCTGGGTGATGACGGCGAATAGCCATTATGGCCGAGTTCATCTTCGCCTGCGCGTAGCCCTTGATGGCGCGATCGAAGTATGCCCGTGCTATCTCCGGCTCATTTTGAGACTCGAATAGATTCCCGGTTCGTGTATCGACAAATGCAGAAAGTACCGTGCATCCAATACGGCGAAACTGCGCGCTCGAGGAGTGATACAGCTCGCCCGCTCTGTGCAGGTCGCCGGACTGTCGTGCAAGCTCCGCTTCGATGTGCATGACATAAGGCAGGAAATCCTTGCCATACCGTGCTGAGGTCCTACGAAGCATTGCAAGCTGAGGTGCTACGGTTGATAGTTCCGCACCGCTCAGGATTGCCGCGAGACAGCCGGTATAGGAATCGAACACTCGTGAGAGCCAGTAGGTCGTGTCACGTCCGATTGCCGCCGCATCATCCATAAGCACCTTTGCAACTGAGGGTCGGCAGGAGAGGAGTGCGAAGAACGCCTGAATGACCCTGATAGCCGAAGCGGTATTGGTGTCTCCTCGCTGCTGCATTTCGTGGATTACCGCGTTCTCAGTATCTTCATCGGCTGCAATCCGAAACGGTTCCTCCACGCCGTTCATTGAGCTCTCGAAAATGACAAGCAAAGTTCCGAGCATGTCCGCAAGAGGCCCATTGCCACCCCTTCTCGCTCTAGATACATACGTTCGGAACTCAGCTGAAAGCGTGTCAAGCGGGACGTCGGTCCAGAAGAAGAGATTCCTCATGTCGAACTTCATAATCGTCTCGAACTCGGGATCGACAAGGAGGGTCGACGCCGAGATGGTGTGGCGATGTTTTGCCCACATATTGCGCAAACCGGCGGCCGCAGGGAGGTGGAACAATGAGTGCAGAAAGTCCGTCTGGAATGTCCAGTAGGGGTTCCCTACCGATAATTGCCGCTGTGCGGCCAGTTGCGCGACACGCAGCGCACTGTGCCACGCAAATCGGGGGAGAAAGGAGTAGGATGCCGAAAGGAGCGCAACGACGGGCAGGTTCGGAGAATTCCGTCGAAAGACGGAGCGCACAGCGATCAGAACGCAGACAAAGGCGGAGTGAAGATTGAAGTACTGGAACGTGAAAAACACAAACGAGATAGCACGATTCTCTCCTGTCTCGCGCTTCGCGGAGATCCGCCGCTTTTTCATTCTGCTCAGACGCAGCACGAGAAGCGGGAAAAGTGCACCGAGCGCGAGGCCTGCGACCAACGGACCAACCTTGGTAAGGATACGTGATTGTGTCAACGTTCTGGAGAGTCCGAGGACATTGTTGTACAGATGTCGAAAATCGCGTCTGAGATAGAGGCAGCGATAGAGAATGAACTCTCCTTCGTTCTTCACTGCTGGAGGCGCGTCAGGACGAATGTTCCGTGCATATTCGGCGGCGGCGTCAGGCTGTCCGGCCTCAAAGGCGAGCTGAGCGCTCAGCAGCCACACTTCATCCGATACACCCTCTGCAAAGCGCTCCGACAGCGTGCGCACGGTGGCGAGAGCCTCCCGCGCTTTCGAGTTGTCCTGCGCACCGCGCAGCGCACTCACCGATTCAATCAACCTGTCGATTGTCAGCTCAGCTTCGAATTTCGAGAGCGCTATTGTATGGACGACCTCTCCGATGAAGCCAGGCAACATCAGGATCTGTTCACGCGTCGGGTCTGAGGAGCGGATCACCCCGCGCGCGGCCGCCTCAAGCATCTGAAGGCGTCTGACCGGATTCAATGAGCGCAGGAGCGCGTCGCGTATGAGGTCATGAACCCAGGAGCAGACCCCATTTCTCTCTACCAGAAGCCCGAGAGTGATACCATCGGCAACCAGTCCCGCACTCCTTACCTCCAGGCCGGCGCAGAGCCGGGCGGTTTCAGCGTGGAATGTTGAGCCGAGTACCGCGCCAGCATCGACAAACCTCCGCAGGGGCGGCGGCAGATTCTGAATTTTCCGATCGAACCATGAGACGATTGACGGTTCGACCGATCGTGAATCTCCCTCGTGCCGGAGGAGCCGCTGGATCTCCCGCAGATAGAGCGGATTTCCACCTGCGTTGCGGAAGAGTTCGAGGTAGAAGTCGAGACGCAACGGGGATTCAGTCGGGAATGCTCCAATAATCCACTGTCGGACCTGTTCGGAGGTAAACGGATTGAGTCGAATAATGTCGATTCGTTGGTCAGGCAGCTGGTGTTCGCTACGACTTGTCGCCACGAAGAGCAGTGGTGTCTTCGGCTCTCCGAACTGCATAAGTAGCTGAGTGAGGCTTTCATCTGCAAGGTGCAGATTTTCAACGGTAAACAAAATGGTGCCATAGCGTTGGCTCCAGGTCCGTATGAGCGCCTTGAGCATCGATATGAATCGTCGATTCAGCTGTTCACTGTCAAGGAGGACTGCCAGAGGCTGAAACCACGAGTTTCCGCGGAACCTGGGGAACACCTCACGGATACCGTTACCGTCTGGCTCGAGACTGGAGACAAGACCAGATCTCCAGGATCTGGTGTCATAGGCGAGATGCTCCATGACGGCCTCAAACCCTTCAATTATTGCGGATGTCGAGGGGCCGAAATTACCCGCCAGATCCACTGCAATGTGGACTGGAGGTCTGAGGTTCGCAACCCATCCGTTGAGCAGGGTAGTCTTGCCGATACCTGCGGCGCCGGAGATGAGGCTGAATACGGGGCCATCCACACCGGCTAGTGTCCAGGCCCGATTCAGCGTGGATGTCTCCTCTTGACGGTCGATGAGCAACGTTTCGTCGTCCATGTTCAAATTCGAGAGTCCACTACGTATCACTCAGGTTTACACTCGCTGGCGATTTTGTCAACGTTGGAATCAGCCTTTTGGTCTGGCCGTGGGATGTTTTCCGCGCACGGTGACGGCTTCTTGAACGTAAATCGGCTCCGCGTCATACTTACTTCGTCACCACGTCAGTCGATAGGAGTAGGGAACCATGGAAAAGACCATGATGGGGGCAGTGTTGCCCGGGAACAGTACGGTGGATCTGCGTGAATACCCGGTTCCAGTTCCGCGGCACGGCGAGGTACTTGTTCAGGTAAAGTCGTCGACCATCTGCGGAAGCGACATTCGGGCAATCTATCGTGAGCACCTCGGAAAGGGACCTGAAAGGTACCAAAACGTGATAGCCGGGCACGAGCCGTGCGGCCGGATTGTTGCAGTCGGACCGGGGCTTCGCAGATTCAAGGAGGGTGATCGCGTGGTCGTGTACCACATCTCAGGCTGCGGTGTTTGCTATGACTGCAGACGAGGCTACATGATCAGCTGCACGAGCCCGCTTCGGGCTGCCTATGGCTGGCAGCGCGACGGAGGTATGGCACCCTATCTGCTCGCCGAGGAAAAGGATCTGGTTCTTCTCCCGGATAACCTTACCTACACCGATGGAGCTCAGGTAGCATGCGGGTTCGGCACGGTGTTCGAGGCTCTCGAGAAGATCGGCATCTCAGGCGCCGATCGCGTACTCATTACCGGCCTTGGCCCGGTGGGGCTTGCGACCGCGATGCTCGCTCGGGCTCTTGGCGCATCGAAGATCATCGGAACCGACGTCTCCGAGTTCCGTGGCGAGCTTGCGCGTTCGCTCCGCCTGCTTGACGAAGTACTGGTGGGCGAAGAGGCTACAGTCGAGCGAGTTCTCGCGCTTACCAACGGGTTCGGCGTCGAACGCAGCATCGATTGTTCGGGCAGCGACGCAGCACGCCAGCTCGCTATCAGGGCAACACGGCCATGGGGAAAGATCGCGCTCGTTGGAGAGGGCGGGACGCTTACATCGTCACCGAGCCCGGATCTCATTCACGGGCAGAAGACCGTCTACGGATCCTGGGTTACGAGCATCTGGCGCATGGAAGAACTGGTCGAGAAGCTATCGGAGTGGGGCATTCATCCGGACAAGCTCGTGACTCACCGATTCTCGCTCGAACGGTGTGCTGAGGCATATTCACTCATGGCGGGCGGCAAGTGCGGGAAAGTCGCAGTCTGTTTCGACGAGGAACTCCGCACGGCGGGTTGAGACTCGGATTTTTTCCAACATTGACAAGTCGAATCCGCGGGATGATAATAATAAGTGCGTCCAGGTGCCTCGCACTTGCTGACCGTCATTCCAAAAAGCTTTTCCTCGTGTGAGTACTACATCTCGTTTCGTCCATTCAAGGTTACCAATCGGCGCGCAGTTTCGTTGAAGCTGTAGAGAGGTTCCAAGGGGGTGTGGTATGAGCAGAACTGCTCGAATGTGGGCACTGGCGATGTGTCTGGTGCTGGCAGCTGGTTCGTTTGCTTTCGCTGGCGGATCGAGCGAAGGGGCGACTTCCAGCGGCGGCGCGGTGACCGTCAATATGGCTTTGCCGAACAATCCAATTTCTCAGGCGCTCGCAAAGATCGCCGCGGAAAAGTACAAGGTTGAAGGCGTCACTGTTAATGTCGCAGTATTACCTGAGAACGATCTGCGTCAACGGCTGACTACCGAAGCGTCAACAGGCGGAACAACCTACGACATCTTCGTCTTCGGACCGTACGAAGCTCAGACCTGGGCGAAGAATGGCTGGCTGGCGAACATGGAGCCATACTTCAAGAGCCTGTCGGCAGACAGACTCGCGTGGTATGATCGTGCCGATCAGATCCAGGGAATGGTCCAGTCACTGGCGATCAACGGCCAGTCGTACGCAATGCCCTTCTACGGTGAAAGCTCATTCATCATGTACAACAAGGCCCTGTTCGAAGCGAAAGGGCTCACCATGCCCGAACATCCGACATGGGACCAGATCTACGATCTCGCAAAGAAGATCAATGATCCGGCAAACGGCATAGTCGGAATGACCATGCGTGGAGCTCCCGGCTGGGGCATGAGCGGGGCGCCGTTCGTCACGATGGTGAATGCCTTTGGAGGTCGCTTCTACGACATGCAGTGGAAGGCAACCGTTGATACACCGGAACAGCGTGCCGCGTGGCAGATGTACAAGAACATCCTGCGCAATGCAGGCCAGAAGGATATCCTTTCGTACACATACAACGAGTGTATCGCGCTCATGAAATCCGGGAAATGCGGAATTTACTATGATGCGACTTCGATCGCGCCGCCGCTTGAGGCCTCAGATTCTGCAATTCGTGGAAAAGTCGGATACGCGTTCGCACCACATGAGAAGCTTGAGACCAACACCGCGTGGCTGTGGAATTGGGCAATGGGATTGAACCCGAAGAGCACTGACGCAAAGAAGAAGGCAGCGTTTGATTTCATCCTGTGGTCCACGTCGAAGGACTACATAAAGATGTCACTCGAACTCGATCCTTCCGGTGCAAGCACTCCTCCAGGATCGCGATCCTCCACCTATACGCTTCCGGCCTATTCATCTGTTCCCTACGCGGCGCTGACGCTGAAGACTCTGCAATCGATGGATTTCACGCATCCCACCCTGCAGCCGGTCCCATACGTGGGCCTTCAGTACATAGCGATTCCCGAATTCGCAGATGCCGGAACCAAGATGACACAGTTCCTTGCTGACTACGTTGTTGACAAGATCAGCTTGAACGATGCGATCAAGCAGACGAACGATCTGTTCAATCAGGTTGCCAAAGATGGAGGCTACCAGAAGTAGGGAGTATTGCCATGACTGGTTAGTTCACCATACAGCCTGTTACGAAGACCGCACGGTTAGACTGACAGGCTGTTTCTATATCGCCGGCAAGGGGGAGCTATGAAACGGACATCGCACGACTGGGCATTTGTCTTGCCTGCAATCGTGGTGGTGGCGGTCATGACACAGGTGCCGTTTATTCTCACGATAGTCTACTCAGCGTTGCGCTGGAATCTTGCGCGCCCGGATATGCCAATCATATTTTCTGGATTGAGCAATTACATCTACTTCCTGAGAATTCCAAACTTTCCCGAGCTTCCGGAGTTCTACACGACGCTGATCCAGACCATCGTGATTACCATCTCCTCTCTGACGGTGTGCACCGTCTTTGGATTTCTGTTTTCCGTGCTGCTTGATAACAAAATTCCGGGCGTGAACATTGCCCGGACACTCATGCTCGGACCGTTCTTTGTCATGTCGACGGCGAGTGGAGTGATATGGAAGACTACAATATTCAATACGACATTCGGCTGGTACGGCGTCATTATGAAAGCTCTCGGCTTTGTGCCGGTTGATCTTCTGAGTTACCATCCGATTCCCGTCATCGTCGCGCTCTTTTCATGGCAATGGATTCCGTTCTTTGTTCTGGTAATGCTCGCAGGGCTGCAGGGAATTCCGATGGATCTTGTCGATAGCATGAAGATCGATGGAACCAACTGGGTTCAGTCGACGTTCTTTGTAAAGTTGCCGATGATCGGTAACCACATGAGGGTCGCGATCATGCTTGGCTTGATCTTCATCATTAAGGAGTTCGGGCTCATACTCGTGACAACTGCCGGAGGGCCGGGAACCAGGTCGTATACGCTGCCGTACGAAGTATATATGGAAGTATTTAACGCATCGAATGTCGGACGGGCGGCGGCGCTGGCAACAATGACGGTTGTGCTCACGCTTCTCGTGGTGAACATTCTTTATCGATCAATTCAAAAACGCAGCTCGGCGTACTGAGACTGGAGGTCCGCAATATGAGTAACGCACGCACACTGAAACAGGTGCAGGGTGCCATTCAACGCAGAAAGTTCCTCCGCGTCGGTAGCACGACTGCTGTGGTCTACCTGGTGGCGATCATCTACTTTTCACCGATCCTCTACATGTTTTTGTCCGGGTTCAAGACTGAGTTCCAGGCGGTGAGTCCCCGACTGTTCTTCATTCCGACTCTCAAAACGTTTATCCGGGTATTGAGCGATCCGAGCATGTGGGGATACGTACGAAACTCAGTTCTTCAGGTGGTTCTTGGAACAGCTATCTGTCTTGCACTCGGCATTCCCGCGGCATTTGCACTCATCTTCGGCAAGTTCAAAAAGAAGGGTACAAGCGATAAAATATACCTGTGGTTCATCACGACAATTCTGTTGCCCCCAGTCGCGGTCATTATTCCGCTCTACACCTGGTTTCAAGCCTTCAATCTGATAAAGACGCCGTTCGGATTGCTTATTGCATATATCGGCTTTCATACGCCCATTGTGGTCTGGATGCTGCATTCATTTTTCGAGGATGTTCCGATCGAAATAATGGAAGCATCGGGAATCGACGGATGCAATCGACTCCAGCAGCTGGTGCTGATCGCCATTCCCCTTGTTCGCACCGGAATCGTCTCGGCAGGCCTCCTGGTTGCAGTGTTCATCTGGAACGAGTTCTTTCTTGCATTCAACCTGACCGGAATTACGACGGCAACGCTGCCGGTTTACATGGCCCGATTCCGAGAGCAGCAGGGAATGTTCGTTGCACAGCTTTCGGCATCCTCTACGATTGCCGTTTTGCCGGCGGTAATCCTTGGATGGATGACACAGAAGTCACTGGTGAAGGGGTTGACGCTGGGTGCGGTGAAGGGTTAACAGAACTCGGGGAAGGAGGTCATATCGTGAGTGAAAACAAGAAGGGTGGAGCTGTCCTGAACGAGCAGGTGCTCGCCTCACTGCCCAGCAGGATAGGAAAACCCAACTATGATCGCCGGGCGGTGCGACCTGCCATCGTGCACTTTGGGGTCGGTGGATTTCACCGTGCGCATCAGGCCGTCTACACTGATGATGTGCTTGCCGCCGGAGATCTCTGCTGGGGTATCCGGGGTGCAGGGATTACTGAAGCCGATGTTGCGATGAAGGCAGCACTGTCCCAGCAGGACTTCCTGTACACCGTTGTTGCTCGAGACCCTGAAGCCGAAGATGTCCGAATTGTGGGGGCAATCGGCGATCTGATTCTTGGCGCCAGGGACCCAAAAGCACTGGTTTCCGCAATGGCAGATGTCGCCACGCGCATCATCTCAATGACCATTACCGAGAATGGCTACTGTTACCGTGCCGATACCGGTGATCTTGATACCGATAATCCAGCTGTCAGAAACGACATTGCCGGGGCCGATGGCTTGCGGACAATCTATGGCTGTCTGCGCGCGGCGCTAAGCGAAGTGCGAAGCAGGGGAGGTATCCCGCCCACTATCATGTCCTGCGACAATCTTCCGCAGAACGGAGATCGGCTGAAGCGGCTCTTTCTACAGTATCTTGAGCTGGCAGATCGCGATCTGCGCCGTTATGTGTCCGGGGAGGTTTCATTTCCCAATTGCATGGTGGACAGAATCACTCCGGCGACTACAGTCGATGATCGTGCCTACCTCCTGCAGTCGACCACCATCTCCGATCAGTGGCCGGTTTTCTGCGAACGGTTTCGCCAGTGGGTTATCGAAGACCGCTTCACGAAGGGCCATCCTGACTGGTCTATAGCGGGCGCCACATTCGTGCCCGATGTTGTCCCGTTCGAACGAATGAAGATTCGGTTGCTGAATGGCAGCCATTCGGCGCTCGGTTACGTGAGCTACCTGATGGGCTTCCGCCGGGTGGATCTGGCTATGGCTGATCCGGATGTTCGAGTGTTTGTACGAAGCTACATGGACGAGATCAGCCCGACAGTCGGCGCCGTGCCCGGCATCAACCTCGGGCAGTACAAGGATTCTCTGATAAGGCGGTTTTCAAATCCAGCAATTGCGGATCAGGTTCTTCGTCTCGCGCAGGATGGCTCAAAAAAAATCCCGAACATGATTCTCGAACCGGTGGAGGAGATGCTTGATGGCGGCACGGGCTTTCCGAAGGCCGCCTTTGCCATTGCCGCCTGGATTCGTTTCCTCGAAGGAGTCGATGAGTCGGATGAACTGATTCCGATCGACGATCCGCTGGGCAAGGTGCTGCAGGAGGCCGCCCAGTCAACGCGCTCTGGTGATGTCCGACCCTTCCTTGCGGTGAACGCAGTTTTCCCCCGGCATGTGGCCCAGAATGCCCTATTCTCGGATGCCATTGCAGCCTCGCTTGCGTCGATCCGTAACCTCGGAATGCGCGGCGCACTCCGCGCTTATCGGTCGATGGATCGATCAACCTGATAGGCACCCCCCGCTCGCAAAAAGTCAGTTGCTCTCGCCTGAACCGGTGTGATTGGGTATTCTATTCATACACTCTCGGCCGGCATAGCGGCTGAAAAAAGGCGAAGGAGTCATTCGTGTCAACACAAGAATCCGGCAACAATGCGTTACGCGCAAAGAAGCTGATAAGTGGAATACGTCATCAGCTCATCATGATCGTAGCTCAGTTCCTGGTTGGAATGGCGGTCAATCTCGTAGGCCTTCCGTCGGAGAACAATGCGTTTGGACGGGTCGCAGCGATGGTTTTGCTTATGCTGCACATACTCATTGCGCTCGACCTTCTGGTAAACGGGATTCTGGTAATTGTTCGGGCGTCCGGGTCAAGTATCGCGACATTTGCACGCACAGGCGCCGCGGGAATTGTGGTCGCAATTCTCGGTGGCACCATGTTCTTTGGCGCCGGAAGTGGCTGGTGGTCATATTTGATGGCTCTGGGAACAGCTGCGTCGCTGGTACTGTACGCCTTTGCTTACGTTCGGCTGGTGCGGGACGGGTCCGCTACCTGAGAGAATCGTTCGTCGCGGTCAGCCGTGCTTGCGGAACTTGCTGATGACGACCATCATCTCTTCAATCTTGTCGGCCTTCTGGTGTGGATCATCACTTTTCATCGCGTCGGCTACGCAGGTGTTCAGATGGTTTTCCATTACCAGATCCTCGACTCCGTGCAACGCGGCTACCACCGCGCTTGTCTGAGTCAGGACGTCAACGCAATACCGATCCTCTTCGAGCATCTTCTGAATGCCGCGGATCTGGCCTTCGATCCGGCGAAGTCTTCTGAGCGCCTGTTCACTGTGCTTATGGTCCATCTGGTATCACCTGCCCCGCATTAAAATACGGTACCGGGGTATTATGGGTCAAGTGCGATTCAGAGCTAGGAGTGCCTGACGAATCTTTCCCTCTGACGGTGTGCCACGCAGGTGTCCATCTTCGCGATAGATGCGACATGTCAGGGAGGTCGTCACGCCGGCAGGGGGCGGATCGACATCTCTTCCATCGACCCGGACGGTTGGCGAACCGTGAAAGTCCAGGCGAGCGGCCTCATCTTCGGTCCGCACAACAGTGCGGCGCACTTCAGCGTGAATACCAAGTGCCTCCAGGGCATCCATAACCGCCCGTTCAGCAGGTTCGGCGTTCGGACACCCCTCAAGAGAGAGAATCTCAACTTTCATTCAGGACCTCATCCTTCAAATCGCATCCTTGACACGTAATACCCCGTAGGGGTATATTTTCACGTCAGTATACAACAGAGATTGGCGGAACGCAACAGCGAGGAATCCACGGAACGTTTTTCTTCTGCGGACCTCTGCGGTGACTGACGGAGGAGTTCAAATGGCAGTTGTGGCAAAGGGAATAGTCGAAGTTCAGACCATGAGAGTTGAAGGCATGCATTGTGCAAGCTGCGTAGCCGCTGTAGAGAAGGCACTCAAAAACGTCGCCGGCGTTTCTGATGTCGCGGTCAACCTTGCGATGGAAAACGCCACGGTGAAGTTCGACATTGGCAGTGCCAGCAGCAGCGATCTTGCGAAGGCAGTAGATGATGCCGGATACCATCTTGTTATAGAAGGATCCGGGCAGGAGATAGAGACCGAGCTTGAGCGCGATGAGCGAAAGATAGATGCTGCCGCGCGGGGAATGTGGATCTCGTGGGCAATTACCCTACCGATCGTTCTCTGGATGATTCCGGAAATGATATGGGGATATACCTTTCTGGGACCTGCAGTATACAACCTGGGAATGGTAATCCTGGGGCTTGCGGCGATCCTCTTTCCGGGCTGGGAGACCATCCGCAGCGGAATCAAGTCGTCGATTCATCTTTCACCGAACATGGACGCACTGATATCCATGGGAACGTTCGCCTCCCTGGCAAGCGGAATTGTTGCCGCCTTACATCAGTTCGGTATCGGCCCCGCATTTGCCAACTTCGCCGGAGTGGGCGGAATGATCATGGCATTTCACCTGACGGGTCGCTACATAGAGACGAAGGCAAAAGGACGCGCTTCGCAGGCAATCAAGAAACTGATGACGCTCGAGGCGAAGGAGGCGGCAGTCGACCGGAACGGCGTGGAGACAAAGATTCCTGTTTCGATGCTTGTCCAGGGGGATATCATGATAATCCGTCCCGGCGAGAAGATACCGACCGACGGAGAGGTCATCGAGGGGCAGAGCAGCGTCGATGAGTCGATAGCAACCGGCGAGTCGATGCCGGTGGACAAGAGTGTTGGCTCGGCGGTAATTGGTGCGACTATCAACAAGCAGGGAATGCTGAAAGTACGCGCGACCCGCGTCGGAAAAGATACGTTCCTGAGCCAGGTGATCCGTCTTGTCGAGGAAGCGCAGGGGTCGAAGGTTCCAATTCAGGTGTTCGCGGACAGGATTACCTCGGTTTTTGTCCCTGTCGTCTTCGGCATTGCACTTCTGACATTTGCCGCCTGGATGATATTTCCGAATTTCTTCGGCGGCATCGCGTTATGGGCGAGCGGCTTCCTTCCCTGGGTTGATCCGCACATGGGACGGGTTCCTCTTGCACTGTTTGCCGCAATCGCAACTGTTGTCATAGCATGTCCCTGCGCACTCGGACTTGCCACACCGACTGCCATAATGGTTGGAAGCGGCATGGGTGCTCAAAACGGCGTACTCATCCGAAAAGGCGCAGCCATTCAGACTCTGAAGGATGTCGATGTCATTGTTATGGACAAGACCGGCACAATTACGCGCGGCACGCCCGGCGTGACCGACGTTGTTGCGCTCGATGGCGAGCGCGCGGAAGATGTGATCCGACTTGCGGGCGCAGCTGAGCGGGGTTCCGAACATCCACTCGGGACGGCGATCGCAGAGTATGCCGCAGCATCCGGAGCGCTTCCGAGCATAACGCATTTTGAAGCTGTCGGTGGACGTGGAGTTCGAGCAACTGTTGAAGGTCGGGCGGTGCTTGTCGGAACCACGGCTTTTCTTGAAGAGGCTGGTATTGCGGTGAGCCCTGCAGCGGCCCAGACGAAGCTGCGCCTGGAGAATGAGGCGAAGACCGTCATGTGGGCCTCCGTCGATGGAAGGGCTTCGGCACTCATAGCAGTCGCCGATCAGGTGAAGGAGGATAGCGCAGCCGCCATCCGCGAACTTATTGGCCTCGGATATGAGGTGGTGATGCTCACCGGTGACAATGAGCACACCGCGAAAGCTGTCGCGCAAACCGTGGGCGTGAGCCGAGTTGTGGCGAACGTGCTGCCCGAAGATAAGGCTGTCGAAATCAGGAAGCTGCAGGCCGAAGGCAAGAAGGTTGCAATGGTCGGCGACGGAATCAATGACGCGCCTGCGCTGACACAGGCCGATGTCGGTATCGCAATCGGCACCGGTACGGATGTCGCCATAGAAGCCGGAGACATCGTGCTGGTCCAGGGCGATCTGCTCGCTGTCGTAAAGGCAGTCAAGTTGAGCCGTGCGACGTTCCGAAAGATCGTGCAGAATCTCTTCTGGGCCTTCTTCTACAACATCGTGATGGTTCCACTTGCAATACTCGGGGTTATGCATCCAGTTCTTGCCGAAATTGCGATGGCCTTCAGCTCGATCAACGTGGTCACTAACTCGCGCAGATTGCAGCGAGCGCGCATTCAGCCGGGGGATTAGGGCGCCGGCCGCTATTGGCCGAGCATACGATTGACCTGGGCTGTGAGCTCCCGATAGCTTGACGCTGAGGGAGCTCCGTGAGACGTGAGGACTATGTTGCCGCGGCCGTCAATGAGCAGAAGATACGCATCATCTTTTGCGCGGTAATCCACGACATCTTTCCACTGCTTTTCTCCGGAGAACGCAACCAGAACATTGCCGCGGTACTTCTCCGGAGTTCCACCCTGCATTCCTTTCACCACCATGTTGCGGATGAGCCAGGGGACCGCTTCCAGTATGGCGACCGTGTAGACTGACATCTGCGAATTTCCATCGTAATCCCTGGCGAGCTTCCTGGCCCACAGTTCCGTCTGATTCCCGGAGTTTCGCGTGAACCCGACAATCAGAATCGAAGTATTGCCGGCAAGCCCGTCCGGCAGCATGAGCTTTGTTCCCAGAAGATCTTCAACCTGAAACTGCGGAAGTGGCTGCTCGGCTGACAATGTTGAGAGTGGTGCGAGAAGTGCGAAAACAGCCAGCGTCGAGACGATCAGATTTCTTGATTTTTCCACTGGTCCCCCTGTTTGAGAATGGCAGCACATTATAGCATTCAGTTGCCTATTGAAAGTGATTCGCGACCGGCAGCTTGGTTCCTTCCAGCAAACAAAAAAATTGACAACTCCGGCAAATAGCTTAATAATTCACTAAGATTTTGCTCCATATCGATTCAACGTCAGTTGTGAAGCGAGGTGCAATTATGGAAGAAGCCCGAAAGTCCCGCCGTTCGAAGCTCTGGTATATCTTGTTGATCGTTCCGTTTATCGGAACAATGTTCCCCTCCCTGTATGCGTCCGCGACTCCCACTCTCTGGGGTTTCCCCTATTTCTACTGGTATCAGATGGCGTGGGTCATTATCAGCGCGATTATCACGTATGTGGTATACCGGGTAACCAAAGAAGCATAAGCGCTCTGCGCAGCAAAAGAGGTGTACATGAACTGGACAGCACTTATTGTCTTCATCGTATTCTTTCTGCTTGTAACTGTACTGGGATTTCTTTCAGCGCGATGGCGGAGGGGTGATCTGAATCACCTGAATGAATGGGGTCTTGCCGGTCGCAAGTTCGGCACGGTCGTAACCTGGTTTCTACTTGGGGGTGATCTCTACACTGCCTACACGTTCATCGCAATACCTGCTTTGCTGTACGGGTCGGGTGCGATCGGGTTTTTCGGGGTGCCGTACACGATAGTTATCTATCCGTTTGTCTTCCTGGTCATGCCCCGGCTCTGGTCGGTGGCAAAGAAACATGGCTACATAACCGCGTCCGACTTCATGAAAGGACGCTACGGCAGCAGTTCTCTTGCACTTGCCGTTGCGGTCACCGGCATTATCGCTACAATGCCCTATATCGCACTGCAGCTCGTCGGTATTCAGGTGGTGATTCAGGCGATGGGACTTACGGGCACTGGCTTCGTGGGCGACCTCCCGCTCATTATCGCGTTTGCAATCCTTGCGGCCTACACCTACACGAGCGGCCTCCGCGCGCCCGCCTCAATCGCAATCGTAAAGGACCTGATGATCTACATTACGATCATCGTCATGATCATCATCGTTCCGGCGCGGCTCGGCGGTTTCGGTCACATCTTCGCGGCAGCGCAGACTGCGTTGCCCAGCACCTTCATGCTGAGCCCGAAGGCGTTCTCAGCCTACGGAACTCTTGCATTCGGTTCGGCACTGGCGCTGTTCCTCTATCCGCATGCCATTACCGGAACACTGAGTGCAAGCAGCAGGGGAGTGATCAAACGCAACGCCGCTCTGCTTCCTGCCTATTCGCTGCTCCTTGCCTTCATTACTCTTCTCGGGTACATGGCCATCAGCGCCGGAATCCATACAAAGGATACTTCAGCGGTTGTCCCTTTACTCATACTGAAGGAACTTCCCAGCTGGTTTGCAGGCTTTGCATTCGCGGCAATAGCAATTGGAGCTCTGGTGCCTGCGGCGATCATGTCGATTGCGGCGGCGAATCTTTTTACGAGAAACATCTACAAAGAGTACTTTCGCCCCGCTGCAACGCCCGCGGAGGAGTCGAAGGTAGCGAAGATTGTCTCCCTTGTAGTTAAGCTCGGGGCACTGTTCTTCATCGTTGTGCTCCCGAAAAGCTACGCCATCAATCTGCAGCTACTCGGTGGCGTGTGGATCCTGCAGACGCTCCCGCCCGTGGTCATCGGACTGTTCACACGATGGTTCCATCGCTATGGATTGCTGCTCGGGTGGCTCGGCGGAATGATCACCGGTACCACGATGGCGGTTCTGAACCACTTCAAAGGTTCGGTGTTCGCGCTTCACTTTGGGAGCACCGTCATCCCCGCATATGCGGCAGTCTGGGCGCTGATCGTGAACCTGGTGGTTGCGGTTGTCGTTACCGTGGTACTTCGCGCCGCAAAAGTGGGAGCGGGTGAGGACAAGACCGTAGAGGCCGATTACGAGGTTGATACAGCAACCACCTGAGCGCTGCCTCTGATGAATGAGCCTGGAACTGCTTTCGCAATTCCAGGCTCGCTTCAAATCTATAACTCCTCGAAGTCTGCGTCGGCCGGAATTAGCTCCTTTGCTCCCGACCGGTCGGAAGCAAGCGGCCGTGATTTGGAAGAATGACCATTACCTGCGGAGGCCGCAAGCGTAATTCCTGTTTCCTCAGAGGTCGCTTTTGTCGGCTTCACGTTCTGGGCCGTGGTATCGATCGTGAAGAAGCTGACCGCCTCGAACAGCGATGCGGCCTGACTGTTCAAATTGCGCGACATAGCGGCAAGCTGTTCAGCTGACGTGGCGTTCTGCTGGATCACGCCATCAAGTTGGGTGCGTTGTTTATCTGTTCGACACCCGCTGTCTGTTCCCGACTTCCGGATGCAATTTCGTGAACAAGATCGGCAGTACTGTTGATGCTCGGTACAATGGCGTTGATCAACTCTCCTGCCTTCCGTGACACCGACACGCTCGAGTCCGCGAGTCCGGTAATCTCTCCCGCGGCCTTCTGAGAGCGCTCGGCGAGCTTGCGGATCTCACTTGCCACTACCGCGAAGCTGCGGCCGGCGTCTCCCGCGCGAGCTGCTTCGATTGCCGCATTGAGTGCCAGAAGGTTGGTCTGTCGTGCGATTTCCTCGATAATGCTGATCTTCTCGGCGATGTGGGTCACTGCCGACCTTTGTCCCAATCAGGTCGGTCTTTTCGTGGACAACGCGTATACCCGAATTTGACATCAGGACGCCGTAGCCTGTTTCGAACGGGTGGATCGAAGTGACCGTCTTCTGGAGTGTCGCAAGGCTGAAGACGATTCCTGCGACCCCAACGCGGGTGCCGTTCACCACAATCGGAACGGCGATGCTGGTAATGTGGAGCGTGTCCTGTTTCTTGCCAGTGTAGGAATAGAAGTACGGTTCCATGAGCATTGAATCCCCTGTCTTCATTGGCCCCTGATAGTAGTCCCCGGCACCTGGCGTATCATAGTCCAGCGCAGGATCGAGCCGAACCGGGCCGAGCGCGCGTGACCATACTGGAATGAATCTGCCGGTTGAGTCGTAACCGGGTTTGTTGCGGTATGCAGAGTCATTCCCATCCAGTGCATTCGGGGCCCAGACTGTCCATACCGACAGGTAGCCGGGATGGTCGGTGAGAACCTGTTTGATAAGCGCGGAATAGGCGTCCCGGTTGGTATAACCGGCTTCTTTCATTCCGGCAAAACTCTCGGCAACCACGTTCGCGGTGTTCATAGCCCGATTGAGCGTGCCTGAAATGTCGGAGGCATATTTCAGCGAAATGCTCTTTCCCTCCTGATATGCAAGTTCAGTGAGTGCGTTGTCCGCAACTACATACATGGTCAAACAGATTGCGGCGACAATCGCAACCTTCAGCCCAAACATGGGAAGATTCAGTTTCCCCCGTATCTTCAATCGAACTCTCACTCGAACCTCCTTCCGTCCGTCCCGACGGTTGCAACATGAGGTTGTTGCCGTCGATCCCATCTATTTCCTGTTGCAAGGCCGAAATAATCTATTACTATCGATATAAGCGATCAATAATATATAGTTAGTAAGCTGATTAAGTTAATTCTCTTTACAATATTTTCCGCTTGGCATGTTCGCCGCTTCAGGGCCATACTCAGTGCATGCCGAACAACAGCAGACTGTTCGAACAGCGGGACATTGTCATTCTCTTTGCCACGCGCATAGCGCGGCTTTTTGCTTACGGTTTTCTGTCGGTGGTTCTTGCACTCTATCTGGTTGGCGTAGGGTTGAGCGGTGAACAGGTAGGAGTGCTTTTCACGCTGACACTTGCCGGAGACGCCGCGGTCTCGTTGCTCATAACCACGTCAGCCGACCGTCTTGGTCGCCGCAAAATGCTTATCATCGGCACCCTGCTCATGATTGCTGCCGGGGCCGTATTCCTTATGACCCACAACTTCATCCTTCTCATAATTGCGGCAATCATCGGTGTAATCAGTCCGAGCGGAAATGAAATTGGACCGTTCCTTTCCATAGAGCAGGCAGCCCTCTCGCAGCTCGTTACAGACCGACAGCGAACTCGCGTTTTCGCCTGGTACAACCTTGTCGGCTCTTTTGCGACCGCAACCGGAGCACTTTCCGGCGGCTGGATAGCGCAGGGCCTGCAGCACAGCGGATGGTCGCATACAGGTTCTTACCGCGCGGTGTTGGCAGGTTACGCTACCATCGGTGTGGTTCTCCTTCTGTTGTTCCTGACGCTTTCGCGGTCAGTGGAGGCGCCCCGCATCGAACAGCCGGTTGCGCGAACGCTCGGGTTGCATAAATCGCGGGGCATCGTATTCAGGCTTTCGGCGTTCTTTGCCGCTGATGCATTTGCCGGAGGACTCATCATTCAAAGCATGATCGCCTACTGGTTCCATTTGCGATTCCGCATCGATGCCGGCACCATTGGAACCATATTTTTTGGCGCGAATGTGCTTGCGGGGGTTTCGGCCCTGCTTGCGGTCAGAATTGCACGGAAAATCGGTCTGTTGCGGACCATGGTCTTCACGCACATCCCTTCCAATATTCTACTAATCCTCGTTCCACTCATGCCGACTCTTCCCCTCGCCATCGGAGTGCTGCTTGCGCGCTTTAGCATTTCCCAGATGGACGTGCCGACCCGGCAGTCATACACCATGGCGGTGGTCGCGCCGGATGAACGGTCTGCCGCTTCAGGAGTGACCGCGATTGCACGTTCGGTGGGCGCGGCCCTGTCTCCGTCGTTGACAGGCATCTTTTTTGCCTCCTCGGTCTTGCTTGTGCTGCCTTTTTTTCTGTCCGGCGGCATCAAGATCATCTACGATCTGGCGCTCCTCGCGACCTTCAGCAAGGTGACTCCGCCGGAAGAGAAGACCGGTTAGCACGCGGAATCGTGTAATGACTGAGTAGGCCGAGTGGGTTATAATCGGCGTATCATGAAAAACAGAACAAATTCGCAATCGGCCGATGGGCGAGGCCTCCGATTGAGGTCTCGCGTCTGGATTGCCATGTGTTCAATTGTTGTCGGAACCATGGTGATCTTCGCAGTGACTACATTCCTCTACACTCGCGCGTTTTTTCTCTCAGATTTGCACGATCGGATTCACAATATTGCGGAACTTGGCGCGGGGCTCATCAGCCGCAACGACATGGCATACTTGATTAGTCAGATTGGACAAGATGAATCCCCAGAAAGCGTCGCCTCTGCAGAGCAGTCCGCTGAGTTCCGCCGAATATCGGATGCGTTGAACACAATTCGCGGCATCCAGCCTAATCTCATACTCTACGCGTATACACTTGCGCCAACGAGCGATCCCGCGCAGGCCCGATTTGTCGTTGACGCCGACGTTCTCGAACTTCAGAAGAGTGGGGCAGCCGCGGAGGAGATTTCGCACTTTGGTCAACTGTATGATATTAGCTCATTTGGAATGATGAAGGATGCTTTTGCGGGAAAAGTTGCAGTTGAACGGGAGTTCACCTATGATGAAGCGTACAAGGCGAACTCCTTCTCAGGTTATGCACCCGTGCTCAGTCCGGACGGAAGGACCGTCATTGCACTGCTTGGAGTGGACGTAACTGACAAGGATGTGGCGGTACATCTTCTGCGACTGCGTACGCTCATCCTTATCGCGATTATCGTGGTGTCGATCACCACACTCGTCGCTACCTATCTGATCTCTCGTGCGCTCCTTGACCCGCTTGATTCATTTCTGAAACTCTTCACCGAGGCAACCTCCGGAGATCTCAAGGTGCGTTACGCGGTGGACGGCAAGACTGACGAGATTGCTCAGACCGCTCGAGCATTCAACGGACTCATGGGTCGGCTCGACGAGTCGATGCGGGAGATAGACACGTCCTCCTCCCAGCTGAGGAGTTCAAGCGATCTTGTCGCGACCACCTCCAATACGATTGCGGCAGGATCCGAACAACAGGTTTCGAGCATTGAGGGGACACGCGGCGTGGTGCAGGGCTTTATGCAGGATGCAGCTACGGTTCGTGGCGCCATCGACAATCATGTCTCAGCACTTTCGAGGACAGTAACGATTCTCGAGAGTCTCTCGGAGGAGGCCCGGAGGGTTGCCGAGTTCGCAGCCTCGGTTCAGGAGAAAGCCGGATCAAACATACGGAATGCGCGTGCAGGAACAGCAGCTCTCACACATGTGGCTTCCGATATAGAGGCCGCAGGGCGAAACCTCGACGGTATCGCAGAACGGTTTGAGGAGGTGCGCAATCAGTCTGAGCAGATCGATCATGTCGTCCACCTCATTGCGGACATGTCCGAGCGAACGAACGTGCTCGCTATCAATGCCGCAATTGAAGCGTCGCGGCTGGGCGCCTCCGGCGCGGGCTTCAGAGTAGTGGCGACTGAGGTAAAAAGTATCGCGACTGCGATGGCGGACCGAACCGATGAGATTGGCTCCATCGTTGGAAAGATCAAGTCGGCAATATCCGTCACCGCACGGGTGACGCGCGAAAGCGTCGATTCTTTCCTCGTCACCCGGAACGCCGCGTCGGAGGCGGGTAGGTTGCTCTCCGACATAGGCAATGCGATGCAGGAGATGGAGCAGCTTGTCGCCGAGATGGGAGATCGTTCCCGTTATCAGGGCGAGCAGGCGTTGACCGTGCACGCGGCAACCGAGGACCTTCGCGCCATTTTCGCAGAGCTTGGGGACGCCTCGCGCGGTCAGGAGGGTGCGGCCCGTGAGATACTCTCCTCTATGGAAGAGCTGAATCTGACTGCGTCAAACAATGCGGAGGTTGCCGCAACGCTTGGCACACTGGCGGTACGCCTTACCTGCGATGCCGACGAGCTTCGTCACTTGCTTTCCCGGTTTCGCGGCACGGGCAATGGTCATGCTGCCTTCGAAACGCCTTCCGCCCCGCGGTAGGCGATCACGAGAACTTACTGGTATAGTTGTCGGGTGCGTGACACAAGCCCCGTTTCCTTCTGCGCAGCACTCGTTTTGCTCGCCGTTGCGTCAGCGCCGGCGTTGTCACAGTCGGTGAAAGCGGGGGAACAGACCCCAAAAAGCCGGGTAATTGTGCTGCCGCTTGTTACATCCGATTCATCGGCCGCAGAGCGTGCCCGTCTGGCGACTGCCCTTGTCGGTGCTGCCCAGTGGCTGAACGGCCTGCCGAATGCGCATGTCAGCATCGATGCCTCGGCTCTCTCCCGACCGGGCAATCCGACAGGTAGTTCAGTCTCACGTGGTTCGACCTCGCCGCTTGAGCTTCAGGCCATCCTTTCCGGTTCGGCGGACTCGACTGCTATCGTCATAGATCTGAAACGATCGGCAGATGACTCGAACCCGGTGACCTTTCCGGTACTATCGCATTTCGGTACACAGATCGATGTGGAGATCGCACAGATCATTCGCTACGAGCTTTCGGTCGTCCGTGGATTGCCGCAGCCTGGCGAACAACCGCCTGAGTATTTCGCCACGGTCGATTCATCGATGCTTTCGAGCGCCGATCTGCCCTACGATGTTCCACTGCGACCGGTGTCAGTCGCAGTGCTCCCGGACTCACACATCGTCGTTGGCACGACACTTGTCGCAGACGAACTTGACGGCTACCTTCGCGAAGTCGGCAAGCCGGGAAAGGAACTCTACGATAGTCGCAATCTCCCCTATGCGTACCAGGTCGCATCAAGCCCCGCGGGCACCATCGTCGCCGAGGGAGTGAACTCAGGATCGGCCTACCTGCTGTATCCCGGAATAGCTACGCCAACAGTTGTTCGCACCGGTATCGAGACCCCATCGGCAATGACGATGCTCGATGATGGGAGTCTGGTCGTAGTGGACGCCATGCGCCACCGGGCATATCGATTCGATGGAGGGAAGCGCCGACAGATCGATATCTTTCCCGGCAAGGACAGTTACGTCACTGCCATTTCCAGTGGACCGGACAACACGATCTGGGTGTGGGATCCGATCGAGGGAAGGGCACACCTCTACACCGGAGACGGTACAAAGATAGGCGCGTTCATTCCGCTGCTCAGCTATGAGTCGCGCAGGAGCATCAGGCTCATTCATGTGCTTGCCGACGGCTCGGTGATCCTTGTCGGTCCCGCGGGGATCTGGAAAGTCGATGCCAACGGCACGCCGCTCTGGTATCTTGACCAGATGCCCGCACCTGCGCAGGGCGGATTCACCTACATAAGCAACGTGGCAGTCGACGAGTCCCGCTCGCTCATCTACCTTGCCGACCAGGTCGCTGGCACGGTGACCGTCCTGTGCGACGTCGCGGATGCCGCACGGAAGAACTCTTCCGACCCGTTTCGGGACACACTGCTCGCGTTGAATCGCAAAATAGCAGTGCGCCCGGACAATGCCGACTTCCTGCAGGAGAAAGCGCGAATATTCGAGAAAGTCGGATCATTCGCGGTGGCGCGAGCAATCTATCGGCAGATACTCGATGCTGATCCTCAGAATCAGATGGCCCAAGAGGCGTACAACGCCGCGGACACACAGGTGCTGACTCAGGGCGCGCGGCAGGCTGCCGAACGAGCGGTACGTGTGCTCACTACGATCGGCAAGGAAAATGCGCGCACCTCATATCAGACAGCGGTAAAGCTCTACGAAAATGCCATAGCCCGCTCGAAGGTTGCTTCACCCTTGCGGGTCGAGCTTGACCGGTTGAAGCAGCGGTTCCAGGAAGGAGTGCCGTCTCCTCCGCCAATCGTAGTCGCAAATCGAAAACTTGAGCCGCTATTTCCCGCCCTGCTCCGGTACTACCAGGCCCATTCGGCCTGGACATTTACACTTACGAACTCAGGATCCGTGCCGCTTAGCGGAGTTACGGTGTCAGTCTCGATGCGGTACCTCGATTTCCCCGCGACCTCGGCACCCGGAGAGACGATTTTGCCGGGTGCGACCATTCAAGTTCCGCTTTCATTCAGCCTCTCCCCAACTGTCCTGTCGCTCGAAGAGGACATGCCGGTACAGGTCGAGTACACGGTCGCCGCAACCGAAGGTTCCGGGAACTCAGCGATTCGGACTTCACTCACCGGAACCGCGACTACCACAATACACCGGGTGAGCGCGATTACCTGGGACAAGACCGCAAAGTTCGCATCGTTCATTACGCCGAACGACGATGTCATCAGCACGTTTGCCGTGTCAGCAGGGCTGCATCAAAGCTTCGATCCAAAGTGGCAGATTCCCGCGCGAATCCGCCGCGCCGCGGCCATAGTCGATGCACTCGGTGCGCTTGGCATGAGCTACACGGAGGATCCAACGGCACCCATTAGTAAAGTGCTCGGCAACCCGGAGTACATCGACAACGTTCGATTCCCGCGGGTGACGATTCGGTTGCACACCGGGGATTGCGACGACACGACGGCGTTACTGGCTTCCTGCCTCGAGGCCGACGGAATTCCTACTGCCATACTCACCTCACCCGGCCACATCTTTCTCGCGTTCGACACAGGTATTCCTGAGGAATACAAATGGATGTACAGCACCTCGAAGACTGAGGCAATTGGACACGGCGGCACACTTTGGTTACCGATTGAAACGACAATAATGGCAAAGGGTTTTGCGGAGGCCTGGGCCTCCGCATCCGATCTTGTTCGTGAATATCAGGATACGAAACAGTTCGAGTTCCTTCCCACTGCGACTCAGCAGGAGACCTATCCTGCGATTCCGTTACCGCAATCATCGGTTCGCATTATCCCACCTGCAGAGGCGAATCTTGCGGCGCTGACAGAGAGCAGTGACAAGCTGATCGGGAAGCTCCTGTTAGTCGATGTGACAGAGAATCTGACGCGTGCGGCAGCCGCGGACGGGAGCCACGGTGCCCCGGTGTACAACAGGATTGGCATTGTGAATGCTCAATTTGATCAGCTCGCTGCTGCGTCTGCCGCATTCGAAAAAGCTGTTCAACTTGACGCGGCCTACTTCGCGGCGTACATCAACCTTGGTCAGGCTTACCTGCTTGATGGGCACATTGCGGAGGCCCAGTCAGTTGCTCTCCGTGCGGCCAGTGTTCGACCGGATTCGCCCGCGTTACTGTTGCTCAGGTCGCGAATTGCCTCCGCTACCGGAAACGTGGCTCAAGCGAAGCAGCTTATTTCAGACGCGAAGAGCAGGAGCAGCGGGGACTTAGCCGCCGCACTCGGCGCAATTGACGCGCAAAAGGGCGCTCCGGCAACCGCTGAGCGTGCTTCAAACGAGTCGTCCGCTGCGCAGGATGCTCCCATCTGGATCATGACGCCGTAACTGCCTGATTGCGACGGCACTCGCACTCCATCAGTATGATGTGATACAATATTACTGAATAAAGACCAAGCGCCTGAAGCCTCACTTCATTCTCGGTTCATGAGAGGAGGGAACATGGGTGAACGGATGCTTTCACGCAAAGAGCTTGCGCGGGCGGTGTTCCTGCGCCTTGCATTAACGGTGCCCGTGCTCGGAGCGATGTTCTTCCTGCCTGCCTGGACACTCGCGTACTGGCACGCATGGGTCTACCTCGCTGTGCTGCTGATTCCGATGTTTCTGGTTATGCAGTACCTGATCAGGCACGATCCTGAATTGCTCGAACGCCGAATGAGAACGCGGGAGCGGGAACCCGAACAAAAGCGGATAGTGAGCTTATCGTTCATCCCGTTTCTTGCGGGCTTTGTACTGCCCGGTTTCGATGTTCGGTTCGGCTGGTCTCGAGTTCCCGTAGCCGCTGCCCTCTGCGCCGACCTCCTCGTGTTACTTGGCTACTCGTTGGTTATCCTCGTGTTTCGCACAAATAGCTATGCCTCGCGCACCGTTGCGGTTGAGGAGGGGCAGTCAGTCATCACCACTGGACCCTATGCTGTAGTGAGACATCCAATGTACGTCGGCGCGATAATGATGTATTGTCTTTCGCCGATTGCCCTCGGCTCCTACTGGGCGGCCATACCTGCGCTCTTGATTATTCCGGTCCTTGTTCAGCGGATCAGGAATGAGGAGGTGGTGCTTCTGCGCGATCTGCGCGGCTATGGAGACTATACGAAGAAGACACGGTATCGACTCATTCCCGGAGTGTGGTAGCCCGTGGGAGTGAAAATATCTCTAAACTTGACGAACGGCTCTATTATCTTTATCATTGGCGCGTTCCGGAAGTGTCACGTTCATGACGAATAAAGTACTCATTGTCGACGATGAAGCGATAGTTTCACTCTACACCGCATCGATTCTGAACGCAAACGGATACGCCACCGAAGCTGTCTATGCGGGGGAACAGGCGGTTGCGCATGTCCGCAACAACACTGATATTTCACTTGTTCTGATGGACATCGACCTCGGAAACGGTATCGATGGCACCGAGACCGCCAAACGGATCTTAAGCTGCCGGGAGCTTCCGATTGTATTTCTTACAAGCCACGCCGAGAAAGAGATGGTGGAACGGGTCAGGCACATTACCCGATACGGATATGTTTTAAAAAACTCAGGGGAGTTCGTCCTGCTTGAGTCAATTCAAATGGCGTATCAACTGTTTCAGGCACTCCGTGCTAGCGAAGAGCGAGAGAAACGGTATCATTCTCTGTTTGTCGACAACCAGGCAATCATGCTGCTCATCGACCCGGTCACTCTCGATGTGGTGGACGCCAACGCGTCGGCAGTGGATTTTTACGGTTGGAGCTATGATGAACTTGTCGGCAAGAGCATGCATCAGATCAATCGGCTGCCGCAGGAGGACCTCGAGGATAAGATCAGGCAGATCTCACGGGGTGAGAAACACTATTTCGTATTCAATCATGCAATATCCAGCGGAGATGTTCGAACCGTCGAAGCGTACACGGGGTTCATCACCGTACAGGAACGGAAACTCATCTATCTGAGTGTCCACGATATCAGCGACAAGGTGGTTCGGGAACGCGAGGTTGCGCATCTCAAAAAGCTCTTCCAGTACACGGTGGACCACGACTTTAATGCGATTTCGGTGCATGATCGGCAGCTGAAGTACATGTATGTCAGCGGTCGGTTTCTGAAAGATTATGGACTGACGCGTGAGCAGGTTATCGGGAAGACTCATTATGAGGTTTTCCCCGATATACCGGAGAAGTGGCGGCAGATGCACCGGCGTTCGCTTGCCGGTGAGGTGCTGTCGGATGATGATGACTCGATGGTCAGGTCCGACGGTACCCTGCTTCACGTGAAGTGGGAGTGCCGGCCATGGTATGAGGATGACGGTTCGATTGGCGGCATCATCCTCTACACTGAACTTCTGAACAGGCACAAAGAGGTCCAGAGGGAGATAGCTCGAAGAGAGGAGCATCTTCGCATTGCGCTCCAATCGATCGGAGACGCGGTGATCTCAACTGATGCACTCGGAAGCATCTACAGCATGAACCGAGTCGCAGAGCACCTGACAGGCTGGCCTGCAAATGAGGCGATGGGTAGACCTCTCGAGGAAGTCTTCAGAATCGTTGACGTTCAGTCGCGGTCCACCGTGGCCAGTCCGGTACCACGGGTGATAGCGAGCGGAGAGTCGCAGGAACTGTCTCGACAGGCGGTTCTTGTCTGCCGAAACGGACGCGAGTACCGGATCGCGGACCGGTCGACGCCCATGCTCGATGTCGAGGGGAACACAGTTGGTGTCGTCCTCGTATTCAGGGACATCACTGAACAGCACAACCGCGACATCGCACTTTCGGAAAGTGAGCGCAAATACCGAATGATCTTTGACAAAGCGCCAATTGGCATTTCTCTCACGAGCTCAGGCGGTCGAGTCATCGATGCAAACCCCATGTGGGCAATCATGCTCGGGGAGGAGTCGGTGAGTCAGGTCGCCGCGGAATATCCGGAGATCACGAAGCAGCTCTGGGTTGATCCGGCTCGGAGAAGGAAGATGGTGGAGCTTCTTGCCGAAGAGGGGGAAGTGAGGAATTTTGAATATGAAGCGCGAAGGCCAGACGGAACACTGCGCATATTCAACGTCATTTACGCGCAAATAGGGGCACAGCTTGCCGACGGCAACTTCCAGATTGAAGCATTCTCATCCGATATCACCGATCAGAAGAATGCTGAACGTGACTTGATTCGCGAAAAACAGTTTCTTCAGACCTTGCTCGACACCACGCAGGATGGATTATGGATGACTGACATTTCCGGCAAGTTCGTCGAGGTGAACGATTCCTATTGTCGAATGTCCGGCTACAGTAGAGACGAGCTGTTAGCCCTCCGGATTGAGGACATCGATATACACTTCACGCCCGACGAAGTTGCCGCGGTAACGCGCAAGGTGATCGAGGGAGGTTCGCAGAAATTCGACGCGCGTCACCGCAGGAAGGACGGCACCGTGTTTGACGTAGAGGTGTCGATATCCTATCTTGCACACGATGTTGACATGATGGTCTGCTTCATCCGGGACATCAGCGAAAGGAAACGGAACGAACGGATTCTTTGGAAGATGAACGCCGACCTTCTGAAACAGAAAACCGATCTTGATAGGGCTCTCCGGCAGAAGACCTTTCTCATTCAGGAAGTGAACCATCGGGTAAAGAACAATCTTCAGATAGTAAGTTCACTTACCCGACTGAAAGAACTCTCCTCAAATGTCGATCTTTCGGATGTCCGGGGACAGATCGATGCAATTCGAATTGTGCATGAAAAACTGAACGTAAATGAGGACGTAACCCATATCAGTTTCCGTGAACAGTGTGACGAGCTTCTGGAAACCATCTTTGCCTCATTTGCTTCTCGGAAGATCTCGGTTTCTAATTGTGTCGAGGATCTGAAGATCCCGACGCGGACTGCAATAGCGCTTGGCCTCATTGTGAACGAGCTTGCGCTCAACGCAATCAAGCACGGCTTTCAGGGACCCGCACCGGCCACGTTCAAGGTCGAGTTCCTGAGGGATACCAGTTCTGAGGAGTGCCTTCTGGCAATCGAAAATAGCGGCAATCCGTTCCCGGAAACACTCGATCTCGAACATGCAGAAAGTCTCGGACTCCGTCTTATCGGATCACTTGTCCAGCAGATACACGGAACGATAGAACTGCGCAGGACCCCGAGTCCACGGTTCTCAATACGTTTCCATCTTCCGGCAATTGAATTGGGCGTTCAGGCATAACCGGACAGGTCGGAGTTCCATCGAGATGTTTGAGCAACAACGACAGTCGCCGCGGAGCGTGCTTGCAGCGATTTTCCGCGATTCGGACTATCGCGCCATTCTTGTCGAACTGTTTCTTCTTGGCGTAGCCTCCGGCCTGGTACTGCCGTTTGTCGCGCTCTGGGTGACCAGCGATCTGCACGGTACTACCGGTCAGGCCGCATTGATCTATGTACCTGCCGGAATTGTCGCGGTCGTGGCCAACATTGGCGCTGGCATCTACTCTGATAAGGTCGGCAGACGCAGAGGAGTGATCCTTGTTGCGTTGTTGTGCGGCGGTATTTCGCGTATCGGCCTGGCATTCGCAACAGACTATCGCGTTGCGATAGTGCTGTACGCTTTGACCGGATTCAGCCCGTTCGCGATTGTCTTCGCGCTCCTGCGGGATACCATCATTAGCCGCCAGTCCTCAGCAACAGGTGATTCCGGCGCGTTCATTACGACGCTCGAGCGGACTGCATTTTCGCTCGGCTGGCTCGTCGGTCCGGTCCTTGGCGGCTTCATCATCGAGTACACCGGATTTGGCGGACTATTCCTCATAAGTGGCGCCCTGTTTCTGCTCGGCTTGCTGTGGGCATTCCGCACCTTGTTTGACCAGCCTGCCATCTCGACCCGCACATTGACGCCCCTCAGGAAGATCAGTGCGCACGACGCCCTTGTGCTCGGTTTGCTGTTTATCTTTGGCCTGCTCCTGTTTGCCGGTGACAGGGGTCGAGTAATGTTCCTCACGTTGCATCTGATCGGCAATCTCCATTTTTCGGTTGTCCAGGTGAGCTGGGCATATTTCGCGACAGTGGTATCAGAACTGCTATTGATGCCGCTTTCCGGACGGCTCGCTGATCGGTTCGGTGCAACCCGAGTGGCAATTGCAGGAGTCACAGCCCAGGCAGCGTTCTTCTTCAGCCTGAGTATCGCGTCCACAGTCTGGCAGATCCTTATGCTGCAGGTGCCGTACGCATTTGTGGTTTCGACGAGCAACGGTATCGCCATTGTGCTTGCGCAGAAATCCATGCCTGCGGAGATGTCGGCCGTTTCGACATCCACCTACATGGTGTCAGGCGGACTCGCGCCGATTTTGAACAGCGCCCTCATCGGAACATCCGTAGTTGCCGGCAGCTTTCCACGCATGTTCGACGTGCTCGGACTGCTTGCGTCCCTTTCTCTCGCACTGGTCCTTGTGCTCGCTTTTCTCGGAAACAGGCGATCAATTTCCAGTCGTTCTTGACAAAAATACAATTTAGTATATATTAGAGTTAATGAATGTGTGATATTTCCCTGTCGAATTCAACAGATTTTAGCAGCAGTGGAGACAGTTTTGGCAGCCGTTCGATCATCAGATGATATCGTCGAATTACGTACTGCGGGTTTGAATCCAATTCACCGTCACAACTTCCAGTCGGGTTTCCGGTCGCGCCGGTGCGGTTCACTCTAGAGTGGACCTGGCCACGCAGGCCATGACTATGTCGAGAAAGATCCTGCTGGTCGAAGCCGAGGCTCTTGTCGCTCTGAACACGAAGCAAATCCTTGAATCCCGCGGTTATCCGGTGGTTGTGGTATCCAGTGGTGAAGAGGCGATGGAGGTGGTCGGGCTCGACATGGATATAGCGCTCGTCCTGCTGGATATGGAACTCGGGCAGGGAATCGACGGCATCATCACCGCGAAGCGAATTCAGGCGATGCGGAAATTGCCCGTTCTGTTCATGACGAATCACCTCTTACCACCGAAAGTTGAGCAGACCGGAGATGACACCTCAAGCGGTCTTGTGCTGAATGAGTACGGCGAATCGGTTCTGCTTCTTTCAGTGCGAGCTGCATACGCTCAGTCCGAATCCGCGCGGCAATTCTTTACCGACGCCCCCATCGGCATCTTTCTGATGAGCACGGATGGCAAACTGCTCGATCTGAATCATGCAATGGCCGCCATACTCGGCGCGCCGTCGGCTACTGAAGCTCTCGAAGAATATGATTTGCCCTCACGGGATTTTTACGTCCAAATCGAGCGTAGGACCGAGCTTGTCCGGCTACTCTCGGAAAACAGGATCGTGGATGATTTCGAGATCGAAGTGAACAAGCTCGATGGTTCACGAATATTGCTGAATGTGAAAGCGCGGATGGTCGAAGGGAACGGAAACGGCGGTTCGGGAATTGGCGGATCTCCTGTTATTGAAGGCTACGCTACCGAAATCACATCAAGAAAGCGCGCGGAGGTCATGCTCGATGAGGAACGCCACTATCTTCGCACCGTGCTCGACACGACACACGATGGCTTCTGGTTCGTGGACGATGAGGCGCGCATAATCGATGTGAATGATTCTTACTGTGCAATGACATCCTACACTCGTGACGAGCTTCTCGGTACGTTGATTTCGGACATCAACCTTGATGAGCAGCCTGAGATGAGTCGGGAGCGCTTTGCTCGAATCGTGGAGAGCGGTTTCGAGAGGTTTGACAGCCGCCATCGCAGAAAAGACGGCAGCATCCTCGAGGTTGAGGTGACCTCCTCGGCGATTCGAACCAATCCGCCGCGAGTGGTCAGTTTCTTCCGGGACATCACCGATCGGAAGTTGTCCGAGCGGGCTCTGTGGCAGGCGAATGAGGAACTTCTACGGCAAAAGGATGAGTTGAGTCTCGCGCTGCAGGAGAAGAACTCCCTTATGCAGGAACTGAATCATCGGGTAAAGAACAACCTCCAGATGATCAGTTCGTTGATTCGCCTGAAGGAGAGCGCAGCTCACGCGGACCTTTCGGATATACGCTCCCAGATCGACTCAATCCGCATCGTTCACGAGATGCTCAACAAAAGCGAATTAGCCGGCTATATCGATTTTCGCGAGTACTGCGAACAGTTGCTGTTCGCGATCTTCAGCACCTTCTCCGTCCGGGCCGTCACCGTTGAAAACCAAGTAGCCAAACTTCGGATCGCGACCAAATCGGCGATAGTGCTGGGACTGATAGTCAACGAGATAGCCACAAACGCCGTGAAATACGGATTCGACGGACCTCAAGATGCGCGATTCTCAGTGAGCATGAATCGGGATTCTGAATCAGGGAAATGCGAATTGAAGCTTTCGAACAACGGGGCTCCGATTGCTCCGGAGATCAATCTCCACAATCCCTCAAGCCTCGGACTCCAACTCATTGCGGCTCTTGTGCAGCAGTTGCGCGGCACAATCGAACTGCAACGGACCCCTTCGCCTCTGTACACTATCAGGTTCACTCTTGAGAACGAGGAGCTCCTCCAGCGGACTCGGCGGGCTCTTGATCCATGAGAGCTTATCTGTTACATTACTAATTAGAAATGAGTCGCTTGGCTCTCGAGGAGCCGATACCGCGACGCAATCGAGGTGGAAGTGTGACGGAACAGAATAAGCTATTTGACGAGTTGAGCGCGATACACGACGCTTATAGGGCCGACGTGCACCAATTCATCGGATTCATGAAAGAGCGGAATCTGTCGCTTGTCGATTCACTCTCGAAGTATGCAGAATGGCTCGAAGTGGAGCATGAGGGCAGACGCTACAGCCCGGCGACAATCAACCGGAAAATCACCGCGGCACGGAGTCGCGTCCGATATGCATTCCGGCACAGTTCCGCCGCAGACGACCTGAGCGAAAAGTACCGCATTGATGAAGTGCTCAAGTCGGTGAAACGGAAAATCGTTGATCGGACCCTGGTACCCTCGGATAACGTGCTCAGCTTCGATGAAGTCAGATTACTTGTGCGCAACACGCGGGACGCGACCATCAAGTTCATGGTCATGTTCCTTGTTGGTACCGGAGTTCGCATCTCCGAAATGCTTGCTATCCGATTGGCGGATCTGAAATCTGTGGACCTCGAGTACATCGAAATCAGAATCATCGGAAAAGGCGGTAAGGAA